>Ga0224528_1001634_pt1 | contig 14263 bp, 16 predicted proteins | sample CBST25metaG_2_FD_179888 | JGI IMG/M metagenome (GOLD analysis project Ga0224528, IMG submission 179888) | Peat soil microbial communities from Stordalen Mire, Sweden - C.B.S.T25 | ecosystem: Environmental > Terrestrial > Soil > Wetlands > Peat | place: Sweden: Norrbotten County, Stordalen Mire...
CCAAAAATCGTACCTTTTCCTTCATGACCGGTTCCTCTCCGCTTGTGGCTCTGAGCTGTGCTTCTCTACTGGATCACAGCCTAATCCACGGTCAGCGCACTGGGCCGGTCACTCCATTTTGACTAGATAAACGGCCACCTTCGCGCCCGGGACGGGTTGCCCCTCTTGCAAGACAGTTACGCTCATTTGGCCGGATTTTGACGGCAGTACCAAATCTTGTGTTATCGGTTCTGGAACAGACGGATTTGAATCATAAAACGAAACCTGCGGAAAAGGCGGCCACGCCCACGCTGGAGGATGGCCCGGAGCACTTGCCACAAACGTTGCGCTGAAGTTGCTTAATCCGCTCGCTCCCTTGATCTCATAGTGTCCGTTCGCGTCAGTGGTCGATTTGGAAAGGATCTCATTCATCCGAATTCCACCGTAGTATGTTCCGAGCGCATAGACGGTGGCGTTTTGAACGGGATGACCTGATTCATCAGTTACCACTCCGTGAGTCCAGACGATCGGGTTGTCGGACCTGACCGAATGCCCGAGGTTCTTAGGTGGATTCGTCGCCTTAGCGGGAGGAGAGGAAGGCTCGTCTTTTTTCTGTTGTGTCGCCGCAGGCGGGCTGGTCTGTGAAGGAGCGGCCTTCGCCAGATCGGTTGGTTTTGATATTGGCACCGGCGCCGGAGCAGTCCGCAGAGGATGGAGCGTTACGCCACGGGTTTCCTCTCCAACGTTGACGTGTACTCCAGATTGCATTCCACACGAGCCGCCGTCACGATCATCAGTATCCGCGGAGAGAAACAAATCCCCTCCGGGTAGATCGTCAACGTGAAAGTGTCCTGATTTGTCGGACTGAATCCTTTGAGCAGGGTAAAACGGCTGACCCGCGTAAAACGGCGACGAAATGGTGATGAATGCTCCGGGCGGGCACGAAGTGGGCGTGAAACCGTCCATGCTGCCGTATCCGGCGAGCAATGGGATTGATGGACGAGCAGTTTCGCTCAAATCAAACTCCGTTGGTGCGGTCGTCCCATAACCCACTCCATGGACTCTCACCGCCAGGCGAAAATATCCGGGCATCATATTGAAGCGAGCTAGTCCATGGGAATCGGTCATCACTGTCTGCGCTGGCGGCGGAGTCTTCGACTCTACTACCGGCTTAATCTCTATCGCTTTGTTCGCAGTGAGTTTCCCATCGGGCCCACGCACAATCAGTTCTACTGAAACCGCCGGTTTAGACGCAGTCTGTGCAAAATCTGCAACCGCAAACGATAAAAGCAATGTTAAGGCAAAAAGACCACGCCCAATCATGCCGTCCTTCCTCCAATCGAACGCGAGAATGTCTAAACGGATGAGAGTCCCATGCTAGTTCATCAGTCAGATTGCATAACCGTTGGACTTTCCATCCGCGTGGAAGTCGCCGAACACTTTGAGGAAGCCGGCAGGAAAGATGGAGTAGAGAATTTGAGATCCACCGAACATTGGCCAGCCGCAGAGTCTCGGCAGCCGCTTAGCGACTCAATCTCTCACATGTAGGTCAAACCTCTGTTCAAGCGGCGAATCAGTATCTGCAAATGCCGCTTGCGGCGGCCATTCCAACAGAGAAGTAATCTATGGTATGGTGGATGCCAACATGCCAGTTCGCATCTTCGTAGCTATCTTTCTGTTCGCGGTTTCCGCCCCTGCCCAGAATCTGCATGTACGGCCCCTCGAACTCCTGAAAGATGTTGGCTCACAACAGCCGGATCCGGTGAAGCAGCTCATGGCCGCAAGCATCTCAACTGGAAGGATAACTCCGGTTTCATTGTTGGCCCACTGACAAGAGACGAGCGCAGTTCTTTCACTCAGGGCGGTCTGAAATTTATTGATGTCGAGATTGCCGCCGCAATCCACGGGAATGCGATGCACCCTGGCTCTGCCCGATCGCTCCAGGTACGCGCATACAGCGAGCATGGACGGATGCTCGACCGAAGAAATCACGATCTCATTGCGTCCCGCCTGGGTCTCAATGGCGGAGAGAATGGCCGTATTATTCGATTCGCTACCGCCCGAAGTAAAGACAATCTCGTTGTTGGATGCAGCTCCGATGAGGGATCGAACCTGGCCGCGAGCAACCCGCACGGTTTCGGCTGCCGAGCTACCCAATGCATGCGCAGAAGATGGATTGGCGAAGTTATCCCGGAACACGGGAAGCATGGCATCAACAACGCGCTCATCCATGCGCGTAGTCGCGTTGTTATCCAGATAAACCCATAACGGCGCCCACGAAAAATTTGCCCTGGTGAGGCTCCTTAGATCGTAGTCCTCAAATTAATGATTTCCCGCACCCGCAGGAGGATTTAGCCTGAGGATTGTTGAAGGAAAATCCGGCGCCCTCCAGGCTTTGAATGAAATCAATTGTGGTCCCAGTAAGTCGCCCGGCGCTTTCGGCGTCGGTGAAGATTTGGAGCCCCGGGCTCTCGCGGCAAAGGTCTCCGGGATCGACGCTCTCCACCAAGCCCATCTGATATTGATAACCGGAGCAACCGCCGGCAACAGCCGTTACCCGAAGGCCCGCGATAAGAGAAACTGCGGCGTCGATCGCAGACCGTATGGCCTCGGCAGCGGTTTCAGTCAAGTCAATCATTATTCCCTCCAAGCTGCGTCGATTATGTCCCAAAGGCCGATTTGGACTTATTGATTGCACCTGGCATGCCAAAGAGAATCGGGCATTAGATCAGCGAATTGCGGTGAGCGCTGGGCGAATACTACTGGACATGTCGCGTTTGCGACATGTTGATTTCCGATCATTGCCTGTAAGCAGATTGAATGGCTATGAGGCCGGATGACTCGCTCTGGAATCGCACGCGGGCCAACAGGCTCTCGCCGGATTCATCGCCGAAGCACGCGCCGAAATCGTTGCACTCGGAGAAACTGGGGGCCGAACACAGGCTGTAACCCTCGTCGCGGCAAATCATGCGAAAGAAGAACTTCTTCCACTTCATGTCCTGAGTGTTGCGTCGGGCCAGCGGCGCAAAATGGCGATGCATCTAGCTGAACAACTCACCGCGGTTCACTAAACCCATATCTTGCCAGAGGTGGTTTGGGCGGGTCGCTCTGCGAGCGATAAGAACAGACAACAAGGACGCGAGCGGAGTGGGAACGGTGCGAAAGCACCGCAATAATTCGCGCAGACACCGCTCATCTTCATCTACTGTCGGCTCAGTGTCGAGGCCGAGACTCTTCAGACGATCGAGGGCAGCGGGAAAGTATCTCTCGACGTCACTACGGAGCTCTGTACCCCACATGCCGAGAGCGCTGGTGAACGAAGCGCCGGCCCTGGCCTCAATCGCGCCCGCAGCAACGATACTTGCAATCACGTGCCCATCAAAGGACTCGCCCGCCGTGGCCGCATTTGCGCGCCGCAGTTCCGTGTATAGATCGTCTGGTTGATTCACTAGGATGGACCGTGCGTTTGACAGTTTTTTGGACAGACTCGTGAACAGGCCTGCGGATCTGTTCCCATATCGGATTGGAAAGGGCCTTGTCGATCTCGCTGATCAGGGCAACGATGCCTTCGTATCCGCCGTAGGCGTGATGGCGCTCTTAGTTGATGTCGAGCCGCGGCATCTTCGCCTTCAATGCGACAAACTGGGAGCGGCCGCCGGAGAGCATAATGTCGGCGCGCGCCTCTTTGAGCATCTTGTACATCTCGCGCGGCTTCCGGTCGTCAAACATGTGCGCATCGTCCTTGACGAGTTCCTTGATGCGCTCTTTGTCGTCTGGCGTGGACTTCTTGGTGCTGGTGCCGATGATGACTAGACCGGCCTCTTGCAAGGCCGCCACCACCGACCAGGACTTGACTCCGACTGTGAACAGAAGAACCCGCTTGCCGTCCAGGTGTGACTTGAAGGGAGCGATCCTCTGCCAGGCACGCGCTTCTTCTCTCACGATGACGGCCTCAGTGCGGCCAAGCAGTTCAGCGGGCGCACCACGGTCGACTAACAACTGCGAAATCTTCCTTGGAGCATCGCTTGAATCGCCGATGCCGTAGAAAGATCCTTCGAGGAATGGAATGCCGTAGCGCTCTTCCATTTTGCGCGCGGCGGTAAAGCTGGTTCGATAGAGAAGCGGCCCCGAGGACTTAGATCCGCGCCCGTCCCAAGAGTGGCTCTCGCAATTGATGGGCCCATGAACCAGGTGCGCGACATCGGTGATCGGCTGGAGAGCGATCTTGGCGCCGTCGAATGCGCATCCACCCGTCGCCGCGCCGGGAGCAAGCAGTTTATTGCATCCCTTCTTTCGCTCTTTGTTTGGCTTGGCCAAATTCGTGGCGCAGGCGGGCTCATCAAATACCTGTTGTATCTTCGCACCAAGAGTACTCATCGATACCACGCTCCACCATGAGCTTTGCCTTGGGCGTAGCCTCGAGTTCGGCAAGCGTACCGTCACCGGACCACTGAGCGATCACGCGGAGGCCCATCTCTTCGAGAAGAATGCGCGAAGACCATGCGTCGCCGCCGATGTTGTAGTTGCCAATGATGGCCACGTCTCGATGTACTCCAGCGCAAAGCGATCGACTGGTTCTATGCCCGCGCTTTTCAGGCCTTCACGCGGGCAACCACCTATCCTGGCGACAAACACCGCAACGCAATCGTTGATGGCGCGAACCACTGTTTCCAGGCTGTCTTCCTCGGCATACCCGCCCTGGCAGTAGAGGTCAACTCAGCGGTGGCCAACAAAGTTCGCGCCTGCCGTACCGACCTCGTATACCTGAAATTCTTTTGCGTGGCCAACGTGTTCATTGATGCGGCCGCCGCCCTTTGTCGCCACCGCAACCATGATCGAAATGTCACTCTGCTTGCCGGCCAGGGTCCCTAGTTCGGCTTTCTTTGCAGCTGCAGCGCCTTCCCGTTGCAACTCCACCTTCTCTTGATAAGCCTGGCTGGCTTTGAGATCGTAGACAACCTCGCTGTTCATGATCTTGTCGGTCGCGAACTCGGCGCTGCGATCCTCGCCCAGCAGGCCCGCTGCATCTGCCCGGCACTGTCGGCAATGACGCATCATGTTCATCTCGCCTTCTCAGGAGTCCTGCAAATCTTTCAACTCCTGTGCCGTCGGACCGCGTTGCCCGGTGAGCCCGAAGACCGTGCCATGCTCAGGCGCCGAAATCAAGGGCATGATGTGATGTTATGCAGGAACGCGCCTCGCGACTTGACCGCTTTGTTGACCGCAACCAGATGACGATCGTTGATACCCGGAATCATGACTGGATTAACCTTGCCAAGAATGCCGCGTGGCGTCAGCATCTCCAGCCCGAGCAGTTGCCGCTCGCTCAGAATCTGCGCGCCCTCCACGCCCGTATACCGCTTGTGCTTGTAGAAGACCCAGGGATAAATCTTTGCGCCCACGATAGGGTCGATCATGTTGATTGTGATGGTGACACGATCGACATTGAGCTCTTGAATTTTATCAACGTAATCGGGGAGCATGAGTCCATTTGTCGATAGGCATAGCTTGATATCCGGAGCGGTTTTCGCGACTAGCTCAAATGTCTTGAAAGTCTTCTCGGGATTAGCCAACGGATCGCCGGGACCGGCGATGCCGAGTACAGTCATTTGAGGGATGGCGGAAGCCACGGCGAGCATCTTCCTGGCGGCCTGCTCCGGTGTGAGCCGCTCGCTGACCACCCCCGGCCGCGATTCATTCGAGCAATCGTATTTGCGATTACAGAAGTTGCATTGAATGTTGCAAGCCGGCGCAGCGGCCGCGTGCATGCGCGCATAGTGATGGTGGGCCTGTTCGCTGTAACAGGGATGATTCTTTACCTTCTTCCATATCTCCGGTGTCAGATCACCTTGCCCGGCCGCCGACCCGCAACAGCGCGACCGTCTTTCGTCTGCCTGGCTCCATTGCGCCTCCGTAGGTTTCTTCGATCCCGCATCGCGGCTGTTGCATGGACCTGAAGCAGTTCGAGAACCAAAGCGGATTGTGCTGCTCTTTAGTCTCTCAGCAGCAAAAGGCGCGCGGGATGGAACTGGACTCGCCAAGGCTGGGGCTGCACACTCAATGTGAGCCAAACATCTTTGGGTAAATCGGCTTGCAAATGAGCGGGTTCGCCGGCCAGTGGCGCGGCATGCAGACGCAGATAGATGGTCATCTCGTGGGGCGCCTCGCTGGTGCTCACAAGCCAGCACGGGAAGGCATTCTCTTCGTTGTTACCGGGCATGAAGACAATCTGATGCGAGCGGACCCCGACATGGGTTACTGTTTCGGGAACCGGGCTGGCGGCTTGCAGCTCACAGTTCCAATCATTCACGGCAATTCGATTCGCGCCAATACGTCGGGCGGCGACGATATTCTTGCAACCGGTTAATCGTGCGGCCACCACAGTTTGGGGCCGTTCAAACAGCTCATGCTTCGGACCGCTCGCAATCACTTTCCCTCCATCCAGCACCAAGAGATCCTTGCAGAAGCGAAAAGCCTCTTCCATATCGTGCGTGATAAATACGATCGCGCCGTGGTAAGCAGCCAACGTTTCGCGAAGCTGTTCTTCGGTCTGCCTGCGCAGATGTGGATCGAGCGCTGCGAACGGCTCATCGAGCAACAGCGCATCGGGCTCAATGGCCATGCATCGTGCGATGGCCACCCGCTGCCGCTGCCCCCCTGAAATCTCCGACGGATAACGTTCGGACAGTTCCGTAATATGCAATCGTTCAAGCTGCTGTTGAACGAGCACCCTCCGCTCACTCGCGGGAAACGCACTCAATCCGAAGCCGACATTTCCGGCTACCGTCATATTCGGAAACAAAGCGTAGTCTTGAAACACCACACCAATTCGTCTCCGGGACGCAGCTATATTCTGCCCCGTTTGACCATCAAAGAGAACATGTCCATTGAGAACGATGCGTCCGCCGTCCGGTTTTACAATACCGGCAATCATGCGCAGCGTCATGGATTTTCCGGCTCCGGACGCGCCCAGCAACCCAATCGCTCCTTGCCCCGTGCGAAAGCCTACCTGCAAGCTGAACGTCGCGAGCGCCCTCTCCACTTGGACTTCCAGTACCGCTGAAATCGCGGCCTGCTCCGAATGCGGTGCGTGGGGCAAGGGGTTGAATTCCGCCGAAACAAGGGGCTGTCCGAGCGCAGATCTCCCCTCCGACCGTTTCGCTTTGCCTGTCCGTCTCTGCCAGTTCAACAGGCGGATTATGCCCAGGGAAAGTGCTACGATCAGGCCCACCCACAGGAGCGCAGCGCGCATGTCGCCGTCCTCAACTGCGGAGAAGATCGCCATCGGCATGGTCTGCGTGCGGCCTGGAATATTACCCGCCAGCATGAGTGTTGCGCCAAACTCGCCGAGGGCGCGAGCAAAGGCCAGAACGGTCCCTGCAAGCACGCCCGGCGCGGCCAGTGGCAAGAGCACCCTGCGAAACACCGCGCGCTCCGAAGCTCCAAGCGTGCGCGCCGCATCGAGAAGATTTGGATTCACCTGCTCAAGTGCGCCCAGCGTAGTGCGGTACATCAGAGGAAAAGCCACAACGGTGGCGGCAATCACCGTCGCAGGCCAGGAGAAGACGATGGTGATTCCGATGTGCCCCAGCGCATGGCCGATAAAGCTCCGGCGTCCAAACAGCAGCAACAGAAAGAAACCGACTACCGTGGGAGGCAGAACCAAGGGCAACGTCAGAACGCCATCGATCCATGCGCGCAGACTGCCACGCATACCATACATCAACCACGCAGCAAACAATCCAAGGAAGAAAGTCGCAAATGTGGCGGCACATGTTGTAGCCAACGAGATGAAGAGCGGCGAGGGGTCGATAGGTAGCGTCACGGTGCCGCTATTGTAAATCCGTGCTTAACAAAGATCATGCGAGCGGATTGGCTACCGAGATACTCGATGAACTCGAGCGCTGCCTCTTCGTTGTGAGTGCCCTTGATCACCGCGGCCGGATAAACGATTGGGTCGTGCGATGTATCAGGAGCAGTGGCTACAACACGCACCTTAGTTGAAGCTTGAGCGTCGCTCGCGTACACGAGACCCGCATCCGCATTGCCGGTTTCAACGTAGGTCAATACTTGGCGTACATCTTTTGCAAAGACAAACTTCGAGTTAAGTCTGTCGATAAGATGAAGAGCAATCAGCGTCTGCCGTCCATACTGTCCCGCAGGCACGCTCGCGGGGTCACCCAAGGCGATCATCCGAATCGAACCATCTCCGAGCCCCTGAAAATCTCGCAACTTAGAGTCAAGCGGCGCAATTAGAATCATGGAATTCCGCAACAGGTTGTGGCGAGTGCCCGCAACGATCAGCCCTTTCGCTTCTAGCTCGTCCATCGGCTTGGCGGCGGCCGAGAGAAATATATCCACGGGTGCACCCTGGTCGATTTGTGTGGCCAGAGTTCCCGAAGAGCCGAAGTTATTTCTAAAGTCAACATCCGTATGGCGCAGTTTGAATGCCGTTTCATTCTCGGCGAGCGCCTCTTTCAGACTGGCCGCGGCGGAAATAGTGAGAGTTGTTTGCGCGGATGCAGCGCAACCGCAGAACATAGCCGTAAGCGCGACAAGCACGACCATTTTGCAACACAACATTTGAATTTTTCCAGCCTCGAAACCCGGTCTCAAGTCTTCCCCCAGTCAGACAGACTGAATTGTGTCTTCTCATTCATCCGCTTAACCACTGCTGCATTTGCGCATGGCGGGCTCGCGACAGAGCCCGCCGCGGAAAGCATCAGAAAACGAAACGACTACCGATCGTCGGAGCAAGGTTATTGTCGCTCTTATAGGGTACGCCGGGGCCATGAGGAATGGCGATGCTCAGGCCGCCGCTTACGAAGGAATACGCAACTCCGGCGAATGCGTCCAAACGCTTGGTGAAGTGATGATCCGCATAGAATGACCCCTCGTTGAGGGTGCCCGCGCAGGACGCGCGAAAACCGGCCGCGACCGAGCAGGCTGACGGAACACGGAAGTCGTTTTGTCGCTGTTGATACCAAGCCAATGTGAAGTCGGTCTTGGTGCGATAGGTGTACTTAGCGCCCGTCCACCAGATCTGCACCAACTTTTCGGAATCCAGGTTATTGTCTTCGACCCCGCTCATGAAATAACCGCCTTGGTCGGAGGCGCCAACGCCTAATGGGTTCTTGGGATTGTTCATCCAGATGTATTCATACCCAGCGTAGAATTTGATCGACTCCGACGAATACTTGGCAGCAGCCATAACGGCGTTGTTGTCGGTCACGATGCCATATACCGTGTTGGTCGTGGCGATCAGATTAACCCCTGTGATGGGGTTTGTATTTATGCTGTCCGTGGTCGACTGATAGGACTGCGACGGTGCTTGGCTCTGAGCCCCCAGCAAGGGGTTCAATACGCTGATCGCCTGATTGTAATGTTGGAAGACCAGGTCGGCGGAGAACTTGCCATAGCCATCGCCGAGGTCGAATCCATAAGCGTTGTTATGCGCCTCTTCCGCCGTGCAGTTGGCCGCAGTCCAGGTTGCGGCGGCCGAGTAGCAGCCGGCAGAACCATCGGCAAATTTATACATCGCGCCGAAATGCGCCGGGCCATGGACGAGGCGATACTTCAGCGCGTCGTCCCAACGGCTGTCCTCGGTGTCGCCGCCGCCGGCCATCGTGCCGTTATACCCGATGTAGGAAAAAGCATAGCTGCCGACGGCCGGATCGTAAAGGAGCATCGCATCGGTGCCGAGAGAGCGCTGGCGGCCGATCGTCAGCGTACCGAATTGCTTAGAGGATATACCCGCATAGTATTCGTCATTGAAGGGTTGGCCCGCTCGCGCGCCGTCGATGGCTACTGAATAGCTTGCCCTCGGAAGACCATTGTTGATGATGTCGGTCTGTGACGCGTTGGCCAGCAGGCCGGACTGCGGATTGATGCCCGTTGAAGCGTTGAACACAGCGGACCAGCTAGGCATAAACTCTACCTTGCCCCTGATGCCAAGACCTGTCTGCTGCAGATTGTTCGGCGCGACGAGGAATCGATGTTGATAGCCGTTTCGGTTCACCAGCGATTCGCCTTCGTAGTTATAACCGTTTTCCGGTAAGCCATGGCTGACCCATCCTACGCCGGCGTCATACGAACCGTACACCGTGATGCCGTGCCAGGACAGTGCGCAATCGGTAGTGGCGAAGTCATGGCCGCTGGTGCAAGGGTCAGGGGCCTTCGGCTGCGTCTTGGTGTCGCCAGTTGTTCCCTGTGCAATCGCCAGGGTCGATATGACGCAGAGCGCCGCCGCGACGAGAGTTGTCGCCCGCGCGAAGCGCGGACCTCCGACTCTTATAGCATCGGTGCTGGAAATAAGAGAAGAATGACAGCGTTTCATGATTGGTTCCTCCTAAAATGAATACAAATCAAAAAAGTAAGGACTATCTACCTACAAGGAACGCGAGCAGGACGCTCGCTTTTATCAAATATGTGTAGGATTGCAATTCAAAGCGATTGCTTTGTACTCTATACGAAACATTGTCGTGTTTACAATACATTCATCGAAGAAACGGAAATCCACCTTATGGTCGAAATAGTACCGTTGGTCCTAAGGCCGCATTATTGAACGCAGAACTAGGAGTGCGATCAGCTATGTTCGCAAAACAGAAATCGATGAAAGTTCATAACCGGCTCGCGGAACTACGAATCGCCCGCGGACTATCTGCAGCCGAACTGGCCTCGACAATTGATGTCAGCCGACAGACTGTCTATGCCATTGAGTCCGGCGATTATGCCCCCAATACCGCGGTCGCACTCAAGTTGGCCCAATTGTTGGGCGTAGCGGTCGAGGAGCTTTTTCAACTGGAAGCACCTAAAGACTTAGGGGTCGCGAAGCAGGCTGAGTTGCTGGAGGAAGGTCCGGCGGTGACGCTTGGCAAGCCCGTATGCCTCTGCCGCGTTGATGGTCGTTTGATCGCAACCTTTCCAGAGGCCGCCACGTGGAGTCTGCCATTGGCCGACGGAACGATCGCGAGCTTCGTCACCAAGTCCAATGGAAGAGCGAACACCAGCGTGAAGTTGTTCGCGCCGAACCAGGATTTGGAGAAGCGCCTGCTCATGGCTGGCTGCGACCCAGGCATCTCCATCCTAGGTCGGCATCTTGGTCAACAGGGCGTCAATCTTGTCGTTGCGCATCGCAACAGCTCGAGAGCACTCGAACTGCTGCATCGAGGAAGTATTCATGTCGCGGGGTGCCACATCCGCGATGAAAAGACAGACGAATCCAATCTGGCCGCAATCGGCAGCATCTTTCGTAAGCAAGACATTGCCGTCATCTCACTCGCTCTATGGGAAGAAGGCCTCGTCGTTTCGAGCGGAAATCCAAAGCAAATTCGCTCCATCGCCGACCTTGGACGTTCTGACGTTACAATTGTGAACCGCGAGCGCGGTGCCGGTAGCCGTCTGCTTCTCGACACGAAGTTACGCAGCGCAGCAATACCTCACGCAAGGGTACGAGGATATGAAAGCATCGCGGCTGGCCACCTGCAGGCCGCAACACGCGTGCAGACCGGTGCAGCCGACTGTTGCATCGCGGTTTCGTCCGTAGCCCGCGTTTTGGGGCTGGATTTTATCTCTCTTGTCAGCGAACGCTACGACCTCGTAGTGCACCGACGCCATTTACACTTGCCGCAAGTACAGGCGCTCTTCAATACTCTTGCTCTGGCAACATACAGGCGAGAGTTGGAGCATCTGGGCGGCTACGATACTTCTGTCTCTGGGCGCCGCCTTATCTAACCGCCATTGCCAGCCATGTTGTGTTAGTTGAAACCTTTTACCGTTCGGAAACACACTCGATACGCATGGCATTCAGCCGCCGCGCCTAAACGCCAATCATCACGTTGGATGCCTGGCTGAAAAGCTGTGGAATCGATACCGTAGCGATGCAATCTACCGGAGTTTATTGGTTGCCGGTCTACGAAATCCTGGCGGAGAAAGGGCTAGAGGTGTTTCTGGTGAATGCACGGCACACCAAGAATCTGCCCGGGCGGAAGACCGACGTGCAGGAATCTCAGTGGCTGCTGCAATTGCACACCTTCGGTCTGCTGAATAATTCCTTCCGCCCGCCGGAGGATATCTGTGTCCTGCGGGCCTATTGGCGGCATCGAAGCGAACACGTGGCCGCCGCTGGCGCGTGTACTCAAAGGATGCAGAAGGTGCTTACCGAGATGAACGTGCAGCTAGCCAACGTGATCAGCGACATCAGTGGCGTGACGGGCATGTCTATCATCCAGGCGATTCTCAAGGGAGAACGGGATCGATACAAGTTGGCCGACCTTGCCGATCCGCGGATACAAGCAACCCGGGAGCAAATTGCCCGTAGCCTGGAAGGCAACTGGCGCAAGGAACTGTTGTTCTTTCTGCAGCAAGAGCGGAATCTCTATCAGATCTATCAGCAGCAGATCGCGGAATGTGACACAGCCCTGGCGGCCCATCTGCAGACCTTAGACGATAAGGTGGAACCCGGCAGCCAACCGCCCGTAGCAAAGCCCAGCAAGAGAGCCGGCAGCAATGCCCCGACCAGTTTTGATGTGCGTGGAGAGTTATACCGCATCAGTGGCACTGACCTGACACAGATCGATGGCATCAATATCATGACCGCACAAACCGTCATCGCCGAGGTCGGTATCGATATGAGCCGCTTCCCCAGTGAGGCTCACTTCGCTTCCTTCCTTGGCCTGTGCCCGGACAACCAGATTACCGGCGGTAAAGTGTTCCGCCGAGGCACCACGCATGTTCAGAATCGTGCTGCCACTGCTTTACGTATGGCCGCTTCCACTCTGTGGCAGAGCAAAACTTACCTGGGAGCAAAGTTCCGCCGCTTGCGAGCACGACTAGGTTCACCCAAGGCCATCACGGCTATGGCCCACGTGCTAGCCCGACTCGTTTACCGCATGCTTAAGTATGGAGAAAAATACGTCGACAAAGGAATGAACTACTACGAAGAGAAGTATCGAGAGCATGAAATTCGTAGCATCCAGAAAAAAGCCAAAGAACTTGGACTGGAAGTCACACTCAGCCACGCAGCATAAGACATGTTTCTAAAGAGTAGATTGCAAGAATTCAGGGCGTGAGGGATCGGCTCATCCGTGCATGGTATTTATATACCAGCAACGTGAGAATGCCGAAGACCATAGCCATAAGAGCCAGGCCTGCACCGTAGGGGTAGCCCTCGGTCAGCGCAAACCGGACAAGGATGATCGCCACTACAAAGGCGGCGTTACGGAACACCATTTCGTAATGTCCCGAGGCCACGATGGAGAGGATCAGAATCAGCACATCGGCGAAAATCATCACGGTGAAAAGATCGTTATAGAACGTCGTTGCCGGCTCAGCGAACAGACTTCCTGTCAAAAGGCAGTTCCAGACGGACTTGCCGATCAGAGAAAGATTGTACCCGGCCATAATAATAAGCAATATAGTAAGCCCGATAGAAATCGCCCTCTTTTGCGAGACAAACTGTCCGAGTTCTGTAGAGAGCTGGCGGGACCCGGAAGAGCGCGCATGCTGCAAGGCCACATGTCGAAATACCGCAACCAGAAAAAACATCAAGAACCCGGACCACATATCCACAAAAAGGGGAAGCGCTTCCATCGTCAAACGATGTTCCCTGATCAGGTCGTTAGCTCTGGCAATATCTCGGAACACGTCACGGATGAAAATCAAGGAAACAATTTCAAATTGGCCCGCGATAGATTGTGTGGTTGAAGCGGCCAACGTTCCGATAAGGGCCAGCACTTCATAAAACAGAATGAAATTGAAAGGGGTCGAGATGGCACTGAGATAATCCTGCCCGGCCTCGGCAATCAGCAAAGGTGGATGCGAAAGCGAACGTGCCAGAAAAATGAAAACCAAATGGATCGCGAAACCGGCGACGCTCACACTCACGGCCAATGTCTTGAGCCTGCTTGTATGGGCGTCGGAGAATAACCAGTCGTAAGCAGCATCGAGGTGCGGGCACAGGTTCACAATAGACCAGCGTCGATCGGAAACGGGATGGCTCTTCATCTTCACCATAGCCTTAAAGGTCGCTACCACTAGCCTACTTCATGTCGCGACGCAGATTCGGTGACGGTAAACATGTGCTTTCAAGCCCGGATCTTTCACACGTATATTCAACTCATGTTAAATATCCAAGGTCATACCTGATGCACTTGTGTTGTACGCCCCTTGGCCGGCAACGATGTGAAATGGGGACTTGGGCTCGAGTGATGAGTCGAACCAAACAGTGATGCTGCCCATTTGACGATCCATCGGATTGGACGCACCCAAGGACTCGGTGTGCCGC
>Ga0224528_1001635_pt1 | contig 14260 bp, 15 predicted proteins | sample CBST25metaG_2_FD_179888 | JGI IMG/M metagenome (GOLD analysis project Ga0224528, IMG submission 179888) | Peat soil microbial communities from Stordalen Mire, Sweden - C.B.S.T25 | ecosystem: Environmental > Terrestrial > Soil > Wetlands > Peat | place: Sweden: Norrbotten County, Stordalen Mire...
TGCTCCACGCTTCCTCTGGACCCCGCCTCGCGACGACGCCCTTGCGCTTCGCTAACACTTCTCCTCCATCAGGATGTGTAGGGGACTTGCACCCCCAAGCTGCCATTCATGCACGGCGCACAGAAAAGGGACGGCAAAGCTGCCGTCCCTTTTCTGCGTCTGGTGGAATTTTACTTCGCCGAATGAAGCCGGGGATTGGTCGCTGGCCACTCCGGCTGTTCCCTGATCCCTGTTCCCTGCTTTTCTATGCGGCCGGCTTGAGGCTCTTGACGCTGACCTGGGGAACGGCCGGGTGAAGATTTTCCCTGAGAGTGACGTGGGTGCCTAAATATTGCAGCACATCGTTAATGGAATCTTCAAAGCGCCCGCCGGTTTTGTGGGTGGCTTTCACGCCTTTGGCGACTAATTGACAGACTTCAAAACGGTTCATTCCCTGCGCGAGCGCGCGGTGTATCTTATCGGAACGCATGTATTTACTCCGGTATACGGGTGATTAGTGCGTGAGGTACGGAACTCGTCAGGGCGGTGGGAAGGCTGGAGCCGAAGAGGCTTTTCCAATTCGAAGGCCGGGTCTGATGATTCAAGTCTATCTTCATTGTACGCTGGAAACAGATGCGGCGCGGGTTTTCACGCGCCAGCGCCGCTTTCGCCAGCACACAAAGCCTGTTATTCTAGGGGTTGCATCCGCACCAGTCGCGGGAAACCCTGAATAGATTGCACCGAAAGAGGTTACAAGTGGCAGACACTACCAAGATTGAAGATGTGCAGGAACGGAAGAAACTGAAGCGCGCCGCCCGCAAGAAGGCCGCTCCCAAGGCGAAGCGGACCGAACCGCGCGGCTCGGCGAAGAAGAAGGTCAAAAAGCTCGCGCGCGGCGTTTCGAAGCGGTAAGCGATCTTCATGAAGAAACAGAGTTCCGGGCTGGCCAGCGAGATTGCGGCTGGCCTGGAATCTCGGTTTGCCCTCCTCCAGCTCCATTAGCTTTCCTCCTCTGCCGCCAGACCTTGGGCCCGAGCGGAACAGTGCGGATTTCCATCAGGAAACCCTCACCCTGTAAACTGCGTCGAAGGCATCCTGAACCGGAAAACTCTGAATTGACCGGCGGGGCTCTGCCATTTTCAGGTCCCCGCCGACAGCGGGATGAGGAGAACCGTCCTGTTCAGACAACTTGTTGCTCGCAAGTCCATCGATAAGTTGATCCGGGATTCGCAAGAGCCTGGGAATTCCCTGAAAAAATCCCTCGGGCCCTGGTCGCTGACCGCGCTGGGCATCGGAGCGGTCATCGGGTCTGGCATCTTTACGGTCATTGGCACTGCCATGGCCGGCCAGAAATTCGATGTGCCGAATATCCGGGATACCCCGCTGCTGCACTACCTCATCCACCACACGGCCATGGCCGGACGGCCCGGCGCGGGTCCGGCGCTCGCTCTTTCGCTGGTGCTGGTGGCCATTGTTTGCGTCTTCACCGGGCTTTGTTACGCCGAACTGGCGTCCATGATTCCCATCGCCGGCTCCGCCTACACTTACACCTACGCCACGCTTGGCGAACTCGTGGCCTGGATCATCGGCTGGGATTTGATTCTCGAATATGCCTTCAGCAATATGAGCGTCAGCGTAGGCCTTTCAGCCCATATCGTCGATCTGTTGGACTGGTTCGGCCTCCATCCACCGGCACAGTGGATCTCCCCGGCCTATCTGCCCACCGGCCTGCAGGATCTGGCGGGCAACGACCTCTACAAGTCCGGCTGGCACTTCGGTTTCAACATTCCCGCTTTCCTCGTCGTCATGATTCTGACGATGATCCTGGTGCGCGGCATTCGCGAGTCGGCCCGCACGAACAACGTCCTGGTTCTGGTCAAGATGGCCGCCATCCTGGTCTTCATCTGTGCCGGCGCCAGCTTTATCAAGCCCCACTACTGGCACCCGTTCATGCCCAACGGCTGGACCGGCGTGCTGACCGGCGGCTCCATCATCTTCTTCACCTACATAGGCTTCGACTCGGTCTCGACCGCTGCCGAGGAGTGCAGGAACCCGCAGCGCGACTTGCCAATCGGCATCATGGCCACGCTTGTAGCTTGCACCGTGCTCTATGGCGGTGTGGCCCTGGTGCTCAGCGGCATTGTTCCCTGGCAATCGGTCATGGGCGACGCGGCGCCGGTGGTGAACGCCATCAAGCGGCTCTCCCTGCTTCCCGGCGGCCACAACCTCATTTGGGTGCGGCTTTTCGTCCTCATTGGCGCCATGCTGGGCATGATCTCCTCTATCCTCGTCTTCCAGCTTGGCCAGGCGCGCGTCTGGTTCGCCATGTCGCGCGACGGCTTGTTGCCCAAGGTTTTCGGCCACATCCATCCCAGGTTCCGCACTCCGGCGGTAGCCACCTGGGTGGCCGGCGTGGTGGTGGGCGTTCCCGCTGGATTGCTGGACATCGGCACGGTGTCGAATTTGTCGAACATCGGCACCCTCTTCGCATTTGTGCTGGTCTCCATCGCCGTGCTCGTCCTGCGCTTTCGCGAGCCGGAACGGCATCGCAGCTTCCGCGTGCCGCTGGGTCCGCTCTTCCCGTTGCTGAGCATCATCTTCTGCATCTTGCTGATGATGGGTTTGGAAGTAATGACCTGGATGGCCTTCTTCGCATGGCTCGTCACCGGATTGCTGATCTATTTCCTCTACAGCCGCCATCGGTCGGAGTTCGCGGGGCTGAAGTAGACTCTATTGACAATGGAGATTGAAGACTTCATTCGCCGCTTGCCCAAGGCCGAGTTGCATCTGCACCTCGAGGGGACGATTCTGCCCGCAACGCTAGTGGAACTGAGCGCCCGCCACGACGCCCGGCCGATCAAGCTCGCAGAGGCCGAGGCGCTTTATCGGTTCACCGACTTCTCCGGTTTCATGGATGCCTTCAAGGCCGTTACTGGACAGTTGATCGGCCCGGAGGATTATGAGCTGGCCGCCTGGCGCATGATGGAGCATCTGGCCGAGCAAGGAGTGATCCACGCCGAGGTCTATATCTCCGTGGGCGTCATCTATCACTGGCGGAATCACGACCGTGCGGCCTTCGAGCCGATCTTCGCCGGATTGGAACGAGCGCGGGAGCGCGCTGAGCACGAGCTGGGCCTCTCGGTCTACTGGATCTTCGACGCCGTGCGCCACTTCACCGTCGAGGAGGCCGAGCGCGTCTTCCTCAAGGCCGCCGAACTCAAGCCCGCGTACCCTTCGATTATTGGAATTGGCCTCGGCGGCGACGAGCGGCGTACCGGCTCCGAGGTGTTTCACGCTCTTTATGCCCAAGCGGCACGGGCCGGTTTGCGCCTGACTAACCACGCCGGCGAAACCACCGGCCCCGAAGCCATTTGGGAAGCTCTTGCCATCGGCTCGGAGCGAATCGGCCACGCTGTTTCTGCTCTGAATGACACGAATCTGCTCCAAGAGTTGAAAGCACGAGAAGTGCCGCTGGAGTTGTGCCCTACGTCGAACCTTCGCACCGGAGTCTGCCCCTCGATTGCCGACCACCCGCTGCGCCACCTCTTTGATGCCGGCTTACTCGTCACCCTAAACTCTGACGACCCGGCATTCTTTGGCTCCGATCTGGCCGGTGAATTCCTGCTTGCCCACAAAGAGCACAATTTCACTCGCGACGAACTCCGCCAGCTTGCCCGCAACTCTTTCCGAGCGAGCTTCCTTCCCGCGCAGTCGAAAAGCGCATGGCTCGCTCGCATCGATTCCGTCGAGTAAACAAGGCCCGGCCCGTTTCTGCTGCCTCAAAGCGCCAAAAGACGACTGACGGCCGTCACATCCAGTTTCAGCCAATATCGCGATATGATGTTCTGGTAGGAGAAGATCAGCCCATGTCCACTGAATGCGAAACACTGATCGCCGAAGACGAAACCGAAGAGACAAAAGATTCCAGCACCCTCCGTGTGATTGGCTGGCTCTCAGTGGGAGTGGCCGTGACTGCGCTCGGCATCTTCGTGGGCCGCGAACTCCGCAAGCGCTACAAGTTTAACCACCGCACCCCCTATGACTTCTACTCCGAGGCGGGCAAAAGCCAGACCGGCGAGTTTGGCCTGGGCATCTAGCGCCTGCTAACACTCCCATGGATTGCGCGTATCTCGCTCTGCCGCGCGTTGTTCCTCGCAACTGCGCCGCAGGACAGCACGAAGAAATCTCTTTGGAATCGCTCCCCTCAGATGAGAAGACCCGCATCTCAGAATCAAGATGCGGGTCGCTCATTTTCAAGGGAAGCCGCGGCTTTTTGAAACTTCTGTCCTTTCGGGCTGCAAAATCCTGACGCGTCACGCTCTCAGCTTGCGGCGGATCGCGCCCAACATTCCTGCCAGGCCTGAAGCCATAAGCAAGAAGCTGCTGGGTTCCGGTGTGACGGTACTGTTGGTCGGCGCTGCGAGCCCATACGGCGGCATTCCGGCGCCATACTGCCCTATTGGATCGCCGTTTAGATCGCCGTTGGTGTCGGCATTGTTGTAGTTGTTATCGCTCAGCCAGAAGTCGGATAAGGAAGAAGTACCCCCAAGCAACTGGTAGACCGACGTGAACGATTCGTTGTCAGAGCTGATCGTCCAGGTGACGTTTTGCGTTCCGCAATCTGCTGGATACCCAGATGTCGGATCATCGCACCAGAAGGCCAAATGCTGGTCGCCGAATGCGTCTCCCGTACTGCCCCTGGCATTAAAGGTGGAAGAGGAATCGCCAATATCGACACACAGGCCATTGGCGCATGAGTTGTTGAAGTTGAAACCGATCATATTGATCGTGGCGTAGTAGTCCGTGAGGGTTGCAGTGATGGTTCCATCGCCATTGGTGTTGAGCGTAATTTGCCCCTCGGACGGGACCGAGCCGATGACAAAGTTGTAGGTCGGCGGAGGATCAAGAACTCCGTAGTTAAAGTATTCCGTTAGTGAATCAGCGTAGCCGGCCCCAAGGCCGAGCACCGCCAGAGAGCAAATAAGAAACGGGGAACGAAGCTTACGCATTACACGATCTCCTTTGAAGCTCAGGGCCTTAAAAGCCGTCTTCAAAATTCGCAGCCATTCTCATCTGCCTCTCGAGGAATAATCAATGGTTGTCATGTGATTTTTCGAGGAGAAGAATGTGTTTGCGTAATATAAAGAAAATAGGTTGGTTAGATAGTAATGTGTGTAAGGCTTTGCTCCCTCTCATGCAAAATTTCCAATAAACGAAGAAGACAAGCGGCAGCGCCCACGCCGCAATTTTTATAAGGATTGCACAACCTTCTCGGCTATACTAGCTCTCAATCTTCCCTGGACCTGGCCGATTATGAACTCAGCATCAACGAGCTCGGAGAGCCTGGAATCGGTTGTCATCATCTTCGGCGTCTTTCATCTGGACACTGAAAGAGGTGAACTGAAAAGGCTCGGCACGATTTTGCGACTTTCGCCGCAGCCATTCAGGCTCTTGGTATTGCTGGCGTCGCGACATGGCAAAGTCGTCACCCGCGAGGATATCCAGCAGGAGTTATGGGGTCCGGAGACCTTCGTTGACTTTGAGCGCGGCCTGAACCACTGTATCCGCCAGATCCGCGCAGTGCTGGGTGATGATGCCGGCGCGCCAAGCTACATCGAGACACTTCCCCGAGTCGGCTACCGATTTATCGCCCCGGTTACGTTGGCCGGTCCTGAGTTGGCTTGCGCAGAATCCTCGTCCCATTCTCCCGATGAACACAGCCATGCCGCGAGCGAAACGGCCGCAGGAAAGGGCACTGCCCCGCGGAGGGGGCGCCGGTTCGTTCTAGCTGGAACAGCCGCTATCGTCGTGTTAGCCGCTCTCTCGCTTTCTCTCCTCCGCAGGCGCGAAATTCGCCCGGCACCGCCGCCCGCTCGGCTGATGGTGGCCGTATTGCCCTTTGAAAACCTTACCGGCGACCCTGGTCAGGAGTACTTGAGCGATGGCGTAACGGATGAGTTGATTGTGCATCTGGGCGGGATCAGCCCCAGCCGCCTGTGCGTCATCGCTCGAACTTCGACGGTGAGGTACAAGCATTCCGGAAAACCACCTGCCCAAATCAGCCGTGAACTGGGGGTCAATTATCTATTGGAAGGCACGGTCAAGAGGTCTAGACAGACGATTCGAATCACCGCGCAACTGGTGAGGCCGGACGATCAGACGGAGCTGTGGGCTGATAGTTACCAAGGCGAGGTCAACGCAGAGCGCATCCTCGCATTTCAGCAATTGGTGGCCAGCCGCGTGGCTCAGTCGCTTTCTCTCGTTCTGCCAGTGGTGCACACTCCGCACGGCGCCCCCTCCAGTCAGGCCGCCTACGAGGCTTTTCTCAAAGGCCGCTTCGAGTGGAACAAGCGCAACGAGGAGGGCTTCCTCAAGTCCATCGAGTATTTCAAGAATGCGGTTGCGCATGATCCCGGATACGCCGAAGCCTGGGCCGGACTGGCCGACTCTTATAATCTGTCGCACGAGTATTATGAAGGCCATTCCAGCGATGCTTTCACGGAGTTGGGCAAAGAAGCCGCTTTCAAGGCTCTGGCCATCGACCCGAATCTGTCGGAGGCGCGCGCGTCGCTGGCGTTTAACCTGTGGCGTTATGAGTGGAAGTTTCCGGAAGCGGAATCCGAATTCCATAAGGCTCTGGACCTGAGCCCCAACAATTCCACAGCTCACCACTGGTACGGGATGTTCCTGGCTTCGCGCGGACGCTTCGACGAAGCTCGCGACCAGTTGCGCCAGGCGCTGACGCTCGATCCGCTTTCTCTTATCGTCATTACGAACAGCGGCTGGGTGAGTTACTATGCTCGCGACTATGAGGCCGCCATCCAGAGGTATCAGGAGGCCCTCAAGCTGGACAGCGCCTTCGAGACCGCGCAGATGAAGCTGGCGTGGGCGTATGAGCAGAAGGGCATGTGGCAACAGGCTCTTGCCGCAAGGCGCAGCTTTTATCTCACGGCAGGGCATCCAGAGATTGCGCAAGCGCTCAGCGATGCCTATGCGCGGGCCGGTTATCCCGGCGTGTTGCGCACCATCATCGCGGAGACGGAAAAACCCGATGCCGGGCCTTATTACTCCGACTATGACAGAGCTAAGCTCTACGCAATGACCGGCAACGCAGATAAAGCTATCGCGCTGCTAGAGCGCGCGCGGATTCAGCGCAGCGGGTGGCTGGTTTACCTTGCCGTGGAACCCGCCTTTGACAAGTTGCGCGCCAACCCGGCTTTCGCGCGGCTTGTCGATCATACGGTTGCGATTCAGCCCTTCTAAGCCCTGCCCGGTATCGCACTTGAAGCCTGAGAAACTCCTCTCGCTGAAATCCACGATACGGCTGCACGAAAATCAACTTTCTTGATGAAAGGCTATTTGCGCCCCTGCGTGAAATAGAACGTCGCCGCCGAACCGAATAGACCCGAAAATACCGGAATCCAGGTGTTGAAAACGCGCGTCACCTCGTCGACTGAGTTCGGCTTGTCATGTGCTAGACATGCGATCAATGTGATGTGCGCAACAAAGATAAACAACAACGCCGCAAACAGCAGCAAGGCCAATAGCTTGGTCGCCTTGGCGCGATGCTCCTCCTGCGAAAACTTCGGACCCGGCGCTTGGCTTAGATGTGCAACCTCTTCGAGACCGTCTGAAATTCCAACAGGTTCGGCGGCAATTGTTTCTACAGGATTCGACGCGCTCTCTAAATCGGTTTGAGGAGGTTCAGCCATTGGAGTGACTAGCGCTCACTTTCGCCGTATTCCGGTTTGACAAATAGGGGAAGATCACCTCGCGCTGTCTGCCGTTCTTCTCCACCAGCACGGTAGCTTTTTCGTCCTGAGTCTGCTCGATCGTCCACTGTAGAAGACGCAGTGACTGGCGAATAACCTCCGCGCGGCTGGGCGCTCCAGTTGCGTTCTTCAACTCATCCAACTCGCCCAATGCGTCTTCCGTAAAATCAAATTGCAGGCGTGTCTTAGCCATATGCATCCATCTCTCCGTCTACGACGGGCCTTCGGCGTTCCTGCATGGGGAACGGTTGCTTAAAGCTCTCAATCAGAGCTACTTGTTCATCGGTCTGTTCCAGCTCTGAGAAAGCTACTGCGTCAACTTCCTCAACGGAGAATTCAGGAAAGGCGGTTGTTCTCGTCGCACAATATGCGTGCATACTGCTCCTCGGCTTCGAGAAGGTTCCCATCTCGAAACGCAATAGAATTGACTGATCATCCCTTTTCCTCCTTGATCCGATTGCCACTTGGCCTTGATCCAACTGTCACTTGGCCTTGATCCGATTGTCACTTGGCGGAATTTCTTCGAACCTGGATTGAGTATTGCATGAGTATGAAATGAGTGCAAGAGCTTTTTTCATACTCACCCATTACTCGCCTTCAAGCAATCTGAACTCGTCCGCTCACTGACCCGTAATCCCTGTCCCCTGTCCCCTGCGTTAACCTAAGGAGCTATGGGCCGCATCCGCGTACTTCCCGATCAGGTCGCCAATCAGATCGCCGCCGGCGAGGTGGTGGACCGGCCTGCCTCGGTGGTGAAAGAGCTTCTGGAGAACGCACTGGACGCCGGAGCCAACCGCATTCGCGTCGAGGTGGAGGCGGGCGGACGCAAGCTCATCCGGCTCACTGACGACGGCCACGGCATGAATCGCGACGACGCACTGCTGGCTTTCGAGCGCCACGCCACCTCCAAGCTGCGCACCGCCGACGACCTGCTCTCTATCGCCACGCTGGGATTTCGCGGCGAGGCGTTGCCCTCCATAGCCTCGGTGGCCCGCGTGACGCTGGAGACGGCCACTGGAGAGGATGCCACCGGAACGCGCGTCGAGATCGCCGGGGGCAAAATCCTCCACGTGGATGACGCTGCTCTGCCACGCGGCACCACGCTGGCCGTGGCCGATCTCTTCTTCAACACACCCGCCCGCCGTAAATTTCTCCGCGCCGAATCTACCGAGCTGGCACACGTGACGGCGCTGGTGACTCATTACGCCCTGGCGCACCCCGAAAAGCACTTCGAGTTGCTCTCCGCCACGCACACCATCGTCTCCGCGCCGCCGGTCACTCGGACCGCTGAGCGCATCTACCAGATTTTTGGCAAGGAGACGCTGGCACAACTGCTACCCGTGGCCGCCGAGACTCCTCTGCCCCGAGTCGGACTGCCCGAGCCGCCGCCCTGGAAAAAAGATCCCGACGAGCCAGCGCGCACGCCCGGCACTCTTCGCTTGAGCGGCTTCTACTCCAAGCCTGAGTTGCAAAAGCTCAACCGCAACTCTATCTATATATTTATCAACAAACGGCTTATCCGCGACCGGCTCTTGATGCACGCCATCACCGAGGCTTATCGCAACGTGATTCCGCCCACCAGTTTCCCGGTGGTGCTGCTCTTCCTGGAGATGCCGCCCGAAGAGGTGGATGTGAACGTCCACCCCGCCAAGACCGAGGTTCGCTTTCGCCAGCAGAGCCTGATCCACGACTTTGTCCGCGACAGTTTGCGCACGGCGCTCATCAAGGCGCGACCAGCCGCCGGTTTTCTAGCCGCGCTGGACTCCGCGCCAGCAGCCAGCCCCACGCTGATGCCGCCCACCGCGTCACCATTGCCAGGTTCACCGGATCGAGTGCAATTTCTCGAGCAGCCCGACTCCGATCCGGCCGCGTTCCAGGCAGCCGGGGCTGATGCGGAGGCCTTTACGCTGACACCGCACCTGCCCCCGCCCGTCCCCGGCAAGCTGCCTTTTACTGCCCAGAACCTCCAAACCGGCGATTGGGGGGATCAAAAAGCATGGGGTGAGGCTGCAGCGGCACTCTTTCAGCCGCCCAGCCTGCCGCCCGCAGGCGATTGTTCCCCGAGCCCTGGCGGTGCGGCTGGCACAAATCCCGCTGCGGAAACGGCCCTGATCGAGGCCGAACAGGCCGCGGCCAACCTCAACCACCTTGGCTCGCTCCGGCCGCTGGGACAGTTGCGCGCGTCGTTCATTCTGGCTACCGGCGACGATGGTTTGTGGATTATTGACCAGCATGTGGCACACGAGAGAATACTTTTTGAGAAAATTTTAAGAGATCGCCAGGTTGAACAGGTAATGCGCCAGAGGTTACTGATGCCCCTGCTGGTGGAACTAAAGGCATCCCAGATGGTGGTATTCGCCGGCATCGCCGAGGAGCTGGAACGCAACGGCTTCGAGGTGGAACCATTTGGCCCTCAAACACTTGCAGTAAAGGCAGCGCCGGTTGGCCTCGAAGGAACGGCTCTGGAGCGGATGTTGGCCGAGGTAATCGAGCAATCCAGCGCTGATTCAGACGAACCTGCGCAGAATCATGATCTTACGGCGTTGCGGACGCGCATTGCCGCCTCCATCGCCTGTCATGCCGCCATCAAGGTCAATACCCCGCTAGACCCGGTTCGGATAGAATGGTTACTAGTGGAACTGGCAAAAACCAGCCACCCAACTTCTTGCCCCCATGGACGTCCAATAGCTTTGCTGTATTCTTGGAAGGAGATCCAGCGGGCCTTCCACCGAATCTAGAACGGGTGGGAGGTGGTAGCCCTCCTCTTAGGGGACGGGGCCGCCCGGCGTTAACGCCAGCCTGGAAGCGAGGTTTTTCTTTGACATCGGAACAATTGGAAGCATCGCGCTCCGAAAGGATGCGCCTGGACGGACATGGGACACTCACTCTTGAGGATGCCCGAACGTGGATTGAGGAGACCGGGTTGTGTCTCTTCCTGCCCAAGCGGCAGTTTTCCACCTCGATTGCGCCGTCGTTTGTTGAGGCTGTAGCCGGCAAACGCGACGCCACTCCCGCCCGTGAACACATTGCTTTAGCCGAAGAGTTGCTGGTACGCCTTGAGTTAGACGGCGTCGCAGTGCGGCTGAACCTGTTGGGCCTTCCCGGTGAGGCGCCCGATTTCGTCGTGGCAAGTTGGGTTCTGCCTTACGTTTATGCCCTGCGCGGCGACCGCGACTGGCGTCGCAGCCCGCAACTTACTGGCTCGCGCCAGGTTTCTCAGCTTGCTATTCAGGCATACAAATTGCTGGAAGCGGGCGACACTACGATTGGCAAGCTCACCCGCGCGCTGGGCCGTGAAGTGACCGAAGGCGCAGTTCTGCGCGGCATCACCGAACTCTGGCAGCAGCTTCGCATTATTCCGGTCGTCTCCGCTCCCGGCCAGGCCGCTGAGTGGCAACTACTCCGCACGCGTTTCCAAAAAGCCATTGCCGAAGGCGCTTCAACCTCTCAGGTGACGGCCATCTCCGTGCTCGCCTCCATCTACCTGCAAGCGGTGATTGCCGCCAGCATGGAAGAGGTCGAGCTATTCCTGGCTCCGCTCACCGCCCGCAGCAAAGTGCGTGAGGTGTTGCGAGGGCTGGTGGCTACGCGCCAGGTTCACACCATCTCACTGGGTCACGCGCCTCACTTCTATGTTGCCGGCACGCTGCCGGAGTTCGCCAGCGCTCCCACAATCTATGCCAGTGCATCGATACCGGCATCCGCATACTTTATGCGCTCCCATGAAGAGGAGATGCCGGAGCCTGTCGAGGCAACGCCTGCTGCTCCCGCCTCGACAACTCCGCGCAGGCCTCAAGAAGCTCACACGCCCCGCACCCCGGCCACGCGCAAACCGGTTGTTGGCGGAAAAGCCGCGACTGCCCGGCCCCATTTCAGCCGCCCGGCCGCACAAACTCGCGATCGCAAGCCGGCGCAATCGTCTTCCAGCAGCCGTCCGGCCAGGCAGACCGGATCGCGCACCGCCAGTAGCGCCCGGCCCGCTTCTGCCGCTCGATGGAGCCCCAAGGCTGCCGCGCCCTCCAACGGCAAGCGCAACGGCGGTCATGCCGGTAACGGTTCTAACAACGGAAATGGAAACGGAAGCGCGCACAAGGTCTATTCCAACGGCGCCAAGACCGCCGGCAAGCCTGGCGCAACTACCCGTACCGGCAGTGCGCCGCGAACAGATTCCCGGCCCTCCGCGCGGCCAGTTCACGCGGGCAATAACCGGAAGTCTGCTGTTGCCGCCAGCGCAAGAACTGGAAGCAGCAAGAGATTTGGCTTTTCCGCACGGCCCAAGCAAGGGACGAAGAAGCGCGGATGAGTACCCCCTCGCTCAGTTCTCTCGATAAAGTTCGCAAGGTCATTGTCGCCATTGATGGCCCATCCGGCGCGGGAAAGAGTACGGTTGCCCGCCATCTTGCCCGGCATTTTGGCCTCCTGAACCTGGAGACCGGGGCCATGTACCGCGCCTTTGCCCTCAAGGCGCTGCGCATGGGCCTTCCCTTGGATGAGAGTTCTGGCCTGGAGAGCCTTGCCGCCCAAACCACCATTCGCCTGGAGCCAGGCGAGGGTGGCAACCGCGTCCTGCTCGACGGCGAGGAAGTGACCGGCCTCATCCGCAATCAAATGGTTACCGACGCCGCATCCCAGGTCAGCGTGTGGCCCGCCATTCGCGCCTGGATGGTCCGCATGCAGCAGGAGATGGGCGCCAGGGGCGGAGTGGTCATGGAGGGCCGCGACATCGGCACTGTGGTCTTTCCTCAGGCCGAGGTCAAGATCTTTTTGGACGCCGCACCCGATGTGCGCGGCCTGCGACGTTTCGATCAGCTAGGACCCAAGCCCGCCGTCCAGCCACAAGAGGTAATCCGCGACCTGCGCGCCCGCGACGAACGGGACCGCACCCGCGCCGATTCGCCGCTCAAGCCGGCGGCCGACGCCATTCTGCTGGATTCGACCAATATGACCTTGGAAGAGGTGGTGACCGCAGCGGAGGCCATCGTGGCAGCAAAGCTTCCGGCTATGGCCTCCAGCAGGCTGTGAAATCCTGGTCTTTAGAGTCACTTGCGAAATTCCATTGAGAAAGCAAGAAGTGTCAGGGCACGGCTTCAGTCGTGCCGAAAGATCATCAAGAAGATATTGGGCTTTAGCCCCTGCATCTATTTGTTTTCAGATATTTTACAGTTTGGCAGCAGCTAGAGCGGGAATCTGAATGGGGCGTCAGGGCTCGGCTGAAGTCGAGCCCTGACGCATATCCGCAGACTGAGGGCAATTCTGCAAGAGGCTCTTTGACCTGCAATTTCCCCCGTTCCCTTATGCAAAAATGACTAGCCCGCGCATCCCTGCTACGATGGGTTTGTTCCATCCAACCTATAGATAGAAAACGCCAAGTGAGTGCGTTTTTGTTTACCTTGCAGTCTTTCCCTTTGATTTGCGATAGCTGGAGGCTGGTATGGCAAGCCATTGCTGCGTTTGCGGCTTTTTGAAGTTTCGCACCTCGCGTTTTTGGTTTCGGTCGTCGGATCTGTCTCAATTGCTTCTCATGCGCTTGCCGGTGCGCTGCTTGAACTGCGGCGAGCGAACCTTTACGTCGGTTTCGCAATTCCTCACGTTGCGCCGCATGCACAAGGCGCGCCACAGAGAGCACCAGCATCGCAGCGCAACGTAGCGCGAAGCCAGCGAACGCGCTGTTCTTCTTCCGGGCGCCCGGCCTGCAAACCTCTGCGTTTACGGATCGGGCGAGTCGCGCACGGAGCGGCATCTTCCGGCAGGCGTTTTCATTGCTTCACACACGCAGCGGCGAAATGCTATAGGCTCGTAGATGTATGGAAATCACCTGCAACCGGTGCCACCAAGCCGTCCTGGCCGAGAATAGCTACTGCCCCGCCTGCGGCTTGCCGCAACTGGTGTACGGAGCTGACGCGCCCGCTGCTGGGCAAACTCAGCTGGAGCGCTGGGGCGAGACGGTGCGGGATGCGGGCAGCGTAGATTGGAAGCCGGCGCTGCGCGCCGCGCTTCTGCTGGCAATTCCCGCCGGTGCGCTCTCCTTCGGACTTTCGGTAGTGGGCCTTTTGGGCTTCGTGTGGATGGCTGTGGCGGGCGCCTGGGCGGTTGCGATTTACATGCGCAGCCAGCGGCCGGCGTGGATCACCATCGGAGCCGGCGCGCGCATCGGCCTGGTCACCGGCTTGTTGGGAGCGTGGGCGGCAGCGGCAACCATGAGCGTCTCGCTCTTTGCAATGCGCTTCTTCTTTCACCAGGGCAAAGTATTCGACGACTTCTGGCAGATCCAGATGACCGAGAAAGCCAGCCAGCAGTGGGCAGCCTCTGGCATTGATGCGCAAACGATTCTTGTCACAAAAGCGTTGCTGAATTCCCCGGAAGGGCGCGGCGGCGTGACTTTTGGCATCATGCTTTTTCTGGTCCTCGCGTTGGTCATCTTTGCGACCGCGGGAGGCGCCTTGGGTGCGCGGCTGATGGGGCGCACTCGGCAGCCGGTGGTTTGAGCGCCGGTTTTGCGTGCTTTTTCT
>Ga0224528_1001639_pt1 | contig 14229 bp, 13 predicted proteins | sample CBST25metaG_2_FD_179888 | JGI IMG/M metagenome (GOLD analysis project Ga0224528, IMG submission 179888) | Peat soil microbial communities from Stordalen Mire, Sweden - C.B.S.T25 | ecosystem: Environmental > Terrestrial > Soil > Wetlands > Peat | place: Sweden: Norrbotten County, Stordalen Mire...
CTGCGATGCGCTCGTGCGCCCGCACCAACTCGTCTTGCCAGCCTTTTATCGACGCTTCCATCGCATTCGCGGAAATTCCACCATGAGCACCTTTACTTTATCACTTAATTACAACTGTAGTACTAGCCGCGCACAGCGCTGACCAGAGCAAGCCCCACGCCGGTGTTGCCGGCCGTGGCTTCGATAATCGTTCCTCCAGGCTTGAGCAGTCCGTCGCGCTCGGCATTTTCGACCATGCGCAGCGCGACGCGATCCTTCGTGCTTCCCCCGGGGTTGAAGGATTCCACCTTGGCGAAAATTGCCGGACCAAGATGCTCCGCCGACCGATGCAGGCGCATCAGCGGCGTGTTGCCAATTGTCTCCAGAATGCTATTCGTCACAGAGATTTTCTGTTCGGGAGCTTCGAGTGCAGTCATTGATTTTTCCAGGGGATTCGATCGTCCGTGAATTCTACGATCTTGTCGTAACGGGCAAGTTTGTCATCGTCGCCGATCTTGCATCCAAAAACTGCTGCGAACTCGGAACCTGGGCAGAGAGGGGCGACGGCAACAGGACAAGAGCCAGGACTGCGAAAGAAATAGAACGGAGCGTAACCCTCATGACACACCTTTTCGGAGTGTGTGCATCGTCAAAGACTTATATGCAAGGTGTCCTATGCGACCACCAAAACATGGAAGATTGAGGAATGAGAGAAGGAAGAGGTCTACTTACAGCAGCCGCAGAGCTTACGCTCGATGTGAAAAGCAGCGAACAAGCGAGGAGCCGTTAGGATATGGATGCATCATAGAGAATTCATCCTGCCGAGTCAATAATGGCTTTGACACGCGATGACTCTTTCGCGTGTTCAACTAAACCATTCTTTCGCATGGCTCGCTGGCAGGACTTGGCCACCTTGCAGAAAGCATAGGCCTGATGCATGATAAAGACTATGTTGCGTGTTTCCATGCAAGACGCCTTCCTTTGCCTGCAGATGTGCTCGCCGATGGCGCGCCTGCATGTGAAGAGATGAGTGGATACCTTTCCATCTTGAAACGCATGCGGCCCGTTCTTGAAAACGGGCCGTTATTTGTTGGACGCGCATACATACATCAGGAGCAGGCATGACACTGCAGCAGATTGCCGTTGACACAGAAGAGCCGGTGGTTACATTGCACTCCGTCAGCAAACTCTATCAAAGCGGAGGGAGCACGCGTCAGGCTCTCAAGCAGGTGAATCTCACGGTCCGGCGTGGCACGATTCAGGGCATTATTGGATTCAGCGGCGCGGGGAAAAGTACGCTGCTGCGTTGCATCAGCCGGCTGGAAACACCCAATGAAGGGCAGGTGCTCGTAGATGGCGCAGATCTGGCACAAATGACCGGTGAGCAATTGCGTTCGGCCAGGCGGCGCATCGGTGTCGTGTTCCAGCAGTTTCATCTGCTTCAGTCGCGCACGGTCGCAGGCAATATCGCGCTTCCGTTGGAAATTGCTGGCGTTTCGGATTCTGCAATCCATGAACGCGTCAAAGAGCTACTTTGCTGGTTTGGACTAGAAGAGCACGCCGCGCATTATCCCTCTCAGCTTTCCGGTGGTCAGCAACAACGTGTGGCGATTGCCCGTGCGCTGGCCGCAAAGCCTGCGGTACTGCTCAGCGACGAACCGACTTCGGCGCTCGATTCGGAAACCACCTCTGTCGTTCTGGAGTTGCTGCGTCGCGTTCGGGATGAACTTGGCGTTACCATTCTGCTCATCACCCATGAAATTCAGGCTGTGCGGTCGATTTGCGATCGCGTTGCAGTGCTGGAAGCCGGCCGTATTGTTGAAGAAGGTCCAGTCGATCAGGTGTTTTTGCGGCCACAAAGCTCGGCCGCGCGTCGTCTCATTGGCAATGCGGTCGATTTTTCTCATGTCATAAGTTATATCGGTACGCCTACGGAGCATGCGAATTCTATCTTCTGTCGGTTGCTATTTCGCGGGCCTGGCGCAACCAGCCCGGTTCTCTCCGAAATCACGCGCCGCACCCATGCTAGGGTCAATATTCTCAACGCAGAAATTGGCAAACTCGACCAATCAGCATACGGACTCATGCTGGTGGAAATATGCGGGGATAGGGATGCACGCGACAGTAGTCTTAGAATCCTGGCTGAGTGTAATGTCGAAGCTGATCTCGTCGATCCGTGGAAAGAATTAGCGGAAGACAACGGAGCTGGCAGCGAAAAACAGGGGATTGAAGCATGAGCGACTTGTTGAAGCTGCTTTGGCTGCCGACCCTGCAAACATTGCTGATGGTGAGCGTCTCGACGGCATTCAGCGCTGTCGGCGGTGCTGTTTTCGGCATTCTGCTCGTCGTAACGCAACCGAACGGTGTGAAAGCCGCACCGGTGTTGCACAAAGCGCTCAGCGCCGCTGTCAATATCGGCCGCAGCCTTCCTTTTATCATCCTCATGGTTGCCATTACGCCCTTGACGCGCATGATCGCTGGCTCGGCGATTGGAGTTACGGCGGCGATGGTGCCATTGACGATTGGCGCAATTCCGTTTGTCGCGCGGCTTTTCGAGAATGCATTGCAGGAGGTTGATCGCGGCGCAATTGAAGCTGCCCAAATCATGGGCGCAACTCCCTGGCAGATCGTGCGCAAAGTGTATCTTCCGGAAGCGTTGCCGGCCATGATTCGAGCGCTTACCGTTGCAACAGTCACGTTGATCGGGTATTCAGCCATGGCCGGAGCGGTGGGCGGTGGTGGACTCGGCGACCTCGCGATTCGTTGCGGCTATCAGGGGTTTCGTCTTGATGTGATGATTGCCACCGTTGCCCTCATGATTGCGCTGATTCAGATTCTGCAGTGGGGTGGTGACCATCTGGCGCTGCGCATCCAACGCGGCCGTCCTATCGTGGCGCTTCGGCCGGGCAAGGCCCTCGTGCGTTGGAGCGCCGCTTTTGCCGTACTACTGCTTGTGGTCGGAGTGTACTGTGTTCATAGCGAGCTACACCGGCCCAAACCGTTGCGCGTGGGTGTTAACCCGATCCCGCACGGTGAAATTTTGCAATTTCTACAGCCGGAGTTGAAGCGCCAGGGAGTCGACCTTCAAATTGTCTACTTCACCGACTATGTGCAACCAAATCTTGCCCTCGCAGCGGGCGATCTGGATGCCAATTATTTCCAGCACTGCCCATTTCTCGAAATCTTCAACCGCAATCATGGAACGCACATTGTAGCGGTTGCCAACGTACACATCGAGCCGCTCGGGCTTTATCCAGGCCGTGTGCGATCGCTGGCCGCGCTGGCCGACGGCGCGCAGATCGGTGTGCCCAACGATCCTGTAAATCTCGGTCGGGCACTTATGGTGTTGCAATCGGCAGGTTTGCTCAAGCTGCGTGCCGGAGTCAGCATCAACGCGACACAGCAGGACATTGCTGAAAATCCAAAGCACCTGCACATCCGCGAACTCGAAGCCGCGCAATTGCCGCGCTCCCTGCCCGACCTTGATGCGGCAATCATCAATACCAATTATGCGTTGACGATCGGGCTGGCTCCATTGCACGACGCGCTTTACTTGGAGCATTCCGACTCTCCCTATGCAAACTTATTGGCGACAACTCCCGACAAAGTACATGATCCGCGCTTAGCCAAGTTGATCGTTGCGTTGCATAGCGAGGCCACACGGCAATTCATCCTGAACAAATACAAGGGCGCTGTACTGCCAGCCATGTAGGCTCTCACACCAGTAAGATTCGACTTACCAATCCAGACATGAAGGCTTGTTGTTGGAGCCCGCAGGAATCTTCCGGTTGACGCGATAGCTTCAAAAGCCATCGCGTCGTAACCACCTCTATTGAAGGGGAAAAATCAGAGCATCCGCGAGCGATTCTGTTTTGCCTTCGGATCATTTTTTGAACGCAGGATGTGTTACTCCTCCTACAATCCGGTCGATATCGAGTTTCTTTCGACGCTCGGCGAGTTGGACAGATAGGCGATCTTGCCGCCATCGGCGCTGAAGCTGAAAGAGGCTCCATGGCCGACGGATCCTTGATGGCGTCGACAGGATGGCCTGCGCCGGTGGCCACATCGACCTTGACCGTGGCAGTGTGCCGCCAACCAGGCTCTCCAGAAGGTCTTCGTGGTCGCTACGAATCTGATCATTCATCCTGATGAGCATTGCATCCATCAAGAATCAATGCTGTTCCCGCTTGCTCATCGCATGTCGGTGCATCGGTCGATGATTTCAGATGCAAGTGCATGCCGCCATGTCCATGGCCATTCCAAATCGACGTAGCCTCTTGCAGCGCCTGTCGTAAAAAGTGCCGCCCGCCCTGAATGGCTTCAAGCAGCGTGCACCCTTGTGCAAGATAACTGGCAATGGCGCTAGCCAACACACAGCCCGTTCCATGATCATTGCGCGAATCAATGCGAGGGAATGTAAATAAGAGAACGTCTTGATTCGCGCGGGTAAAAAGAAAATCGGTTACCTGGTCCCCTGGAATGTGTCCTCCTTTCAGCAGAACTGCACGCGCGCCCATACCCATCAATGCTCTTCCCGCGACCTGTGCCTCCTCCTTGTTGCGCACCTCGACTCCGGTCAACGCCGAAGCCTCATGCGCATTCGGCGTCAGCAGAGTCAGGCGAGGAAGATTGTTTAGAATAGACTTCTTTCCGTCGACATCCATCAAAGGAAAATCAGAACTCGAACGCAAGACAGGATCGCAAACCCAGGAAATTTCCGGAAAGCGCTGTGCGAAGTCCATCACGACTTCAAATTGTTCGACAGTTCCCATCATGCCCAGTTTGACGGCGTGCGGCGGAGCATCCTCAAACACGGCTTCCAACTGTGCCCGCAGGCACGCGGCAGAAACCGGAAATACCGCCTGCACACCCAAGCTGTTTTGCGCGGTCAGCGCGGCGATGGCGGCCTCACCATAAACACCCAGCATGGTAGCCGTCTTCAGGTCGGCCTGGATGCCGGCACCTCCGCTCGGGTCCGATCCGCCGATCGCCAACATGCGGGCAAACTCGGCGCGCGCCTTCATCGATAAACCTCGCCGCCGATCTTCACAAACTCCTGCGCCTTTTCCTCAAGTCCCGAAACAACCTCTGGCGCATACTGCTCGCGAATCTCCTGTGAGATTTTCATAGAGCAGAATTTCGGTCCGCACATCGAGCAGAAGTGCACGGTTTTGGCGGATTTCTGCGGCAGTGTTTCATCGTGGTAGCTGCGCGCCCGCTGCGGATCGAGGCTCAAGTTGAACTGATCTTCCCATCGAAACTCGAAGCGCGCCTTCGAGAGCGCATTGTCGCGCAGTTGCGCGCCGGGCCATCCCTTGGCTAGGTCCGCGGCATGTGCGGCCATCTTGTAAGTCACAATGCCGGTGCGCACGTCATCCTTGTCCGGCAATCCAAGATGTTCCTTCGGAGTGACGTAGCACAGCATCGAGGTTCCATACCAACCAATCTGCGCTGCGCCAATCGCGCTCGTGATGTGATCGTATCCGGGCGCAACATCCGTTACGAGTGGGCCGAGCGTGTAAAATGGCGCATCAAAACATTGCTTCGTCTCTTCAGCCATATTCGCCTGAATGCGCTGCATAGGAACGTGGCCAGGGCCTTCGATCATCACTTGCACATCGTGCCGCCATGCCTGAGCGGTGAGTTCGCCGAGAGTGTGTAATTCGGCAAACTGCGCTTCGTCGTTGGCATCGTAGATCGAGCCGGGGCGCAGGCCATCGCCAAGGCTCACGGCGATGTCATAACTTTTGAGAATCTCGCAGATCTCCTCGAAGTGCGTGTAGAGAAAGTTTTCCTGATGATGCGCCAAGCACCACTTGGCAAGAATCGAACCACCACGCGAGACGATGCCGGTGAGCCTTCTGGCCGTCATGGGAATGTGCGCAAGTCGCACCCCGGCATGCAGCGTAAAGTAATCCACTCCCTGCTCAGCCTGCTCGATCAGCGTCTCGCGCACAATCTCCCAACTCAACTCTTCGGCTCGTCCATCCACTTTTTCAAGCGCCTGATAGATGGGCACGGTGCCCAGGGGAACGGGTGCATTGCGCAGCAGCCACTCGCGCGTTTCGTAGATATTTTCTCCCGTGCTCAAGTCCATGATTGTGTCGGAGCCCCAGTGAATGGCCCACAGCATTTTTTCAATCTCGTCCTCGATCGAAGAATGCACCGCGGAGTTGCCGATATTGCCGTTGATTTTCACCTTGAAGCTGCGGCCGATCACCATCGGCTCCAGTTCCGTGTGATTGATGTTGGCAGGCAGGATAGCGCGTCCAGCAGAAATCTCCGCGCGCACAAACTCGGGGGTGATCTGCTTGGGCATGGCGACGCCAAAGTTCTCGCCTTCGTGCTGGCGCAGTAGTTTTTCATAGGCAGGATTTGAGCGCAGCGCATCGAGCATCATGGTTTCGCGCAGAGCGACAAACTCCATCTCTGGAGTAATCGTGCCGCAGCGCGCGGCATGCATCTGAGTGACATTGCAACCCGAGCGCGCGCGTCGAATTGTGCGCCGCGCAGGCAGAGTTACATCGCCAAGCGCTTGGCGCGAGCCTACCTGTTCCGTGTTGTTGCGCTCTTCGATCCAACCACGGCGCACCTCCGGCAATCCTTGCGCAAGATCGACCGTATAGTCCGGATCTGCGTAAGGCCCAGAGCAGTCATACACCGGAATGGGAGGATTTTCTTCGCGGCCATCGCGCAGCAGCGTCGGCGATTGCTGAATCATGCGCACAGGCACACGCAGATCCGCGCGGCTGCCTTGCAGGTAGCTGCGCATCGAAGTGCCAGGATAGGAGGGAAAGATCGAAGGAGGATTCTTCTGCGTCGTTTGCATGATCGCCTCACGGAATCAATTCAGAAACAGGCGACCACGAGCAGACGAATAAGCTGTGACTCGTAAACTCCCCACGCCGGTATTATCCGGTTCGGGTTAAAAGGGTATTTCTCAGCTCACTTGCGTGGGCACCCCTGTTTCTGAAATAACGCTACACCGAGATTTTCCGTTTGGCAAATTTCTTGTGCAATTTTCATTTGCCTACTATCTGTAAGCCTACGCGAGATTGTTCCCCAAAGAAGATCTTCATGCTGCGGATCGCTCTGTGATGAGAGGCGCATGGAATGCCGAAAAGAAAAAAGCGGTTTGACACCGCGCCGCATGAGTGCTGTAATGAATCGCAGAAACAGGGGTGCTCCACAATACGGGGCTGAGAAATACCCTTTTAACCCGAACCGGATAATACCGGCGTGGGAAGTTTTCGACCTTTCCTCCTTACGGATCCGTCGTACACCTCTTGTTTCGCATGTTTGTAAAAAGAGGTTTGTGTGTTGCCCGCTACGACGGATTCATCTTCACTTTCATTGACGCACGAATCGGCGCTCTGCGAGAATCAGGCCAGCAGTTCCGCGCCTTGTGCATCTGCCTGCAAGCCTTCGCGCTATAACGTGCTGGTTGACGATGGCAAGCAACTGCTACTGTTCAATACCCGCACCGTTGCGCTGGCGCGCATTGCCGCCGACAAGAAGAACCGCGTCCAGCAATGGCTCGCGAACCCCAACGAAAAATCCGAAGATGCTTCTGCGGAGAAGTTGCGGCAGGCACTACTGCAAGGGCAATTCCTCATCGATGCGCAGTTGGACGAAGAAGCGACACTGAAGATCCAACACCGCCTCAGTCGCTTCGGATCAAGCGCACTCGAACTGGTGATTGCATCCACGTTGTGCTGCAACTTTCGCTGCTCATACTGCTACGTCGATCTGAACGCACACAGCATGAGCCATGACACGATTGCGCGCGTGCAAAAATTCTTTGAACGCAAGTACACGCCAGCATCGCCCGTCAGCATCGTGTTCACAGGCGGCGATCCATCGCTCTCCATGGACGCGGTGGAAGCTTTGAGTAGCCACTTCGCCCGGCACTGTCGGCAGCACAACTCGGCGTACGGCGTCGTGCTCATCACCAACGGATATCTCCTCGATGAAGCAATGTTGGACGCGCTCGCTCGCGCCGAAATTCATGAGGTGCAAATCTCACTCGATGGCGACCGTGAAGCGCACAATCGCACGCGCTCGCTGGTCGGCGGAAGGTCCACCTATGAGAGCATCCTCGACAACATCGAACGAGCCAGCCAGAGCATTCACTGCCATCTGCGCATCAACGTCGACCGCCGCAATCATGATTCGATTCCACGCCTGCTTGACGATCTTGCAGAACGCCACCTGGATGGCAAGGTTTCCGTCTACTTCGCGCAGCTCGACGACGTGAATGAAAACAGCGCGGCGCATGCGCCCTACGTGCTTTCGGCGCGCGACTATGCCGTACTGGAACCGGCGCTCGTGCGGCACGCGGCCACGCGCGGTTTCGAGCGCAGCAACGAGCCGTTGCGCCGCGCCGTATCGCAATTTTGCGGTGCCAATGCGCGCAATGCTTTTGTCATCGATCCTGATGGAAATCTTCTGAAGTGCTATCAGGATCTTGGCTCGGCGCAGAACAAGGCCATCGGAAAAATCGGAGCGGATGGTGAAGAAGAGATCGATGCGCCGCAGCGTTTGATGCAGTGGCTCAACTGGGATCCCTTCGAGGTTGAGGCCTGCCGCAACTGCCGGGTTCTTCCTTTGTGCATGGGCGGCTGCGTCCACAAAATTGTCAATGGCGGCATGGACGTTGACAAGGGTTGCCAAAAGTTGCGCTGGAATCTGGAAGAAAGTCTCCGGCTCTACGCGCAAACCCGCGGCATACTCAACCATGCGGAGAGCAGGCGCGAATGACGTGTGCGCCTGCATGCAACCGAGTCACAAAAGGAGAATCTCAATGGAAATGCTGATTGTGCCACAGATGTCGGAAGAGGCTTTGAAGGCTGTACTTGCAAACCTTGCTCCGTCCACCACGGGCTGCGCGAACGGAGCCTGCTGCAGTTCGGGCTGTGGCGTCGCGGAACTCGTGCAGATTGAGAATAACGAAAACTAAAGCATTTTTCCAATTGCTGTAGAGCGAAAGCAAGATGCCGAGTGGCTTTTTCCTCAAAAAAAAGCCACCTTGCACACAACTGAACACTGCACGCATATTGAAAAAATGCTCTAGCCACTCGTCCGCGAGACGCATCGTTTCGCGGACGACTTCAGTGCAAGGCAAAGGCCATGACGAAACAAGATCCTCCGACATTATCGTCAAGCGAAATGCTGCGCTATGCGCGTCATCTTCTGCTTCCAGAAGTTGGGCTCAAAGGACAACAAAAACTCAAGACCGCGCGCGTGCTCTGTGTCGGAGTCGGCGGGCTTGGTTCTCCGCTGGCCTTTTACCTGGCGGCTGCGGGCGTAGGAACGCTCGGCCTCATCGACGATGACGTGGTCAACGTCAGCAATCTTCAGCGGCAGATTCTTCACGCGGATCGCGACTGCGGGCGTAGCAAGGTTGACTCCGCCGCCGAAAAGCTGGAGGCCCTGAATCCTGCAATACGCGTCGTGCGCCATCACACGCGCCTGACCGCACACAACGCCAGCGAAATTTTGCAGCAGTACGACATCGTCGCCGATGGAACCGACAACTTTGCCGCGCGATATCTGATCAACGACGCCTGCGTCCTGCTCGGCAAACCAAACGTGCACGGAGCCATCGACCGTTTCACGGGCATGGTCAGCATCTTTGGCGTGCCCGGCGGCCCTTGCTATCGCTGTCTGTTTCCCGAGCCGCCGCGCGCTGGACAGATTCCATCCTGTGCGCAGATCGGCGTGCTCGGCGTCGTGCCCGGACTGATTGGCATGATGCAGGCCACTGAAATCATCAAGTGGATCCTTGGCATCGGAGAATCGCTGAGTGGCGTCCTGCTGCGTATTGATGCGCTTGCGCAGAGTTACCAGAAAATCGTCCTGCCCAAGGATCCAGACTGCCCGCTCTGCGGCACTCATCCAAGCATCCGGCATCTAAATGAGGAGACGACAGAAGGCTGCACACTGCCCTCTCGCACCGACAACGAACGCGAAGAACAGATCAGTCCACGCGACCTCAAGCAGCGCATAGCGCGCAACGACGGGATTTTTCTGCTCGACGTGCGCACGCCCGAGGCCTTCGCACAGTGGAATCTCGGCGGCCATCTGATTCCTGCCGAGCAGGTCGCAGCGCGGCTAAACGAGATCGATCAAAGCAGCGAGATCGTGGTGATCTGCTCGGTGGGAATACGTAGCCAGAGTGTCGCTGAATTTTTGCGCGCTCACGGTTTTTCGCGCGTGCGCAATTTGCGCGGTGGCCTGCACGCTTGGTTGCAAGAAAGCGATGTGCCATCCGTAGTCAAGGATGTAGTCAGGGAGGAGGCAATGCAATGACGATTCAGGTGAACGGCAAGGCTTATGCACTCGACGAGGAGGTTCCTCTTCCGGAGCTTCTCGCGCGTCTGCAGCCACGCAAGCCCTTCGCCGTCGCACACAATGGCAAGTTTGTTCCGCGCAGCCAGTACGACGCGCATCGTATCGCGGCCAACGATCAGATCGAAATCGTGCAACCATCCGTGGGAGGATAATCGTGAACGACACCTTGAAGATTTATGACATCGAATACGCAAAACGCCTGTTCATGGGAACGGCCCGCTATGCGACGCAGCAGCAGTTGGAGGCGGCCATCGATGCAGCCTCTCCGGCGCTGCTGACGGCCTCCGTGCGTCGCCAGCTTCCAGCGCAGAACGCAGCCGGAGCCAAGCAGGATTTTTGGCAGATGCTCGAAAGCAAGTCCGCGGTGATTTTGCCGAACACGGCTGGTTGCTACTCGGCGCACGAAGCCATTGAAACCGCCTGCATGGCACGCGAACTTTTTGGCACTAACCTGATCAAGCTGGAGGTTCTGGGCGACTCGGTCAATCTGCAACCCGATATCTTCGGCCTTGTCGAAGCCGCGGAAACACTGGTCAAGATGGGATTTCATGTGTATCCCTACTGCACCGAAGATCTGGTCGCCTGTCGCCGCCTGATCGATGTTGGCTGCAAGGTTCTGATGCCTTGGGGAGCGCCGATCGGCACCGGCCAGGGGTTACGCAACACGAGCGGTCTGCGCGAATTGCGGCAGCGCATTCAAGAGGTTCCTCTCATCGTCGATGCCGGTCTCGGAGTTCCGTCCCACGCGTGCCAGGTCATGGAGTGGGGCTTCGATGCGGTTCTGGTTAACACGGCCATTTCACGCGCCACCAACCCGGCACGGATGGCACTCGCCTTTGATGCGGCAGTCAGCGCCGGCCGAGCGGCATGGCGCAGTGGCCCCATGGCCGTGCGCGATCTTGCGGTCGCCAGCACTCTGGAGGAGAACAAGGCCGCACTCGCGGGTGCAGTTCCTGCGCCTGCCGGTGTAGGAGCATAGCATGATCGAACTGAATGGGCGGCCTGCCGCGCAGGATGTCACCTGCGCGCAGATTCTTTCCACACTCGGCCCAGTCAGCGTGGACCGAGAACCGGCGTATGCGCTTTGGACGCGCAAGCCGGATGCATCATCTGCTTCTGCACCGGCGCAAACAATCTGGCTTGACGATGCCGAGCACGAGACGCTTCCTGACGGAATCGCAATGCGTACCGAACGATGCGACGGCGAAGTGATTGATCATCTGCGCCTAGGTCAGCGCACGATCTCTATCCGTTCTCACTCTGCACGTCCGTTGGCGCCGGTACTGGCGGCCTTTCTTGCGCACGGCTATAACCTTTGCGATGCGCTTGTGCTGGCGCGTGCCTGGGACGGGCATGGATGGCCCACGCAGTTGGCGCACTTTCCCGCATTGCTCGATACGCCCCGCTCCAAAGAAGGCTTCGCGGATTTTCCCGAGGCCTTTGGCCTCTATGCAGTTGTTCCCGATAGCGCATGGGTCGAGCGTCTGGCAGGTCAGGTTCCCGTTGTGCAATTACGCTGCAAAACGTCAGACCAGGAGTTTTGCGCACGCGAAATTCGTGCCGCACTGCATGCCGTTGAGGGAACAACAACACGCTTGTTTGTGAATGATCATTGGCGTCTGGCAATTCAATATGGAGCGTATGGCGTGCATCTCGGGCAAGAAGATATCAATACTGCCGACCTCGACGCGATTCGCCGCGCCGGTCTGCGGCTTGGAATTTCCACCCACGGCTATTATGAAATGTTGCGTGCCGACGCCTATCGTCCGAGTTACATTGCGCTGGGAACTATCTTCGCGACAACGACCAAGAAGATGCCCATTCCGCCGCAAGGCACCGCGCGCCTGCGTCGATATGTCGATCTGCTGCGGCCAGACTATCCGCTGGTTGCGATTGGAGGAATCAACCTGGAACGCTTCCCACAGGTGCTTCAAACCGGTGTGCGCAATGTCGCCGTCGTACGCGCCATCACGGAAGCATCGGACTGGCGCTCTGTCCTCGACAGCATTCATGCGACAATGCATTCATTGGAAATGCAGGGCGCAATGCTTCCCGTAGAAGATGCCCCATAGCGCTTCCGCAGTTTATCAACCACCTGACAGCTTATGCCGAGACGCTTGGCCTCCTGCTTGCCTAGTGATAGGTTGAGCTTCGGGTACGGCAATAACTGTCGCATGGATTGCGCGCACTGTTCTGCTTTTGCCCATATGAAAGGAGAAATCTCATGCCATGCGACTTGATTCGTGCTCTTGAATACAGTTGTCTCAGTTAACCTTTGGCGAGATATTTAAGACTTTGGCAGAACGCGTCAATGCATTATTTTATGCATGCTTTTTTGGACTTGGCGAAAAATCGACAACCGCAAGGGCCTGTTTCACCGCGACCTGGAGAAGATTCTCAACACCTACGACATGCGCATCGTGGACACGAGAAAGGAAGATCCGCGGCACGCGCGGCATGATCGCTGCGATGACGATTGAGGAGGCCACAGATGGCGATATTTTTCTCGCCTATCTGAATCATTGCTTGTGCCCGCAACTACGTGCGGGCGACGTGGTGGTGATGGATAATTTGAGTTCGCACAAGGTAGATCGACGGACTTCCCTCGTACATGGGTGCGGCTGAGCATTGGTATGAAAGACACCAACAACATCCTGCGCAACTCCTTCACCCTTGATGCTCAGGCAGAAGAGAGTTATCGCCTCAACGCTGGAGAAGGTATCTTCCGCACGCCGATTGGACTGGATGATCCAGACGATCAATGATCTGGAGCAGGCGCTTACTCGGCAAGCGCCTGCTGCGATGCGTATTGGCTTAATTCTATATTAACTTAGCCAATACATCCCGCTGGTACGGCAGCAGTTCCTTGATCGCTCCACGTTGAATGATTTGCGGCCAGTTGGGATTCACGATCAGTGAGCGACCGATGGCCACCAGATCAAACTCTTCGCGTTCCAACCGTTCCAGCAACTCACCGATTCCTGTCGCCGCGGCAGTCTCCGCGCTGCGAAAAGTACTCGTGAACTCCTCGTTCAGCGTAATCGAACCCACGGTCACAGTTGGCTTTCCGGTCAGCTTTTTGGTCCACCCCGCCAGATTCAGTGAGCTGTCTTCAAATTCAGGCTCCCAGAAACGACGTTGCGAGCAGTGGAACAAATCCACGCCCGCAGCGGCCAAAGGAGCAAGAAACCGCTCCAACTCGGCGGGGTTCTGCACCAGTTTGGCATTGTAATCCTGCTGCTTCCATTGCGAATAACGGAGGCAGATCGGGAACTCCGGCCCCACCTGGGAGCGGACCTCGCGGATCACTTCTACGGCGAAGCGAGTGCGCGCCACCAGATCGCCTCCATATCCGTCGGTACGCTGGTTCGTCCCGTCCCAAAAGAACTGATCCAAAAGATAACCGTGTGCGCCATGAATCTCCACACCGTCGAATCCCAACCGCTGTGCCGAGAGTGCGGCTTCGCCAAAGGCGCGGACCACGTTGTCGATATCCTGCTGCGTCATCGGCTCGGCAATTTTTTCGTCCCGGTTGGCAAGCCCTGAAGAGCCTATCGCACCAGATGGAATCTTTCCGCCCAAAGACGGCGTCAAGCCAACGTGCCAGAGTTGGGGAAAGATCTTGCCACCCGCATGATGAACCTGCTCAACCACCCGTCTCCATCCCTCCAGGGATTGCTCGCCGTAGAAGTGCGGCACATCGGCGCTGCAGAATTATTATTCTCCTTTTATCTCTTTGATAAATAAAGGATATTCATGTGAGGAAGAATCAAGACGGAGCGTGTCAACGACATTGAGACAGGTTGCGCGAGAGTTTAGTGTAGATTTGGCTGTGTCGCGATGGCCTGGGTGGGCGGGTTGATCCAGGCCGCAGTGGGTTGTGGCGGGAGCACAGGT
>Ga0224528_1001642_pt1 | contig 14222 bp, 5 predicted proteins | sample CBST25metaG_2_FD_179888 | JGI IMG/M metagenome (GOLD analysis project Ga0224528, IMG submission 179888) | Peat soil microbial communities from Stordalen Mire, Sweden - C.B.S.T25 | ecosystem: Environmental > Terrestrial > Soil > Wetlands > Peat | place: Sweden: Norrbotten County, Stordalen Mire...
TCGACCAGCTTGTTGCTGTTTCCCAGCAAGCGGCGATCGTGCCCAACCGGCAGCATGTAGACTCCCGAGAGGGTGGCGCGGTGCGTGATGTCGCTGCCATCGATGCTGCGCGACAGGATGCGATAGTTACCGTCTGTAAAGCCGCCCGAGTTCATGGTCTTGGAGAACGTCCAGGTGCCGTGCAAAGTCAGGTCCTGGCCCATCTTGTGCGTGCCCGTCACTTGCAGCGAGTTGTACCACGAACGGCCTTCGTTCAACTGATACTCGGTGACGTCGCCGAATTCCGGAAACGCACGGCTGAATTCGCTGGCAGGCAATGTTGTCGAGCTGTAGAAACTGCTGCCCTTGAACGCCGGTACGTCAAAGTACGGGTTGGCATTCTGCGCGCCGCAGGCCGAGGAATTGGGATCTCCGCCGAAGATCGGAGAGCACGTCTCCATCGCCGGGATGCTCACGTGGTTGATGTTGTCGGAACTGTCCTGTCGGGTGCTGCGGCTGCCCGAGTAAGTCACATTGACCAGGTCGTTCTTCAGGAACTGACGCTCCGCGCCCAGCGAGAAACTCTCGTACCGCGGCGTCTTGTAGTGCGGGTTGATGAACCACGTACTCTGTCCCAGACCTGTCTGCAGCCCCAGATGCGCGTCGGTCGGTTGAAGGACGCCAGTGGGGAAGGGATTGTCGATGGTGGTTCCGCTCTGGTGAATGCCGTTGTCAAAGCTGCCGACATACTGCGTGGTGGCGGAAAAACCGAGGTTGTTGTCGCCAGGAATCGGGTTGCGGAACATCATGCCGTATCCACCGCGGACGACCGTCTTGTTGTCCAGCGCATACGCAAAGCCGATGCGCGGCTGCACATTCGACTTGATCATCGGAATGAAGTTGCGCGGAGCACCGTTGACGCCGAGGAAGGTCGGTCCGCCCAGGAGTTTGGTCCCCACCGGCAACAGGGCTTGATTGACCTGCGAATAGACCGGATTGACGGAAGTGGTGTCGAAAGCATAGTTGCCGCGGTTGTTACGCTCCGACTGCGTGCCGTTCAAATCCCAGCGGACGCCGAGGTTCAACGTCAGCTTGCGAGTTGCCTTCCAGTCGTCCTGCACAAACGGAGCAAAGTAGCGCTCCGACCAGTAAACCGGGGCGTTGATGCCCACGCTGCCCGAGTCCGGCGTGCCCAGCAGGAACGAAGCGATCGTGCTTCCGGTCTGCGTCGTAGGTCCGCCGCTGTAGTTCCAGCCATTTTCCGTCCAGTTGTTGCTGCTGCTGAAGCTGATGCCGCCGCCCACCTGCTTGTTGATCTGCTGCAGAGCGCGCAAATCCATGCCGCCATGGAAGGTGTGCCTGCCCTTGATCCAGGTGAGGGCCGGGTTCACGGCCAGCGCGTAGGCCGGGCTGATGTTGCCGCCCGTGTTGCCCATTCCGGCGAAGCCGCTGAGGCCGATGCTCGGGAAGTAGTTATTGAGGCCGTTGTATTGCGACACCAGGCTAGCCGGCAATCCCAGCGTGGTCTGATCGAAGCCCTGCGCTCCGCCCAGGTTGATCTGAATAAAGGTGGTGACGACAGCCTTGAAGTCCAGCACCATGTTCGGCGTAAAGGTGTGCACTTCCTCGGTGGCGAAGGTGGAGTTGCGCGATCCGTTGGGATAGGACTGGGCTGGCGCGCCCGAAAGGCCATTTTGATTCCACGCGCCGCGACGCTCCCAGTACCCGAAGCGCAGCGTAAAGCGGTCGCGAGAGGTCAGGTTGTAGTCCAACTTTGCGAGCGCATTGCGATAGATCGTCTTGATCGGTTCCGCGATAACGTAGTTGTCATAGAAGGGGTTCTGGCCGGCGCGGGGCGCAACGTTCGGCGGGGGAAGATAGGAGAGAATGTTCTGCGCAACCTTGGAGCCGGGTGTATTGAGGGTGGCCGTCGGAATCTTGTTGCCCTCGAATGGCTGGCGCAACCAGCGGCCCGTGCCCTTGGGGTCCAAGGCGACTGTCAGTGGATCGTAGATGGTCAGCGGCTGCAACGACTGCGACGCGGCATTGTAGTAGGTGGCGCTGCTGAAGTCGCCGCCCGCCCAACCAGCCATGGGTACGGAGGTGGTTACCGTGTTCGGCTCGGTCTCGTCCCAGTTTTCATACTGCAAAAGGAAAAAGGCCTTATCGCGGCCATTGTAGAGTTTGGGGGCGACGACGGGACCGTCGAGTTCAAAGCCGAACTGATCCTGCTTGTGATCGGACCGGGCCACGGGGGCGCCATTGACGATGGTGTTGTTATTGACCCAGGTATTGCCGTCCATCCAGGTCCGGCGAGCGAACTCGTAAACATCGCCGTGCACTTTGTTGGTGCCCGACTTGAGGGTCATATCGATGACGCCGCCCTGGCCGCGGCCAAACTGCGCGTCATAGGGGTTGGTAATGATTTTGAATTCCTGTACCGCATCGACGGGAGGAATGTAAGCGACCTGCGCGTTGCCCTGCGGCGACTCGTTGGAGACGCCGTCGAGCATCAGCACCGTGTTGCCGGTGCCGCCGCCGTTGATGTCCAACGCGCCTTCGGTCTGGTCAAAGGGACGGGTCCACTGCTTGCCGCCATACCAGTTGACGCCGGCGCTGAGTTGGGCCAGGGTGCTGGGGTCGCGGCCATTCAGCGGCAACTCGGTGACGCGGGCATTCTCCACCACTTCACCAACATCGGCCTTGCCCAGGTCCAGCATGACCTCGGCGGTCACTGTGACCGACTCGGCCACCGATCCGACCTTCATCACAAAGTTGATGGTGGCCGTCTGATCGACATTGAGCACAATGCCGGTCTTGCTTTGCTTCTCAAAGTTGCCGGACTCGGCGGAGACCGTGTAGATGCCGGGCTTGAGGTAGGGCACCGTATAGTCACCGGTGCCGGTGGTCAGAGTGGTCACGTCCGCATTGGTGCCCTGATTGTGGACGATGATCGTTGCTTTTGGTACGGCCGCGTGACTGGGGTCAGTGACGTGGCCGGTAAACTCCTGGCAAAAGAGCGTAGCTGAGAATAGAAAAACCACGATTCCCAGCCAGCCTGTTTTGTGGTGGTGCATTGAAAGCCTCCCATGAGTGGTGTGCTGTTGATGGTTCCGGCGCTAATTTCCCAACCAAATTCACAAGCCGGGATTGGTGGGCAAGCCACTGCTCTTCCGAGACTGTGGCCTCCTGCAGCACTGCGCCGTGTGCAATTCGTGCGTGGTGCCAAGCCGTAGTTAGATATCCATGCGCATGTTTTCCTCTTCCGTTGTCCGGAAGTTGAGCGCGAGACAGGTGCGGTCCGCAATGCGCCCATGCTGCGGAGAGAGGGACGCGCATACATCGACGCGAAGGCCAAGCCTACGAGGGGTAAATTGCGGATTCCTCAGGTCTTTCGACAAAAGGTCTGAACATGATTTGGCCTTTCATTCCTGTCCACAACCCGGAGGCCGGCATGCTGCGAGCGCCTTCCTCAAGCGGTGGACATTTGCGGTCACTCGGAGCGATCGAAGGCGGATATGAAGGCATTCGCAGGTCGAAAGCAACTCTACCCTCCAGAGCATTATGAGCGCTTATCTATGCGACAATTTGACGATACCGGGCATAGACTTCGCGTACATCTTGTTTATGAGCGCTCAAAAATTGTCGATCCCGTGTCCTGCGATTGTCAAGGATTTTGTTCGGACCCCAAAAAATCAGTAATTTATCGGTGCGCGAGACGCCGCCAAGTGGAATTTCCCTAAGAGGAGGGCGGAAGAAACTCGGGGTAGGCTGGGATGTTTTGCCGACTTCTGCATCAACTCTTGGACGGAATGCAGGGCACGAGTTCCTGGATGCGCCCTCCCGCCCAAGGCATCCGGCACCCAACAGCACGTCTTGCAGAGGCTCTATTTTTCTATTTCGCGTTGTCCCGCGACATTTTTTGAATGCCGCGTGCCTTGCCGCGCCCCATCAGGAACGCAATCGCGCGATCGGTCCAAACATTATAGGGCGGCTTGAACAGACGGCCGAGGAACGCTCCGACCAGCGAGTTCTGAAGCAGCACACCCTTCGTCTTTGAAAATGTCCTGAATCCGTCAAGCCCGTGATAGGCGCCCATGCCGCTCGGCCCCACCCCTCCGAAAGGAAGGCGGTGCTGCGGAAAGTGGAAGATGCAGTCATTGACAGTCACGCCACCCGAAACTGTTTGCTCCAGTACTTTATCTATTCGCTTCTGGTTCCGATCAAAATAGTAGAGGGCAAGTGGCCGTGGCCGCGCATTCACAAATGCCAACGCATCGTCGAGCGAAGAATATGCGATCACGGGCAGGACCGGCCCAAAGATCTCTTCCTGCATCGCGCGCATGGAACTGTCTGCATTCAGCAAAAGCGTCGGGGGAAAGACGCGATTCCCAGCAGTGCAGTTGTCATTCTCCGGGTTCACTTCGATGACCTGTGCGCCCTTGCTGGCAGCGTCGTTCACCAGTTCCTTCATTCGGCGCCAGGCATCCTCGTGAATCATGCTGGTGTAGTCAGCGTTTAAAACAAGGTGCGGGAACTGTCTCGAAATGATGCTCTCACAGTGTTGAACAAATTCATGCACTTTATGTGCAGGCACGAGCGCACAGTCCGGAGCGACGCACGTTTGTCCAGCATTCCAGAGCTTTGCAGAGCAGATGCGGTCCGCGGCGACGCTCATTGGGTAGGATTCGTGCACCAATGCAGGGGACTTGCCCCCAAGTTCGAGCGTTACGGGGGTAAGGTTGTCCGCAGCCGCCTTCATCACCATCTTGCCCACGCGAGTCGAGCCCGTAAAAATGAGGTGATCAAAGGGTAAAGCAGCAAAAGCCGCCGACGCGTCAGCGCCGCCGGTGATCACTGTGACATATTCTTCGGGGAACAATTCGCTAATCAGCTTCCGCACGGTTTCCGCCGTCGAGGGTGCAAACTCAGATGGCTTGACCATGACATGATTCCCGGCTGCGAGAGCATTGGCGAGTGGAGACAGCGTTAACAGCAGTGGGTAATTCCACGCTCCGATGACGCCGACCACTCCCAGTGGTTGATATACGAGCTTTGCCCGGCTGGGGCGAAATTGCCAGTTGACCGCGACCCCCTGCGGTTGCATCCAGCGATGCAGATTGCGCTTTGCATGGCGGATTTCATCCACCAGCGGAACCATTTCGAGGAACTGTGTCTCATGCCGGGAGCGGTTGCCGAAGTCGTCATTCATCGCTTTGATCAAAGCATCTTCATATTTCAACACTCCATGCAACAAAGCATCCAGGGCTTTCACGCGTTGTGTATACGCAAGAGACGCATCCTGACGAAATGCGCTCTTCTGCCGGTCGAATGAGCCCCGCAGCGTGCCACGTCGTGCATCCGCTTCTTTCAATAGGCCTGTCACATCCGTGTCTCCTCACCAGTGGCATCCCAGGTTTGCTGTCCGGCAATCGGGATATGGCTCATGGCATGTTCTGTCAGTGCTGCAATCGTCAGGCTGGGGTTGCCAATGGAAGGCCCTCCCACGCGAGTTTGGCAGCGCCAGTGCTGTACATTTGCATTTTCAGAAGTGGCAGCAGGCGGGCTTCTTTCTCCGTCTGTGGCAATCCGGACTGGCCGAGTATGACGAGATGGAAGCCATCGCATGGAACTGGCAGAGTATCGACGGCGCAATGCACAAAGCTCCGCTGGCGACCGAATGCGTGGGTCCCAACCTCACGGATCGGGGGAAAAAATGGGCGCAAGCGAAGCCTGTTGGTCGACGGAACTGGTGTCCCGCTATCGCTCGTCGCCAGTGGCGCAAACACGCATGACGTAAAACTGCTTGAGGCCACGCTGGACCAACTCGTGATAGAGATGCCGGGCCGAGCGGGGCAATACAGTCTCTGCGCCGATGCGGGCTACAAAGGCGCGCCTGCACTGAATGCGGTTGTTGAACGGAACTATAAGCCGCACATCAAGCAACGGCGTGAAGAGACTCATGAAAAGCGGACCGATCCAGGATTCAAAGCTCGTCGTTGGGTCGTGGAGAGAACCCATTCGTGGATCAATCGATTCCGCAAATTGCTGGTCAGCTTCGAAAAGACAGAGGCCAGCTACGTTGCGCTACTTTCCCTCGCCTGCGCCATGATCTGTTGGAGACAGACTGTTTCTATTTACGGATAAGTTCTTAATCACTTTCAATGCGTTTTCTGAGAGAGTTTGTGTGATGATAACTGTCGGCTTCGTCACCTTTAGGCTCGGGCACAGATACTGTTCAAGATGATCGTCGTTGAAGCCATAGCCAATAAACAAAAGACGATTCGCGTTTGAAGCTGCGCGGTTACCTGCACTACGCTGCTCGTCAAATGCGATCTGAAAACTCTTATGATACTTGTCGGCCCCTGGACTGATGATGATCGGTGCCCTTCCGGTTTCAACCGGACACCTGACAATTTTTTCTCCAACTTCAAACCAATCGAGGCTACCGTGTGGTTTGTGAACACAAAGACACGATAAGTTTCTAGATTGGGGTTTATTACCCGAATAATACAACTCACGATGAGCCCCCGCCGATCTCTTTGAGTCTGATCTTCCGTGGAGATACCCGAAGAAACAGGAGTCCACACCTATCTCAGCTGATTCCGTTGCAAACTCAATGAGGCGATCATAGTTAGTTGTAATGAGATGGAACCTCTTCCCCGCCTTGAACAGATTCTTCGCGAATGTGGTAAATGGAAGCTCCCTTTCCCCGGCTAACACCTTTGTGAAGACAATTTTCTCCCTAGCCGAGATCAGCAGCGCCGTCTCCGCTATGATCATCTCAATTGTTGTAAGAAGTAAGTTGACCTTCCCCATGGCCTTTTCGAGGTTGTCACCCGCATCAAGTGCAGACACGATAGTGCTCCAAGCTGGATCGGGGAGAGTGGCTAAACGAGGGGGAATTGTACGTTTCAGGTGCTCTGCCAGAGAACTCATTCCTGGAATGCCTTCAGCAGCCGAGAGGCCAGAACCGACGACAATGAGAAGACCCTCCTGAAGATGGTCTTGAAGTCGCCTTTTCACTGTGGAAAGTTCCAGAGGCATATCTAGCCCACGCACCCCTTCTTCCGATGGCTCCGATTATAGGCCGGTTCCCCACCTCTATCTATTTTCCCCTCACTTTCTTGAGAATATTAGGTGCACAGGCTTCCTTCGGACATCGGTTCTGGAAAGCGGCCGACTGGCCTTGTCCAGACAGAATGCCAAGGAACAGAAATTGTTCCTTGGGAGTCGCCTTGTGACGGGAATCCGACGATTATGCTCAAACTGGCCGCCGTTACAATTGACGTCTTCAACTACCAGCCATTCACCTGGAGCACAAACCATTGTTGAGCATGCAAGAAATGTAAAGTTGGGATAAAGGGTCGATGGAATTGTTAGAATCCTAACGAGTTCTTCTGCGCATACCTTATGTATCAAAAGATTCAATCCGCGAGGAAGCTGTTGCTGATCTTCCTGCTGGCAGCAGGATGCCTGTCGCTTCGGCCGGACACTGGGGTGCGTAAAGCTCTGAGCGAGCGCATGAATCGACTTCCGCGCAGGACGTTGTGGGTATGGGAGCGACCGGAAGACCTCAGTCAGATTGATCCTGCAACGACCGCAATTGCCTGGCTGGATCAGACCATTCTGATTGGGCGGCAAATTACGGTTGAGCCCAGGCGCCAATCCATTGTTTACCCCGGCGCTGTTCAACGCATTGCGGTGGTGCGCATTGAGGTACAACCCGGCGCAGAGTTGAATGGTGAGAGCGGCCAGCAGATTGCGCGGGAGGCCGTTGACCGCATCCTGGAGAGCGCACGCAAGCCCGGAGTCGTTGCACTGCAAATCGACTTCGACGCCCGGCGTTCCGAGCGCGGATTCTATGCCGGTCTGCTGGGCGATCTGCGCTCGCGCATGCCTGAGGGGCTTCCTCTTTCGATGACCGCGCTGGCCTCCTGGTGCAGCTACGACGACTGGATTGCGCATCTGCCCGTCGATGAAGCCGTGCCGATGTTCTTTCGCATGGAGCCTGACCGCCGCATGGCTCCGCAGGATCGTCCGGAGTTCCGTATCCGTGAACCGCTCTGTTCGGGCAGCGTGGGGATTTCAACCCGCGAACACTGGCCGAGCGGGAGTGCCGGAAAACGTATCTATATTTTTGCTGATCGAGGCTGGCGTGAGGACATGCCCCTGCTGGCCGCAAGGAGGCTACCGTGAATCGACGCATCGTGCTTTTGTCGCTTGTACTGTTGGTTGTGCTTCCGCTGGTTTCGGTCGAGGCTTGCGGACCTGACTTTTATCCCGATGTCTTTGTACGCAAGATGCGGCCAGACAATCCCAAGGAATACGCCGCAGGAAAGCTTGGTATTCTGCTTCCGACATTTCCGCGCGCCGATCTGATTGTGGCCTATCGCTACCTCAATGGCGGCACACTTACGCAGAATGAACAGAGCGCCTACACGCCGACTGAAAACTACTACGAATGGATGCACGAGGAGATAACGGGCTCTCAAGAAACCTGGGAGCAGCATCAGGCAAAGACTCCTGCGGGCATCTGGCGGCGCGAACGGGCCGCCTTTGTTGATGCCGATGAACAGGTGCAGCAGGGCCGTCAACTGCAGATTCACCAGGCCGATGGCAGCACCTTTTCGCCGGACTATGCGAACTGCACCGACGATGCCTTTACGAATGCCGTGGCCGTGCTTCATGCTCGCACCAAGCTGTGGGGAGTAAAGAGTGGCGACCTGATGGACTGGATTCACGGCCAGGATGCGGTCTTTGCCAACTGCCGAGGTGGTGCGGCGATGACTCCGGCAGATGCTCCGCATGCGGTCTCGCAACTTCTCAAGCAGGATCGCGCTTATCAAAAGGCTGCGGCGCTTTTTTATCAGGCGCGCTTCGACGATGCTGCGCAAGCCTTTGAGTCCATCGGTCGAGATGCACAATCTCCCTGGAGCGGACGTGCACGATACCTTGCCTCCCGCGCAATGGTGCGCAAGGCATTTCTTTCGTCCAACGCAGGTCTGGGCGATCGCATGGCGGAGTTCGATCCGGCGTTGATGAAGCAGGCACAGAGCGCCATTGAAGCACTTCTGCATGAGACGGCAACGGATCTGCCGCGCAATGCGCTGCGCAAGGAACTCGACTTTATCCGTCTGCGCACCGAGCCAAAAGCCAGAATCCATGAGCTCTCCGCAGCGTTGACAGGACCGAAGAACGACGCAGATTATGCACAACATCTGACCGATCTCACCTGGTATCTCGATGCGAATCTGGATAACCAAGCCATTCGCGAAGATGCCGATGTCGATGCCTTTTTGCCACAGGATCAGCTCACGCGCGGTAACACGCCAACCCCGCAGCAAAGAATGGAACTGTTTCAAAAAGCCTATCGCGATGCCTCTGTGCTGCGCGGTTGGTCACCGTTGGTGGACTGGTTGGTGACTCTGCAATCGCCAGCCGCTGAGGCGCGCAAGCATGCCATTGCCGAATGGAAAAAGAGCGGTCAGTTAAGCTGGCTGACTGCCGCACTTGTGAAAGCGAATGGAGAGGATGCAGAAGCTGACGCGTTGGTGCAGGCAGTCGCGCAAGTGCCGCTTGACTCCCCGGCATGGGAGACAACAAACTATCACCGCATCCGGCTCCTCATCGGCCTCGGCCGTTCAGCCGAAGCGCGCACGTTGCTCGCGGAAGCGCTGCCCCGCATCGAGGCGACCAAGCAGCAATCTTCTCTGAATCTCTATCGCGGACTGCTGATGCGCTCGGCGCAAAGCCTCGATGCGGCTCTCTCGTTTGCTCCGCGTACGGCGCTTTATCGCGTCAGTGAGCAGCAGAGTGCGCTTGATGAATGCATGGCCGTCATGAAAGATCCCAAGCGCAAATACGATTGCAAAAAGGATTCAGATAATGCGGAGTTCAATGCCGATGCTGCCAGTCTCTTCAATCTGGAAACGCCTTTGAGCGTGATTGCCGACGCCTCGGCCTCGTCGAAGCTACCTGGGAATCTGCGGCAATCGCTGGCGATTGTGGCCTGGGTGCGCGCGGTTCTAACTCATGACGATGCGATTGCCGCCCGAGTCTTTCCTTCCTTGCCGCAGAAGGTGCAAGTGCAGGCTGGCGCGGGAACCGGCTTCAAACCTCTTGTCACACTGGCGCGCAATCCCGGTCTGCGTCCTTACCTCGACCCCGGCGTGCAGCGTTCCTATTCCTTCGACTTTGTGGAGAGTTACCGCGATAACTGGTGGTGCAAGGAGTGGGGGCTAGGTTGGTGGGAAAATTCCTGGCAACAGCGTGGCTATCCCAAGGAAGGACTCCTCCCGGCCGGGGAGACTGCGACATTTCTGACGCCTGCCCAGCGAACCGAGGGCGTACGCCAGGCGGCACAGATTCGCGCAACCGATGATGCCGAAATCGTTCTCGGTCAGCGCGTCCTTTCCTATGCGAAAGATCACCCGGCGGACCCTGATGTGGCCGAGTCACTGTATCTCGTTCTGCGTATGGTCCGTTACAGCTGCGCCAATGACTATGGTGTGGATACACCTGAAGGCAAGCAGATGCTGAAGCAGGAAACCGAGATTCGCCAGACAGCGGTACGCTTGTTGCGTCAGCGCTACGCCAGCAGTCCTTGGATAAAGAAGGCTGCACCCTTTGTCGGATGAAGTGCTTACTTTTTAAGTTAACTCTGAAAATCCGATAGATTGCCACGTCCAAACTGATCACTATTAGCCCTGCTGTCAAGCGCAATCTCAGCACCCTCTTGAGCATCCTCGACCGTAGTTAACGCTCGAATTTGGTGTGAGACCGCTGCCGTGCAAAAGCAAGGGGCAGATTAATTAGTTCTGATATGCCACAAAGTGTAATGGACTCTGCTAGATGTTCCTCAAACAACAGAATAACCTGCCGCTACGGCGTTTGAAGTAAGTCACTACGCACAAGCCCCTCTCATAGATGCAGCCCAATCTCCTCGATGATGATCTCCGGGAGAGAAGATTCCACGATACCAAGATTTGTAGCCCCGGCAAGCGGTTTCGACAACGCTTCGACCGTGGCAGGACTCTGCGCAAGTTCAACCTGGAGCGCCTGAGACGCATCGGATGTGTAGACCGAAAGCTCACGGATGTTGGGATTGAGACGGGCCAGATTGTCTTCGAGACCGGCAAGCAACGTAGCCTCGCCTGTCAGAATGACCCGGTCGGCGGCAAGATTTCCTGCCGTCTCGATGGCATAGCCATAATCGATGTGGCGAGCCGCCTCTGCGTTGAGATCGACGCTTTTGCCATTGTCGAGCCGGACAGAAAGATCTGGGTCGATCCGCTCCACAGTGGCGAAGTCGCCAATACGGATGTGATTCACTTTCTCTGGAGCCGTCAAGCGAATGCGCTCCCCCGCAGTCATCTCCCGCGTCTCTTCCCGGTAGACCGTGCTCTGGCGAGTCTGGTTCCGAAGTTGAGCGGGATTGTAGGTTACTTGCCCGCCATCCGCAGTCTCGATAGTGAGCGTATTCCTGCCTGCATCGACTTCGAGAACACGGACCATGCTGTTATGCGGAATGCCTTCAGTCGCTGGGCTGCCCGTGCGAAAGTGAATTTCGTCGCCGGGCCGGTAGTTCCCAGCGAAGCGCGGATTCGGAAACTTCTGCTCAACCAGAACCGGAAGCCAATGGCTTTCCGGTGCAAGTTTCCCCTCGCTCTGCAACTCAGCGCGAATCAACTGCGTCAGTTCGTGTCGCTCTGCCGTATCGGGAGCAATGACAACTGCCCGATCCGGTTGCGCCGCATAATCCAGAGCAACCGCCGCCAGGCGATGGTCCGGGCTCTGGTACTCGTGGACTCGGCCCTGCTGTTGAAGCCGTTCGGTCGCCGTATCAGGCTGATGCTCGCGGAAAAGCTGAACAGCCTCTCGCGTCTGCTCGGTCGCGCTGGGAGGATGGAAGTCTACAGCAGCGGTTTTCGAGATGTCATTGGCGAGCCGCTGGCCCAATGTTCCGGCGTCGTTTGTGTAGATGCGGGCATCCTCAGAAGCGCGGGAGACGGCGACATAAGCGAGCCGGGTGTTGATGAGTATCCGGCTCGATTCAGTGTCGATGTTGGCAAGCACGCGCCCCGCCGTCAATCCCTGGGAACTGTGCGATGTGACTGCGTAACCGTGATCGAACTGCCGGAACCGGGCGGTTTCGAAGGTGATCTCGCGCGGCTGCTTGCCGTCCAGGCGAACCGTCATTTGCCCATTGTCGATAGCAGTGATCGCGCCAAGATCCCGGTTAGCAACGCCGAGCGTCTTATTGGGTTCGGTGAACTGAATGCGGTCGCCGGTCGAGAATTCGCGCGTCGCTTCAGTGAAGACATTCACACCGCGCAACCGGCGCGGATCGTAGGTGACGGAGGTTCCATTTTCGAGTTCGACGGTGAGCGTGTTGGCGCGGGCATCGATCTCACGAATGCTGGCGTAGCTATTGCGTTCGATTCCTTCAGTTCTACTGCCGGTGTTGTAATGCAGCACGTCGGCCACGTCGTACCGCGCCGCCCAGGTCCGGTCGGCTCCAGTCATATCGGAACGGTGATTGAGCACGCGCAACTCGTGCCCATCGACTGCCAGCGTTCCATTCCGCCGCAACTCAGAGCGCACGGCCTCGTTGATCTGACGGCGGCTGCGATTGTCGGGAGAGACAATGATGGTGTTTTCCGGCCGCGCCGTATAGTCTTTGGCAATCGCGGAGATGCGCTCATTGGCTCCCGCGATTTCTGTCACCCGCCCCTGTTCGGAGAGCAGCGCAACGCCCTTTTCGGTTTCGTTATTGGCAAGCAACTCCACCGCGCGCCGCAACTCGGGGTCTTTCTGGCGCATAATCTGGTCGAGCTGCGAGGTGCGCATTCCGGCCTCCTGCATCTGCTCGAAGGGCCGTCCCGCATCGACCGCCTGATGCTGGCTGGTGTCTCCGATGCCGAGTATCCGGTCCTGGGGTTTCAGCTTTTCAAGAAAAGCCCTCATCTGCCGGGTGCTGGCCAGACTCGATTCGTCCAGCATATAGAGGTGACGCAGTTCCGGGCTCGCACTGGGATGGTTTTTGCCTCGCGCGAGGAAACTTTGCAGGGTGCTAGCGTCGATGCCGGCCTCGCGAAGCCGGGCCGCGGCGCGTGAGGTGGGCGCAAACCCTTCGACCCTATACCCACTCTTTTCCGCACCTTCGCGGATGCTTTGGAGCACAGTGGTTTTTCCCGTTCCGGCCCGCCCCTGCAGGCCGTTAACGCGGTCGGCGGAATTGAGCGTTTCCTCAATGACCCGGCGTTGCGCGTCATTCAGGAAGTCCCGTGATCGAGCCTGTTCCTGCGCCTGTTCCGCACTCAGGATTGGCTCGACTGCATTGCGGCCATGAAGCATGAACTCGACGTTGGCGCTCTCGGCGGCAATGGTCTCCGGTGTAGTGAACCTACGCCCGGAAGCATATTTAGGGCTGTCTACCATCCGAAAATCACCTGCTGCGCGCCGCGTCTCGAACTCCGAGCGAATCTCTTTATAGGTTGTCTCTCCCATTTCCCGGCGCATGGCGTCGCGCAGAATTCTGCGTTCATCGACGACAGCCTCCCGCTCGAAGACGCTCTGGCGGGCGAAGGTCACGGCTTCCTTGGCATGGGCATTGTTCTCCGGTTGGACGTGCTGTTGCCGCGCGCGTTCCCGCGCGGCGGCAACGACCTTTTCGGGCTGGCTGCCGAACTCGACGGCCATCTTCCTGTGGGCTTCGAGAACCTGCCCGGCGGTGAGATTCTGTTTGCGGTCGCGGGTCGAGTGCGCCGCAATCTCGGCGGCTTCGGCACCGGCGCGGCCCGTTTTTTCAAGTCGCTCCCGTATCTGCCGGGAGCGGGGGCTCGAAGCGTCCAGATACTCCTGCGTGTAGCCTTTGATCTCGGGCGCGCCGCTCTTGCCGCTCTCGATCTCGTAACCAAGATTGCGCAGCCGGTACATCAATTCAGATTGATAGACAGCCGTCGCATACTGCTGGCTTTCGAAGAGAGAATGCGGTTGCAGGGCGCGTGTCGAACCGTCGGCCCGCTCGGTGACGTTGAAGACGACCGCATGAGTGTGAAGCTGCGGCGCCGCGTAGCCATCCACAGGCCGCGCTGTGTCGTGCTCGAATTTGGCGGCGATGAATTTCCCCGTTGTTTCGGCAGGATGATTGCCGCCGATCCGCGCCTGGGTGTACCGCTCCAGTTCGTTCAAGGCTTCAGTAACAGCAGCGCGATGCGCCTCCCGGACCCGGTCATCGC
>Ga0224528_1001646_pt1 | contig 14198 bp, 10 predicted proteins | sample CBST25metaG_2_FD_179888 | JGI IMG/M metagenome (GOLD analysis project Ga0224528, IMG submission 179888) | Peat soil microbial communities from Stordalen Mire, Sweden - C.B.S.T25 | ecosystem: Environmental > Terrestrial > Soil > Wetlands > Peat | place: Sweden: Norrbotten County, Stordalen Mire...
CCCTCGCCGATGAGGTTAGCGAGGTTGGCGAGCTTCATCTCTTCGTCCGTGCAAAACTGCGGCTCGAACACCTTCTTTGCATCATGTTGATGGCCCTTTCGCCGCGACAATGCAATCGAGAGGGCTTAATGAAATACCTGAGTCTCAAAAAGAAACTTTGGCTCTGCTGCGGCAGTTTACTCGCCATCTTGCTTATTGTCGGGGGCGTTGCCTTCAAGTCCGCCTTGAATACCCAGTCTCTTGCCGCGACCGTGCAGTTCAACGCGCATAAAAAAGATCTGACCGCAGAGATTCAATTCGCCGTCGAAAAAGAGAAAGTCGGGGCACGCGATGTGTTGCTGCGCGGCGACGCCAAGTATTTGACCGCCGCGCGCGCTGAATTCCAGGAAAAGATGGACATCCTTCAGCCCCTCTTGACCTCACCCACAAGCCATACCCTGTTCGCTCAAATTCAGGAGTCGAACACAAAATACAGCCAAGTAATGGATCAGGCTATCGAAGTGAGTAAATCCGGGGATAGCTTCAAGGCCATCGAACTCTTTTATGGACCGCAAGCTCAGGATGCCAGGGCAGATTTGAACAAAAACAGCCGCGAACTGATCGCGTGGTACGGCAAACTCGCCGCGGATGCTGCTGCCCAGCAGGTCTCCGATAGCAAACGAGCCTCCCTTTTGATATTGGTTTTCTCCTGCATCGGCCTCGTCATCGGCATTTCCATCGCCATTCTTGTCATTCGCTCTCTCGTCGCTTCCATTACCCCCATCGTCGCTGTCATGGAATCGATCTCACAGCACAACCTCTGCATTCCTGACGTGGAAGTTACCACCGACGACGAACTCGGCCAGGCCGGCCGCGCCCTCAATACCATGAAGGCAAACCTCTCCAAAATGGTCCACTCCATCACCCTCTCTGCCGAGCAATTGGCCGCAGCCACTGAAGAAATCTCCCTGGGTGCCAAACAGGTCTCTGTCGGTTCTCACACCGAAGCCGCCCAGGCCGGACAAGTAGCCTCGGCCATGCAGCAGATGTCGGCCACCGTCCGCGAAGTCTCTGGTCACGCCCAACGCGCCTCCGACGCTTCTTCCCAATCCGCTGAGGCCGCGCGCGAAGGCGGAAAGGTCGCCGAAGAAACTTTGGCCGCCATGAGCAGCATCGCCGCCTCCACCCGCAGTGCCGCTGCCCGCATCGTCGAATTGGGCAAGAGTTCCGAGCAGATCGGCAATATTGTTGCAGTGATTACCGAGATTGCGGGGCAAACAAACCTCCTTGCCCTCAATGCGGCGATCGAGGCCGCGCGTGCTGGGGAGCAGGGTCGCGGCTTCGCTGTTGTCGCTGGCGAAGTTCGACGCCTCGCCGAGCGCACCGGCACCGCTACCCAGGAAATCTCAACCATGATCGAGAAAATCCAGTCCGAAACCAAGGTCGCCGTCGAAGCCATTGAACAAGGCAACCTCGAAGTGGAACGCGGAGTTAAAAAGACCGGCGAATCCGGCCAGGCACTTGCCGAGATCATTCGCATGTCCGATGAGGTCGGCAGCATGGTAGCCCAAATAGCAACCGCTGCTTCGGAACAGAACGGCGCAACAGAGCTTATCAACGCCAGCATCTCTGAGATCTCCGACCTCACCCAGAAATCCTCCATCAACGCCGACCAGACTGCTGATGCCTGCGGCAACTTATCGTCGCTCGCTTCCGACCTCCATCGCCTGGTCAACGAATTCTGCATCACCGATTCGGTTTCTTCAAACGACCGGCGCCCCGCAAGTCAGCGCCGCTAGCTTTTCCTGGGCGGGCAGTTGGCAGCGTGGGAAGGCGCTGCCATTACCCCAAATCTTTCCGCCCCAATCTTTCAACTTCTGACCCCTCCCGTTTGACCCTGCCAGCCAGTCTAACTAGACTTCAGGCAGGATCATCTCATGTCGTTTAGAAAGCTCTACCTCGCCGCTCACCTTGCCCTCGCCTTCGTTTGCCTTGGCACGAGCGGCGTTTCCGCCATTGCCCAGTCCAAACCCACCAGCAGCAGCTCGCAGCGAGGCAACCCTGCCGACGGTTTTCAGCAGGAGAAGGCTCCCTCCCTCGTCGATCCCGCCGGCCCGACCATCTCGCTCGTACCCTCCGAGCAGGTTTTCCTCATGGCCGCGGCCCTTAACGCTTGCGGCTACAACGAGGGGCTTGACGAGAGCGAGCCCATCCGCAAACGCATTCGCGACGAGGTCAACGACGCCCTCGCCAAGAGTGAAGATGCTCGCAACAAGCGCGATAAAGTCTGTCTTTACATCGCGCAGCATCGCATGACCGGCTCCGAGCGCGATATCGCCCAGTACATCTCGCTGGCCCTTTACCTCACCCCGCCTCCCGAGCTCGAAACCTCCGTCGAACTCACCGAAATGCCCCCCGATTCTACGCAAGTCGCGGAAATCATACCCCTTCTCCGCGATTTTGTTGCTGCCGTCGATCTTCATGGCATCTGGCTCGCCGTCCACCACATTTACGACGAACAAACCGCCGAGCTCCACGACCCTCTGTCGAAGATGATCGTCTCGACTAACCTCTACCTCAAGATGCCCGCCTCCACCTACTCCGGCCGGCGCTTTGTCGTGGTCATCGAGCCCATGCTCTCCCCCAGCAACGTCAACGCCCGCATCTACGGCACCGACTATGTTGTCGTCGTTTCACCCTCCCACGGTCAAATTCGGTTGAATGACGTTCGCCACACCTATTTGCATTACCTGATCGAGCCGCTCCTCTTTGCCCGCGCCAACGCAGTCGATCGCATGCAGCCGATTCTAAAAGAGATCCGCGAAGCGCCCCTCGACTTTCGCTATCGCTCCGACTCCGTTCCCCTGGCCATCGAATGCCTCATCAAGGCCATCGAAGCGCGCACCATGGACACCGGCATTCCCGAGTACAAAATTCCCGCCGGCATCGAACGATCTGACCTGCCCCGCTATGAGCGCGAGCGTCAGGCCGTCCAGCAAAAAGTCGATGCCGTCCGTCAGGCCACCGTCCGCCACGACATGACCCAGGGCTTTGTCCTGACCCAGTATTTCTACGACCAACTGCAGACCTTTGAGAAAGATCCAGCCAGTCTGCCCGATACCATCGGTGAAATGGTCTACGGCATGGACGTCGATCAGCAAGTCCATCGCGCCCGCCAGACTGAATTCGACAAAGAGGCCGACGGCGATGTCCTGGTTCGCAGCAAGCCGCACAAATTAGAAGGCTTAGACCTGGCTGAAGCCAAGTTGGCCGCCGGTGACGTGGCCACCGCCACAGCCATGGCCCGCAAGGCGCTCGCCGATAAATCCGATACCCTTCAAGCCACATCTCAGAGTGCCCGCGCCAACTTCATCCTCGCCCGCGTCGCCATCATGACCGGCGACGCCGATGAGGCGATGACCCGCTTCCAGTCCACCCTGGCCACCAGCAAGGAACCGCGTCTCGTGGCCTGGTCGCACATTTACCTCGGCCGCATGCTAGATCTCGATTGCAAACGTGACCAGGCTCTGACTGAATACAAGCAAGCCCTGCAAGCGCGCGACGGACAACTCGATACCCGCCTCGCCGCCGAGCATGGGGTCAAGGCAGCCTATGCCATCAAAGGACATAGCTGCGAAGATGACGACGCCGACGACGATCCCGGCACCGCTCCAGCCAAGCCCGGATCGGGTCCCGCGCCCCAGAATGCAGCCCCCAAACCACAATGACTCCGCCGGGGGAGTGCGGGATAGGCTCGCGAGGCGTCTAATATTCTCAAGGAAGCTCCCCGTGGATGTTGAACTGGGTGCCCCATCCATCGGACGTCTTTGCTTTTGTCCGATGGGTGGGATCGCACAATTCTTCTTTGTTTGGTGAACTTACAATCCTATTTCGGATGAGGACACGTTTTAAGATCACGTTGATCGATCAGGAGAGCGAGTGGAGGCAGTACTCAGCGAACTCGAAACCGCACTCGGGCATCGATTTGCCGATCCGAGCCTGCTGGTGTGCGCGCTAACCCACCGCTCCCTGGCCAACGAACAGGCCCTCGAAAAGAACGATGAAGATTCCAGCGGCGACAACGAACGCCTTGAGTTTCTTGGGGATGCCGTCCTTGGCCTCCTCGTCGCCGAAGCCATGTTTCTCATGCATCCCGAATGGCGCGAGGGTGAGCTGACCCGCGTCCGCTCCCAATTGGTAAGCCGCCAGCACATGGCTGAGGTGGCCGCAAATCTCGATCTCGGCCGCCATCTCCGCCTGAGCCGTGGCGAAGATCGCACCGGCCTTCGCCGCAAAAGCACCATCCTGTCCAACACCATGGAAGCCGTGATCGGCGCTATATACCTCGACGGCGGCCTCGAGCCTGTAAGACATTTTGTAAGACGCCATGTCATGGGTGAAGCAGCAGAACAACTTGCGCGTGAATTGCAGTCAGGTGCCGCGTTAGGCAACTATAAATCCGCGTTGCAGGAACATTTGCAGGCTGCACGCGAAGGAATTCCGGTATACAAAGTTAAGAGTGAGAGTGGACCCGACCATCACAAGCGTTTTCTCGTCGAAGTCCGTCTCAAGCCGACCGAGGGTGAGCCTGGCAAACCTCTCGCCCGAGGCCTCGGAAGCACCAAAAAGCATGCCGAGCAGGACGCCGCCCGGCGCGCACTCGTTCGCCTGAAAAGAGGCGCGCGCGGCGCAATCGCCCGCAAGGGCATGGAAGAGGAGGAGCAAGCGGCACAATGACTACCCAAACCCTTGTTCCCGATCCAACTCGCCGTCATCTTTCGCTGCTGCGCCTCCATTTGCCCACGCTTCCTGAGGCCGGCGCGTCGCTGCTTCGTACCATCGTGGTCGCTCTTTTTCTGCTTACATTTGTCTTACAGCCCTTTCTCATCCCCTCTGAGAGCATGGAACACACCCTCCTGGTAGGCGACTTTCTCCTCGTCAATAAGCAGATTTACGCACCCGCCGGCAAGCCCAGCAGCTTCTTGCGCTGGATATTGCCTTACCGTGACGTGGCCCGCGGCGATGTCGTGGTCTTCCATTTCCCTCAAGACCCTAAGCGCTTTCTCGTCAAACGTGTAGTCGGCATTCCCGGCGACCGCCTCCGTATCGAAGATGGCCGCGTTCTCGTCAACGGCGTGTCCCTCGACGAGCCCTATGCCGCCTTCGAACCCGCTGTCGCCAACCCCGTCCGCGACAACTTTCCGGCCCGCATCTATACCGATCCCTCCGTCGATCCCGGCTGGTGGCGCCAGTTGCAGAGCCTCACCCGCGACGGAGAACTCGTCGTCCCCCCCGGCCGCTATTTCATGCTCGGCGACAATCGTAATCACAGCTATGACTCCCGCGCCTGGGGCTTGGTGCCGCGGCAATCCATCGTCGCCCGCCCCTTGGTCATCTACTTCTCCGTTAGCCGTCCATCCTCCACAGATGTTCAACAGGTCGCGGATGATAGACTCGGACACGACAGGGAACTTTCGGCAAAGCTGGCCGGATTCGCGCGATGGAAGCGTATTTTTCTTGTGGTTCGCTGATGATTCTCGAACCGCGCCTTCGCTCGTTGCGTACTCTCCCTGCAAAAGCAGCGTGGCTATTTCCGTAAATGAGCGACAGGATGACGAAGACAAAGACGCCGACACAGGAATCGCCCGCTCCTGAATCCGCTGAAAACAAAGTAGAAGAGACGCCTTTTGAGGCTGCCGCCAGCATCTGTTCCGTGCTTGTGGTTGGCCTGTTTATTCTCACTTTTCTGGCGCAGAACTTCGTCATTCCTTCCGGTTCAATGGAGAAAACACTGCTCGTTGGCGATCATCTGGTGGTTGACCGCATCACCCTGGCTCCACCCGCTAAGTGGATGCCCCTGGTCCACTATCGCGAACCAAAGCGCGGCGACATCATCGTCTTTATCAAGCCCGGCTGGCCCGACCTATTCCTCGTTAAGCGCTGCATCGGCGTTCCCGGAGATCACATTCATCTCCGCAACGGCATTCCGATCGTCAACGGAGTGGCCCAGAGCGAGCCCTATGCCGAGCCCGTTACCCCGCTCAATCATCAGGACTTCCTCGACGAGTTTCCCTCCGTCGCGCCACCTGTCGATCAGCCCGATGCCACGCCCGAGTCCTGGCTTGTGGAGTTTCCCAAAGATGTGGTCAACGGCGATCTGGTCGTTCCCCCTGGCAAGTACTTCATGATGGGCGATCACCGCCACGACAGCCTCGATTCGCGCTACTGGGGGCTTGTGCCTCGCGAAAACATCGTCGGCCGACCGCTGTTTAACTATTGGTCGTTCAAAACGCCCGATAACCAATACGACCAGGACGGGATTGCCAACAAAGTCTCGTGGATGGGACACATAGCGCTCCATTTCTTCACCGATACACGCTGGAAGCGCACCCTGAAAATCATCCACTAAGCGGAAATGGCCCCGACCGGAATACCATTAGAAACGATGACGCCAGATCTGCAATCAGCTCCGCAAGACCGGCAGAGAGGGCGCATGAAGCTGTGGCTCGCGCTGGCCGTGGTCCTCATCCTTCTGGCGTTGCTACTCGTTCCCCCGTTCGTCAGCATCAGCAGCTATAAAAGCCGGATCACCCAGCTCATGTCCGTTTCGCTGGGACGGCCGGTTCACCTCTCTTCCGTTGAATTGCGCATGCTCCCTCGCCCAGGTTTCGTTTTGACCGATCTGGTCGTCGAGGAAGATCCCGCCTACGGCTCTGAGCCTGTGCTCTACGCCAACACCGTGACCGCCTCCATTCGGTTCTTCCCTCTGTGGCGTGGTCGCTTGGAAATCAGTCGCGTCAGCGTCGATGAAGCCAGCTTTAACCTGGTTCGCGCTAGCGCCGGTCGCTGGAATCTCGATTCTTTTCTCCGCAATACCGCGTCACGGCCCGGTGCAACCGGCGGCCGGTCCGTGCCGTTGCCCTATATAGTCGCGACCAACGCCCGCATCAACATCAAGGATGGCGCGGAAAAGCTGCCCTTTTCGCTCCTCGGCGCCGATCTGACCTTCTGGCAGGAAACGAGCGGTGAGTGGCGCCTCCGTCTGCGCGGACAACCTGCGCGCACCGACGTCAGCCTTGACCTGCCTGACACAGGCGTGGTCCGGTTAGAGGCCAGCCTCCGCAATGGCCCGACTCTCAGCCAGATGCCCGTGCACCTCGATCTCGACTGGCGCGAAGCTCAGCTCGGCCAACTCTCGCGCCTCGTCATCGGGTCCGATCCCGGCTGGCGTGGTGACCTGACCGGCGAACTCCACCTCAATGGAACCGCGCAGTCTGCCGACGTGCGTACCCGGCTGCGTGCCTCCGGCGTTCACCGCGCTGAGTTTACGCCCGCTTCCCCCATGGACTTCGACGCCACCTGCGCTTTCGTCTATCACTATTCCAAACAAACCGTGCAAAATCTGGCCTGCGACTCGCCTGTGGGCGACGGCCGTGCCCGTCTGACTGGCGATTTGCCTCGTTCCGGCTCAGCTCCCCATCTGACCCTTGAGCTCGACCGCATTCCCGTGCAAGTCGGTCTCGATGCGCTGCGTACCGTGCGCAGCGGACTCGACCCAGCCCTTGAAGCGCGCGGTTCCGTCAGCGGCAAAATGAGTTACGACCCCGACTTTGAAAGATCCAATCCGCCCCCGCCAGACCTCCATCCCATCAGGGCAAAGGCTCAGTCCGCAAAGGCTCGTGCGCTTATTCCGGAGCCGCTTACCGGCAGTTTCACAATGGACGGAATGGAGTTAAACGGCAAAGGCCTGACTAAGCCCATCCAGGTTGTCAAGGCTGTGCTAGCGCCCGCGCCCTACCAGCCCGGACTGCCGGCAACTCTCGAGGCCACAATTCCGATTCCCGCCGGGGGAAGCGCGCCTCTGGCGGTCACAGCGCATCTGGGGTTGAGCGGCTACGTGGTCGGAGTCCGCGGCATAGCCAGTATCGCGAGGCTCAAAGAACTGGCAGCCGTGTCCGGAATCAGCGATGTCTCGTCACTGAATGAACTTACCGGCGAGCCAGTCACGTTGGACTTGTCCGCCAACGGTCCATGGCTGCAATCGGCAACGGTGATTGTCAGCCCCAGCGCTCCGTCTGCGTCCTCAACCGCCAGTGCGCCGCCTCCTCCAACTCCCGATCGATTTAGCGGGACCATTTCGTTCAACAAGGCTAGCTGGAAATCAACCTTTCTGGCTAATCCAGTGGAGATTTCGTCGGCGACGCTGCACCTTGAAAACGACGGCGTTCGTTGGGATCCCGTTGCCTTCTCGTATGGATTGGTCAAGGGAAGCGGAACCCTCGAAATACCTGCAACTTGCGAGGTTCCGCAAGGCTGCCCGCCCCAGTTCACGGTCCAGTTTGAATCGCTCGATGCCTCCGCGCTGCAGGCAGCGATGCTGGGCGCGCACGAGCCTGGAACCTTGCTATCCACGTTGATTCAACGGCTTAGGCCCGCATCTGCTCCTATGTGGCCCACCCTCGAGGGCACAGTGCACCTCGATTCGTTCATCCTCGAGCCGGTTACCCTTCACCATGTTTCTGCCGAGGTTCGCATTTTGCCCACGGGAGCCGAGATTTCCTCGCTCGACGGCGATTTGCTGGGTGGTCAACTTCACGCCAGCGGTTCGATTGCCGTCGGAGACAAGCCCACCTACAAGCTGGATGGGGAATTCGACAAACTCGAAGCCTCAGCCGTCGGCAAGTTATTCTCAATGCGTTGGTTAGGCAGCGACTTGAATGGCAACGGCCACCTCGAGCTCTCCGGTTTTACCGACAAGGATCTCACCGACTCTGCCAAAGGAACACTGCATTTTGAGTGGAAACACGGAGCTATCTCAAGCGGTTCCGAAACGGCGGTTTCGGCAGCATTGGCGAGGTTCGATCGCTGGACCGGCGATGCCACCATCGCTAATGGAACGATGGACTTAGCCCAGACTGAGGTCGTGCGCGCTGGGAAGAAAGTCCCGACCAAGGCGACTGTAACGTTCGGCAACCCGCCCCATCTGGCATTCGCCGCCACCAAGATTGCCAAGGGCAGCAAGCGATAGAGTTCCGCAGTTCCACGATACAAAAAGGGGCTGATTTTGCTCAAAAACGACTCGATTTTGAACGAAAAGTGGGCCTTTTTCGGTCGGAAATCAGTGCTTTTTGCACCTCCCGGACTCCCTGTAAATGAAATATACCGATCTGCCGATACAATGAGATATGGCTTTATCCGTCGCTTCTTCCCCTGTTCTCATTCGTTGTAAGGGCATTCTCTTTGACATGGACGGAATCCTGATTTCGTCTCTGGGCTCGGTCGAGCGCAGCTGGACTAAGTGGTCTCAAATGAGGGATGTAGACCCGGCTTTTGCGTTGAGCATTATTCACGGGCGGCGCGCGATCGAGAGCGTTGCCGAGTTGCGGCCGGACCTCGACAGCGCCGCCGAGCTGCGCCTGATTGAAGAGATTGAAATCGCTGATGGCGAAGGACTTACTGTTCTCCCTGGCGTGCTCGATCTGATCGCCGCGCTGCCCCCCGATCGCTGGACCGTGGTCACGAGCGCGACCGAACGGCTGGCGCGCGTGCGGCTCGCCGAGAGCGGCGTACCGGTTCCGGAAAACATGATAACGGCAGACTCCGTATCAGAAGGTAAGCCTAATCCTGCCCCGTACTTAGCGGGTGCGCGCCTCTTGGGACTCAAACCGGAAGAGTGCGTGGTACTTGAGGATTCAGCCTCGGGAGTGAAAGCGGGACATGCGGCAGGCTGCATCGTCGTCGGGACAACATTCTCGCATCCCATTGACAGTCTTGAAGATGCGGACTACCTAGTCACTGAGCTGACCGAGATAAGCGCCACCGTACTGTCCGAGAGTTCAGATCTGCAATTGAGTTTTGTGCCGTTGAGCCGGTAAGAACCCAACGGCACACTTAAACCTATTCGTTGGCCTCGATACGGCGTCCATGAGGGTCTTGCAGCGGACGGGAATTGACCTTAAAGATAGCAGCGAAAGCGCGCAACTGGTCTCGGCTGACGCTGATGTCCTGCTCGAAGATGAACCAGCGCACTCCCTCGGTGCAAGGCGGTGCGGTTAGCGACCCTAAATAGGTCCAATAACCGCGATCTGCGGGTAGAAGTCCCCCTGGATTCACATAATCCTCCACCTTTTCCGAAGCGCCGGCAGTGGTGGGGAGATGGTTCCAAAGCGCTGAAAGAATTGCGTTTGGGTTGCCGATATCGACGGTCAGGCGCACCGCAACGACAGCGATTTTCCCCTCGGCGCTCTTGTGCACCAGGTGAATATCCATGTCGGTGAGCTTGCCTTTGACGGCTTCTTCGGCAGGGTGATGGAAATGGAACTGCTGCAGGTCGTAACGAACCCCATCGGCCACGATATAGCTTCCGGGACTGACGTGAACCTGGATGGTTCGCCCTGTGTTTTCAAGGGTGACAGGGCCGGCAAGATAGTGGAACTCGATGGGCTTGAGAGCTTTGTTGAGACGGGCGCCGCGAATGTCGATCGGCGATTGTTCGTGGCCCTGCGCACAGGCTTTGTAGGCTGGATCAAGCTTGCCCCAGCCTAAGGGGCCGGTCTTACCCTGGTAGTCCCAATAGGTCCCAGTTTGCGCGCCAGCAGAGGCCGCTATGCCGAGCACAACAGCCACAAATAAAAGATTCCGCATCGCTTCTCCTAGATTAGTAACAGGTTCAAAGACAGGATCAAAAAGACGGGCACATCCCCGCTGCATTCTATTTGATCGACGCGGACAGACCAAAAAAGAATGGGACCTTTCGCGAGGAAAGATCCCATTCCGGCAATAACCAGCAGTTCGATAAATGGTCGCTCACACCGCAACGCAAGCCAGAAGACTCATAAAATGTGAGTGCGTCCTATCCGGCACGTTGAAGCTTTCTTAGGACATGTTCGCGGCGAGCACGCTCGGCGGCCGCTTCCTGATCACGAGCTTCCTTCAGCCGGCGCTCAAGAGTCCTGGAACTATTCTCCCGTTCCCTGAGCTCCGACGTGGATGTGCTCTTGGCGATCGTTACGTTGTTCAATGTCAGGCTCCGCATCTTCAACTCCAATGATACTCTGATCGGCTGTTATCTCAGGCCCTTTAGGGTTGGGCACTGGATCGGGGAAGTCTGTCCGTAAGTCCGAAACGATCCCGTTTTCATCCTGAACCGGAATTCGCAGAACGGTTTCAATAAACCCGAAGATGTTGCTTTCTTCTTTGTCAAAGCCCCTCACATTCTTAAATAGACCAGTTGCTTCGTTTTGGTCAATGACAAACCCATGTGCGGGATATTCGTTGACCAACTTAAGGACTGTTCCCTCTTCGACATTCTTGCTCGCCAGCCTATTGCCGTAAGCAAATCCGATTTGGGTGGCACGTCTTGCAATTCCCAACCTTAACGGGTCAACCTGAGCCGAGATAGGATTGAATATACCTACTGTCAGAGACGAGGCGATTTCCGCAGCAACACGGGTAGTGATGGCCCCACTACTATGACGAATGATGTTGATCATTTGTTGCTCAAACGACTCAAATGAAGATTCCGTGATTTGTTGAAGCGCTTGAGTCAAGTCTAGCCCAGATTCGGCCCCGATTATCTCATTGGGTTTGTCGATCTGGATATCGAGCGGTCCGAGTTCGCCGAAACATCCGAAGGCAATCTCATCCGCGCAAAGTACAAGTAGAGTTCCAGCACTCTTGCAATAGCCGCCCAGGATCGCTGAGATGCTGCCGTCGCGGTAATTAGCCTTCAGGGCACGCCCAATCCTGTACGCCGCGTTAGGATCTCCTCCAAAGGTCGTAATGAAAAGGCAGACGTTCTTGCGACGGGCTGGACGACTGTCAATCAGCTTCACCAATCGATCAGAACTGACCTGATTGATGGAACCACTATAGAGAAAACCATCCGCATCTTTGCCGCGAAGGTATTCATTTACAACGGAAGACAGATCATTTGGCATTGTACGGAGATTTTGCGCCAGGTATCTGTTGGAATGCAACAAACAAAATTGTAAGTGATTTCGAATTTGGAAATGGGGCGGGAGTCATCGACAAGGCTTTCGCCCCATTTGTACTGCTCTTACTTGACCGCGGAGAGGGTAGCTGCCTGTTCGGACAGGATGGCGGCCTTGTCGGTCGCTTCCCACGTGAACTCGGGCTCGGTTCTGCCAAAGTGGCCGTAAGCGGCGGTCTTCTGGTAGATCGGCCGGCGCAGGTTAAGGCTGTCGATGATGCCCTTGGGCGTGAGCGAAAAGTTCTGCCGAACGAGCTTGGTGAGTTCGGTGGAACTGATCTTGCCGGTACCGAAGGTATCGATCAGAACGCTGACCGGTTCCGCGACGCCAATGGCGTATGCCAACTGCACTTCGACGCGGTCGGCGAGGCCGGCAGCGACGATGTTCTTGGCAATGTAGCGCGCCACATAAGCAGCGGAGCGGTCGACTTTTGTCGGGTCCTTGCCGCTGAAAGCGCCGCCGCCGTGACGGCCTGCGCCGCCGTAGGTGTCGACGATGATCTTGCGACCGGTGAGGCCGGTGTCGCCCATGGGTCCACCGATGACGAAGCGGCCGGTGGGATTGATGTGGTACTTGGTGTGTTCGTCGAGCCACTCGGGCGGCAGAACGGCCTGAATCACATGCTTGAGGATGTCGGCATGCAGGTCTTCATTACTCACCGTCTCAGCGTGTTGGCTGCTGATCACGACGGCGTCGATGCGGACCGGCTTGCGGTTCTCATCGTATTCCACCGTGACCTGGCTTTTGCCGTCGGGACGCAGGTAGGGCAATTTGCCGTTTTTGCGAACTTCAGTGAGCCGGCGGGTGAGTTTATGAGCCAGCGAGATGGGAGCCGGCATCAGCTCCTTGGTCTCATTGGAGGCATAGCCGAACATCATGCCCTGGTCGCCGGCGCCGCCGGTGTCAACGCCCTGGGCGATGTCGCCGGACTGCTTGTTGATGGTGGAGATGACGGCACAGGTGTTGGAGTCAAAGCCATACAGTGCATTGTCGTAGCCAATGGCGGCAACTACGCCGCGCACCAGCGTCTGGAAATCGACGTAGGCCTTGGTCGTGATTTCACCGGCAATCACCACGAGGCCTGTAGCGGTCAGGGTTTCTGCAGCGACGCGGCTGTATGGATCCTGCTCGAGGCAGGCATCGAGAATGGCGTCAGAAATCTGATCGGCAATCTTGTCCGGATGGCCTTCGGTGACGGATTCAGAGGTAAACAAAAAACGATCGCTCAACTTCTTATTCCTCCCCAATGAAGGGACTTGTCAATTGGCCGGCGGTGAAGAACACAAAAACCAGCCTGCTCCGGAAGACCTAGGCCTGCGGGTGCATTCTTCCATGCTAATCGTCTTGGAGCGGATATGCCAAAAAGGCGCAGTGAATGGTTACTTCTGGGCGCTCAAGAGTGATGAGGGTCAGGTGAAGCGCGAAGAGCGGCCACGGGGAGGCCAGGAATTGGAACGGGGAGATGGAAAACGGCCAGGGCAGGGAATTGTGAGGCAGAGGGACGAAGGGTGGTTAGGAAAACAGGCGGGCGATCCAGTTTCGCGAATAGAGGTAAACGGCGTGCAATGTGGAGGATAGAGCGTTTTCAGGAAGCAGGGTAGACCACCATCCGACGCGTACTCCATAGTAGCGGACGAGCAAGAAACTGGCTGCGGCAACGACCATCAACAGGACAATTGCTCCTGTCCAGCGCAGACGGAACTCGATCGCCTGTCGTTTCTGGATGCGGGCTTTGCCGACGTTTGAAGCGAATGCCATCCAGTTGCGGTCGTCATCAAGGACCTGGCCGGAAGCCATGTAGGCTTTGAGGAAGCGATCGGTCCAATCCTGCTGGTCAAGGCCGACGGCGCCGGTATATCCGCGCACAATGCCTTTGTTGAGGATGCCACCGGGAAGAAGACGAAAACGGTCCTGCTCCAGCGCCAGTAGATGGTGTTGGCTGATCTTGGTGACTGCCGTTATGTCTTCCAGCGCAATTCCGCGGGTTATCCGCTCCATGCGCAGGTCTTCTCCAAAGCTTCCCATCGGCGGAACCACAATCAAGAACTAAAGGGAGTTCTCACCCAAAGATAACTCTCTGATAGTTATGCGTCAAAGAGATTGGCGATTTTGACGCAACTGTTACATACTTTGGTACCGTTTACGGACTTTTGTTTACATTTGGGAAAATCAGCTCGATTTTGGGAGCCGATGCGGTGGTCAGGGCGGGCTGGGCCGGTGATAGCC
>Ga0224528_1001647_pt1 | contig 14198 bp, 7 predicted proteins | sample CBST25metaG_2_FD_179888 | JGI IMG/M metagenome (GOLD analysis project Ga0224528, IMG submission 179888) | Peat soil microbial communities from Stordalen Mire, Sweden - C.B.S.T25 | ecosystem: Environmental > Terrestrial > Soil > Wetlands > Peat | place: Sweden: Norrbotten County, Stordalen Mire...
CATCCATTGAAAACGCTCAGGTTGCGGAACTTCCGGGTTCCAACATCGGCGAACTCGCCAGGCGATCCAAAGCACTCCATTGATGGCGATGGCCAGCCGGCTCTCAATGCGGCTGTGCGAGTGGCCGTGCGCGTCCTTGCGCAGAATGCCCGCCACTACGCCGATGCCCAGCACAATCAGTGTGAGCCCGATCAGGCGCTCAGTCCAGTGATCCAATCCCTCGGGCAGCCCGAGGTGCATCTCGAGCACGGCGACACCCAGCGCAGCCACAGTGAAAGCGTGGCCCAGGGCGTATGTCATTCCCAGCCGAAGTCCACTGCGCCAGTTGCGTTGTACCGCCGTGATGTCGGAGATGGCGGCCAGATGGTCGTAATCGAAGCCGTGCCGCAATCCCAACAAGAGACAGGAGCCAAGCGCGGCATCGAGTTTCCAGTCGCCGAATATAGGTGTCACGGAGCCCAGTATAGAGCAGAAGCGCCTCGTTTGGCGCATAGGGTCAAGTCCGGGTAGGGCGTCACCACGAAAATCACTGCGGCGAGACCCAGATGATTCGCACCTGGACGACTCCCGTTCCGGATACCTCGAAGGAAACCCGGTTCCACTGATTCTTCGACGCTGGAAGGGTCTTCAACTGGACGTGCGCGGTGTCGGGAGTGGAGACAGTGCACGGTTTTTGAGGAAGCGCGCCGCTAACGACGGTGCCATAATCCGCCACGCCATTTTTGATGTCCACTTTGCGCTTGCCGATCACCGTCCCCGACCAGATCAGGGACCCAGCTCGCGGACCTGGCTTGCTCGCTGCGCCGGCGATGCGCCCGCGCAGAGTAGAGATCTCGTTGTCGCGTGCTTGCTTGTCCGCCTCCAACTGCTGGACACGCTGACTGGAAGTTGCTTCGATGGAGCGCTGCTTGGCAATCGCTTCGGCGAGCTGGGCCTGAGTCGAAACCAGTTCGTGCTGAGTCGAAGCCAACCTTGATTCAAGGCTGTGCTGCTGTGCGTCCCGCGCTGCCAATTTGGCCGTCAGGTCGTTGACCTGCTGGCTGGCTGAATCGACCTGCGACTTGGAATCGTTTCCCGCCTGATTGGCCTTTTTGTTTGCTGCATCCAAGGATGCCTGCAGAGTATTGATTTGGGATTGCGCGTTGGTGAGTTGGGATGAAAGCTGGCTGAGCCTCCCCTTGGGTCCCTCGCTGATGCGCACATAGCGGCCGGCGGCGTAGCCACCCAAAAGGGCCGCCACGGCAAGCGCTCCGGCAATCAGCTTCATGCGGCTGACAGGTGGAGGTGTAATCCCCGATTTTTGTTGAATAGCTGCCTCGACCTCCTTGGCTTTGGCGGCTAACTGTCTTTCGAACGTTGCGGCTTTCTCTTCGGCCGACTTCCACTTTTGCTCCCACCCGGCCGATTGCGACTCCAGTGTGGCTGCCTTGTCTTCGGCTGATTTCAACTTTGCGTGGAGGTCCTCAGCAACTCCCAATGCGGGCAATGCCGGCTCCATATTGGCGCCCGCGGCTTTAACTTCGTTCAGTTCCTGCCGAACCGAATCGAGCAGTTGACGTAGATTCAGGTTTTCGCCTTGAGCCGCCTCCAAGGCGGCTTGCACAACTTTCACTTCCGGCGACAGACCGGGAGCAGCAATCAACGCGGCTTCCTCGAGCAGACGGGCGGCAATCCTATGCCCACAGAACTGACAAAAAAGGCGTGCGGCCGCGTTCTCTCGCCCACAGTTGGAGCACTTAGCCGTTCCATTGGGAGTTTGATCCTGAGTGCCGTTCATGGTGTGCGTATCCTTCCCTCCAAGCCGAAATCGTCCAAACCCGCCCAACTGCGTCCGCGCCAGCGAGCGGTCCCAGGCAGACACTCGCGTAGCCTATCTCAACGAATGACCGCCGTATCCTTGATGGTTAACGTCTTTTGCTGCTGAGTTCCTCTTCACCGTGACTGAAGCCGTGTGCTCTCCATACAAAGGGAAGTGGCCGCTGGGGCGGGCAAGTGGATGTGAGACATAGCGAAGTTAGCTTTGATCAAACCGGGTATCTCGAAAGTGGTTAGCTGGAATCGAGAGTCATGGAATTCGGCATCTCCTTTTTTATCAAAAAGTTGAGAATTTCTCCTGCATCCAGGGTTTATTTTTGCTTGACATCCGAGCTTCCGATAGCGTTACTAGAGTAGCGCAAGTGCTGTCATAACCCGCAAATTTCTATACAACCACTCGCGCAAAAGATCGTTTCAATCGCGCGCCCGGCGTTATATCTCGGCCCCTAAACATTCGCGAGAAAGCTCCCTGTTTGTGAACACCGGATTCAGGCTGTTCGATGGATGTCGAGAAACCCGTGATCGGTAACGCTGGTGCAGGAGGTTCTATGCTCGGCACGTTGATCGATGAAGAACTGCGCTGCTCGTTCGCAGAGTTAGGATTTATTACAGTTTCAAATAGTCTGATACCAGTTTTGCGGCAGGCGGAAAAAGCCGCCAGGGTTAGCGATATTACAGTTCTGCTGGAAGGGGAAACCGGCACCGGCAAACAGGTGCTAGCGTATGCCATCCATCGGTTAGACCAAAAGCGCAAATCGTTTCCTTTCGTGACCGTGCACTGCGGCACGATCAGTGAAGCGTTGGCGGAGAGTGAATTTTTCGGACATGAGCGGGGAGCGTTCTCCGGGGCTGCGACCGCGCGCAAAGGACTGTTCCAGGCTGCGCATCGCGGGACCTTGTTTCTTGACGACGTGAACGACCTGCCGCCGGCGCTGCAACCCAAGCTCCTGGATGTTCTGCAAAGGAGTGTGGTTCGGGCGGTAGGCTCGGACCGTGAAGCGCCTGTCGATGTACGGATCGTCTCGGCGTGCAATCGTCCGCTGACACCATTGGTCCAGCAAGGCCGATTCCGCTCGGACCTTTATCACCGCCTGAACGTGGTGAAGCTTTCGCTGCCGCCGTTGCGCGAACGTCCGCAGGATCTGGCCGCCTTGATGCTGGCCTTCGCCCGGCGGCACAGTCACATCTATCCGGGCATCGCAAGCGTCGAGCCGGAGTTGATTGCATTCCTGGAACGGCGGCCCTTCGAGGGCAATGTGCGGGAGCTTGAGCATGCGGTGGAGCGCATGTTGTTCGGCAAGATCGAAGGCAACTCGTTGGGCTTGGCGGATTGGATGGCATCTTGCGGCGGAGAGGGCGGGGAATTGCGCGACTGGATTGGCGAGGCCGCCGACCGGGTGTCGAACGCCATCTTCGAGCACAGACTGCCCTATGGACAGGCAATTCAACAGATCGAAGCGAGAGTCCTCGAGATTGCACTAAACCGCGGAGGACAGACGCGGCGAGAGATCGCCGCGGGATTGCAGACGAGCGAGCGGACTCTTTATCACAAAATGCGCGTGCACCGGATGCGCCACCTCCAGCCCGACCCGGCCAGTTGAGACGAACTGCGGGAGCCTTCCAACATGCCCCAGACACAGTTCTACGTTCGGCCGATTCTCACGTCGGTAGCCGCACATCTGTATGTGCGCGACCTCAATGCAGCCACCGATTTCTTCACAACGAAGCTCGGCTTCACTATCGACTTTATCTATGGCGATCCGCCGTTCTACGGACAGGTGAGCCGCGACAACGCCAGGCTTGCGCTGCGTGTGATCGAGGAACCTGTTTTTGCCGGAGGAATTCGTGAAAGGGAGGATCTGCTCGCCGCCTCCATCACGCTGGGCAGCGCGGACGAAATCGACCAACTTTTCGCCGACTGCCAAACTGCAGGGGTGTGGTTCCACCAATCCCTGCGGAACGAACCGTGGCAAGCGATAACCTTCATTGTGAAAGACCCCGATGGCAACCTTATACTTTTCGCTGCCCCTGAAAGGTAACTCGGCCGACGACTTAGGTACCTGATGATCGCTGCCATTGGGTGCCGACCTGCTTCTACTTGTTCCGCGGCTGTTCATCGATGCACCCCGAATAACTGCGGCGGGAACTAAGCCGGGGGCAAGGGCTGGAATTGTTGCTGGCATAGGACAGTCACTTCGACACTTGAATCCACCTTGATAACGGCAAGCGGGGCGTAGTGGTGGTCCACGCCGTTCGGCGGCAGAGCCAGGGCCCCGGAAGCTCCCGTCGGCCATTCGACATCCCCGGTTGCGGTGCGCGCGGGGATCTGCCAATAATCGCCCGTACGATAGAGACTTGTGCCGCCCGCTGCGGCCTTCTGGAATTGAATCTGAACGCCATCTTCCAGGCTGAGCCAGGTTCCCTCCATCAGCAGAGCGGCATTGTCCGGTCCTGCCTGCAGTTCGGCCTGCGCGGGATCGCCAAAGGTCTGATCCCATCTGCGTAACAGTGGATGTTTGCCCTGATCTGGATTTACGGACGGCGTGCCGGACAGAGTGACCGTTAGGTTGCCACTGTCGATGGACTGAACTTGCAGCAGGTTTCCGGCGCTGTTCAGCAGGACGATGTTGTCGTCCTGAACCTCGACCCAGTCGTTTTCATTCAATGCGAAGCGGTCGTCGCGACCGAGGTTTTCAAGGACCACCGTGGTTGAACCCCCGCTGCCGGCAGCGCTGGCACTGCTGGTGGATAAACTGACGATCGGAAAAACAACCGACCCGTTCTCGCGCGACCATTTGAATGTCGGTGTCAGGCCGGTGCCCGCGCCGGTGTGAATCTCGACGCGATAGAGCTGGTTTTCCGGGCCGCGGTAGCTCGCGTCGGGAGCGATTACGCAAGGGTCGGTAGAGGTGGAGGTCTGTTTGGCCTGCGCCATCAGCCGCCCGCGATTGGCAGGCTGGAGCTGATTCTTGAGGTCCTCGGCGGTGATGTTGTCCACCGTTTGCGGCGGGGTCACGGGCGGCATCTGTTTGACCTGGCAAACCAGTTTTGTCCGGGCCGCGGTATCGGCGCCGCTCAAGGCAACCTCGCGGATACTGTCATCCTCAACGGAGGTGATGAGCCTCTCCCACACATCTAGGTAGACCAGCGAAGAACCTTGCGCGAGTTTCGTGCCGACTGGCAGTGGGTAATCCGGCTGGGTAAGAAAGGTATTGAACTTCGGGTAAGCGTGCGGATTGGAAGCGGACAGGATCTTGCTTACATCCGATCCATCGCTGACGGTCACCGTAACCAACCCTGCCTTGGTGACACTCTGGATGGTTGTCAGCAGAAGCGGACTTTGACCCTCGGCGTCCAGCAAGACCAGTTGGTTCTTGCTGAAGCTCGCGACCGCAGAGGCAGGAATCTGAAATTCGTTGGTCTGGCCTGCGGGGTTTGGCTTGCTGATGGGCACGGGGGCGGATGGAGAAGTCAGTTCGCAGAGGATGCCGTTCACGTAGTAATGGCCTGGGCTCAAGGCGAGGTCAGTGGCGACGTTGCCCTCCGCGATGCGAAAACCCAGATTGGCGATGGGGCCGCCATGGGGACCGATCAGATCGGCAGCCAGCGATTGCAAATACTTGAGCAGAATGGCGGCTTGCTCGTTCCAGTCGGCGTCGAGTTGAACCCTGCCCTGCTGCATGAGCACACGGGTGAAGTGCTTCAAAGGATCGAAAGTATTGCGCGTGAGATCGGCTTTCATACGTGCTCCTTAGCTGGCAAAGATGATGCCGACGTCCATGCCGGCAGGGGTATATTCGGCGACGCGCTTGATCAGGTTCGCGGCTCGCTGGGTCTGATACAAGTCGTGAAAGACTCCCATCTCGGATTCGTCATCCGCGCCGGCGGAGATTTCCGGGGCGCAGGCGTTCGCAAGCTGGCAATACCCAGGCGTGCCGTAGCGCGTGCTATTGAACTCCGGTACGACGCGCGACAGTTCGTTTGCCGAGAGAAGATCCCGCTCGTCCGCCGTGAGGTCATCGACAGGCAATGCCGCTATTGCAGCGAGCACCATGTCAGGCTGGCATTCATAGCGCCGCGGAGTGCTTGAGCCTGGTGTCACGTAACAGAAGCGGACACAACCTTTTTGCAGGCGGCAGGCGACGGCCGTTCCCATGAGGATGCTGTCGGAGGCGAGTTCGATGGTTTGCGCATGTATCTCGCCGAAGACCGTGCTACGCAGGATCGTGAGCGTGACATAAGCACAATCGCTCTGGGGCGCACCTAGTGCTACGCGGTCCGTGCTGGTGGCATCCAGGATGCTGTCGCTGATGTGAATCAGCAGCGGGTCCAGCTTCGACTCGTTGCGGGATACCTGGATGGCCCCGAGAATACTGTGCTCGATGGTTACGCAGGTGGGCGCATCGACCAACTCGAGGCTGGCGTCGGTGCTTTTGGGCTCGCAGTCGCAGTGCAGGCCCCAGCCCGGGACGAGGGTCGAATGGCGAATGGTCACTCCAGCCAAATCACCCTGCACTTGGATGCCGCGGCCGGTAATCAGCAGGCCATCGAGAATGAACCAGGAGCCAGCCTCTCCGCTCACCGACATATCATCGGGCGCCTCTGTTTGCCAGTCGAGGAGCCGGATCACGGGACGCGTTTGATTCGCCGCTCGAAGCTGCAGGGTCTGGCCAGCCTTCAGGGAGATGTCGAGCCGCTCGGTATAGAGGCCGCTGTCGGTAATCTCGATGACGGCGTGCTGCGGCGCATCTTTCTGCCATTGCGCCAGGGCATCGTTGATCCGTTGACTGGCTTCATTGACGCCCACCAGGTAGACCGTGGCGGCCGGGGGCTCGCTTAGAGTTCGGTTGTACTCGCCGCCTCCGATTCCCGCGCTGAACGCATAACAGTACGACACCCATATTCCCTGTTTGCGCTGGTGGCCAATCGGAAACACCATGCGGCCGAGTTGCGGGTCGACTGCGACTTGACCGGCCTGCGGATGATAGCCCCAATTGCTGAGGTCGGCGGCCACAATCTTGTCGGCCGGCACAGGGTTGGATAACGAACCGAGCCAGATTTGAAAACTTTTGCCGTCGCCATAGTAGGAAGAAATGTTCGGCGTGGTGGGCGCTATTGCGCCAGCAGTCTCAAAGGGCAGAAGATCGCGACGGCGAATTGGCGTGGGGAAATTCAGCTCGGTCAATCCGTAGCCTGTCGCCGTTGCGGCGGCTTGGGGATAACTATAGAGCGCCGTGTCGTTTCCCAGGCCGCTGAACAGATAGCAATTGGGAGCCTCTTCTTCATAACAATAGGCAGGTGCCTTTGTGACCTGATAAGCCTGAAGACGCCACACAAAGAGGCCGACGGAGGAAGTATTGTGCCGGCCAGGAGTATGCTGCGAATCAATACGCCTGATGTTGGCTGTGCGTGCCAGGCGATCGAAAGGCCCTCCGATCCGTTCGAGGTTGCGGCCGCTCCGCAAATCGGCGGTGCGGCCGCGATGCGGATGGAGATAGCTGATGTTCTGGGTGACGCCGAGGCGCTGGTAGAATTCGATCGCCTGCGCAGGCCATCCTGCTACCGACCGGGCAAGGTCTTCCAGTACCAGCAGCGTCCCTTTGCGGCGGCGATAGCGAATGGTATTGGCCACTTCACTGCGCGAAATCAAGACGCACTCGCGGCGGAGGTCGCGGCGAGTGGTGCCTCCGCCCAACTGGGCTGCATCTTCGACGGGCGCGTAACCAATCAAACTCCCGATGTAAGGAACGACCCAGTCCTGACAGGTTTCGATGAACCAGTTCTCGTAGAGCTGCGCAATGTCCGCTTCGATGACGTTCGCCTGCTCGGCGATGACATTGAGCAGGGCGCGCAAAGGATAACCTTGCGCTGAGTCTCTCAACCGGTAAACCGCGGGGAGGAGATTGTACAGTCGGTCGGCCTGGCAGGTCATTTGCTTCCTCCTGAGCGATGAACCCATTGCGCGCTCGCGCGTTTCCGCCGTCCTGGCTTTGGCCCTGATTGAGTTGGAGTAATCTCCGTCAGAATCAGCGTGTCCTGGATGGCCGGTGTGAGGTAGACAATCTCTGCTGGTTGGATTTGAAAGTAGTCTTGCGGGGTGGGGTTCGCGAGATTCGAGGGATCCAGGTTCGAGTCCACATAAGCCAACCTCGCCGCAACGCGTTCGCAAAGAACCAGAGTCGTGCTGAGCGAAGCAAGCTGGGTGGCTGTAACATCTTCCGCGACCGAGTCGAAGATCGTGACGTTGACGAAGGCGACGCCGGCGACCGATTGCATGGCGCTGATGGCCTCGCTGAGAAACGCAGCCTGGCCGAGATTCCGGTGGTCGAAGCTGAAGATGCTGAGCAGTGCGGCGCGTACGTTCGGTTCCACATCATCAAACTGATAGTTGGGCAGCACCTGTATCCCCGCGGCGATCAGCAGCAGCTTTGCCTTGCGCACGCCGACGAGAATGGGCTGGTGCGGGTCGCCGAATTGCTGAAGCGACAGAAGAAGATTCCGGTAGAGGTCGGACGTGGGCAGAATGGGAATGTCTTCGGCGCCAGCAATGGTGACGAAAACCATCTGGCGGCGGCCGTTCGAGAGCTTGGCTGCGGAGGCTTTGCCAATGCCGGCGTAGGAGCGCGAAAAGTCCGCGTAGTCCTTGACTGATACCAGGCGGTCGAGTGCCATCACCGCAAGCGGCATATTGGCGCGCGCCTGGCTGGCCGTGTCCGCGTCGGCACCTCCTGAAGCGGACAATGGGTTGATGACCGACTGCACGCCTCCCGGCTGCGTGGCGAGTTGGCTGATCTGCCGCGCATTCACGTTGCCCGCGGCGCCGATTCCGTAGCGATAGACAGCCTTGACGTTGGCCATGCCGGTGGGCACGCGCGCGCCGTTTTTGCCATTGCCGAAGATCACCGAGGTTTGGGCCGTGTCGCCCGTCAACGTGGCGTATTCGTGGTCCGTGGGCCCAAGCGCGCTGAGGTCGTCCGTCTCTTGCCACTCGATTTCGTTCACGGCAACTGTGAGCGTGCTTTCTGCGCCCGCGGGCGTGGCGGCGGACAGATAAGTCAAGGGCGACTGGTGAAGCGCAAAGGTTTGAAATGCCTGGCTGGCATCGCCGTTGCCCAGCACTTCGCCAACGGTCTGCCCGTTGGTAGCCTCCGTCACGTTGGCATAGATGGAGACCGTGGAGTTGTCGTAGGAGTAGGCCAGGCCATTATTGGCCAGCGTTAGAGTGGTGTGCACGGTGTCGCCGGGCAATGAAGCCGCCTGCGATACGCCGGCAATCATCACTAGCTCTCTGTCTTCTACGCCAGTGGTGCCGGGAATATCGGTGCGATCGCCGGAGACAATGATCCAGCGGCCAGACTTCAAGCCATCGTAAAGACCGTCAAGTTCGATGGTGCTGCCCTGCACGTCGATCTCGATCGGCTCCTCAGCCAGAGGCAGAGCCTCCGCTTGCGCATAGATCACCGTGCCGCGCAGGAGTGCGGTGCTGGTCATCGCGTCTTCAAAGGCCTTTGTTGCAGCATCCTTATTCGCCGCCTGTTGAGTGATATCGCTCAACCATTGGGGGCTGAGAGACAGTTGCGTAACTTTCGCGGTGAAGCCAGTGGGGGCATTCGCACTGTTCACCGTCTCCCGGGAGACAGTTTGCACGCTCACAACCTGGTGAAACGTGGTAGTTCGGCTATTCGGATCGGCGCTGGTCGGAGATGGGCGATCAATCGCCACCCAACTCCCCACCGCGATCTGGTCGTAGGCGGCGTCAAGCGGTAATGCGGTAAGTGCGCTGCTTGAGATGAGATCGCGCACGGAATCGCCCAGCACAGGTGGCGTGATGGTGGTGGTAGTCGTCGTCACGGTCTGAGAAGTCGTAGTTGCGGTCGCGCCGGATGCAGTCTGGGTGGGCCGGGACTGAACGACGGAGGTCGCGCCAGCGAAGTTGTTGGCGAAGATGCCGGCTTTGACGCGCACGGCATAGACGGCGGCGGAGCCGGAAGGCTGCGTGATGCTTCCCCACGCCTGGTAAAGAGTGGATGAAACGGCAGGGTTGAATGCAGCCAGCAGTTGCGGTGCGATATCGGATTGAGGTGAGAAGGCCTGGCTCACGGTTCGCGTCAGAGTGACCGAGTTGGATGGCTGCACGGCCGGAGGCATGGCCAGCGTGTCCATGATGTCGTCGAGCTGACTCAGAGCAGAGCCTTCCTCCGAGGACCCTTCCGCCACAGTCTGGGACCCTGAAGTCGTTTTAGCCGATGCATTGAGGTCCCCGGAAAGATCGGTAAGCCAACCGCTGAGACGAGTGAGATTCCGCTTGGCTGCGACCGTTTGTAACTGTTGAATGTTCTGCGCCACCACAGCGGCTGGCTGCGTTTGTTGAACCAGGTTGCTGAGGTGTTGAGTGGCAATGTTGGCAATGCGGTTTCCTTGAAACGAACGGGCAGCTTCGGACTTATAGCTTTGAGCCAACTCGGTCACGTTCTGCGCGGATGCTGTCGGGACTTTGCGGAAATGGATCAGCGTGCGCTGGTCGGCGTTTTGCGGCGTGACGGAGTCGACCACGCGCAGCGCATTCTTGTCGGCAATGAAGATCACCCCGTCGCCGATCTTGAGGTTGGTTGTGAAGCCTTGGAAATAGAGCGACCGCAAGGTGGACGGGTCTAGGCCAGTGACTCCCGCGGCAGCGATGATCTGGGGACGGGTGAGCCGGGGCTGGATGCTGTTCCACTTGTCGGACACGCTTAAGTCCGCGGAGGTCTCGAAGTATTGCGGGGTCTGGCCGCTGCCGGGTACACTCTGTGCCCGCGTACCGGCGGGAACGGTACCGCTGAAGCCGTTGAGCATCGTGAAGGCGAGATAGACGCTGGCTGACACGCCCGGCCGCGGAATGTAGTTCACCAGCCGCGCCAACTCAATCATGGAGCGGCGTTCGATGGCGGTCGGCAGGTAGCCCTCGTTGGCAATGCGCTCCTGATAAAAGGTCAGGACATCGCCGACGATGGCCCAGGCATCGAGCAAGGCAATCGAGGGATCGCTGGGCTCACGCGTGGTGAGTTGCTGCAGCGGACGGATGGTCTGCGTGGAGCCGTCCGTGGATGGGATGCTGAGGGAAAGGCTCGAGAGCCGCGCCAACATCGTCTCGTAGAACGTGGCATAGGTGCCCACCCGATAATGGATGGCGCTCAGACCGGGCGGATTAACTTCCGTCTCCGGCGTGATGATCTTAATGCCGGCGCAGCAACCGCAGGGCTGGCTCATCTTCCACCTCGCAGTTTGAGTTCCAGCCGGCCGCGTTCGGGAAAGCTGGGATCATTGTCCATTTGCGCAATTTCAAAGGGTCCGATAGGCAGAACACCCAGGGGTGGCGCCGTGCCGGCTGCGATGCCCACCTGGTAGCGCGAGAAGCGCGTGACCTCCACGCTCGCCACTCCGGTAACGGCCTGCGCGGCAGCAATAATCTGGCTCGTGTAGATTCCTTCGCCAAAAGTCAAATTGTCAGGATTGAAAAATCCCAATTCGCCGTTTTGTTGCACACCGTTGCCGAGCACTTGCAGCAGCGATTCCTCCACCTGCGCGCGCAGATAATCGGGAAGGACGCAGACCGAGAGGGCTAGATAGAGAGGCACATAGTTCGCTTGCGCGACCGTCAAGTCGTGACCCATGCAGCGATAGGGCTCGAGGTAAGTTTGGACCTCGCTGAGCAATTGGGGAGAAGCTTGTTCACTCTTCATGGGGTCGACGGCGACCAACGCCTCGTACCAGCCGCCCGTCCAGCGCAGCGTTGCCTTGGCCCCCTGCAACGGAACAAATGCGGACGAAGAAACTGCGCTGGCTGGACGCTCCTCCTGCCTCCTTGAGTTGTCCGCGGCGAGTGTCGCGTAATCATCGGCGGTGATGGCGCGTTCGAGTACATCTTGAAAAGCATGAGGCGCAAAAAGCTTCACTTCCGAGGTAGGTTCCTGCGCGGTGCCGCCCGTAGCGGGCAGCGGATTACGTGGCTGAATATTGACGCCGCTGAGTGTTTCACCGCGGAGTACCAGGTATTGGATCGTTTCGGCGCCCACGTTGCCAGTTGTGCCGTTTCCGGTGCGATAGCTGGCCTGGAACATCATTCCGGCAGCGGGCTGGCTTCCCAACCGGCCGTCGCCAAAGCGCAAGTGGCCCTGGCCGTCGTTATCCATCTCGACGACAAAGGAGAGGTCGTTGGTGCCGCTCTCCAGCAGGTCGGTGGCCGGCAGCCAACCTTCCAACATCGCTTTCAAATCTGCGAGCAACGCGGTGGACAGATTCGCCGGTAGCGGGACGGAGCCATTCCATTTAGCCAGCAGTTTTGTGGTGGCCGTGCTCAACTGTCCATTCAAATATTGCGTTGGAACGTCGGCAGGCTTATTCAGTCGCTGGGCGAGGAGAGTGGGGTTGTTCAAGTCATCAAACGTGAACAAGGGCAGGATGCTTGACGAAGAGGCCGATGCCGCAGCGGGCGCCGGGGGAATGCCTGAAAGCGCAGCATTGGGCAGCGCCTGTCGCGGGTCTTGGGCGATAAGAACCGATGCCGAGCAGGACCCGGCCGGGAGAGGTTGGCTGAAGGTGAGCGGCGATTGCGTGAGCGTGGGGCGAAACTTGCCGGGAGAGACCTTAACCAATGCCGGGTGGCACGGGGACGGACAATTCGCCGTTGTGGAATCGGTGGGGACTGTGCCCAGCACCTCACTGGTATTGGCGCCGTGGTCGACCAGCACCACGTTGCCACGCGCCACGCTGACGTTGTTGAGCACTGTGCATGCTGGTGCCGGCAATCGCACCGAGAGACACAAAGGGAAAGTGACCGCATCCTCGGCGGACCATTCGATCTCGACGATCGGCTGATTGTAAAGCGCGTCGAGAGCGGGCGTGACACTCGTCAAACGAACAATCTGACGATGACTGGGATCCGCATCCGACGGGTTTCCGGTGTTCGGGCCGAACACCTCTTCGAAGATCAGAAAGTCGCCCGCCTTGAGCTGGAGTGCACGGGCTGTTCCCGACGGGACGTCGTCGGGCACCGTTGCGGACTTCGAATCCTGTGGTGGTGAAAGCTCTATCCATCGATCGACAAGCGTAGCGGAAGTGGCTCCCAGCGCGAGGCAGCATAAGCTATCGCCCCAGGTGTAAAAATGAATCTCGCTGTGCGCAGCGTAAATCGGCAGTGTTCCGGATGATGGCAATAAGGGCTGGAATACTTCGTAACTCGATGCTTGCACGTTGGTCAGGGCCGATGGACTTATAACCGGCGTCGCCGGAGCGCCGGGAAAGCCGGTGATGAAATAGAGCTGGCTGGGATCGAATGTCTGATCGCTATCTGTCCACAGCGTGAGCCATGCGCGCGCGTTGCAGCCTTCATGCATCGCATAGTCGATGAGGCGAACATGGCGACGCACCGAGATGCGCTGCCGCGCCGTTGCCAAGTAGGCCTCGGTGGCTACGGCGTCCTGATAGTAACTGAGGTAGTCGCCTGTGTAGGCTAGCAGTTCAACCAGCGCCACGCCGATGTCTGGCTCGTGCTTCTCCTGCCACGCCGGCATAATTAGTGCCAGCCGGTCCAGGATCAACTGACGAAAGCTGTCGTAGTCCTTGGCAAGGTAATTGATCTCTGGCTGCGAACGCTGAGAAGGCGGGCAACTTCGCTGCGGCAGGCAATCGAGTCCGGTTGGGCAGCCTCCTTTGAAATTGAATTGCACCTGACTGAAGAGGGGATCGAAACCAGCCATGGGTTGGCCTGTCGGCTGGCCATGACTATCGACTGCGACCAAGTTCAAGGTATAGGTCGAGAAGTCGCCGGACTGGTTGACGCGCACGTCCATCGAGTCGTCCAAGGCGGGATCTTTCTGGCGGTGCATGGTAATGCCCGTCACCTGGATACCCGTGATCCTGGTTCCACCCGAGACAGTCACGTTCTGCTTCTCTATGGCCGCGGGAGCTTTGCCAAGGAAGAAGACAGTGAGGGTGGTCTGAGTGGTGTTGACTTCGACGTAGTCAAGTCCGAAAAGCGGAGCGGCCCTGACGGCGCCGCGCCGGGTTGTGTCGTTGCAACTCAGGCTGGAATCGATCATGCCAATCCTCGCGACTTGCCTCTGTTCACGGCTGTTAAGTATTTACTACAAATGTCTCGGTAAAGCCCTGTTGCGTCTGGTTCAACACATACTGCACGATGACCGTTAAAATGGAGTCCCGCGCGGAGACCTGGACCTGTTGCAAGCTGATCAGGTCGCCGAGAAAGCGCTGCAGTGCCGCCTGCACCGTCAACTGCAAGGCCGCTGCCACCTCCACACTGTTGGGCGCAAAGACCATCTGCAGCACCCCGCTGCCCAAGTCGGGCTGATTCACGCGCTCGCCAGGATTGGTGAACAATAACT
>Ga0224528_1001651_pt1 | contig 14190 bp, 13 predicted proteins | sample CBST25metaG_2_FD_179888 | JGI IMG/M metagenome (GOLD analysis project Ga0224528, IMG submission 179888) | Peat soil microbial communities from Stordalen Mire, Sweden - C.B.S.T25 | ecosystem: Environmental > Terrestrial > Soil > Wetlands > Peat | place: Sweden: Norrbotten County, Stordalen Mire...
CCGGGCAGGCTGAACTCGGTCTCTGAAATTGGCGTCAGCTCGGCCGGAACCTTGCGCTCGGACTCGATAAAGAGATGGCCTTCGATTGCGTAAAGATCGAGCGGCGTGTCGGGCTCGGCCGAGCTGGCGTATTCGCCAGTGAGCGAGAGCAGCCGGTGGGCCGAGATTGTTGCCGCGGGAGTAGGCTGCGCAAATCCGGGCACGGCGGCAAACAAGGCAAGGCAAAGGAACGGAAGCGCGAGGCGGAAACGAAGCAAGCGAATGACCTCCACAGGGTTGATAATGGCAAATTCGATAACTCGATCATAGCCTTCCACAGGCTTTGCCAATTCACGTGGGGTGAAACTGTAGCGGCGGCCGGAGCATTCAACGGACGGAAAGGGTAGGCCGGGTTTTTAACCCCGGCGAAGCGGAACATCCATCAATGCGCATGTCCATGATGGCTGTGCCCGTGCTCGTGGCCGCCATTCAACTCTTCCATCGGCACCACGCAGCCATTTTGCTCTTCGCAGCCGGTGTGCTCAAACTGGATGGTGGTGTGGCTGATGTGAAAGTGCTCTTTGAGCACGTGGTTGAGGCGGTCCAGAATGACGGTGCTCTCAGAGGGCGGAATGTCGGCGATGGTCACGTGGCAGGCCAGGGCGCGCGAGTTCGAGCCCAGGCTCCAGACGTGCAGGTCGTGGACGTTGGCCACGCCTTCGACGGCTTCCATGCCCGCGCGAATCTCGGTCAGCGAAACGCCACTCGGTGTGCCCTCGAGCAGGATATTCAGCGTCTCGCGCACGATGCCCAGGCTGGTCCAGAGAATCAGCACGGCAATGATGAGCGAAAGCACCGGGTCGATCCAGTTCTGCCCGGTGAGCAGAATCCCCGCGCCGCCAGCGATGACCGCCGCGGTGGAAAGGGTGTCGCCGGCCATGTGAATAAAGGCCGAGCGCAGATTCACATCGCGCGCCACGCCCCACAGCAGCACCGCGATCACGCCGTTCATCAGTACGCCAGCGGCGGCCACCATCATCATCAGCCGGGGCTGCACCACCACTGGAGCAGAGAGCCGGTGAATGGCCTCGAAGCCGATCCACAGGGCAATCACAATCAGCGTGGCGGCGTTGATGAAGGCGGCCAGCACCCCGGTGCGCTGATAGCCAAAGGTCTTGGCGTGGTTGGCCGGGCGGTTTTGCAGGTAAACGGCGACAAAACTCAGCAGCAGGGCGAGGAAATCCGAAACATTGTGCCCGGCCTCGGAGATCAAGGCCAGCGAATGAGCGCGCACCCCGGCGACAAAAGTGACCACCACATAAGCGAGGGTGGCCAGCAGCGAAAAGCGGAGCACAAGCTGGGTTTGGCGAGGGCCATTCGAGGCGGGCGCGGCATGATCGTGCATGAGGATAGTATACGGGGGGTGGGTATCCGCCGCCAATCTTTATTGACGCAATCAGCCGCGTCCGGGGCGCAGGTGGCTCATGTCCAGCGGGTCGGGATCTGCAAATGCGGGCAGCACAGGCAGGCCAACGCGCATTCCCGTCCAGCCCTCGGCCACCACAATGCTGTTTTGAGGATTACCCGGCTGGTAACGCACCGAACAGGGAAAACCGGCCCGCACCTGGCTGGCATCGACCACTTCGCGCATGTCAGTAACGTCTTGCGAACACTCGTAGTCCACGCCGCCGATGCGATAGTTGTAGAGCAGCATGGTCAGGGTGCGGCCGTCCCCGGCCTCCACTTCGCAGACATCCAGCAGCATTCCGTCCACCAAACGGCCAGACTGCACCAGAAACAGCCGCCGCGCCCGCTCCAGTTCTTCAGCCGTGGGGCGCTTGTGCAGCCACAGCCAGAGGCCCACCGCGATCAGAGCGATGGCCAGCGCCGCAAACGCGGCAATTTCCCATGGATTGGCATTCAGGAGGGTCATTCGAGATGGAACACGGCTCCCACAGTCCCAAGCTAGAGCATACCGCAAGTTGGTTCATGGCACAGCGCGCGCAAGATTAAGATGCCGCCCTTAAGTTTCGCACTGCGATATACTCGTGACTGCATGTTGAAGGAGTTCCGGCCCGCCGGACGCCCCATTTCCGGAGGTTTTTCCTTGGCTACCAGCATCAGTTCCACTACGGCACAAACTTCCCCAAGGCGCGAGCGCATTCGCTCCACCACCGTCATCTGCATCCGCCGCAACGGCGTCGTCGTCATGGCCGCCGATGGCCAGGTCACCCTGGGCGATACGGTGCTGAAGCACTCGGCCAAAAAGATTCGCCGCCTTTACCAGGAAAAGATTCTAGCTGGATTTGCCGGCTCCACGGCCGACGCTTTCTCGCTCTTCGCTCGCTTTGAAACCAAGCTGGAGCAGTACGCCGGCAACCTGAACCGCTCGGCGGTCGAACTGGCCAAAGACTGGCGCACCGACAAGATGCTTCGCAATCTGGAGGCTCTGCTGGTGGTCGCCGACCAGAACCAGACTTTTCTGATTTCCGGTTCGGGCGACGTCATCGACCCCGACGAGCCCATTGCGTCGATCGGCTCTGGCGGCCCCTACGCCACCGCCGCGGCACGCGCCCTGATCGAGAATACCGACCTGAGCGCCCGCGAAATCGCCGAAAAAGCCATGAAAATCGCTGGCGAAATCTGCATCTATACCAACGACCGGGTGACCATCGAGGAGTTGAAGGGGTAGACAGGGAACAGGGCTGGGCGCATTCATGGGCAACATGTCACAGGTGAAGCAAGCTGCGCATGAAAGGGATTTGTAACCAGGGCCCGACTTCAGTCGGGCCGCAAAGGCGCTTTCGATCAGTCTTGGCCTCGCGCGCGGCGGCCTCGTCTGAGAGAATAGAGAAGTAAAAACATGGCCATTTACCTACCCGCATCCGCCGAAGAACAAGATCTCTCGCTTGACGAGTTGACTCCCCGCGAAATCGTCACCGAACTGGACAAGCATGTGGTCGGCCAGAAGGCCGCCAAGCGCGCCGTGGCCATTGCCCTGCGCAACCGCCAGCGCCGCCAAAAGCTGCCCCCCGACATTGCCGACGACATCATGCCCAAGAACATCATCATGATCGGGCCCACCGGCGTGGGCAAAACCGAGATTGCGCGCCGCCTGGCCAAGCTGACCAACTCGCCCTTTCTCAAGGTCGAGGCCTCCAAGTTTACCGAGGTCGGCTACGTGGGCCGCGACGTGGAGTCGATGATTCGCGATCTGGTGGAGATTTCCATCGACATGGTGCGCGAGGAGCGGTTGGAAGAAGTTGAAGACCGCGCCGAGATGAACGCCGAGGAGCGCCTGCTGGACGTGCTGCTGCCTCCGCCTCCACCGGCGCCGCCCGCCGCCGAGGGACAGCTAGTTTTGCCCGGCGCGGACAGCTATCAGCGCTCGCGCGAGAAGCTGCGCCAGCAATTTCGCGAGGGCAAGCTCGACGACCGGATGGTCGAGCTGGATGTGCGCGACCGCGGCACACCGCAGTTTGGCATCATCAGCAATCAGAACCTTGAAGAGATGGAGATGAACCTCAAAGATATGCTGCCCAATATCTTTGGCGGCGGCTCCAAAAAACGCAAGATGAAGGTGGACGACGCCTTCGACTATTTGGTGCAGGAAGAAGAAGGCCGCCTCATCGACATGGACGCGGTGACGCGCTCGGCCGTGGAGCGGGTCGAGTCCAGCGGCATCGTCTTTCTCGATGAGATCGACAAGATCGCCGGGCGCGAGGGCGGTCACGGCCCCGACGTTTCGCGCGAGGGTGTGCAGCGCGACATTTTGCCCATCGTCGAGGGAACCACCATCAACACCCGCTATGGCATGGTGCGCACCGATCACATTTTGTTCATCGCCGCCGGCGCGTTTCACGTTTCCAAACCCAGCGACCTTATCCCTGAGTTACAAGGCCGTTTTCCCATTCGCGTGGAATTGCAGTCGCTCACCGTGGATGATTTTCTGCGCATCCTGACCGAGCCCAAGGCTTCGCTCACCAAGCAATACGCGGCCCTGCTGGAGACTGAAGGCGTCAAGCTGGAGTTCACTCCCGAAGCTCTGCGCGAGATGGCGGAGTTTGCCTTCAAGGTGAACGAGCGCACGGAAAACATTGGCGCGCGCCGCCTGCACACCATCATGGAGCGAGTGCTGGAGGATGTCAGCTTTTTGGCGCCCGACGTGGCTCGCCGCATTCCCGGCGAAGAAGCCGCCGCCGCGCTGAAGGAAGCCATCAAGAGCGAGTCCTCCACGCCGCTGCCCTACGAAGAGCGCACCACCCCCGCCGGAACCGAAAAGGTCTTCCTCATCGGCGCGGAGTATGTTCAGCAGATGGTGGCCTCGGTGGTGAAAGACCAGGATTTGTCGCGCTACATTCTGTAACTCGAAAAAATATCGCTGGCCGGTAACTCGCAGGACAGGGTTGATAAATCAGTCGGGGCAAAGCAAGCCGCTTTGCCCCGCTTCTATTTCTCCCCGCAAAGTGCTTCCAGCCGGCGCAGGCTCTTGAGCGTTTCGCCGAGCGCCGTCTTGCCCACTTCCCGCTCGAACCCCCGCTGCAATTTGTCGAAGGCGCCAATCACGCGCACCGCTGTTTTCTTTCCTTGCGGCTTCAGTGTCAATTGGTAGGCGCGCGCGTCCTCGGGGTCGATCTTTCTTTGCAGCAATCCCTTGGCCTCGAGCGACGAAAGACAATGGCTCACATTGCCGCGCGTGGTGGCAAAGGTCTCCGCCAGTTGCGAGGGCTTTACCGGCAGCGGCGCTTCAAAATACATTGCCGCCAGCACCAGCCCCTCCAAAAAACCAAGTTCATCGTTGGCCAGCGCCCGCGCGGCCAGCGACTCAAACCGCCGCGCGGCACGATTGACCGCAAACATGGGGCTTTCGTGAAGAAACGCATCGATGCGCATTTTCTTTTCCTTCTTGATTTATATTAGTTTACTTGCTCAACTATTCAAGACAATATCAAATCATCGTTGTGGATTCTTTTTTCAGCGCTCAGAATCAAGAGGAAAGCCCAATTATGACAGCCCTTAAATCAGTTTCTTTCGCATTCATCCTCATTTCTGCCCTCGCGGCGCAATCCTCCTCCTCCTCCGCGCAAACCGCTCAGCCTGCCCCGCTGCCTCATCCCTCTGAAACCCTGGTGGTGCTGGGCGCGGCGGTTCCCGTGCCACTGGCTGAATCGACTTCGGCGGTTGTCGTGCTGCCGGTTGAGGCGCAGATTCTTACCCTGCAATCGCCGCAAGATTTGCTGCGCCAGGATTCGTCCGTCTACCTTGAAGAGCGCGGCGCGGGCGGTGGTTCGGCCGACCTGATTCTGCGTGGAGGAACTTTCGAGCAGGCGTTGGTTCTGCTCAACGGCTTCCGCATCAACGATAGCCAGACCGCACATCACAATCTCGACCTACCCATTCCGCTCGAAGCCATGAATTCAATCGAGGTGCTGCACGGAGCGGGCTCCACGCTGCACGGCGCGGATGCGCTGAGCGGTGTTGCCGACTTTCTGACCGCGGCTCCGTCGGCTGATTCGCTGCGTCTGCGCGCGGGCATGGGCAACCTTGGCGTCAATGAGGAATCGCTCGCGGCGAACGTGGCTCGACCGCGCTGGAGCAGCCGCCTGGCCGCCGAGCGCAACTTCTCCACCGGCTTTCTCGCCGTGCCGGGAAGCAATGCTGTTTGCACATCGAGCCAGCTCTATCGCGACTGCCAGAATGACCGCGATTACCGCAACGAAGACGCCGCGTCGGAAAGCTGGATCAGCTCGCGCCTCGGTGTTTCTGACCTTTTCTTTGCTTCCAGCGACCGAAGCTTCGGCGCCAATCAGTTTTACGGGCCGTATAACTCATGGGAGCGCACCAAGGGATGGTTTGCCTCCGCGCGGCAGGAGTTAGGCGCGCACACCGTTGCGGCCTTTGGCTATCGTCGCCATACCGATGAATTCGCCCTTTTGCGTAGCGATCCGTCTTACTACGAAAACAATCATACGGATGGCTCCTGGCAGGCTTCGTTGCGGCGCACTGAGACGATTGCGGCTTCTTCCGTGCTGCTCTTCGGCCTGGAGTCGGATGGCGACAGCATTGAGAGCAGCAACCTTGGCCATCATGCGCGCAATCGCGGCGCGGGCTATGTGGACTTTGATCTGCGACCATCCAAGAGCCGCTGGAAGTTATCCGCCGGCTTGCGCGAAGAGTTATTTTCTGGCGGGTTGCAATCCGCGCTGGCTCCGCACCTCGCGGGCAGCTTGCGCCTGACGGATCAGCTCAAGCTGCGCGCCAGCGGCGGCTATGGATTCCGCCTGCCAACTTATACCGATCTTTATTACTCCGATCCCACAGCGCTGGGTAACTCGAAGCTCAAGCCGGAGTCGGCCTGGTCAGGCGAGGGCGGCGCGGATTGGGCACCTTCGAAGCGCTTCACACTTTCGGCCACGGGGTTCTATAACCGCCAGCACGACACCATCGACTACTTGCGCAGCGCTTCCGCGGGTAACTCGTTTCTGCCCGCGGATTGCACAATCAACACCTGGTGTGCAACCAATCTCAGCGGACTTCATTTTGCGGGCTTCGAGTCTTCAGCAACCTGGATTCCGTCCCGTAATCAAAAGGTGCAAATCGCCTGGACCGCTCTGCACGGCGCACAGCCCTCGCTGCACGGTCTGGAATCAGAGTACGCGCTCAACTATCCGACGGAAAATCTACACGCCACCTGGACCGCCGCGCTGGGCCACGCGCTCACCGTCACCAACTCGGTCGCCGTGGCCAAGCTCTATCAGCAGGCGGGAGTCACGTCGTGGAATTCCAATGCCTTCCCGGTATGGAATGCCGCGCTGACTCATGACGAGGGGCGAGTGCGCCCGTATCTTCGCCTAGCTAACTTGAGCAACACCGGCTATCAGGAGATTGACGGCGTCGCCATGCAGGGCCGGTCGATCACCGGCGGCGTATCGCTCTGGCTGGGGAAATAATCTGCAATCGCGCTGACTGCTGGCGGTGAGTTCTGATAAAGTTGTCGCGTACTTCGGAACTCATCTCAGCTTTCTCAGTCTCACTCTGCCTGGTTGAGATTTGTGCTTGCCCATCCATTCGCCTGGATGCAAACCGCAGATCCTTTGACTCACTGCTCACTGCGCTCGCTCCTAATGATAGGCCCTGCAATCATCGAGCTTCGCCACGCCCCTACGGGGCTGGAGATTGATTTTGGTTTCTTTCCCAGGACTGCGTTACGCTTGTCCTGGGCTATTTTCCGTCGCCCCTCCGGGGCGGATGTTGACTCAGCCCGTTCACTCAAGCCGTCACGCGCAATGCGCGTCAAGATGCTCAGAATGACAGCCGAGCCAAGGGGCCCCGTTCGCTCAAGATGACACGCGAGCGTGGGGCGCCCAGAATCATGGCTTCATGCACGGCGGGTCGGAAACACCGGTGGAGCGCTGACAGGATCAGGCCGCTGTGGGAGCGCCCGATCCAAGTTCCGCCAGGCGATTGGCCAGCAGTGCTTCCAGCTTGACCAGCGCGGCCGAAAATCCCTCAATGCCTTCCTTCAGCTTGTCGGTGGCCATGCGATCCTCGGCGTGCATGTGAACGAAGGCGGCCTTGTCCACGGTGATTTTTTCCAGGGGCAGTGTTTTGGCCGCCGCAGGGTCCAGCTTGCGCGGCAACGGGGCTTCAGTTGCTTCCAGCTCGGCCAGCAGTTGCGGCGAAATGGTGAGCAGGTCGCAGCCAGCCAGCTCCCTGATTTCGCCAATGTTACGAAAGCTGGCGCCCATCACTTGCGTCTTGTAGCCAAACTTTTTGTAGTAGTTATAAACATTGGTCACGGAGATCACTCCGGGATCGCTGGCGCCCTGATAATCCCGCCCGGTGTCTTTCTTGTACCAGTCGAGGATGCGGCCGACAAAAGGCGAAACCAGGGTAACTCCAGCCTCGGCCGCGGCGACGGCCTGATGCAGGCCGAAGAGCAGGGTCAGGTTGCAGTGAATGCCGTCCTTCTCGAGTACCTCGGCGGCGCGAATGCCCTCCCATGTGGAGGCGATCTTGACCAGAACGCGCTCGCGGCCAATGCCGGCCTTGTCGTATTGCGCAATGATGGAGCGCGCCTGGGCGATGGTGGCCGCCGTGTCGTAAGAGAGGCGCGCATCCACTTCCGTCGAGACGCGGCCCGGAACAATTTCGAGAATTTTCTTGCCGAAGGCGACAGCCAGCCGCTGAAAGGCCAGGTTGGCGACAGCGCCGCTCGCGGCGGACTTTCCCAGCTCGCTGCTGGCTTCGCGCAGCACTCCGTCCACGATGGGCTGATACCGCGGCAGGGCGGCGGCGGCGGCAATCAGCGAGGGGTTGGTGGTCGAGTCCTGGGGGCGAAATTTGCCGATGGCCTCGATGTCCCCGGTATCGGCCACAACCACGGTGTAGCCGCGTAACTGTTCCAAAAGATTCTGCGACATAAGTCCTCCTGGGGAAGTTCGGTCAGACTGGATACATGCTCGGCTTCAGTGTACCTCTGCCCGGAGGAGGTGAATCGGCCAATTATGATCAGTTGATCCGCGCGCTGAAGAGCGAATGGTATATTTTTCTGTAGCCAAAATTCCATGGGGAATTCATTCATCCGTTCGAGAGCCTGCAATCGCCGGTTTTTACCATGAAGGAGCAATCGTGAAGCGTCCGTTTGGAGTGGTCTTGTCTTCGGTTCTGCTGATTCTGGGCTCGCTCTTGCAGCTCCTCTTCGCCCTGCTCATGGCCCTGAGCGGCGTCTATGTTCAGCATCAAATGCAGCCGGGCGAGGGCTCGGCCGCGCCATTGCCAGCCTGGATGCCGGCGTTTATTTGCATTTTTTCAGCGGCCTTTCTGCTACTGGCCACGTGGGCCCTCGCGACCGCGGTGGGTCTGCTCAAGCTGCGCCGCTGGGCGCGCTACTCGGTGCTGGTGATCGGCGGCGCGCTGGCTTTGATCGGGCTGCTCTCTTTCCTCTTCATGCTGCTGCTGATGGTCATTCCCCTGCCCGTGCCGGCTACGGTAGAAGCGTCGCAGGTACACGGTGTGCAAACCTTCACGCGCGTCCTGTTTGGCGTCATGGCTGTTTTTTATGCGGCGATTGGCGCTGTGGGCGCTTCCTGGCTGGTTTATTTCAGTCGCCAGCAGGTTTGCGCGCTCTTTGCCGGCGCGCCGGGCAGCCCGGCTGAGAGTCGCCGCCCCGCGCTGATTACCGTGATTGCCGGGCTCAGCATTCTGGGCGCGGGCTCGATGCTGCTGCTTTCGTTTACTCCGCTGCCAGCGGCCTTTTTCGGCTGGATTCTGTATGGTTGGGCGAAAGCCGCCTACTATGGCCTTTATGTCGCGCTGGAGGCTGGCGTGGGCGTCGGCCTGTGGCGGATGCGGAAGTGGGGCCTGAACCTGGCGCTGGGGGTGAAGGGGTTCACCCTGCTCTATCTGCTGATCCTCACGGCCTTCCCTGGGCTGATGTTGCGCTACCACGCGCTGGTTCAGCAGGGATTGGCACAGCCCGCGCAGCTCTCCCCGCAATTTCATCTGGTTTTTTATCGCGCTATCTTCGTATTCTCAGCGGCTTTGACGGCCGCGATTCTGGCAGTCCTGATCCATCACCGCAGGGCTTTTGAGGCGCCGGTCAAAACGGAGCTGGAAACTTCCGCGCCGCTGGAGAGCTAGTTCAGCCGGGTCTGATATGGGCAAATGACTATCCTTAGTCGCAGCGTTTTTGCAGGATTACCGCGCGATTGAATTACTCTTTGCCTAATTTATCTCGCAGGTAGACTTCTCCAGATGGTGTGATCGCGGCAAAAAACGGAGGCTCTTGTTTGGCGCATAATTTGAAAATTTTCGGCAATGCTTTATCAAGTGCGGCGGCCATTTGCTGCCCATTCATGTTGTTGTTGGAGAAATAAAACATTCGCACACGGTTTGTGACAACTGCTCGTTTTTCGTTTGTACGATAGCGAATTTTGCCATCGCTAGTAAGAAGTATCCATCCGTTCGCACCAACAAATGGCAACCAAGTCTCATCTGAAGTGCCTCGGGGAAAATGGTCTAAATGCCGTTCAACTATAATTTGGGCATTTTTGAGGACAGCAAGAACGCTCTTGTTGTTGCAGTGATTCTCGTCGAGATAGATGGCCAGTCGATCAGGCGGCATTCAGATACGGAAGCTCCCAACGGATTGCGTCTTCAACTACCGAGGCAGAAACTCCATATTCGTCAGCGAGATCAGAAATTGAATCGCGAGCTTTGAATCTGCCAGCTATTACATCGGTTGCAATTCCAGTATCGGCGAGAACCGGCCTGCCAAAAGCAATGCTCGGCGAAATCTGGATGGTACGAGGTTCGTCTGAGTCGCGCCCAACGATGAAGGGGAAAAAGGTTAATCCACCGTCGGAAAGGCGGTCTATCCTTCTCAGATAAGTAGAGAGTATTTGAGGAATGCCCAGTTGCTTGGGGCGGTTGAGATTCATGTACTCTCCGCCGTCGTGCAGAAAAAGGTGGATTCCATCCGTCTCCATACGGGGATCAAGAAAAGGGTGATCTGAATTTTCCGTCTGGTTATACTCGTCCAACGCCCTGCGTATCCGCTGAAGAGGCAGAGCGAATTCCTTACGCAAGCATTTCAAAATGTGTAGTTCAAGAAGGTTAAGGAAGGATACGCCACCAGACTGAGGACGGACTAAACCTTCTTGCAGCCATCTTCTGACATCTTGAGGCTTTAAGCGCAGGTAAAGAGCAGCCTCGGCAGAGCTGTAATTTGAGACTTCGTATGAGTTAGCGTAGCTATTCATGTTCCGCCTCCGTTTCGTTGCTCGGCCCTCAACGAAGCATCTGAGCGTTCATTTTACACCAACCAAGATCAGGCAGGCGTACCCATATGGATACACCTGAAATCTGCTTTCGATTGCAGATTGATGTTCATGCAAACGCATTGTCAATGCCTTTTCTGAGAGGTAATGGCTTGCAAATGTGCATCTTAGTATTACCCTTCTTCCGGCTGAAAGCTGTTGGCCAGAACGCCCAGGCCCGGAATGCTGACTTCTACCTTGTCGCCCGGTTGCAGCGGGCCAATGCCAGAGGGCGTTCCCGTCAGAATGATGTCGCCGGGCTCAAGCGTAAAGATGGAGCTGATGTAAGTCAGCAGCTCGGAAATCGAAAAGATGAAGTCGAGGGTCGATCCGTGCTGGCGCAGCACGCCATTGACGCGGGTTTCGATGTTGAGACCAAGGGCGGCGTCCAGCTCGTCCGAGACGAAGGGGCCGACCGGGCAAAAGGTGTCAAAGCCCTTGGCGCGCGTCCATTGACTGTCTTTCTTTTGCAGGTCGCGGGCGGTCACGTCGTCGGCCAGGGTGAGGCCGCGCAGGGCCGAGCGCCAGTCTTCCGCTTTGAGTTTGTGGCAGCGGCGGCCAATCACCAGAACCAGTTCGCCCTCAAAATCCACGCGAGCGCTGGCGGCGGGCATGCGCACCACTCCGCCGGGGACCAGCAACGCAGAAACCGGCTTCATAAAAAGCAGGGGCTCGGTGGGCAGCGGGTGGCCCATCTCCAGCACATGAGCGCGATAGTTGCTGCCCACGCAGATGATTTTGCTGGGCGTGACCGGCGTCAGCAGCTTGGCGGATCGCAGCGGCAGAGGCGCGAAGCCGAGTCCCGCGCCGGCAGCCAGCACATGAGCGAGCCGGTGAGCCACGTCCTCGACCGGAACCGGCGCTGGAGCGGTAATCCAAAGCTCTCCATCGCGCTCTTCCACAACGCCGTAATGAGGCTGGCCATTCAGCTCGAAGCGACAATATTTCATGGCAATTCTCCTTTTGATTCGGACGCTCAAATCGCTTAGTGGCTTCCCACCCATTCGGCAAAAAACGCGGAATGGATGGGGCACGAAGCCGTAGTGCTTACGTGCCGGACCAGCAAAGCGCCTCAGGGGTTGGGCACGGTCTCACGGGCTTCAACCGAGCGGGGGCTTTCATGCCCGCCCTGATCGATGGCGCTGACGGCGTAGCGATAGCTGTGGCCCGCTTCCACATGAGCATCATGATAGTCTGGCGAAACCAGCGGCTGGGCCGGCGAAATGCGCTGCCAGGCCGCGTCGCCCTCGCGCCGGTAAACAACGTAGCCAGCAAGGTCGGCGTCAGCCACCGGCTGCCAGCTCAGGTCGATGGCGGTCTCTGCCCCGTTTTGAGCGAGCGCGGCCACGGCGGCCAGGTTGGCGGGCGTATCCGGCGGAAAAATGTCGCGCACTTCCACCCGCAAGGGCGCGGAAGCCTCGCCAGCCAGTTCAACGGTTTTCCCCTCGACAACGACACGGGCCACGCGCTGGGCGCGGTACTCATAAATCTGGCCGAAGCGGATGTTTTTGTCGAGGGCACGGCCGGGATGGCTGGCCGAGTCAACGAGAAGATTCTGCTCAATGGGCTCAGGCGCGGGGGTCAGCAGGCCAGCCTTGGGCTTGGCCGTGGGCGGCGTCAGCAGCTTGCGGTGCAGGCGAACCGCCGAGGCGTCGCCTGCCTCCGGCGTCCAGCGCAGAGCCACTCCCGCTTTGCGCACCTCGGCGGCCAGGCCAGCAACCGGCGCGGGCGCCTGGCCGGCCACCACCAGGGCCGCGTTCGACAATCCGGCCGAGCGGCCGTTGCGATTTCTCAACTCGACAAAATAGCGCAGCGGACGCGGGGGCCCAGCGGTGAGCGCGGCGGGCAGCGTGGCCGTGAATGCGCCGTTTGCGCCGGGAGCGAGGAACAGGTCAGATCCAGCCGGAGCGCAGGGGCCAGAAGCCTCTTGCCGGCAAAGGCGCGCCGCGACGTTGCCCTTGAGCAGCAGCTTGTCGGTGTTTTTGCGGGGCATGGTCCAGGTAAGCGCAACCTGGTTGCCGGCGCGGGTTGCGGCCAAATCCAAAACCCGGTCGGGCAGGTTGAGCGAGGGCGGCATGGGCGCGCCGGGAGTTCCGCAGCCAGCCAAGCCAACCGTCGCGGCCAGCGCGGCGGCCAGCGCGAATCGCTGCAAATTGTGTGTCGATTTCATGACCCCTTCAGTCTACCGGAGCAGGCTGGGCGCGTGGGCAAGAAAGCTGCCCGGCCGGGTTGCTCTCTTGATCCGGCCCTCAAGTAGTGTCATGCTATCCCACCCATCCCGCACAAAACGCGGGATGGATGGGGCACCCAATTGTCAGTATTGAGGGGCCGGATCAATAGTAAGGAACAAAAGCTCGTGGCATTGAGGCCCTTGGTATCCCAGGTGCCCAAAAGCGAGGTGAATGCGGAACACCAGTTTCATGTGGCGCGGGTCGTAAACACCGGTGGAGGAACTTCTACCTGCCAAAAAATTGCGGTTTGCCGCCCATCTATGCGAGATTGGAGTTTCGCGAGGTTTCTGCCGGTCACTCGATTCGCGCCCTCGCAGACTGGAAGGTTACCGTGAGCCGAAAATCTCGCAATGCCAATTTTGATCAGACCCTGCAACTGCTGCGCGAGCACGCCTTCAGCGTGGAGCCCTCTGCCGAAGTCGAGGGCGGCACGCTGGTCAGCAAAGACGGCGTGGGGGCGGTTTTGACGCCCCAGGCCGCGGCGGAGATCAAAAGCCCGCCGCCCTTGCTGGCCGTCGCCCCCGGAGTTCTGCTGCGCGGCCAGGTGGCCCGCCTGCTGGATCGCGGCCATCAGAAGTTCTTTTCCACCCCCCAATGCGAGCTGCCCGCCTCGGCCAGCCAACTGCGCAGCATCCACCTCTTCACTGAAGAACTCAAGCAGTTGGCCGGCATCGCCGATCTATATAACCAGTCACTGGGAACCACCAGCGACCTCTATCACTATGACCGCTTGAAAGGCCGCGAGAAATCGGGAGCCGAGGGGGAGGAAGCCGGGCATTGAAACGCCTGGCGGCGTCGGCGGAGGGACGATGGAAGTCAGCCAAAATTCGGTCGAGACGCCCGAGGCGCAAGATCCGTACGGCCGGCTGCGCGCCTTTCCCCGCCATCCCGTCGATACATCCGCCGAACTGCTGCTGGTTGAGCACGGCTTGGCCTTGCAGTGCCACATCCTCGACCTCAGCGAGGGAGGTTGCCGATTGCGCACCGATCAGACGCTTCCCGACGGCATTCGCGTCCATGTCGAGGTGACTTTCAAGCTGCACGGCGTCTCGCTACGCTTCAGTGGATTCACCCAGTGGACGGGCGCCGAAAATGAAGTGGGAATCCGCTTTGGCGAGGTTCCCCCACGCCGCCGTGGCGAATTGGCCGAGGTTCTCACC
>Ga0224528_1001655_pt1 | contig 14163 bp, 8 predicted proteins | sample CBST25metaG_2_FD_179888 | JGI IMG/M metagenome (GOLD analysis project Ga0224528, IMG submission 179888) | Peat soil microbial communities from Stordalen Mire, Sweden - C.B.S.T25 | ecosystem: Environmental > Terrestrial > Soil > Wetlands > Peat | place: Sweden: Norrbotten County, Stordalen Mire...
CGCCATTCCAGTCCCTCGCTCTGCGCCAGGCCTTGTCCTACGCTCCAGGCACTTGTGTTGAACGGGATCGTATCTCCCGGCGCATAGCTGTTAATCGTGCCGGAGTAAAGATCCTGAATCCCCGCCGAGTGGCTCCAAAGAACGGCATTGGCAACTGTCGTGAATGTCTCGTCATTATTGAAATCGCGCGCGCCGCCAAAGACGGAGTATTGGAGATTGAGCGCGGATGGCGTATAGGGAGTGTTGCCATTTCCAACGCTGGTCACGGCTTGAGCGAAGAGAGGCGAACTGCCAAGGTATCGGCCGCTTGTTCCCGTGGTCAATCCCTGGTTGCAGATCACTTGCGGCGTTCCCCACCTGTAGTCCGTTACGCAGCCTTTCGGGTCGGTTGCCTTCGGTCCAATCACAGGAATCCCGCTCGTCAGCGTGTCGCCAAGACCCCAAGGCTGCGCCTCCGTCTGCGCATACAGCGCGGGCGCAAGAATCGAGCAGGCGTACGTTTGAGAAAGACACTGTTGCAATGACATTTGAATGCCGTTGTTCCCCGTTCCCGCCGGAGATTGCCAGCGGTCGGCGTAGAGCGCGCCTTCCAGCGTTGGCAGATTCAGCGCCCCAGTCATCGTCTGCGTCGCCGTCTGGGCCAGCGACACGCCTCCCAGATTCGCGATCGCACCTGCCGCGGTTGATGCCCCAGTTCCACCTGCCGAGACTGAAAGCGTACTGGTGCCTGAGAGCACCGTGCCATTCCCGTTGTAATAGGCAATCTGCCCGGACGTTCCCAAGCTCACCGTACCATTTATGCTTTCGCTTCCGCCCGTGCCACAGGCCGCGCCCGTATTCGTAACCCAACCCGAGCTATCGACTTGGAGACAGTTGTAGCCGCTCGCGGCAGCCAGCCCTGGGAACTTGATCGCAGCCGCCCCCGCGAAGCTTGCATAAAGCGTATTGCTGTTGCCGCCATAGATATTGAAGCCTGTCCCCGACCCCGGCTCATAGTTAACGCGTACCAACCCAGAAGAGTTCGAGGCATTGATGTACGTGTCGCCGCTGTTGGTGCTCTGATAAGCCTTGAAGCTGTCCAGTCCACCCGTCGCCGAGTTCAGTGCCCAGTTATTACTCGCGTCCTTCACCATGTACCACTGGCTGTTGCCATTCCAATCTTTATAGATGAAGGACTCTTTTTGGCTCGTCGTCGCTCCAGCCCAAAGAAACTGATCGATCTCTGCGTCGGCTTGATTCTTTACCGTTGTCGAGGCCGTAAAAGTTGAAGCTCCTCCCACTTGCAGCGTTCCGTTGAACTGTGCGTCTCCCGCCTTGTCGATCGTCGCAACCGTCGTCTCGCTCGGACCGCCGGACCCAATCACCACGCCGCCTGTCCCTGAATTGTTCGATCCGTTCAGCACCACCGCACCGGTTCCGGCCGCATTGATGACTGTCTGATTGTTGGTGCTCGCTTGCCCGTTGTTATACTGCCCGATTGAAATCCGGTACACGTTGTTCAGTTCGTCTTGAACCTGGTAGAACTGCTCGCCATCCGTTGCATCGCTCAGTCCTGTCGTCCAGCGGTATCCATAGTCGGTCTCATACCGGTCCAGCAAGCCGCGCTCATTACCCGTCCCGATTCCAAGCCGAAAATGGTTTGTTATCGTGGCGTCGTTCTGGCTTCCGTACCAATCACCTTTCACTCCGTTGAAACTGCGATGGAAAGTGTCCAGAAAACTGTTTCGCGTGCCGTTGTCCGTCAGCTGTCCTGTGAACATCGTGCCGCCGCTCATCCAGTTGTTATAGGCACTGCCCGCGTCCGCTACCACCTGGTTGTTGGAGTTCTCGTTCCGCAATCCGACAACCGTGTTATTTTGTGCGCTCGCTCCCAGGTGCAATGCAGTGTTGCAGCCCTCCACGTCGCCCCCGGTGAACGTGTTTCCATCTCCTTGCTGCAGATTGATTCCCACCGTGCCGCTGATCGGATTTCCCCCGTTCGTCGGGCAATCGATATGCAACCGCACAAACGTGCTCGCGTTCATCCAGTCCGTCGTAGCTGAATTCGAAACCTGGTGCCCGATTGCATTCACACCGGTCTGGAACCCATCAATCTGGTCGGAGAAAAAGCTTCCGCCGGTGTAATTCCCCGTTCCATCTAGAGTCATTCCAGTCTGGTTTGAGTTACCCAGCAGATATAGATTGTCGATATCCATTTCCTGGGTGCGATAAGCCGCCAGTGCCTGTGCCGTAGCGCTGCTCGACGCTGTGGTATTGATTACCACGTTGTCCATGTGAAAGCCGTTCGTATCCGCCGCATACGTCGGATCGCCCACCTGCACCATTGGCCCTGTTCCCGTGTACAGAAACACCGTGCCGCCCTGGCTCCCGCTCGCCGTGCTTCCTCCCCGCTGGGCGCATCCGCGCAAAGTAACATTCCTCGTTCCGGCAGTCACAATCAACTGGTTGGCCGTGGAGATTGTTGCGCATGGCAGCAGCACTGTGGCGTTGGCTGTCGAAACCGTCAGGTTCGATCCCATCGACTGCGTCCCAGTGAAGTTCCGCGCATCGCATGTTCCGCCATAACTTGCGCTCAGTGTTCCCAGGCACGCTTGTAACTGCGCCCCGAAATCCGCGCCGGGGAACTGCTCTACCTGGTAGGCACTGCCCAACGGCTGATTTGCCACCAGTGCCGCATATGTTCCCCCGCCGGGCAGTCTTCCGCCGCTCGAGCCCATCTGCGTTCCGTAACTCTCTGAGTTCGCCGCGTTCCATACCGTGTAGCCGCCGTTGCCCTTCAGCAGATTTCCGCTGATGAGCGCCATATTCTTCCCGGCAAACAAGTTCACCGCCGCGGCTGTGTCCCAGGTCCCTGCCACATTCACGCTTGCTGTCGTAGTTGTCGAGCAGCCCGTCCCGCCCTGCGTCACAACAATTGTCCCAATCGACCCGTCGCTGTTCACGTTCGCCGTCGCTGCCGCCGTGCAACTCCCGCTGAACTTCAACGGAACCTGCACCCCATACGGATCGAATCCCAGCCCGTGTTCCGATCCCACGGTCACGCCAGTCACCGCTCCGCCCGCTGCGGATATCATCAATTGCGGCTGCACCGCATTCCATGCCGGGGACACCACCGCATTCCGCACCGTCCAGCCCTGTTGCGCACTCGCCAGATCCAGCACCAGGCCCGTCGGCGGCTCGCCCGTCGCGGCTGAGTTCCCCACAGTCGCCACCACGTTATCCAGCACGTTGTTCGAACCTGCCGCTGCCGTGAAGCCATGCGTTGCCTGAATCGTTATGTCCTGCCAGTGATTCGAATCCGCAGTTAGTTCTGTCGGAATCGTCCCCGCCAGCGCCGGAATCGCAATGCCCGTATTCACACCGTGAATGTCGATGTTGCGGAACTCGCTCCACTGTGGCCACTGTGCCAGGTAAAGTCCGCACGTATGCGTCGAGTGCGCCCCCGCATAATGCGCCATCGGGTCCACACCCGTTGCCGCAATCTCCACATTCTCAATCTCCGCCACGCGCAGTCCGTTTCCACCCGCTCCGGTCGTCGCCGGCATCGCAATGGCGCAGTTGCCCACTGTCCAACCCGCGCCTGCCCCCGCTGTCCCGCTCAACCCATTCCCGCCTGGCGAAAAGATCGAGTTGTTCTCGACCGGCCGGCTCATCGCGCAGCTTCCCGCTGCGGCGCGCCCCTCCGCCGCCGAACACGATACGTCCAGGCTCTGATCCACGTAAATCGTCAGATCGTGAATCCGTGTATAGGCCAGCAGATTCGTACTGTCCGCCGTCGTCTGCAACACATCCTGGCCAGGGAATCCCATCAGCGCCGACACCTGCTTGCCCATGCCGCCCATCGACTCCCCATGCCAGTTCAGCGTCCGCGTCTTGCACGTCCCTTGCGGAATCGTCAGCGCCACCGCGTGCACCTGCGCGTAGTTCAGCGCCGCTTGCAGAGCGCTCGTATCGTCCGTCGTTCCATCGCACACCGCGCCGAATTCCTTCACGCTGCGTTCGAATTGCTGCGAACTCTTCTGCCGAAGATCCGCCACATACACGCCGTTCGGATTCGTGAACCCGTCCGTCCCCGCATAACTCGGCGGAATCTCCACTGCCCCCGTGGTTCCCGCCGCCGTCATCGCCGCCTGCAGCGTAGTCTGCGCGCTTCCTGCCACCGGTGCTTCCACGCCATTCACAGCCGGTGCAGCCAACGGCCCCGTCATGCTGCCGCCCGACAGCGGTACTGCCAAGCCAAATGTTGTATCCACATAATGCTTGTCTGCCGCCTGCAAGGGTTGCGTCGGGTCCCCATTCAGATAGAGCGGCCCGCTCAGCGTCCCTCCCGTAGCCGTCAACTGGCTCTCGGTCATCTCCGCAATCGCCTGGTCCACATACGCCTTGCTCACCGCCTGCACCGCCTGAGCAGCCGGCATCAGTTGCGCGCGCACCTGGCCCAGTGTTGCCTGCGCCGCCGCCGGAACCACCCAGTACTCCGTACTCGTCGTTCCGTCGCCTAGGTGGTAAATCGCCGTGTAATAGAGCCCCGCAGGCGTCGCTCCCTGATTAGGTGCCAGGCTCACACTCACAAATCCATCCGGCGCAATCGCCACCGCCGTTCGCCCCGCCGCAACCGCCTGATTGTTCGCGGTTGTGAATGCCGGCCAGCTCACATTCAATGTGCCTGAACCCGGTTGTCCACTGGCCAGATACACCGTTCCCTGAACCGTCGTTGTGCTGACTGCCTGGGCATTCGCTACCCAGCCCAAGGCCATCCCCATCAGGCACAATGCCATCCATCTGCCGGCGCGCAACCACTCGTGAGTTGTGAGCATCATCCGTCTCTCTTCTTTCTTCCTGGGAAGGCGGCAATTGCCATTCCTTTGCTTTGCCAACCTCTCCGCCAAGTAAAAAAACAGCTTCGCGCAGCCTGCATTCCCGCCGAGAGTGCGTTGTACCAACGACTGCGCAATGCTCTCGAAATTTCTCAGGAGCAGCCCGACTCGCCACCACGAGTCACGGCTGCGATCAACTGCCGCCAACTCGCTAACTCGCGATTTCCGCGAAGCGGAAACTAACCTGCTGATTTTGTTCATAAAACTCTTCATTCAACCCTTTTGTTCACAGGGAGGGCTCTCTCCACGAACCGCACAAAGCTCCGCAGAATCGGCATAGGGGGAGCGAGTGACCGCTCTCCCCTGCCACACCACCCGGCATGCGGGTCCGCACCGGGCGGTTCGAGAAGTTGAGGTATTCCCTATGCCTCCTGTTTGAGAACGCGGGCGTCGGTCTTCATCACTGTCCGGGTCAGACTCGGCTTCACCTCGTCCCCTCCGGACTGCTCCACCAATGTGGACGTCTGATGCCATTTCCAACACATCGTTTTCACAGGAACCACTCCTTCCCGTTCAGCCCTTCACTGGCTTACGCCTGCTACTACGGCCTCTGCTGACTTCTCGCTCCGGCTCAACACCGTTGCCCTTTCAAGCATGAGGCGAGATCTCCCCAGGTAAGAACGCACTCCTTCACTGCACGACCGCCGAATTTACGCCACCGACCCTTGGTCACAAGAGCTTCGCGGTCACTTGCCCGCTCGCCCTGGTTGGCATCGCCTTCTATCCGGTTCTTGTTCATCGGCCCGCAGCTTCGATCCACGCTTCCTCCCCACAATCGGTCACCCTCATGCAGTTGCGCTTCACTTCACTCACTGTGACCAGCTTGTGACGGGACTTGCACCCGTAAGAGTGCGCCCATGCTGGGCGCACAAGAGAAAGGGGCAATTCCCTTGGGAATCGCCCCTCTCACCCCCCGAATTGGCTTGCCCGACGGCTATAACATGGGAAAGCTTCGCTCTTCCATCCGTCTCGCTCTTTTTCTGACTGAATGTTCCTAGCTTAACGAATCGCTCCTTAATTCACCGCAATCCGTCCGGTTCTTTTTTCGCCATGTTTTTCAATCACTTAGATAAACGTGTGCACCGGACGCTTTTGGCGCATTGCAGAAATGGAGCCGCCTGTTCCCCAAATGCTCTACGATGTTTTCAGTGACAATTCCCGCCATGTACGCTCCTGTTCTCCTCGTCCACGGTGGCGCTTGGGCTATTCCCGCCGACGCTGCGCCCGCCCACGAATCCGGTGTTCGCAACGCGCTTCAGACCGGTTACGCCGTCCTATCTCTTGGCGGTTCTGCCCTTGATGCCGTCGAGGCCGCTGTCTCTGTTCTTGAAGACGACCCCACCTTCGACGCCGGACGGGGCAGCTTCCTTACCTCCGATGGCCGCGTCCAACTCGATGCCCTGCTCATGGATGGCGGGCGCATGAAGGCCGGCGGCGTCGCCTGCGTCGAGCGCCTCCGCAATCCCATCCAGGCCGCGCGCCTAGTCCTCGAAAAAAGTCCCCACGTCTACTTCGTCGGCCCAGGAGCCGAGCAATTCGTCCACTCCCATGGCATGAACCTCATCGACAACGCCGACCTCGTCCTCGATCGTGAACGCGAACGCCTCGCCCAGGCCCAGGCGCGCCAGGCCGCGGGACTTGCCGACCCTACCTTTTCCGGGCTCGCCGACGACAAAGCCCCCGAAACCGCCATCGCTTCCTCTATGGACTCACACGACACCGTCGGCGCTGTCGCTCTCGACTGCAACGGAAATCTCGCCGCCGCCACCTCCACCGGCGGCACTCTCAACAAGACCCCCGGCCGGGTTGGCGACTCCTCCCTCATCGGCTGCGGCTGCTACGCCGACAATCTCTCCGCCGCCGTCTCTCTCACCGGCTGGGGTGAGCCCATCATGAAACTAGTCCTCGGCAAATGGGCCACCGACCGCGTTTCCGGCGGTACCGCGCCAGAAATCGCTGCCCGGGAAGCCATCGCTTACCTCTATAACCGCCTCGGCGGACACGGCGGCATCATCCTTCTCGGCCCCGACGGCCGCTTCGGCTTTGCTCACAACACCCCCGCCATGGCCTGGGGTCTCGCCACTCCCTCTGGTTTCCAAACTGGTCTTACCGTCTGAAGGGGCATAGCAACTTCTTTCAGCCCTGCCGCCTCGCTAACCCGCTGACTCGCTGGCTTGCTAACTTGCTAACTCCTCCAACCCCACTAGCTCCTCCATCCCTGCAATAATCTTCCTATGCTCGTCCTCGCCTCCGCCTCTCCCCGCCGCTGCGAACTCCTCACCCAGGCTGGATACACTTTCGTGGTCCACCCCGCCGACATTCCCGAGGACCCCAGGCCCGGTGAAGACCCCATCGCCTACGTCGCCCGCCTGGCCCGCGAAAAGGCCGAAGCTGTTTTCCAGGAACGAATGGGTGCCACAGGTCCCGATTCCGGGACCTGGGATACCACGAACCTCAATCCCTGCCAGTTTCCCCAACTCGTGGTTCTCGGCGCCGATACCACCGTTACCCTCGACAGCCACATTCTCGGCAAACCCTCCAGCCCTGCCGACGCCGCCCGCATGTTGCGCCTGCTCTCTGGCCGCACTCATCGCGTCATCACCGGCGTTGCCGTCGCCACCGCCGACTCCACCGAGGTCGCCGCCGAAGTCACCTTCGTGCACTTCCTCACCCCTTCCGAAGAAGAAATCGCCGCCTACGTCGCCACCGGCGAGCCCATGGACAAGGCCGGGGCCTACGCCATCCAGGGCCGCGCCGCTCGCTGGATTCCCCGCATCGAAGGCTGTTACTTTAACGTCGTCGGCCTGCCCATCGCCCGCGTCTCTGCCCTCTTGGACTCTGCTGGTCTTTCTTAGCTGCGCGCGGAACGCCTCCACCCCCGCGGCCTTCTGGCGAATGGCGCTGGGAACCTACCGGTACGCCCGTTTTACAATCGACTCATGAGCAAAATCGTCGTCGCCACTCCGTCTGCCCCCGCCGCCATCGGACCCTACTCGCAAGGCATCCGCTTGGGAAATCTCGTCTTCACAGCCGGCCAGATTGCGCTCGACCCCATCACCGGCCAGGTCGTAGCCAGCGGCATCGCAGGCCAGACTACCCGCGTCCTTGAAAACCTCAAGGCCATCCTTGAAGCCGCCGGCAGCAGCCTCGCCCAGGTCGTCAAGACCACCGTCTACCTCAAGGATTTGAGTGACTTTGCCGAAATGAACGCAGTCTACGGAGCCTACCTCGCCCCCGACGGCGCCGCCGCTCCCGCCCGCACCACCGTCGAAGTCTCCCGCCTGCCCAAGGACGCGCTGGTCGAGATTGAAGTGGTCGCCGAGGTCTAAAGCGCTGGATCGTGCGCCTTCCAGCTGCGGTTCGCATCCAATGGCTGCAAGACAGCTTCAGGAGGCCCCATGAGCGAATCCCCGCAGAAGATCTCGCGCACCGAAGCCGAGTGGCGTGCCCAACTCACCCCCGAGCAGTACCGCGTCCTGCGCGAAAAAGGCACGGAGCGTCCCTTCACAGGACCACTCACCCAGAACCACGAAACCGGAAACTACCACTGTGCCGGTTGCGGAGCGCTCCTCTTTCTCTCCAACTCCAAATTCTACTCCGGATGTGGCTGGCCTAGTTTCACTCTCCCCGCTGGTCCATCCTCTGTCCACGAACACGAAGACCTCAGCCTCGGCATGAGCCGTGTCGAGGTCACCTGCGCCCGCTGTGGCGGCCATCTCGGCCACGTCTTCCCCGACGGCCCCCGCCCCACCGGCCTCCGCTACTGCATCAACTCCGCCTCGCTCACCTTCACCCGTGAAAAGTAGCCCGATTCTACGCAGCCACCCCGCGAACTTGCTGACTTGCTAGGCCGCGCCAGCGGCGCTAACCCGCTGCCTTTCCTTGAAGCAAACACGGTGTGGCGGCTTTTTCAGACACAACAAAACCCCGTCCTGCCTGGACGGGGTCTCTGGTCGATCCTGATTCAAAAAACGCCCCGGCTTTACGCTTTGGCGATCTTGCCGCTCTTGATGCAGCTCGTGCACACACGAATCCGCTTCGCCGTGCCGTTTACCAGCGCCTTCACTGCCTGCAGATTCACACTCCAGCGCCGCCGGGTGATGTTGTGCGCATGAGAGATGTTATTGCCAAACTGCGGACCTTTCCCGCAGATATCGCATACTTGTGCCATGACTTTGCTCCAGACTTTGGTGTTTCGTGCCGCCGGGATAAACCATCCGAAGCGCCGATTCCTTCGCGCTCAGTTCTGGCCCGTCCATCGGGGCGACCAGCGGGGCACATGAGGACACACGCCACCGGCGGCTTGCCGAATTCTCAGTATACGCTGTCGCGCCCTCCAAGCCAAGCGCGACTGAATCCTGAGAGACTGGTAGAGGGAGCCTTTTGCCGCGGTGGTTCCGGGGTACAGCAATTGTAGAGTCGCTCTCACGGATTTCAGGCGTCTTTTTGCGCTGCTTTCGGTTCGACGAAGACCCGCTGCAGCGCTGGACGCCGAGTCTGGCGCTTACCACGCTGCCGACAGCACTGCCAGTAGCTCCTCGCCGGTGAGCTGAAGCGGATTGGCCTTCATGCTGCTGGCGCGGGCTGCCTTCTCCACCACGGCGGGCAGATCGGCTTGCGCGATTCCCCAGGCGCGTAGCGCGGGAATGTTGAGATCGGCGCAAAGCGTGCGCACCCACTCCACGCCGTCCTCCGCGGTTGCCTCCTTGCGGCCAGTCAGCAGGCGCGCAACGTTGGCGTAGCGTTCCAGGGACGGATGGAGCGGCACGCGGGCGCGCAAGGCGGCGATGTTGGCGGCCATGCCGTGCGGCAGCAGCGCGGCGCAGAGCGCTCCGTGCGGGGCCTTTCCCGAGCCTCCCAGTGGCGCGGCAAAACCGTGCACCACGCCCAGCCCGGCGTTGGCCAGCGCCAAGCCTCCGAAGAGACTCGCCAGCGCCATCTCGCAACGCGCCTCGCGGTCCATACCGTCGCAATAGGCGCGGCGCAGTGCTCCGGCAGCGCGCCCGATCCCCTGGATGCAGAGGGCATCTGTCAGTGGATTGGCGCGTGCGCTGACGTACGGCTCGATCAACTGCGTCAGGGCGTCCAGTCCCGTGTTGGCTGTTACCGCGGGTGGCAGTGCGTAGGTCAGCTCGGGATCGACCAGAGCTACTTTCGGTAGCATCATGGGGCTCCGCAAGCTCGCTTTAACACCATGCTCCACCGATGCGAGCACGGCGTTGCGCGTGACTTCGCTGCCGGTCCCAGCAGTAGTCGGCACTGCAATAAAGGGCAGCGGTGCGGCCGAAAGGGTGCGTCCCTTTCCCACTACTTCAAGGAACTCCAACGGCTCGCCGCCGTTGGTTGCGATGCAGGCAATCGCCTTTCCGGCGTCGATCGCGCTGCCGCCGCCCAGGGCAACAACAACGTCGCAAGCGGCCTCCCGCACGCGTCGGGCGCCGTCGCGGACCAGTTCGACCGTTGGCTCGCCGGAGACGGCAAGGACTTCCGCCGAGAGCGCCGAGACAAGCCACGCCGCGCGCTCCGGTGAAGAGCCGGTGACGACCAACGGGCGGACGCCAAAACTGCGAACCAGTTCGGGCAGCGTGGCGGCTGTGCCTTCGCCAAAGACGATGCGTGTTGCGGTTGCAAACTCGAAGCGCATAATTTCAGCCTTGAGATTCGGGGAAGACGGGGTTGTACTTCACGCTTGAGCGCGGCTCGGCCATCATGGGCGCAACCGCATCGCGCCACTTTGCATAGTGAGCGGTCTGCTTGTGCGCTGCAGCCGCCTCCGCATCGCGGTAGATTTCGATCAACACGAACCGCGTTGCGTCGTCCTGTTGCTGCACTACGTCGAAGCGCGTAATGCCAGGCTCCTGAACACTGGAGCGGGCGTTTTCGACGGTAGCCCGGCAGAACTCGTCCACCGACTCGGGCTTGACGTGTACATGCACGTGGGCAATGAGCATCGAACCTGCCTCCGCCCCCTATCTTACCTCCATGCAGCATTGGAAAATGGGCCCATCGCAATGCGGACTTGGCTGTCAAGCCTGCGCCTTTGCCTTATTGATCCGGCATGAAAGCACCATGAATTCGCTTCATGCCGGATCAATAAGAGCGGAACCCCAAGCCGCACTTGGACGCCACAGCCCCGATTAGTCCTTGACCGGCTTAACGCTGAGCGCAGTTTTGTGCTGCGCGGCCCGGTGATAACGAGCCAGAAGCTGTTCGCGGTTCTGGCGCAGGTCCTTTCCGTTCGGTATAGAAGGATAAGGCCGATTGCCCATCAGCCCCTTCCAGAGCACGCGGTTATACTGCGCGAAATCGAAGTCGTCTTCGTTGGTGAAGTTCATCTTCCGCGTGGCACGGGTCCAGTAGGCCGCGCTTTGGGTCGTCCCAGGGCAGCTCTGCGCCGACGTGGGCAACAGGGATGCGAGGTTCGTGCAGTAGAGGTACGCCGAGGGGGTAGCCGTGAAGCTCCACGAATTGGGCGTGGTATTGAAGATGTCGGCCATAGGGTTGGCGACCGCGTCATTCAGGTTCATCGGCGGCAGGCCCAGAACCTCTTCGATGGTGCGCACAAAGTTGATGGTGTTGTAGGCCGTGGAGACCAGCGCCTGCTGCTTCACATAGGCGCCGGCCACGAAGGCGATGGTGCGGTGCGAGTTGACGTGATCGCCGGAATCCTGCGAGTCGTCTTCAATGACGAAGATCAGCGTGTTGCCCTTGTAGACGGCGCTATTGGCGATCGTCTGAACCAGCAAGCCCACCGCAAAGTCGTTATCGGACTGCTGCAGCTCCGGAGTGTTGATTCCAAAGCCGCCCGGATCGCCGAAGTTCCCCGTGTGGTCGTGCATCAGGCGAACCAGACTCAAGGACGGCAGTCCGCCCGCGGCGTAGTTCCTGTTGAAATCGCGCTCCCACTCCTTGAAGCGGTAGTAATCCGGGAACTGGTTGTCGAAGCCGCGATAGTAGGGATCAGTGAACGGGGTGAGAGAAACGCTGGTGGGATAAGCCACCACTGTATCGCTGGCGGTCAGGTTCGCATTCAGTGGCATACAGGTTGCTCCCGCGGGCGCCGGGCATCCATAAAGTTCCGTGTCCACGAAAAAGCCGTAGCTGCGTACTGTCAGACCGGCGCGCAACGCGGTATCCCACAAGTAGCCCTTGCCCCTGTCCAGAACGTCGTCCGGTCCGTCCGGAGCGGCCGTGTCGGCCGATCCTGGCAGCTCGTCTCCGTCCTTGTCCGTTTGGTGCGGGGTTAGAGCATTGGCAGCCACGCGCCCGGCCAGGGTAGGAATGGCGACGTTCACGTTGCGCTGTTCGCCTTCACTATCCAAACTGAGGCCGCGTCCCGCATAGGTAACGGGAAACTGCCTCTCGATCACGTCGGGAGCGCGGGCGCCGGTCGTCCACGGCCAGCCATCATTGCTTGTTTCCGAACTGGCCATGAAGTTGTCGAGGGTAACGAAGCTGCTCGCCAGGTTGTGCTGGTTGGGCGTGTACGCCTTTCCAAACTCGGTCAAACTCGGATCGCCATTGCCGACTTCCAGGTCACCCAGAATCTGATCGTATCCGCGGTTTTCCTTGATGATGAAGATCACGTGCTGGATGCCCTGGCGCACCGCCGTCATCACTGCCTTGTCGCTCGCGCTCTCAGTGGAGGCGAATCGGTTGTTGATGGCGGTTTGCGCCGTCAGCGTGGCTAACTGCGCCGCCGTGGGCTGCGGGAAGCTTTGGAATCCCGCCTTGATCTGCTGAGGATTGTACTGCTGCGAAGAAGAGCAATTCTTGTGCGCCCCGGCTCCGGCAGGCGGCGCGGCGCTGTAGCACAAGCCGGGATTAGGGCCGGTCGGCGATTTTCCGTTGACCACGTAGACCCAATTCCCATTGGGGCTATTCGCCGTGGAACCGAAGCTCACCGAGTTCGGGTACCAGCCGGTCGGAATGAGGCCAACGATCTGGTCGCCCTTGTCCGCGCCCGTCAACTGCACCACCGCGACGGCGTTCAGATTGCCGTTGGTCACATAGAGCTGAGTCTCATCCGGCGAGAGCGTCACGCTGTTGGAGTTGGCGCCAGTCAGGTTCTGAAGCTGCGGATAAGACTGCAGCACGGCTGCGGGCGCAACCACCGGGATGGTCTCCAGGATCGGACTCGTGCCGCTTTTGGCGCTGGTGCTCGATATGTCGATCACGTCCACCGTATCCGACATATCTTCCGCCACATACAGGCGCGACTGCGCCTTGTTCATGGTCATCTTGATCGGTTCGCCCTTCACGGGGATGCGGCCCGTGACCTTCGGCGTCGCGCCTAGGCTGACCACATCGATCTCGCGGTCGCGGATGCTCGACACATAGGCGGTCGCATTCCCGCCCGTGCCTTGAATCACTACCCAGAAGGGATACTCGCCGCCCGGCGTGCCCAGCGTCGTGGCTGTTCCGTCTCCGGGACGCAGATCGATGTCCGGAGTCACCATGGTCCAGTTGCCCAGGCCTCCTGTGAACATGGTGAGCGAGTCGTTGTAGTAGTTGGCTACCGCCAGCGTCTGGCCATCGCTGGAAATCGCCACACCGGCCGCCATCGGTTGCACCGCAACCTGATTGTTGACCGCGATTTGTTGATTGCTGGGGGTTGCATTCAGGCCAAGGCCCGTAAGGTGGCCCATCACCAGTTCCGTCTGCTCCGCCCAGGTGATTTGGTCGGAACCAAGCGCAAAGACATGCACATCGTCGCCGGGGCCGGTGAAAACGGTGCCGGATTTGACGGGGGCGGGACTGCCATTGACGAACGGGTAATCGCCCATGCCGCCGGAGACGTAAAACGCCTTGCCGGAAGGATCGAAGGCGAGTCCATTGTAGGAGTTGGGAATGGTCACAACCTGCTTCTGGACCGGCATGCCCTTGGAAATGTCGTAAATGAAGACGTACTCTTTCGAACTCGAGTAGTCGGTATTCGTGCTGTCGACGTTGATGTAACCGCCGTAGGGCGTGCCGAGCGGGTTATAGATGCGATTGAATCCGCTGGTAAGAACCAGCAGCGTATTGCCATCCGGGCTGACCGCGGAGCTGACCGCTTGTCCCACTTGCCAAGCGGGATATTTGGGAAGGATCGCCGCACCGGGTATCAATGGTTCAAAGGTCGAGTCATACGGGGCCAAGGGCGTAATCTGCTGTCCCACGAGCCTCTTGCAAAATTCCAGCTTTAACCATATTTAAGTGTGGGAATTCAGAACATTAGAATAGGGTTACGAGACCAAACTTAATGTAAAGGAACCCCACATTATGCAGCTTACCCTCTCCGGCC
>Ga0224528_1001659_pt1 | contig 14118 bp, 8 predicted proteins | sample CBST25metaG_2_FD_179888 | JGI IMG/M metagenome (GOLD analysis project Ga0224528, IMG submission 179888) | Peat soil microbial communities from Stordalen Mire, Sweden - C.B.S.T25 | ecosystem: Environmental > Terrestrial > Soil > Wetlands > Peat | place: Sweden: Norrbotten County, Stordalen Mire...
ATCCCTACCAGAGCATCTATGTTCAGGGCGTCAACACCGACGATCGCATGCGATTAACGGATACCGGCGGCGACGATTTTTCCCCGGTCTGGTCACCGAAGAATGCTGAGATCGCTTTTATGCACTATTCCGGCGAAGCGCTGGAAATCGTCACCGTCAATACCCAGACTCCAGCGCTCCGCAATAGGCTAACAACCATCAAAGGTGTCGGCAGTTCGTTTCGCATTCCGCCGTCATTGGCGTGGTCTCCGGATAATCGTACGCTGCTGACCACCGACGTGGACAAACCGGGCGACAGCCCATCTCTCATCTTGATCTCGGTGGATTCCGGCGAAAAGCGGCGGTTATCCCACGCACCTCTCAACATGGTGGATGATGACGGCGCGTTTTCTCCCGACGGCTCCATGGTGGCCTTCCGCCGCGAACTGGGAGATTCCTCCGATGTGGTCTACGTGATCCCCGCGGCTGGTGGCGCCGAACGGCGCCTGTCATTCGATCCCGGCCCCATCGATGGGCTAGCCTGGAGCCCTGACGGCCAGAGCATCATTCTCTCTTCGGGGCGCGCCACGAGTGTCGGAAATATCTGGCGCGTTCCCCTCGGCGAGGGACGGGCGGTCGCCGTCACCACTCCGCTCGCGCACACCTCCACTCCAGCGGTTTCCGCCACCGCGCATCGCCTGGCTTACATCAACTCGCCCAACAATGTCAGCATCTGGCGCCTTCCTCTCGGAGCGGCCAGTGGGGGTGAGCAATTCATCTCTTCAAATTTTTTCGACTCCAGCGCCAGGTATTCGCCCGACGGAAACTTTATAGCCTTCCGCAGTGACCGTTCCGGGGCTAACGAAATCTGGATCTGCCGCAGTGACGGAAGGGAACCTCGTCGCGTCACACACTTCAATGGACCTATGACCGGGTCTCCACAGTGGTCGCCCGACAGCAAATCCCTGGCCTTTGATTCACGCGTCGCCGGCCGTTCCGACATCTTTATCGCCAGCATCGGCGGCGGTTCCCCGGCCCGTATCACCAACGGCCTGGCGGGCAACTCCGATAGTGTCGTTCCCACCTGGTCGCACGACGGCCGGTCCGTTTATTTCAGTTCTAACCGGACAGGGCAGTGGCAGGTGTGGCGCAGGTCTCTCGACAGCGGAGCTGAAACCCAGATCACCAGCACTGGCGGCTTCAACGGCACAGAGTCCGAAGACGGGACGATGCTCTATTTCATTCACGACGCCAGCAAGGCAGACCTTTGGCGGCTATCGCTCGGCAGCGGCAAAAGCGAACCGGTGATGCAGAACCTCGATCCCGGCATGTGGGGTTCCTGGACAATTGCGAAGAACAAGCTCTATTACATGAAGCGGAAACATTCGATTGGCGAGCCCGCCGACATCTATCGCAGAGACCTTGCGACTGGCAATACCCAAACCATCGGCCAAACGCAGAACGTGGTCAATGGTGGTATCTCTATTTCTCAGGACGGACGCTGGATGCTGTTTGCGCAGAACAACGGAAGTCGTAGCAGCACCATCATGATCATGGACGGCTGGGAATAGAGCAGTACCGGCAATGCTCAGGGTTAGACCAGCAGTTAGGGCCCGCGTAGAAATAACATGGACAATCAACCCATCATTGATGAAGGAAAAGGCAGTTTCAATCATCGCTGTAAGCGGCTAGTATTCCTGAAGGGCAGCATAGCGTTCATGTGATATGTCCAGTTTATTTGTGCTCGGACCCTTAGATCCTTCTCCAGTTACGAACACTCGAATTTCCTTCGCGGGCACAACCATCTGTCCAGATCATTGACGATCATTCCGTGCAGACCACCGCGCTGAAGAACGCGCGCCCTTGACTACGGTCGCATTCGGCCAAATGATCCTATTATCCGGGGCGAAGGAATAAATTCTGTTCGGGAAAATAACAATCAAGAATGGCGTTTACACAAAATCCCGCACACTGCTCGCCGCTGCAGTGGAGCGATGAGAACACCGGCCGGGGTGGTTGAGTTTTTCCGAAAGAACTACGGGCCGATGACACGCGCGTTTGCGTCACTAGGAGCCGGCGAGCACCGGCAACCGTAAGCGGACTTGGTGGCGTTGTGGACGGCCTACAACCGCTCGGGGGAAAGCACGCGTACGGTCGTCGACGCCGAGTACCCTAGAGGTGATTGGAGTAACTCGCATCATGCCATCGCTGTTTGAGTCCGACGATGCGATCTGGTAGTTTCTCGACTTCGCCTTCCGGGATGTTCTCCGGAAGGCGAACGGGTCTTGATTGGAACACGCACCGGTTACAACCGGAGGCAAGAAGAGACGATGGAAGCCACGGCCGAACAGAATGCGGCGTATAGTGCCTGTCCGGCGTCGTGAGCGCCGCGGCGATTACGCATTGCCGTATACGCGGTCCTACTCGGTTCAGAGCGTCTCCATTGGATCTATTCGAGAGGCGCGCCATGCGAGAGCGAGGCAGACCAAAACCGCGACCGCGAACAGCGTCGGAATCACGCGGGAGAGGACTCCACGAGGTTCTGTCGCAATAGCGCGATGTTGCTATTCTTTGCACTGACAGCGAGGTGAAGGAGAGCGATGAGACAGACGTTGAATTCAGGGGTGGCAAGGGTCTTAAAGCGCTTGCATTATCCTCTGGATGTGATTCTGCTTTGCGTGCGCTAGTATATCGCGTATCCGTTGAGTTTTCGGAACCTGGAAGAGATGATGGCCGAGCGTGGGATTTCTGTCGATCACTCGACCGTGCACCGCTGGGCGATCAATTCGTTGCCAGTTCTGGAGAAGAAGTTCCGGTGCTCCAAGCTCAAGGTGGGGAGGAGTTGGCGCATGGACGAGGCATACATCAAGGTTAAGGGCGAGTAGAAGTATCTGTACCGTGCCGTCGACAAGGCAGGCGACACCGTCGATTTCTTGCTGCGGGCACATCGCGACAAGGCCGCGGCACACAGGCTCTTCGAACAGGCAATCGAGCGGAACGTGACACCGGAAAAGGTGACCATCGATTAGAGCGGCTCGAATGCAGCGGCGCTGGAAGCCATCAATGCCGGCCGAAGGAAGCGGACACTTGTGCGCCAGAACAAGTATCTGAACAACATTGTCGAGCAGGACCACCGTGCAATCAAACGCCGAACCAGGCCAATGCTCGGCTTCAAGGATTTTCGCTGCGCTTGCATCCTTCTCTCCGGCATCGAGCTCGTGCACATGATCAGAAAAGGGCAAATGGAAAACGGCGGCGGCGGACGAACCCCCGCGCAGCTTTTCTACGCCTTGGTAGCGTAAGCAGATGGACCATAGCGGCCTTTGATCGTTCACACTTCCTTATCGCGACAGAACCGATCAAACCGATAATCAGAAGCCACCTAACGCCTCCGGAAAGCGGGCAAGTTCCTCGGGAGTTGAGTCGTTGGGAACCGAGCAGCCCGGAGTTGCAATGAACTTGCTGCCCGCCTGCTCGCGAGCCTGACGCCACTGCGACTGTATCTCCCTGGTCGTCAGCTTCCGGAAATCGATCTCGTCCACGCCCCCCGCGATGGTCTGCGAGTACTGCCGGCGAACCTCGGTGATGGGAATGCCGCTCGTCTTCACCGAGTACTGCAGAACCGGAGCGGGAAAATCCGTGAACTGGCTCAGATAAGGCCGCTCCAGGTAATGCAGATGCAGGAAGGTGAGCTTGCTGTCGGCAAGGGCGTCGAAGATCCGCTTGTCGTAGGGGCGGGTGAAGCGCACGTAGTCCTCAACAGGACCGAACTTGCTCTCGGCGTTGAAAACGCTGACCAGCGCGCCCGCGGACCCAATGGCTTTCAGGCGCCGGATGTGGTTTTCGGTCGACGTGGTGATGGCGTCGATCGCGGTATGCCACTGGTCCGGGTGAGCCACCTGGAACTCGTGCAGATCGCGAATGGACTCGTCCCGGACCTCTTCGGACTTCGGCAGATCTGCGTATCTGGGCTGCGATTGAAACAGGATCATCGCTGTCATATAAGGCCCGTACAGCGTGTCGATGAAGTATGCATCGCCGTTGAGGCCGTCGCGAATGATTTCCAGCGTCTTCACTTGCTCCGGATACGGGCTGTCGAGCGGCTTCAGTTCCCACCAGTTGCCCGTCGTCGATTTCGGGTAATTGAAATCATTCATCACCTTGACGATGTCGGTGTGATAGGTCCGGTGAAAATCGAGGTGGTCCTGAGCTTCCAGTTGCGCGGTCGACCTCTTGTAATGATGATAGAAAGTGAATGGCGGCCGATCCACGTCTTTGCCGTCGAGCGCGCGGTCCACGCGCTCCTTGTGAGACAAGGCGGTCTTGCCGGTGACGATGCCGAACGACGGTCGCGCAAGTGCCAGGCCTGCGGTGATTGTGGCCGAGTGTAGAAAACTGCGTCGATTCATGTTTCTTCCTCCAGTGAGCGGCGGCTTGATACTGCTCTCCGCGCAGTAGCGCGGAGGGCACGGTTAAGGAAAGATCCGCCTTCTGAACCGATGCGGCTCAGAAGGTGATTCTTCCTCCAATTTGGATGGCGCGGGCGTTGTTGTACGTGCTGCTGATCTGTCCGAAGGTTCCGCCGCCCAGCGTCGTATTCGGAAGCGCGAACCAGGGGTGATTGAGAACGTTCTGCACCTCTGCGCGGAAGGTGACGTTCACCCGCTCGACGATCGGAACCGATTTCAGAAGCGCCGCATCCCAGTTGCCCGTGCCGGGCGCCGGACCGCGCTCGGCAATCGCTTTCGGCAGGTTGCCGAATTGATATTCGGGCACGGCGACAAATGCTTTTGCGTTGATAAATCCGCTCACGCGATCGTACACACTTCCGGAGGTCTTCGGACTGACGCCCGGATTGGCGTTGGGACGCTGCACCGCGGCACCGATCGAGCCGTTGAGGTTGTTCTGCGTGATGTTCAGCGGAAATCCGCTTTCGTAATAGGTTGTCGCGTTGAGTTGCCAGTCGGCGACGGCGCGGTTCCACCACCCCGCCTGGTTGAAGAAGCGCGCCCCGCGCCCGAAGGGCAACACGTAGGAGCCGGCAAACGTGAAGCGGTTGGGCACGTTAATGAACGAGCGGCCCCACTCCGACTTCAGGTCGTAGACGTTCTGCGGTCCGACATTCGAGCCGCGGGATGGTGAGGAGGTTTCGTACGAGCCGTCGTCGTTCCGCGAGTAGGTGTAGGTTGCCAGGAAGGCCAAGCCTGAGGAAAAACGCCGCTCGCCGCGGACCGCGATGGAGTTATAGCTCGAAGCGCTGTCGGTGCTGATCAGATTGACGGATGAGAACTGCGGAAAGGGTAGGAGAAGCTGCTGCTCGGCAACCGTGGCCCGCCCGATCAGCCCGGGACCGCCCGCCTGGTAATAGGGATTCGCCACCGTGGCGCTCAGGGCATTCGACCCGAGCGAGAAATAGGACGGGTTGAGCTGATCGACGTTGGTTCTGCCGCCACCGGCGGGCGAGGCGCTGCCGCCGCCTTGCGGCGAAGGCAGCAGGTGATGGCCGCGCGAACCCACATAGTCGGCCTCAAGCAGTATCTTGCCCGGCAACTGCCGTTGGATACCGCCGGAAAACTGGTAGATCACGGGCGACTTGATCTTGGAGTCGTACGCCGCGATGGGATCGCCGATGCCGGTCAAGAGGCCGGCCGAGTTTCCCTGCGGCGTCTGCGGCCCGCCGGGGAACGGATCGCTGAGCGAGAAGCCCGAAGCCACGGTCCGATAGTTGTCGCTGCTCGAGATCAGCGGCGCCTGGTTGGTGAACCCGGTCTGCAGCGCGGCCGTGGCGTCGTAGCGCAGCGGCGAATAGAAGATGCCGGCGCCGCTGCGGATGGTCGTCTTGTTGCCGAGCGCGTAGGAAAACCCGACGCGCGGCGCGAATTTCAGCTTGGAAAGCTGGCCCGTCTGGTTGCGGCCGCCGGTGCCGGCAAATTCGAGGCCCCCCACCGTGCCAGCCACGTAGGTGGACAGCGGACTGGACACGGTTTCGTTGAATCCGGTGACAAGGTTGTTGTTCGAGTCCTTCAGGCCGGTTTCGTATTCGTAGCGCAATCCCGCGTCGATGGTGAGGCGCGGAGTGATGCGAAACTCGTCCTGCACATACGCTCCCCAGTAATGAATGCGCTGGTAGAACTTTTGCGATGACTCGATATCTCCGCTGACAGGTAGACCCAGCAGCAGATCGGCAAGAGCGCTGCCGCCGCTGTTCTGCGCCGACGGTGAGGACTGCGTGAATTGACCGGAGAAGTTAAAGGCGCCCGGCGCGTTCGAGAAGTCCGTGAAGGCCAGGTAAATGCCGCGGAAATCGAAGCCGGCCTTCAGGCTGTGCTTGCCCGCCTCCTTGGCGATCTGCGTGAACAGGCTGCGTGAGTACCAGTCGTCGACCGTCGCCGTGGCGGCGCTGAGCGGTGTGAAGTTGGTGACGTTGACCGGCGGGAAGAACTTGAACTGATAGTTATACTCGGGCAGTCCAAGATTGACCGGGTCGTAGCCCGTGCTCAAGGGGAGGATGGTGTTCGGGAAGCGATTGAAACCGAAACGGACGCTGACGATGGTCGTTGGATTCACGGTGAAGATGTTGTTCAGGTTGGTGGCGTCCACGTGGCGGTTGTAGGTGATCGAGCCGGAGCCGGGTATGGTGGCGAGCGCGTCTCCGAAGGGAATTTTGCAGTAGTAGTGCAGGTAGGAAACATTCGCCGACCACCACTTGAAGAATTGCTCGTCCACCTTGCCCACGAACTCAGTGCCGAGGTCAACAGTGCCGTGAGCCGGAGTCGTGTAGTTCACGGTGCCTGGCGCCGCTTCCTGATTGCTTGCGTGCGGATAACCGATGCTGGCAATCTGCGCCCCTACCCCGCTTGGATTGAACTGGGGAATATTGCTGAGGTTGTTTCCGGGAACCGGATTGCGCGTGATGCTCCCGTCGGGATTCGTCGTGTAGTCGTATGGGTTATAGATGGTGATTCCACTCTGCGAGAAATCTCCCGTGCGCTCCAGATCGGTCGGCACAATATACTGCGGGTTCACAGAGCCGCCATTGTCGCTGAATCCCTCCTCGGTAAGGAAGAAAAATGTCCGGTTGCGCCCGTCATAAATCCGGGGCAGAAAAACCGGGCCGCCGACCGAGCCGGCCCAGGAGTAAACGGAACTGTCCGGTCGGGGAACGCCATTGCGATTGTTGAAAAAGTCGTTGGCGTTGAAGTCTCCCTGGCTGGTCGTTCCATACAAAGAGCCGTGCAGAACGTTGGTGCCCGATTTCAACAGCGTGTTGTAGACGCCGCCGCCGGTTCTTCCCACCTCCGCGTCATAGGTCGTCACCTGGACCTTCAGTTCCTGGGTCGCCTCGGTGGCAGGAATCAGGACCGGGCGATTGATCGTGTCCGTGATCGGCACGCCATCGACAAGGTATTGATTGGTCGATTCCGGGCTGCCGGCGATTGAGACCGTGGAGATGTCGCTCTGGTCGATGAAGGCCGATCCGCGGATCACGGGCAGCACGTTCTGCGAAACATTGATGACCGTGTACTGGCTGCGGCCGTTGGTCGTCGAGGTGGGCAGGTCGTCGAGTTGCTGCACGTTGAGCGTGGTGGACGTGGAGCCGTTCGTCGCATCGAGCTCCGGCTCGTCCGCGCTCACTTGGACCGTGTCCGTGGCGTTGCCGATCTCAAGCGTGGCATCCACCGTAACCAATTGCTGCGTTCCCACCGGAACGGCGATGCGTACGAAATTCTTGAAGCCCGCGCTCTCAATGCCGATTGTGTAAGTGGCTGGATCGACCTGATTGAAGATGTACTGACCGGCTCCATCCGAGACCGCAAAGCGGGAGACGTGCCTGGATTCGTCGGTGAGTGTAACTTTCGCACCGGTAAGGGCCGCGTGATTGGCGTCGGTAACGAGTCCTCTGACCTCGCCCTGGTACGACTGTGCGAATAGAGACGCCGGGATCATCAAGACGAGAAATGTCCCCAATTTGCGCACTGAAACCATACAGATCTCCTGACTCATCAAACGAGGAGTAATAGTGGATGAGATCTAATATGCGCCGAGCCTGTCGCTACGTACGCGGTTGCTTACAAGCGCGTACGACACACTGGCTCCGGCACTTAGATCGTGGCCTGTCTAACAAATTTTTGGGATGTTGGGGTAACTTCTGAAATTAGCGACAACAACAATACTTTCCAGCCAACTCAACGTGCAGCAGGGCGCTGCTTCTCGTTTGAGCGGAGTCGAACCCGGGCGTATTAAGAGTCCCTCGGAAGATCATGATGGTCGCAGTATATATCATGATCTTTACAAAATCAAAGACTAATCTCTTCCAGCACAGGATGAGTGTGAAGCGTCAGTTCGAGCCACTCTGCGAAACTCTGAACGGACCGTACAGCAAGCAGATTGATTCCCTTCATTTGCTCCAGTTCCATGAGCATTATCCCCTATCGCTTTTGTTTCCGCCAAGCCCGATCATCCACGCTCCGTACTCGCACCGGCGATCGGCCTGTTCCTCGACTCAGCTTTTTGACTCTTCGCAACAGGGTATCGTCGCTACTATTGATGCGGAGACGCTTGAGGAGCGTTCGCCTGGTAGGCCGCCGAGAGCATATACAACTATGCCCGGGATCTCGTAGGATGCGCATGCCAATTTCTGGACGACGTTGGGCCACATAGAATGAAAACAGGCCATAGAGACCGATGGAGGCAATCATCAGTGCAAGATCCGCAAGCGTCTCCAACAGTCGCGCGATCAGCCCATCGTGACGTCCGTAATCGCGGCATCAGGAGCACTCTCATGCTATGCCTTGTCGCTCCGCGCCCGTAGCTAGGCTTCAATCCAGCCGCTTTCAAGAGCGCCTCCGTGACCTGCCTTTCACAGTTCCCTGCCGCGCTGGCTCTTCCAGGCAAAGCTCAAGCCAGCCTCTACAGCATTGGCTCCGCGGCCGTTCGGAATTCACACGGGCGTCAGCGTGTTCATGCTGTTCTGGCAGTTTCCATTTCACGCCCATAATGCTGCCTCAGATTGCTTGGTGTGATCAATTGGTGCTTGATGAAGACCGGCTTGGCAACTGGAACTCTTTGCGTGAGCATGTCCAGAGCGAGTGCGATGAGTTGTTCTCCATATCGCTCAGGGAAATAGGCTACTGAGCCAATCAGCCGTGAATTCGCCTTGCGCATTTGAAGGCGAGCCTCGATGGATCCATTCTGCCCGACAATCGCGCAATCCTGAAGCCGGCCTGCATCCTTGAACGCCTGCAGAGCGCCCAGGGCATTAGGGTCAAAGATCGCGCTCGCAAGGATTTTTGTCGATTTGGATTTTTCCAGATGCCGTGTCACCGCTTCAAGGCTTACGTCGAATTGCCAGTCTCCATTCACTGTGGAGACCTTGGCAAGCGCCGAATTGGGAAGGACCTCGTTGATCCCCAAAAGGCTGGCCGTGAGTCGTGCTTCGGGCAGGGATCCGGCCCGCGGGGAACCAATCAACAAAATCTCATCCACTAGCCCCTTCCAATGCTCCTCGGCCCAGCGGGCCAGGTAACGTCCGGCCGTAAGTCCTGCCTGGCAATTATCGACACCAAAGTAAACTGCGTTCGGATGCGGGATCTCGATTGCGATAAGCGGAATCTTACGCCCGGCAGCGTGCGCGGAGATGGCAGCAGCCACCTGGCCATAGGATTGAAACATCATCACAAGGTCGACGTTTTCCGTCAGGAGCTTTTCCGCATTTGCCAGAGCAGTATCTAGACTCTCGTGACTGTTGAGGACCATCAGGTCCACCCCCGCCCGTTCTGCGCTCTCTATAACTCCCCGAGTGACGGCGCGGTAAAAGGAAGTATCACCAGTGTCCGCCAAATATCCGATCTTGTAGCGTCTCCCAGGAGAGAAGCCGCCAGCTAGCCGGTACCTCCGGCTCCCATCCTTTACGACAATTCCATTCGCCTGGAGCGTGGCCATCAACCGAAAAACCGTGGGCCTGCTCAAGGACGCAATCTCGGCAAGTTCGAACAGAGGCAAGCTCCCTTCGTCCTGAAGAATTCGCATCAGGCGGCACGCGCGCCCCACCGATTCAATCCGGTAGCTCAGTTTTCCACCCCGTTCGCTCTCCATGCTCTGTCCTTCAACACGACATCATAATTTCATTGTCCGAAATTAGATGCTCCACAATGCATTCACAACGGGCGGCCGTCCTCACAGGTTATTGCTACAAATCCAACTAAATACGAGACATTTTCCGCATGCATCGTTGACCTGGAATTCATTGAATGAAATCCAGCTAACCGTCAAAGATTACCGTTGACCGTTCTTTCGTCTGCCCCTATGGTTTCTTCCGCGAAGAAATTCGCCTATTGCAATCGCCGCGCGACCTTACCCCCTGAAGGCCGGCACAAATGCGAGCACGACTTGATTTGGAGGTTTCCCCATGTTCGGCACGAAACGATATATCTGCCCCGCCGCGGTCGGGCAGAGATCCAAATGTGCAACTCAATCCTGCAACCGGACGGCGCGCCCCAGGCGGTTCGTTCTTTGCTTGCTGGTATGCGAACTGGCATGGCTTATGCCGCTCAACTTGCTCCATGCTCAAACCAACCTTGCCAGCATCTCCGGGTTGATCACGGACAGCAGCGGCGCTCTTGTTTCCAATAGCAAGGTGACAGCACTGAACAAGGCCACCTCCGCAACTCGGACGGAGACCACAGGCGCCAACGGACTCTATTCGTTCCCCTCCCTTCCCTTGGGCACGTACACCATCACGGTATCGGCATCCGGGTTCCAGTCTTCCACCACAACGGTGGATTTGACCCTGAGCGGAGTCACGGCGAACTTGGTGCTTACTGTTGGTAAGGCTTCTGAGACGGTTACCGTATCGGGCGCCTCGGGAACGGTGGCGCTGTAGACCGAGGATGCGGAGGTGAACCAGTCTTTTGGAGAAGCCCAGCTGCAGCAGCTTCCCAATACTGCGGGACTCAGCGTGCTCGGCATCGCGGTGGTTGGACCGGCATCGCAGGCCGGTACCGACGAGCCTGAATCCGGTGACGCTAGCTTCTATAACCAGGTCTCCAATTCGGTAAATATCGCGGGTCTTGGAATTGCTCATGCGCAATTCCTGCAGGATGGCGTGGAGAACGTAAATTTGCTGACCGCAACGGCCAACGTGGTCTCCAACGTGGAAGCCGCGCAGGGCGTCACCACGACGCTGAACGGTTCGCCTGCGCGCTTTGGCCAACCGGCCGTCATCAATGTGATCACCAGGGGCGGCTCGAACACATTTCATGGCTCGGCGTACGAGTTTCTTCAAAATGACGACCTTAACGCAACCAACTGGTTCGCGACCAGCAAGCCCCCCGTCCGATACAACAATGTCGGCGGCGGTCTGGGGGCACCCATTTTGAAAAACAAGGTGTTCGCCTATTTCAACTACACCGGCCTCCGCAGCCACTCGGAATATGTGAGCGAAAGCCGCGTACCGACGGCAGCCGAACTGATGGGAAACTTTGCAGACAACAACATCTCCTCGACCATCTATGACCCGAAGACCTACAACCCGGCCACAGGAACGTCAAGCCCGTTCGACAGCAACCAGATTCCCCCCGAGCGAGTCGACGCCTTCGCGAAGCTTTGGCTGAAGAACTATCCGGCCGTCAACGTGCCGCTGGGCGCGAACAACGTTAACTACATCGTGAACCTGCCGCAAGTGAACAATGGCGATCAGTATATTGCGCGCGGAGACTGGAACATCACCGGCAATAACCAGTTGGTGGCAACTTTTCTGCGCGGAACTGTGAACGATGGCAGCGACTCCATCGTCCCTGGGCTATTCGGGATCTTCTATGCCACCACGGGAACAAACACTTCGCTGCAGGACAGCTACATCCTGAACCAGCACATCGCAAACATCTTCAAGGTCGGATTCAATCGAGGCCAGGTGCTGAGAACCCAGCAAGGGACCGGCGCGGTAAATTATGCACAACAGTACGGCCTCAACAACGTGGATGCGAATCCTGCGCAATGGACGCCGCCAACCGTTTCCCTCAGTAATTACACGGGGTTGGGTGATCAGTATTCTCCCCAGGGAGGATTGCAGAACCGTTACCAGATTGCGGACGAACTCGACTGGACGCTCGGGAAACACAGCATCGCGATTGGCGGGCAGTTTGTGAAGACTCAGTTCTTCGGCAACTGGACCGTCTTGAACAATGCGGGTTACACCTTCGATGGGAGCGCAACATCGCAGTACATCGACGGACAGCGCAGCACGACTTCCACCGGCAACGCGTTTGCCGACCTGCTGCTTGGCTATCCGCAGAGTGGAACGACGGCCGTCGGCACGTCGGTTGGGTGGTTCCATGAGTCGCAGGTCTCGGTGTACGTCCAGGACGACTGGAAGGTATCGCAGCGCTTCACCCTCAACTTGGGGCTGCGTTACGACTTCGACAATCCACCTATCGACAAGAACGGCGGAGCGCTTTACAGCATCGCGCTCAACAAGCCGATTCCCGGCACGTGGAATACCAATTACAACGACTATGGTCCGCGCATCGGCTTTTCGTGGAACGCGTTCAAGAACACCGTTGTTCGCGGGGGATACGGAATCTACTTTTCCCTCATCATGTATAACAACCTCCAGTTTTCTCTGCTCTACGCGCCCAACTTCATTCTGGAGTCCAAGACCATCGACATCGCCAATCCTTCCTTGATCGAAGATCTTTTCGCTCCCATCTCATCCGGAAATTCGGGCTATACCGTTGCGAAAAGGCTCAAGGACCAGTCAGCCGTCGAGTGGAACCTCAACGTTGAACATTCGTTGAACAACAACACGCTGCTCACGGTCGCCTACGTTGGCGATGTGACTCGGCACATGTCGAATCGGGCGGACGGCAATCAGCCCTATGCCTTGTCTCCGGGAAATACCTCAGGAATCCTGGATGTAAAGCCGCAGCCTCTTGCCGGGCCGGTTACGATCCAGCAGAATGCGCTTACGGCCAACTATAAAGCCCTGGCTGCGTCCTTGCAGCGTCGCTATGCGTCAGGGCTCCAGTTTCTGTTCAGTTACACATGGTCGAAGGCGATGGACATTGCCGACGGGGACAACACCAATATCGAAGACATTTATCGCCCACGATTGACCTATTCGCCCGCATCGTTCGATCGCACGAATGTCGTGGAATTGAGCGGGATCTATGACCTGCCGATTGGGCCGGGCCGTCACTTTATCAACCGGGCGGGATTGTTGAACAGTGAGGTCCTGGGGGGCTGGCAATTGTCTTTCATTCAGCAACTGGCCTCGGGACAGCCGGTCTCAGTGACCGCAAACAACACCGCAGACACCAGCTATGCGCATAACATGTATGCCCTGGAGACTTGCAATCCGCAGAAGGGATTTACGAAAACCAGATTCCTGAATTTCAATCCTGCCTGCTTTGCGCAGCCGGCGCCCGGCGTCTACGGGACGACACGCAACGTGAGCGCCACACGCCAGCCGGGCGCTTATCCCACCAATCTATCGTTGTTCAAGTCGTTTCCCATCTTCAGAGAGCAACAATTGCTGTTCAGAGCCGATGCCTTCAGTGCCTTCAACCATCCGGAGTTCGGGGGCGGCGGCGCGAACGCGGGGTCTCCGTCTTTGGGGTTGCTCACGACTGAGGCGTCCGGATTGAGGACCATGCAATTGTCGTTGAAGTATCAGTTCTGAGCCTCCGGACACGCCGGCTTTCATTACAAACCAGGCTGGTTGTTCGAGAGCCGGCAACAGGAATAGCATTGGGGTCACACCTCCTTGCAGTGTGGCTACGATGCGGATTTCGACGGGACGGTCGGCATGCGCCATCTGAGCAGGCGGACTGGTGGGACGCGGCAGGGTGACCGACCGGCTCGAAACACGAGATCCATGCAAATCGACACGCGCGATAGGAGTATGACCTTGAGTCTGACACGACGCAGTTTTATTCTGAATTCCACCTATGCTGGTGCGGGGCTCGCCGTGGCTGGGGCGATGGATCCAACCGCACTGTTGGCGGCCGCCGAGCCGCCGCAACTAGTGGTGTGTCTCATTAATAGAGTCGCTTAAGTGGCGAGGGTCATCTCATAAGCGGGAGACCTTGAAATGCGCGTAGCTCAGCCCATTGAATTGAACGAAGAGGACCGGCGGAAGCT
>Ga0224528_1001661_pt1 | contig 14086 bp, 11 predicted proteins | sample CBST25metaG_2_FD_179888 | JGI IMG/M metagenome (GOLD analysis project Ga0224528, IMG submission 179888) | Peat soil microbial communities from Stordalen Mire, Sweden - C.B.S.T25 | ecosystem: Environmental > Terrestrial > Soil > Wetlands > Peat | place: Sweden: Norrbotten County, Stordalen Mire...
GGCGAAGCGGTGGGCGTCATCGCCGCCCAGTCCATCGGCGAGCCGGGCACCCAGCTGACCATGCGCACGTTCCACGTGGGCGGCGCGGCCAGCCGGACCTCCGAGAAGTCCACCCACGAGGCCCAGATCAAGGGCGTCGTCAAGCTGGAGGGCATCAAGTTCGTGGAGAACGTCGCCCACGAGCTCATCGCCATCAGCCGTTCCGGCACCATCCAGGTGGTGGACGCCACCGGCAAGATGCGCGAGAGCTACAAGATCGCCCCCGGCGCCATCATCCGGGTGCGGGACGGCGAAGTGTGCGAGCCCAAGACCGTCCTGGCCGAGTGGGACCCGTACAACGACTACCTGATCTCCGAAAAGGCCGGCATCGCCGACTTCAAGGAGTTCGACCTGAACGCCAGCTACCAGGAAGAAAAAGACCAGATCACCGGTCGTTTCCGCAAGCGGGTCATCGATCCCACCGACGACAAGCTGCACCCCCACATCAACATCAAGGGGGACAACCACAAGGTCATGCAGCGCTACAACATCCCCACCGGCGCCTACGTGGAAGTCGAGGACGGCCAGACCATCGAGCCCGGCGACGTGCTCGCCAAGACCCCCCGGCAGCAGGCCAAGACCTCCGATATCACCGGCGGTCTGCCCCGCGTCACCGAGCTGTTCGAGGGCCGCAAGCCCAAGGACCCGGCCATCATCAGCAAGGTGACCGGCCTGGTGAAGTACGGCAACCGGGTGCGCGGCAACCAGAAGGTGATCGTGGAAAACGAGGCGGGCGATCACGAGGAGTACCTCATCCCGCGCGGCAAGCACATCCAGGTGCAGGACGGCGACGAAATCCAGGCGGGCGAGAAGCTCACCGAAGGCGCCGTCTCCCCCCACGACATCCTGGAAATCCAGGGCGACAAGGCCCTCCAGGCCTTCCTGCTCAACGAGGTCCAGGAAGTCTACCGGGCCCAGGGCGTGACCATCAACGACAAGCACATCGAGACCATCATCCGGCAGATGATGCGCTGGGTGCAGATCACCGACGTGGGCGACACCCCGCTCATCGTCGACGAGAAGGTGGACAAGCACCGGTTCAAGGAGATCAACGAGGCCGCCTTCAAGGAGAACGGCCTGCCCGCCACCTGCGAACCGCAGCTGCTGGGCATCACCAAGGCCGCCCTCACCAGCGAGTCCTTCATCTCCGCCGCATCGTTCCAGGAGACGACGAGGGTGCTCACCGAAGCCGCCCTGGAAGGTCGCGTGGACTACCTGCGCGGCCTGAAGGAGAACGTCATCCTCGGCCGGCTCATCCCCGCCGGCACCGGCATGGCGCTCTACCGCAACCTGGAGATCGAAGAAGGCCAGTACCCCGAGGCCAGCGACACCGACCACATGGGCCTGGACGACTTCGACGACGAGTACAGCCGGATGGCGCAGCATGTGGAAGAGCTGCAGGGTATGAGTGAGGTCGAGGGCGAAGACCTATAACGTCTTATTCGCTGAAATGGCGGCAGGATCGCATGGTTTGCGCTCCTGTCGTCATTTTTTTGCGCTAAAATCAAGTTGTCAACAAGAAGGAGAGTCTTGAATGCCAATTCCAATGACCGGTTTGAAACGTCCTATACAGTTTGGGCTCTGTGTGGCTTCGGTCGTTGGCGTTATTAGTTTGTTTGTTCCAAATTACTACAAATCGGAAGCGCGTCTTCTGCCGGTCGAAACCAAGGGTGGACTTGGATCGCTTGGCGGAATGGCTTCGGCGGCAGCGGCATTAGGAATAAATGTGGGTGGCCTTGATAACAATGATGGAAACTTTGTGGATATTCTTCAAAGTCGATGGCTACTAGAAAATCTTTTAGGAACCGAATTCCGCTTCAGAATGAAAACTTGGCGCTTTGGCCCGGAAAAGGAACACTTAGAAACACTTTACCACTTCCTTGACGCAAAGAATATGGATATGGGGATCAGGAAACTGGACCCAATCCTTCACGCTGTTAAGGATCCTAAGTCAAAGGTGATCTTGATAAGTGCGGAAAGCCGTTCTCCGGGGCTGTCCCAGGAGATCGTGCAAACCAGCGTTCGCCTGCTCGAAACCTTTCAACAAGAAAAAAGCAGGACGCGAGGCGGGGCTAAGGCCATCTTCGCCGGTGAGCGATTGGCTGATGCTCGGGTTGAAATGAGCAAGGCGGAAGATGCGCTTCGAAACTTCTTGCAAGTCAACCGGGGTTACCAAATGAGCTCAGACCCCTCCGTCCGCCTCCTGGGCGCGAGGCTAGAGGCTGAACTTAAGCTTCGGATGCAACTGGTGATGACCCTGGCAATCAGCAGGGAGCAGGCATTAATGGACGAAAAAAACGATGTTCCGATTCTGAATGTCATGGATGATGGGAATCTGCCCTATGAAAAGAGTGGGCCAGGGCGGGCATTAATTGCGATAATGACGTTTATATTTGCCGCCGGTGGTTTCTGGGCTTATAAAAGAAGGTCCTGGATCTGGGCAAAATTGGTGGGAGTCGAGTAGCCTTTGCTTTATCGTATCGCTTGGCCGCTTCATAGCGGCAAGAGTTCCTGCGGGTGTTGCTCACAACCGCAGCTCTTACGTGAGTTAAACGGAATCGCCCGCCCCCAGCGTGTTTCCGGGGGCGGGCGCGTCGCTGAATTGGCTACGGTGTGCCGAGCTGGAGCAGGTCGTAGACCCGCTTCTGGTAGGGAATGGCCGAGGTGGTGTGGTAGAAGGTGGGCAATTTTGGGATGCCCGGCTGGACGATCTGCTGGGTCTGGTTGGACAGGGTCTTCAGGATCCCGCGGAAATCTTGGACGGTAAAACCGTCCGAGGTCACCTTCTTGTTGCGCTTGGCCTAGGCTATGGGGGTGGCGTGGGTTGGGGAGACAACCGTATTCCGAGTCTTCTGCCTTGCCTCGGGGTCTTCCTCCGCGAACAGCAGCGGCGCCAAGTCCCTGCGCATGAGCCACTCCAGGTAGTAGGCCAGCATGCAAAGGAAGGCATGGGCCCGAACCCTGTCCGTCAGGACGTGGTAGATGGGCCCGATCTCCAAGTCGACAGTTTTCAGTAAGCGGAATGCCGTTTCCGCATGGCTGAGTTCCTTGTAGGCCTTGACCGCTTGATAGCGTTTCGGGGCCGACGCTGGTCCGGATGACGTAGAAGCCGTCCAGGACACCGTCCTCCTGGATGAAGCCGGTCTTGCGATGCAAGGAAAAGCAGAGATCCGTGATGCGAATGTCGTAGAAACGTCCGGTCTGGTAATGGGGCAGGACGGCTCCCACTTTCTTGCCGATCTCGCCGGCGCTGCGGAGGGGTTTTTTGGGGCGGTCGCCTGCGTCCTGGATGGTCGTCAGGCCCCGGTCGGTGCGGTCCAGCAGCTCCCCCCTGCGCCGGGCCCGCTCCTCTGCCAGGATAGGGTTTCGGCAGACCATCAAGCGTTCTCCCGGGAAGGCGGGATCCGTGATTTCTGCCAGATCCACCTCCTCGAACAGCGAAGGATGGAAAGCGCCCTTCTTGATCAGTGGACCGATGGCCGGCCAGCGCAGAGCCGTGATCCAGTCCAGATGGTTGGGGGTGAGATCCGCCTTGAGGCCGGGCCGATCGGAGGATCCTGCGATCCGCCAAGAAAATCACAAACTGGAGGCCGAACCGCTCTTTGACCCCAGTGACCTGGTCGCCCAGGGTGAGGCATTCCGAGGCGTTCCCTTCGATTACCTAAACGGAAATGGGAATCCCTCCCCGATTGCAGAGCAGGCCCACTACGATCTGGAGGTTATCGTTCCGCCCCTCCTTGGCGCGACCGTAGGCTCCAAGCTCACAAGTCTTGCCTTCCAGGTAGACCGTGGCCAAGTCGTAGAGCAGGGCCCCATCCTGGAGATGGCGCTTGTTTTCGATGGCCTCCCCCAGGGTGGTATTGCCAACTTCGCCCAGTTCTCGGGCCAGTGCCAGCTTGCTTCCAGGATCGAGCACGCGGCCCACGATTATGGCCATGGCCCAGATCCCGCGCTCGGCAGCGGCGAGCCTGGAGCAGGTTGTCCATGCCCAAGCGCCGGGCAGGGCCGCGGACCGCATGGACATGGCCGAGGGCGATGCTTCCAACAACCTCACCTCCGACGGGTTCGTCATTCCGGGCAGAATCCAGGGCAGCAGCCAGACTGGCCGGCTTTTCGGGCGACAACCGGGTGAGGTTGGCCAATATTCGGTCCAATACCTTGCCATCCTCGCGATAGGTTTCCCGCAGCAGAATGGTGGGGTCCGATTTGCGGTTGGGTATGACAGAGACGAACATAGCTACAGTTTAGGCATCCAAAATCATGCGCAATGTTGTGTTTTAAATAAAAACATCGCTACATTTTGCACGCATACCACGGCAAAGATCGTAGCTGCACCATTCTGGTGGCAACTACGCTAAGAACTCAGTTCCCATAGTAGGGTTGTGGTGTTGAAGGCACGGTTGTTAATAATATAAAAAAAATTACCTAATACACAGATAACACTGGCATTTTGCGTATAGCATTTCATATCATTTAACACTACCACATATCATGTACGCAGTAGAAATTAAGCTATGGTTCAATACCGCTAAAAGCCTAAGGGGCATAAGTTCCAAGCTATGAAGGAAAGGGATAGTGTTCAGGATTGTCTGGGCTTAGAAATTCAGTTGGAGTAAGGTGTAGCGACATATGAATTGAAGCCCTGTGGCAGTAAAGAATTGGATGTTATTAATTAAATTATTTATAGCACCAAATCAGTCGCCTGGGCCAATTGGCAAGTTCTGTGATAGCATGTACAACTATTGGTTGAGTGGAAAGGTGACGCGGCCTTCCGTCTGGAGCATAGCTGGAGCAACATGGCAAAGTATTACGTTTGTGACACGGGGACAAATTCGGGGATTGCCCGCTACTCGGAACGGTTCTTCAAGATGGGTCTGGAACCCGAGGGATATGTCCATTTGCATCCAGATGAAGTTACGGATGCCTTCCTTGGCGCGCAATCGGGGAATTCAATTTGGCACGTGGAACTGGGCGCTTTGCAACATCGGGAGCGAATCGCATTTACCAAGCTGATTCACGCGGGCTTTCAGAATATTGATGTCACATTGCATGACCCACCTTTTTTGACCTTTCCGTGGTACCACTTCAATAATCTATTTATCGACCGCTTATCACGAGGTGTTGATTGGTATTTGGGTACCTTTGGTCTCCAGACAAAATATTTGAAGCGAGTCCGCAGGGTTTTTGTTCTGAGTGAAAAAGGAGCTACAGAAATTCGTAAGCGCCATGCTATCAGTAATGTTCAGACGATCCCACTTTGTATTGACCCTGCATCTGTTTGGAGCCGGCCTTTGGGCTGCTCTGAACGGGATATCATCTTTTTTGGTTTCATTGGACCAAGTAAAGGCCTGGATTGGGCGCTTGACCTGCATTGTGCTATCCGTGCCAAGGTCCCGGACGTTACCATGCATGTCATCGGTCAGGCAGCCGGGCCTCGTGGAACCAAGTTCCTTGACGGCCTGAAGCAACGCTACCAAGATGGGGTTCTTTATCATGGATATCTCCAAGAGGGAGAACTTGATAATGTTTTCAAAAAAAGCGCACATGTGTTCTTGCCTTTTAAGCCGTACCCGTATTATTGCCCTACTAGCGCCAGCGTCCTGGACTCTTTGAGGCGCGGAAGAATTGTATGGACTACGGATGTCAATTCGGTCGGAGAAACCATTTCTCCGAACGTGAACGGTATGTTTTTCTCGGGTGACACTCAAAGAGATCTCGATAAGTTTCTGTCGCTTCAGATGGATTCCAAAGCTCGTCGAGCCATTTCTGAGGCTGCCCTGGAAACGGCATCAGGGATAGCTTTACATGACTATAGGCAATATTTCGATGAAATTTCATAATGATCTGGTCCCACGCATTATCTGCTGCATACTTGGGATGATCCCAAACCTAAGGGCCAGGTGGTTTATGAAAATAGGCAGACTTCTCTGAAAGAAAATATGAAGCGAGTTCATCTAAATATTATGGCTAACTATGCTTCACGGCTATGGGGAATAATATCTGTTTTTGTCTTTGTGCCTATCTATATCCGCCTTTTGGGAATAGAGTCGTACGGGATTTTGGGTTTTCAGACAGTTATCTTGACTTTTCTGTACATGGCTGACGCTGGACTCGGAGCTTCCTTTACCCGAGAAACGGCTCGGTCAGAGGATAAGGCGTACCTTGGCGATCTACTGTATTCATTGGAGCGGGTCTACCTTTCCATTTGTACTTTCCTGATTATTGGGATGATATTATTGGCTCCAGTTATTTCCGGACATTGGCTTAGGGCTGACAAAATTCCCCACGCTTCGCTGACTTGCTACATTGCCATGATTGGGATCTGTGTCCCGCTTCAGGTCTTTATCAATCTATATAGCGGTGGATTGATGGGGCTGCAAAAGCAAACAACTGCGAATGGCCTCCAAATCTCCTTTAGTATGGTTAGATCTGGCCTGGTGATTATCCCTCTGACTTTGAGCCCGAACTTGTTTACATATTTTTCTTGGCAAATTGGTGTTACATTGCTCTTCCTTTGCCTTTACCGTCGCACAACTTGGAGGGCAATTTACTCGGCCAGAAAGCCATCATTTAGGTGGCCCTATATTCGGGCAATTGCAAAATTTTCAATGGGTATGATGGGCATGGCTATCATATCTTCGCTCAATACCCAGATCGATAAGGTAGTCGTGAGTAAGATGTTAGCATTGAAGGACTTTGCTCACTATGCTCTGGCAGCCATGCTGGCTCAAGCTCCTTCGCTAATGGTGCTGCCAATAGCAGTTGCTGTTCTACCTCAGCTCGTTCGCTTATCGGAAAAAAAATCGCGGACCGAACTTCTGGGGGTTTATCAAACTTACTCCTTTGTAATAGCAGCATTGGCATCAATGATTGGGTTACTCCTGTTTTTCTTCCCCTTTGAAATTGTCTTTATGTGGACAAGAAACCAGGAATTAGCATACTCAATACAACACGTCGTCCGGATTCTAGCGCTGGGTGATGTATTCCTTTCTTTTCAAGTCATGCCGTACCATCTCGCCATTGCCCACGGCCATAACCTTACGAGCCTTCGGTTGGGAATTGTTTGCGCGATATGCATGGTCCCTGCGATGGTGCTTTGCATTCACCTTATGGGGGTGGCTGGAGCGGCATTCCCATGGCTCACCATGAATTTCGTTGGATTCTTAGTTCTGGGCTTTCTCCTGATGCGGAAATTTCTACCAGGCGATTTCTGGCAGTGGTTTTTCCGCACGAATGTCGTTCCTCTGGTGATTTGTTTTGGTTTGGGCTCTTTCGCAAAAATGATTCCGGTACGCTCGCCAATGAACAGATTTTCTGGAATGATCATCCCAACGATTACTGGCTTAGTGATGGTGCTGGTTTTGGGGGCTGTGTTCAAACTCGTTTACCTCTTTCCAGGGGACTGCGCGGGGATGAGACGAAAGGATATTAATGAATAAGCCTTTTAATGTTCCTCTGCTATCGGTTATCATTCCGACGAAGGACCGCTATGCCACTCTGATTCCTGTTGTGGAGGCAATCCTTTCGCGAGTCTCCGACCACCGGCTGGAGGTTGTCGTTCAGGACAATTCCGGCGATAACAACGAGGCAGGGCCTTTGCTGCAGATGGCCCGTGATTCGAGGCTCAAATATCACCATGAAGCTAAGCCGATGTCGCTAAATGATAACACTTCGGCTGCCATCAATCATTCCACGGGTGAATTTGTCTTATTTATCGGTGATGACGATATCGTCTCGCCGGAGGTGATGAAGGACGTCCGGAGGCTTGAGGAATCGGGCCTAAATTGCCTGATCTACGCAACAGCCAAATATTGGTGGGGCTCCGTCCGATTTCATAAAGAAGACCATTACATGCGTCCCTTCGCCTGTTGCATTCCCATTGCTGCCGATGCGAAATGTGAAGTTCTTCGTTCAGAGGGAAATCGCCGTAAGGTACTCAATGATGGGGCAGCTAGTTATTACCGTTTACCCCGCTGCTATCATGGCATCGTTCGGCGGCAAGTGTTGGAAGCTATCAAGGAGCGAACAGGGGATTATGTGCCGGGGGCTTCACCCGACTTAGCACTTGCTCTAGCTATCTCGTATGTTGAAGAAAAGTATTTATATATTAACCACCCCGTCACGATTTTCGGTTCATCTAGTGCTAGCGGAGGCGGGCTTACGGTTTCCCGAAATCATCATGGGAGGATTGAAGAACAAAAACATTTGCCTCAAAAAACGATTGATGGGTGGAGCATCGATTTACCGCGCTACTGGTCTGAATTCATCGTCTACCCGCAGACGGCCCTGGAGGTGCTAGCTGCTTTTGGTTCCAGGGAAGAATTGAGTCTTCCGGCTGCATATGCAACGCTAATAGTAAACGAATATTGGCTTGGCCTCATTGCCTGGCCTTACGCGATCAGGCACTGCGGTTGGCATTTGGCGCGCTGGACCCGTCTGCTTTTGGTGATGGCCCATCGATTGGCGGGGCGGGTCAAGGCGCTATTGACTGCTAAGTTCCATGTTCAGAAATATTCGGTAACTGAATGCGCGGGGCCGGCTGAATGCATGGATGAATTGAGTCGGCGCGCTGCTGCAGGCCGGTGGTATGGTTGGGACGAAAAGGATTCCAGATGAAGTACGCGCGAACGAGCCCTGATACGAAAACCTCTGCGGAATTCGCGGCGGCTCTTCTGTTTGGCTTTGCGGTTTGCTTGAGCTGGGGATATTGCCTGGTCACTGGGGGGTTTAATGGAGACTTTTTCGGCTCGGCGGTATATCTCTCTGAAATAAGCCTGGGTGCCATCATGGTAGCATCGCTTCTTCCTTATGTCGTGACTTGGCAGCTTTATAAGCGTATTCGGAAAACGACGACAAGGGTGCCAATTGTTGTCTCTCAGCGAGTTTTGAACTGCGTGCTTTTATCAACATTCGCTTGGGCAATGCTGGTTACAAAAGCGTATGGTGTTGGCATCATGGGGGCCGAGATTTACCGGGCTCCGGCTGGTGTCCAGGTCCTGATTCAGATTTCCAACCGTCTGGATCCTTTTTACGTGGCTGTTGTCTATATTCTGGCTTCTCCGAGGAAGGCCAAATTTGATTTATTGGCGATTGCTTTAATGATAGCACTCGGGCTGATGCGGTCTGGTCTTGGCGCATTTATTTACGTAGCCTTGGCTCTTGGGTGCAAATATTACTATAAAATTAGCTATTCGAAACGGACTCTGATTATCCTTTTTACTATCCTTGGCCTTGTAATTCCGAGCGTCACCGGTGCGTTATATGGATTAAGAAGTCAGCTTCGGAACGAAAAAACCGCCGAGTTAACAATTGTAGATTTGCTATTCGCCAAATTGGTGGGACGTTTGTCGAGCTATTCTAATAGCGCTTATATTATTCAAGAGGATAGGTCCCTATCTTTTTCGGAGCAGCAGCTTGACGCTCTGTATTTCCCGAAGCAGATTCTGGGGGTTTCTGTCCATTCCGTTTTTCTGCCTAAAACTACACCGGAAAAAATTCTTATCCTCAGTGATGGGTCGGACTTCAGTCTGGGGAGTTTTATGGCGGGAATACCTGGTAACATGTGGATGGCTTTCAGAAGGTCTCCCTTTGTTCCCGTTCTGAATGCCATACTATTGCTGCTTCTTGTCTCTTTGACCTTACGGATAAGTAATTGTTTCGCAAATCCATTGGTGGCAAAATCCGGGTTTTTGCTGCTTCTTTATCCTCTTACTAGTGGCGTGGCCAGCGAGTTCGGGAATCTTTTGGTCACTCTAGTTCTTCTTGCTGTGGTTTTTCGGATTTTTCGGCCAAGAGCTCATGCTAAATCCGGTATTTCACCTTCAATCCCAGGGCGTCTATCCTGTTAATCAATTAAACCAAAAGGAGTGAATATGGATAATACTTCAATCAAGGGGAAAATAGTCGTCGTGACTGGCGGAACTGGCTCCTTTGGGAATTATATTGTCAATCGATTGCTTCCCATGGATGTTGCCGAAATCCGGATTTTATCCCGGGATGAGAAAAAACAATACGATATGCGTATAAATTATAAGAATAATCCGAGGCTGCGGTTTTTTATTGGGGATATTCGTGACTATTCCCGGGTGGATCAGGTCATGGAGAACGCCAATCTTGTCTACCAGGCTGCCGCCCTGAAGCACGTGCCCGTGTGTGAACAATCACCCTTCGAAGCGGTAAAGACCAATGTTATGGGGGTGGAAAATGTTATCCGCGCGGCTTCGAAACATCGTGTCGAGAAGGTCATGTGCGTCAGCACCGACAAAGCCGTCAAACCAGTCAATGTGATGGGAATGACAAAGGCTATTCAGGAACGGTTGATGCTCAGCGCGAATATGGCGCCTGACAATCAGGGAACTGTCTTCACTGTGGTTCGCTACGGCAATGTCCTGCTTTCCCGCGGTTCAGTGGTCCCGTATTTCCGGCGGCTTCTTGCTCACAACGAGACTATCACTATAACCCATGAGCGCATGTCCCGGTTTCTGTTGACACTGGATGATGCCATCGACCTGGTGATGTATGCCACGCAGCATGGGAAACCGGGAGAGACCTTCGTCAAGAAGGCCCCGGCTGCGCTCATGACCCAGATTGCGGACATCCTTTGCCAGGAAGCCGGAGTGCCCTCATCCTATACAGTCATGGGGCGCTATCCGGGTGAGAAGCTGCATGAAATTCTTATCACTGAAGAAGAGCTAGATCGCACCAAGGATGAAGGTGATTATTTCAAAATCCAGCCTTGGTGGAAGCGTGAAACCCTTACTGATCTAGTGGAGGAATATGGATCCGAAAAGGAAATTCTTCAGGATACCGACCAAATCAGGACTCTGATTGCGCGTGCCGATGCAAGGGCGAAGCAGGTGCAGTTTGAGGATGGCGAATTCACCAAGGTGTAAACTCTCAATGTCTAGTCCCATTTTTGCCGGAGCCGTCAAATGATACCATTGGTAAAGGTTGCAATGCCGGATCCAGGGCTGCTAATGCCTGCGTTGCAGTCGGTCCTCTATTCTGGCCAAATCGGAGAAGGCGAAAAAGTCTACGAATTCGAACGGGTCTTCAGAGACCATTTTGGCTATCCCAATGTGCTTTCCATGAGCAGCGGGACTGGCGCCCTCCATACAGCCCTACAGTTGGCTGGCGTGGGACCCGGGGACGAGGTGGTAACGACTTCAATGACCGCCGAACCCACGAACATGACGATCCTGCATTGCGGTGCAACACCGGTGTTTGCTGATGTCGTTCCTGACTCAGGGAATTTGTCGCCGGAGTCAGTCGCGGAATGTATCACAGCCAAGACCAGGGCCATTATGGTTGTGCACTACAGTGGTGTGCCAGCGCGCATGGAAGAACTGAGAAAAGTCGCGGATCACCATGGTCTGGCGCTCATTGAGGACTGCGCACATGCCCTGGGGGCCCGCTACCAAGGGAAACCGATTGGGAGTTTGGGGGATTTCGCGATTTTTAGCCTCCAGGCGATTAAGCACATGACGACGGTTGATGGTGGGTTTCTTTGTCTCAAGGATGCCAAGCTTATGGAAAAGGCCCGGAAAATCCGATGGTTTGGCCTTTTGAAAGGCACGGTGAGAACCGAGGCTGATGTTGATATTCCGGGGTATAAATACAATATGAATAACGTCACAGCAACGATTGGTCTTGCACAGATGGTGGGGATTGATCATGTCGTGGATACCTTCCGGGAAAACGGTCTTTTCTTTGACAGGGCAATTGGGAAGATTCCTGGGCTTCGGACTGCTGCTTTCGAGCCCTGCGCCATGCCTTCCTATTGGTTATCGACAGTCCTTTCTGATGATCCCTCCGACGTCGAGAGACGGTTGGCCGAGTGTGGGGTCACGGCTTCGAAACTGCATCGCCCAAACCACCTCCATCGGATATTCTCCACCCGTCAATGGATTCTTCCCGGATTGGAAAGATACTATCGTCGCATGATCCACATCCCTTGCGGGTGGTGGGTTACCCCTGAGGACCGAGAGCGGATTGTCCAGGCATTGTCCCGCGGATGAGGTAATAGATGCGTACCATTAGGAACTTCGGCGTGGTCGTTCCCGACGGGGTCGGGCCGTTGGTTGAGGGTATCTTTGGTTCGGGGCAGATTGCTTCCGGCCCATATGTGGAAGCGTTTCAAATTTGTCTTGGGGAACTACTCGGCACACCGCATTTGGTCACCACGAACAATATGTCCAGCGCTATCGAAATTGCGCTGCGTTTGGCCGGAGTCGGATACGGTGATGGGGTTGCAACAACTTCCTTTGCCTGTCTTTCCACCAACGCGCCGATCCGAACATCCGGAGCTCATCCAGTCTGGGTTGATGTGGACCCCGAAACGGGATTGATGTTGCCTAGTGACCTCAAACGGAAGATTCCCCTTGGGGTGAAAGCAGTCCTTCTCTATCACCTTGCCGGTTATCCCGCGGAAGTCGGAGAGATCGCTCGCATCTGCCGGGAAGGCGGGGTGAAGCTCATTGAGGACTGCGACAACGCCATTTTGGCCACGGACGGCGATAGATTTGTTGGATCGTTTGGTGACTTATCAATCCTCAGTTTTTACCCAAATCGTTTAATTAATGCGGGTGACGGAGGTGGCGTCATCTGCAGGTCGGTAGATGATTTTGAGCGAGCGAAAAGGCTTTCTAGATACGGGATTGACTCCTCTAAATTTAGGGATGCCCGAGGCCGGATATCTCCCAACTTTGATGTCCCGGAAATTGGATGGGGGGCCACGATGAGCAATCTCTGCTCCGCCATCGGTTTAAGCCAGATTGCCTCGGCCCCGGCAAGAGTCGCCGCTGCACGAAATGTGGCGGCACTTTACGGTGAGAAATTCGCCTCCTTGCAGGGCATCAAACCGGTGCCGGTTAGGCTGGGGACAAACCCTGCCTATTGGGTGTATTTGGTTCTGGCGGATGATCAGGAAGATGCATTGAAGCGACTTATTGATTCTGGGGTACAGGCGACTCCGCTGCATGACCTTGCCCATCGATATTCGGGCTTTTCAGCACAGGGGTGCCCCCTTCCCGGTACGGAGGCGTTTTTTTCGAGAGTGATTGGACTTCCGTGCGGATGGTGGATGTCAGCATCAGATGTGGATAAAATCGCTGAGATCCTGGCTGGTCCGGAGTCGGGCATGAGATAGGTCCAAGGCGATGGTCTAGAGGCTGGGCCCAGTGCTTGGTGTTCAGGTGGTGGCAGACCCTGGGCGCACCTTCCAGGGCAGGCGATCAGGGCAGGGGCTGGCGTTTCTGGAAAGCGTCCAACCCCAATACCTGGATTTACAAAATAATTATGCGTTTGCCCTGGGGCCTGGGGGAGTAATCCCTCGGGCCTACTTGGCTTCAGTTCGTTGGCCTCGGTTAGTCGAGCTGCGATTTCCGGCCTATCCGCCGCGAATGGCTTCGACGCTCTCCAGAATCCAGAACTCCTGACATACCCTCCACTTTCGATGTCCGGATTGGCCTGTTCAGGGGGTAGCTCCTGAGACGGAAAATCTCAATTGGAGCCATGATCCCGGGAAGGTGGTTCGGGCGAGATTGAGCTCCTCGCACAGAGCGGCGAGGACCCGGGTGCGGTGCGGGGAACTGAGGGGGGCGACTTTCACCCGTAGTTCCTTCGGTGTGACCTCGAGGTCCGCTGCCGACGCCAGGAGGTTCTGGACGAGAGTGCGGCCCTCATCGTCGGACCGGGCGTAATGGGGGCTAACCAAAGCCAGGAGATCACTTTCGATCTGGTAGGCCACCATCTTGACCATGTCGGTGAGGTGCTTGCGTTCCGTGGCGAGCTTGACGATGGGCTCCTTCACGGCCTCGCCCACGGCAACCCTTGCAGCCACCGTGGCTTTCCGTGCCACCAGGGCATCCAGCCGAATCCTGGCGGCCCGAATCTTCTTCCCGAGCTGGTCATTGGCGAGCTTGAACCCTCGGAGGGTGGGACGTTTGCTTTCCTGGTGCTCCAGGGCCGCGGCGCCATAGTCCCTCTGGAGTTTGGCCAATTCCTGGCGGACCGCAGCGATCTCCTTGTCCAGGCGGCGCCGCGGCCC
>Ga0224528_1001676_pt1 | contig 14027 bp, 7 predicted proteins | sample CBST25metaG_2_FD_179888 | JGI IMG/M metagenome (GOLD analysis project Ga0224528, IMG submission 179888) | Peat soil microbial communities from Stordalen Mire, Sweden - C.B.S.T25 | ecosystem: Environmental > Terrestrial > Soil > Wetlands > Peat | place: Sweden: Norrbotten County, Stordalen Mire...
GTTCGCGAAGATTCGAGCGCAGGGTAAGCGATCCGTCGTCGTTCAGCTTCTGGCGGCAGCCCCAGCGCACTGGATAGCGCATCCCTTTCACCTCGATCTCCGCTCTGAGTTTGAGCCCCTGCAACCTGGTTCCTCGCGGAAGGAGAAACTGCGCCTGCCTGATTTTTCCGGGAAGCGGATATCCCGCATCCAGGCAACCGCTTTGGAGCAATCTACCCTCCTCGCTTTCCACGCTGACACGCAGCACGCCGGGGACGCCGGCGATTCCGTCATTGGCAAATCCGACAATCAGTCCGAGATATCCCGTATCCTCATAGCTCCAAAGAAATGAGGGCCTCACGCTGTACCCGATGCGTCGGTTGATTCGATCAAACCACGGCTTGTACGCCTGATAATAAAGGCCAAGGTTTTGGGCGCTGATCTGGTGAAAATTCCACAGCGACCAGTAGTTCGCCCCGATGTCCATCACGTGAGCGATCATGTTTTCAGTCGGCGAAATGCCCTCGGTGTTTTTGCCGACTTCCGGCGCCTTGCCGGGAAGTCCTTGTTCGAGCAAGGCTGCAATCCAGGGCGGACGGTTACTCAGCGCTTCTATCTGTTCGTTCTCAATGAAGATCGTGTCGCTGCGGATCCAGTTGTTGCTGCGAACTGTGCGGTCCAGGAGTTCGGAATTGCCAACCCGGCTGAAGTCGGGCTGCGTGTTGGTCAATAAGGGCGTTCGCTTGAAATGCTCCAGTTGCACCTCGAGCATCTTGATCCAGGTACGTTCCGCGGTTGGGTAGTCGGGGAACGGATTGTTGCTGAAGGGCCATGTGTGGCCCTCGCCCCAAAAGCCATACATAAAGGTATCGATGAATTCGATGTTGGGGCTACCGTCAAACTCGGCGGCCAGAAGACCAACCAGTTCATTGAATGCATCCTGGAAGAATGGATCGTCAAAGCGCGGCTGACACCTTGCGTGCGGGTTTCGGAGATATTTCTCGGCCGACGCCTGGTCCTCTTTGCCGCTCAAAATCAGATCGACTTTCGGAACCTTTTGCAGAACGAAGTCGGGCAGCGCTGGTGCATGCGTATAGTCCGGTGCGCTCATTTGTACGCGCAAGCCGACGCGCTTGCCGCTCTTGCGCGACAGATCGAGCACCTGCTTCACGTAATCGGGCAGGTCAAGCCGCCCTCGTCGGGACTGCACCTCCCGCCATGTCGGGCGAATATAGAGCTGCTGTCCCAACGGAAATCGAGCCAGTTCCTCGATCTCCCGAAAGACGTTGTCGGATTTGATCTCCTCCGTCCCCATATCGGCTGTGATGTAGGTAATGAGCCCCCTGCCAAAGTTCGGCACTGCGTCTTCCGACGGCATTGTGGTCATCACGACTTCGTCGCCGGGGATCGCGGCATCCGGCGGATATTGGGGAAACGGCCCTTGATTGAGACGATCCCTGACCTCGGGCCCAGAGCCGAAATTGTAGTGGTCCCAATTGTGTGCGCGCACCATGGCTTCTGCCCTGCCTGGTCCAACCTGCAGGGCTCCCGCAACGGCAACACCGCTTTTAAGAAAGTCCCTGCGCCGCATCAAAGTCACGTCCTTTCTTTGGCTGGACGCGGACCGATTTCGCCGCGTGCCTCCACCGGCCGTGGTTCATACTTGCCCGAGAAAGAGTTGCACACCGCGGAGTGACGGATTCAACCCGTTTTCGTTTTCGAAAGCTTATCATATATTGTCGTTGTATTCTGAAAACGTTCTTTTGCTCTATTCTCTTGACACGGTGGGCTGGTTGTTCTAGCCTCTCGCTCATAACTGTAACAAAACGAAACATCGGCGTAGATGATCGAGAGGAACCGTGAGCGACCATTCTGGGAAAACGAACAATGCCATTCTTTGCGTCATGATTGCCGGCTTGGCAGGATGCGCGGCAAGCATGCCAGCGCAGCAAAAGGGATTGGCAGTATCGGTGGATGCCCGCGGGCACTACTCCATTGCAGCGACCGCCGACGGAAGGCCGGTTTTGGCTTCGGGCGTTGCGGCGGAGATCGACAACAAGTGGGTGCGCTCAGACGACTACCCGCATCATGCGGTTGAGAAATCGAATGCCGATGGCTACCTGGGGGTGGCCGAGCAATGGACGGTTGTATTCTCGGGTCTTGCAGGCGAGCCCGATCTCCAGTACCGGCTCCGCTTCTATAAGACCGAGCCGTTCGCCGATCTGCAGGTAGCGGTGCAAAACCATACCGGCAAGCCCGTCAGCGTCCAGAACATTCGTGCTGTCGACGCTTCTGGAGATGGTATCGCAGCCCTGGGCGGGCCGGAAGCGGCCGACCGCGTGCTCTCCGACAGCTTCAGCGAAGATCGCCCGGCCATGCAGATTCACGATTTGGCGGATGCGAATCACCAGATGCATCGAGCTGTCGGCAGCCAACTGATTTACAACCTCGCCAGCCGGCAAAGTCTTTTCCTGGGAACCCTGACGTCGGAGCGGTTTCTTACCATACTGCGCTTGCATGTGGCTGGCGCCGGAGACGCAAGCCACATCGCGCGTTACGAGGTTGACTCGACCGGCACAACAGAAATGGAATTGGAGAACTCCCTGGAGAAGTCTTCACCTGTTGACCAGGTGGAACTGAGCCTGCCGGTGGCGCCTGGCGGCGAGCTGACGTCGGAGACTCTGGCCATCAGCTCCGGCGTGGACTATCACCGGGAGTTGGAGACTTATGGCTCGCTGGTAGGCAAGATCCACCACGCCAGAGTCTCCGCTCCGCCGTTGATGGGATGGTGGAGCTGGACATCGTTCTACTTTGGCCTCAACGAAGGGGCCGCGCTCACCAATGCTCAGTGGGAAGCGGAGCATCTCAAGCGCTTCGGTTATGACATGTTTCATATCGACGAAGGCTATCAATATGCCCGCGGGGAGTACACGACACCGGATGCTCATGTGTTTCCCAATGGGATGGCCGGCCTGGAATCGAAGATTCGCGGGCTCGGTTTGACGCCCGGTATCTGGACGGCCCCCTTCGAAATCTCCGAGCGCTCGTCGATATTCCTCCAACATCCCGACTGGCTGGTGAAAAATGCGCAGGGACAGCCGATTCATGCTCGCTTCGTGGAAGACGGGACGGACCCGTTGTACGTTCTCGATGTGACCCATCCCGCCGCACAGCAGTATCTGCGCGAGACCTACAGCAAGCTGGTGAAAGAGTGGGGAATTCGTTACATCAAGATGGACTTCATGGACGATAGCGCCATCGAGGGCTATTACTACAAGCCGCATACCACAGCAATGGAAGCGCAGCGCATCGGACTGGACACGATTCGCAAAGCAGTGGGCGACGATGTTCTGCTCGACAAGGATGGCAGCGCGATGCTGAATCCCGTTGGCTACGTCGACTATGGACGCATCTCCCAGGATACCGGTCATAGCTTTGAGTCGAGCCACGATGCAGTTACTGGAATCGCCGCGCGTTACTTCATGAACCGCAACTACTTTGTGGCCGATCCGGACGCGTTCACCGTGTCGACCAAGCGGGCCAGCGATCAGTCGTGGCACGAAGGAACTGCGCCGCTGACTCTCAATGAAGCCAAGGTTTCGATTGCCCTGGCGGCCGTTTCAGGCGGAATGCTTGAGATAGGCGACGATCTGCCTTCGCTTGAGAACTCTCCGGATCGCGTGGCATTGATTGAGAACTCGGATCTGATCAATATGGTGCGGCTCGGCAAGGCTTCTGTGCCTGTCGACCTGATGAGCTATTCAGCGGCCGATCAATTGCCGAGCATCTTCTATCTGAAGGAGTCCCCGCGTCAGAGCATTATGACGATCTTCAACTGGACGGATAAATCTCGCTCGAAAACGATTCGCCTTGCAGACCTGGGGCTCGCGGCGACAGGCCAGTTTGCCGTCACAGAAGTCTTGGATCACTCGGTTTTGGATTCAACTTCCGGATCGGTGACCATCGATCAACCGGCTCGCTCGGTCACCGTATTGAAGGTGCTTGATCTGCAGGCCAGTAGCGACGCACCGGCCGTTGTCGCGGACTGCGCGCAAGGCGGAGGAGTCGGAGCAAACCTTGCTTTCTCGGCGCGAACCGGTGACACGCACCCGGCGCTCGACTTTCATTGGGATTTCGGAGACGGCACACATATTGATGGGGCCCAAGTCATTCATGCGTGGACCGAGCCAGGTGATTACGAAGTCCACGTAACCGCTGCCGGACTGGACAATTCTCACAGCGAGAAATCGTGCATCGTGCGCGTGACTGGCCATCTGCCGACCCTGTTCGATCCGGCCAAGAATGTGAGATATCAGTCGAATTAATCGTATGGCTGATTTTCCGGGAAGCGGTTTCAATGTGAAGATGCCGCGGATGCAATTCTGCCCTATACCAGCAGCAGCAAATCCAACCGAGAGAAACAAATGCAAAAACGCTTCGATATTACGATTGCCGGTGAGATCAATCTCGATTTGATTCTGTATGGCCTGGCAGAGGAAATGCCGCTTGAACGTGAGCTACTGAGCAATGATTTTCGGCTGACTTTGGGTAGCTCCTCGGCTATTCTTGCGCACAATCTCGCCGCGCTCGGCATTTCGGTGGGCTTCATTACCCGCTTGGGCGAAGACCCGCTGGGCAGCATCGCCCTAAACCGGCTCGCGGAAATGAATGTCGATCTCAGAAAGGTCAGGCGCGTCGCAAGCACAACATCCACCGGGGTAACAATTCTCTTGCACCACGGGGCAAAGCGTCACATTCTCACCTATCCTGGAACGATGTTCGAGATGTCGGCTTCCGATCTTGACATGGATTATCTGACCTCTGGACGCCACTTCCATCTCTCGTCCTTGTTTCTCCATAAGGCGCTTCAGCCGGATTTGCCGCGCATTTTCAAGCAATTAAAGGCAGCGGGCCTCACAATCTCACTGGACACGAACGACGACCCTGAAGATCGCTGGGAGGGCGGTCTCGATGAGTTACTTGGCCTTGTCGATATCTTCCTGCCCAATGATGACGAAGCTTGCCGGATTACGGGCAAACCCGATGCCGACAGCGCGTTGGCCTCGCTTGCACAGCGTATTCCTATCGTTGCGATCAAGTGTGGCAAACGCGGCGCCCTGGTGCAGATGGGAACCAAGAAATGGGAGTTACCGGGCCAGCCCGTCACGCCCATCGATACGATCGGCGCCGGCGACAGCTTCAATGCCGGATTCCTCGCGGCATACCTGCGGGGCGAGACTCCCGACGCCTGCGCCGCCTTCGGCAATCGCACTGCGGCTCTCTCAACGCTGAGGCCCGGAGGCACGGAGTCCTTTCGCGATGCGCAGCTTGTGAGAGATCTGCTCGTAGCGAAAGAATGAGAGCGGCAACCCATCCCTTCATTGAGTAGGCGCCCTTCGAAAAAGGACGCCTCCCGCGACCAGGCATTCTTTATTGACCCGGTCCTTAAAGAGCGTTGTGCCTTCCCACCCATTTCGCGATAAAACCCGCGAATTGGAGGGAATACGGAGCCCTAAATTTGGGGGGCGGATGAATAGAGCGTCTGCACCTTGCAAGCCTCGGCATACACGCCGATCACTTCGCGAATCCGATCCAAAATGATGGAATGCGCATCAAGCTTCAGGTTCCCCGCTCGCAGGCTGCGATACTGGTCAGGCAAATAGGCGCTCAGCAGGGTCTGGGGTATCGTGAGCTCGCGCAGGTTGGCCATCATAGTGTCCACAGCTTGCTTTACCCGTGGGTCGTTCCAGTAGTACCGCAGTCGATCGCTGTAACTGTAGCGGCGCAGCAGTCGCTTGGCGTGTTCATCCCCCGCGTAATGATGCTCCCAGTTGCGCGGGTCGTCCAGCATGACCTTCTCCAACACGTCCATCAGCCGGGAGCACTTCTCCGGCGCAACCAGTTCAGCCTCGATGAGCGAGAGCGCCTCAAGCGCCTCGCGCATCGCAAACGAGAGCGCGGGACCGACCTTGAGAATCGCAAAGCCATCGTGCACCAATGCCCGATAGGCCTGCGGGAGCTGGTAATCCGTGGAGTGCGCTTCAAACACCATACCCTGCTCCTCATCGAGCAGCGCAGCAAGATGCGCGGCGCGCTCCGGCGCATAGTTCACCACGCTGTCGTGATTGAATTCCACGCCGGGCTGCACGACCAACGCGATGACGCGCGGCCATACATGGGCAAGGCCCGCTTCCTCAAACACGCGGCGATGCACTGCGAGGGTTTCAGAGGCCGCCTCACGGCTCGTAACAGACAACTCCGACAGGCTCTCCGTCGCTCCCCCGGGAATCGGGACCTCGGTACCGATGACATACACCGGCTTATGCTCACCTGCTGCTTTCTCCGCCACGGCACACAAGGCGGCGGCCCGGCGGGCCACGGTTTCCCCGGATATAGGATGAGGATCGTCTCCGCACGACATGCTGGCGTCGAGATGAATCTTCTGGAACCCGGCGCGCACGTAGGCCTCCACCATCTCCTTCGCTTCGCTCATGGCCTCGGCTGCCGGCTGTCTCTGCCAGGGATTTGGCCCCAGGTGATCTCCGCCCAGGATCAGCCTGGCCCCGTCGAGCCCCTTGCGCGCGGCGATCTCACAAACCATCCGGCGGAAGTCGTCCGGCTGCATCCCGGTGTACCCGCCGCGGTGATTCACCTGGTTGCTGGTCGCTTCGATCAATAAGTCCGAGCCGTCTTCGAGGGCCTGGTCGATGGCTGCTTCGATGACCCAGGGGTGTGCGGAACAGATCGAATAAATTCCAAAGAGGCGTTTCTCACGGCGCGCGACGGCGAGTTGCTGCAAAGCATTGGACACAACTGTTCTCCAATCAACGAACTTCGAAAAGGGGAGTTACCCTTCGAAACAAAGCAGTAAGACCCGGATAAAACAGCGCCCGCAATAACATTGCGTGCGAACGACAACACAGAGGGCGCCGTTGCGAAGTCAGCGCATCTTCGGCAACAGCTTCAAGGCGTTTTCCCGATAGACCTTGCGCAAGACGTCCTCAGGAAGAAAAATTCCATAGATGTTCCAGCGTCCCTGCCGCGAGGCATGCGAGGGATACTCAAAGTACTCATCCGCCGTTTCAAAGAAGCGGTAATAGAGCCGGTACATCTCCACTTCCGGCAGCAGGTCCGTGCCAAAGAGAATGCGGTCGGCATACTTGAGAAAGAAGGCGCGAGCCGTATACGGCTGCCGCCCCAGTTCAGGCGTGCGCGCGCTGATATCGACCAGCAGGTTCGGCAACTCATCCATCTGCTTGGCGAGGGAGCCCAGGTCTTCGCTGCTCTCGGCACAATGCGCACCGACGAATGTTGTGGCCGGATGGCGGGCGATCACGCGGTTGCGCTGCTCAAGCAGTGCTCGTTGTGGAATCGGCGAGGAAGAGAAGCCCCAGTCCGGATGGGCGGCAAGTTCTTCATAGCGTTCATTGGCGCCGTCGATGGGTTCGAAAAAAGCGGTTGGATCGGCGGTGTGAAACATCACCGGCAAACCAAGCGTTCCGCATTCCTCGAAGATCGGTGCGAACCGTTCATCGTCAATGCGCAACAGCTCTCCATCCGCTCCGCGCAAGGTGAGGCCGAAGTTTTTCCAGAACTTGATGCCGCAGGCGCCATGATCCACAAGGCGATGCAGGCGATCCATCGAGATCTGGATGAAGTCATCTCGCTCGATGCCGTTCCAGTCCATCCAGCCGATGGTTGCAAAGCGCCCAGGCGCAGCCGCATGATAACGATCCATGATGCCGAGCGCCCGCTGCCCCACCTGCATCGTGATATTCACCACGCGTTCCACGCCGCACCGGTCCATGACAGCGAGCACATCGTGCGGATTCATCGAATCCAGATGATTGTGGTAGTCGATCACGGGGAAGCGCGGATGTTCGATCCGATGCACTGGGGTCTTGAGTGCCGCGCGAGGATGGAAATCACTCAGCCGGAGGTCAACTTCCGCCTTTGCACACATCAGATCGACAAATTTGTCGTCGACGACCGGGCCTGTCTCCTGGCTCATCCCTGTCCTCACATCCTTTGCAATCGCAATGCGGCGTTCTTTGTTTATTTGCTTTTGTGCTTTCACTTGCTTGCACTACGATATAATTTTGCTTTCGGGTAGTCAATGATTTCGAGCGTCTATTCTTCTTTGCAGGGGGATACAATGCCGCAGCGTTCCGCTTCGCTCTTCGCTCTCCTGCTCCTCTCCGGCTCTCTTTTTGCGGCGGCCGCCCAGCAATTTCCGGCTCAGGTGTTCGGGAACGACGCCATCACAGCGCATCTGCGGGTTGAGGATCACCACCTGCTGCTCGACTCCGTTGAGGCACGTGGGAGCGCTGATGCCCTCAAGCCGTTGAACGCATTTGTTCTCGCTCTAGAGGATCGTCGCGAGATTCCTTCGTCGGCAATGGAGATTGTGGCCCAGCCTGAACGGACGTCCCTCGCTGCCGATCCGCAGGCCTCCCGTGCCAGCGAACATTTACCAGGCAAGCAAATCTGCGCAGACTTGAAAGAGCACACTGGTTTGTTCACGGTTCATTGGTGCATGATCGTTCGCGGGGATGCTCCGTACCTGCGACAGGAGATCACGATCCAGGCAGGCGCTCAGCCGCTTCCAATCGCCGAAGTCGAGCTTCTGCACTTCGCGGCGCAAGACGCCCATGTTGTCGGCAAGGTCGCGGGGTCGCCCATCGTCGCCGGAGATTTCTATCTGGGGTTTGAGCACCCGCTCGCTTCGAGTTCTGTCCTTCACGGCGAAATAATCTCCGGACTCAAGCGAACGCTGCCGCTGAGCGCCGGCCAATCCATCACTTACTCTTCGGTCATCGGCGTAGCAAGACCCGGCCAGTTGCGGCGCGATTTCCTTTCCTATATTGAGCTGGAAAGAGCCCACCCCTACCGCACATTCCTGCACTACAACACTTGGTACGACCTGGGGGAAGGACAGCGCTTCGGCGCCGCGGCGATCGAGAATCGGATGCGCGCATTCGGCGAGGAACTGGTGCGCAAGCGCGGCGTCACCATGGACTCATTCCTGATGGATGACGGATGGGACAACCCCAGTTCCATGTGGCAGTTCAATAGCGGTCTTCCGGATGGCTTCACACCTCTTCGCTCCACCGCGCGGCAATATGGCTTTGGCCTCGGCGTGTGGCTGTCTCCGTGGGGCGGCTACGAGGAGGAGAAGAAGCAAAGGATCCGTTATGGCCAGGAACATGGATACGAAATCGTGGAGGGCGGCTATGCGCTTTCAGGCCCTCGCTACTACGCGAAATTCGAAGAAGCCTGCCTGAACTTCATCACCCGATATGGAGTGAATCAGTTCAAGATCGATGGGACGGGGAATGCGGGCCAGGTCTTCGCCGGCAGCATCTTCGACAGCGATTTTTCTGCCGCAATTCATCTCATCGAACGCCTGCGCCAGGCCGATCCGCAGGTCTTCATCAACCTGACCACAGGTACCAGGCCTTCTCCTTTCTGGTTGCGCTATTCCGACACCATTTTTCGTTCGGGTGAAGATCATGACTTCGCCGGCGAGGGTTCCTGGCGTCAGAAGTGGATTACCTATCGCGACGAGCAAACTTATCTCAATATCGTCCTGGGCGGACCGCTGTTTCCCCTCAATTCGCTTATGCTGCATGGCATCGTCTACGCCGAAAAAGCCAAGAACCTCTCGACCGATCCAGGGCATGATTTTGCGTCCGAGGTCCGGTCTTATTTCGGCAGCGGAACCCAGTTGCAGGAGCTTTACGTTACGCCGGCTCTGCTGACCACAGCAGATTGGGATGTGCTGGCCGAGAGTGCGCGCTGGTCGAGAAAAAATGCCGAAACCCTCCGTGACACGCATTGGATCGGAGGCGATCCAGGGAAGGGCGAGGCCTATGGATGGGCATCCTGGAGCGCGCAAAAAGGGATTCTCGTCCTGCGCAATCCCTCTGCAAAGCCGCGAGAGATTCGCATCGACGTGGCAGATGCATTCGAGCTCCCCGCCGATGCAGCGCGCAAATACTCGGCACATAGTCCGTGGGCTGCGGATGCGGAGGTTCCTTCCATTCAACTTGAAGCCGGCCGCTTGCAGGTCTTCAAACTCAAGCCTTTCGAAGTGATTACGCTGGAGGCGCAACCGCAGCGCTGATGCTCTCTATGTAGCCCGCTGGACTTTCGATTGTTTAGAGACTGGCTTTCGAATTGGCCGTTAGAATAATCTAGGCTAAGCAAAGATACGCAGCAAACGACGATGAGGTGGAGTATGAAGGCAGAGAGCGTGGCAGCACACATTTCCGAGGAGAAAGAACAAGCCGGATCGTCGACAATCGCGCTGGGCGAGGAGCAGCCAGTAGACGGATTGATGGGCGAGGAGCGACGGACACAGATCCTCCAGATGGTCCGCAGCACTGGGCGGGTTCGCGTCAATGAGCTTGCCAGTCATTTCGATACCTCTGCCGTTACGATTCGCAATGACCTGAATGCGCTTCACCAGCGCGGCCTGGTGTTTCGTTCGCATGGCGGCGCTGTCCTGCCGGATACGATCTTGCGCGAGTCGCCGGTACACGAGCGCCTGAAGGCGCATGCAGAGGAAAAACGACGCATTGGCGCCATGGCCGCCACACTCATCAACGATGGCGAAACCGTCATTCTTGACTCCGGCACAACTACGCTGGAGATTGCGCGTCAGATCAAAAAGAAGCAGAGCGTACAGGTCATCACAAATGGCGTCAACATCGCGGCCGAACTGCTTGACGCCCGCGATATCCAGTTGTTCATCGTCGGAGGGACCGTGCGGGGCGAGTCGGCTTCCATCAGCGGACGCTTTACTGAGGAGATGTTCGCGCAATTCTCCGCCGACAAAATGTTCCTGAGCGGCGCAGGATGCGATCTTGATTTCGGCGTCAGCGGCGCCAATCTGGAAGAGACCATGGTCAACCAAGCCATGCTGCGCATCTCGCGCGAGATCATTCTGGTGGCGGATGCGAGCAAGTTTTCCAAGCGCAGTATGGCGCGCATCACGCACTTCTCGGAGATCGATACCGTCATCAGCGACACCAGTCTAGGCGCCGACATCCAGGAAAAACTGCGCTCCCTCGGCTGCAATCTGATTCTCGTCTAACTTGGGGAGTTGTCGGTTCAAGTTATAACAAAATCTGGTGGGTGCCCCATCCATTCGCATGATGCGAATGGATGGGAGAGCATCATGCGGTTTGCTTTAGAGTGCGGATGAAATCTCTTCGGAAGCCAGAGCGGAGTGAATCCTGACGCCCTGAACCACGCGGTTGATAATACCGTCCGGACTTGGATTATCGGGATTCAGACCTAGATTCAAGCTCAGATGATAACCGAGCAACTGCGGCCCGACGATTTCATAGGGCGTGCGCAAAGCATCGTCCTCACGCGGGGCGACCGCTGGAATGATCTCGTCGAATACTCCTTTTGTCTCTTCCGGATCAGCGATGCCCACCAGGTGCCCTATCTTTTTCGCCCGCAGTTCCGAGATCAAGTCCATCTCGTATGAACGACGCACCGCATCGCTGGACAGCAGGCACAGAACCAACGTGTCGGACTTGACGAACGACATGGGGCCATGTCGAAGCCCCAGGAATGTTTCCGTGACAACCGGATAGTGACCGGCCGTCATCTCCAAGGTTTTGAGTCCCGCCTCGCGAGCCCATCCCAATAAGGGAGAGGAAGACAAAACGACGATTCGATCGGCGATGCGTTCTGCCACACGCCGGCATGCCTGGTCAATCTCCGATGTCAAGTCTGCGGCATGCTTGCTGTGCGTCTCAACCCCGGCGGCAACAGCCTCAGGCCGAGCCAATGCGTTGCCTGCGAGTACCAGGTTGGAGAAGGCGCTCGTCATAACAAGGCTACGGTCATTGGTGCGGGGGTCCAACGCGACCAACTCCACGTTTGCTCGCGCCAAGGCACTGTCTGGATCGCAAACAATCGCCAACTGGAAAATCCCCGGACGCAAACTGCGGACGCGCTCTACCGCAGCGGCGCTCTCGGGGCTCTGACCCGAACGCGCAACTGAAATCAAAACGTCTACCCCATCCAGGTAGCGTCCGGCGTCAACAAGCAGGTCGGTCGAAGGAACAGCAACCGCACCGGGCCATGCCGCCGCGATGGCGCTCGCTGCGTAGGCCGATGTGCCCGCACCGGTAATCAGCACGCGGCGATTCTGAAATGTCTGTCCGAGTTTTTTCTTTTCCCGGACTGAACGAACACCCTCATTTGTAATCGGCCAAAGATCCGGCTGGCGAACAATCTCCCGCAACGTAAACTCGCCCGCGCCGTGCAAATCGGTCCCCGTGGCCTTACCAAGGTCCTGTGACATGCATACTCCATTCGAAATTGCGAGAAGCAGGCAGAAAGCAATTTGACCTGCCCAAGTTCCAATAACGCGCCAATAAGAAACTGTTCGTAAGTATACGATTGCGTTTCGTAACCGTCAATTCGCAGATTCGATACTTCTCGCCAAGTAAGAAACGATTGAGGATCCCCCTGGAGGAGCTGAAAGATTTGCAGGAACGGAATCTAATGACGCAGCTCCCGCGCACTGCCTCTTGCCAGAATTGCTCGGCGAATAAACCTTCCCACTTTTGGAGACTCAGCGAACATCTGTTGAGCCCCGCCTCGGTGGGCAGCGGGACTCGAATGTCGGCCTCGGGCGATTTGGCCATGAAGGGAATGCTGGCAAGACACGAATCGTATTTAGGGGATGATTCTCTTCTATCAATTTAGGTTTCGACGAGCACTACCATTCGGGTAGGCGGGGGCACACCAAAAAAAGGGGGAAGGATTGCGATCGCAATCCTTCCCCGTTAGCGTCTACTTCTAGCGATTCTGCGCTTCGGTCTTTCCGATCGGACGCAACGAGTCGCCGAGTGGCTGGACGGGAAGGATCGATCCCGCCTCCTTGGAGACTGATACCGACAAGATCTTCAGGTTCTTGTCATTGGGCAGCTTCAGGGTCGAAGCGCCCGCGGGAATTTCAAGGCGGTAGGCAAACAGATAGGAGTAGGAGTAAGCCTCGTTGCTGCCGTCGGAAGCATGACGGTGCGACGAGTACCACGCCACCGGAGCCGGCTTGATGAAGCCCGGTGTGAGTCCGACAAACTCGTCCCGCATGATCGGACCGTGCTCCTGCACATAGGCGCGAATGCGACGCGCGCGCTCCGCGGCTCGGCTGGTGTCGCCAGCGGCGGGCTCGGCCGGTACGGGCACTTCCGCCGTCTTCCACTGACGGTCATCCCACTGTCCAACAAAACCGGTCCAGTCCTGAACCAGTACGTCGAACGGATGATCGCCTACGTGGAAGGTTGCGTGGTGATCGCCATTGACGGCCGCCGCAAGCACGTAAACCGTGTTGTAGCCGGCCGGCAGATCGAGCGTCTGACCGAGTGCAGTCGCTGCATTCGGCTTCGCCTCGTTGGCTGGCGCCAGGTTGAAATGGACGCCGTTATAGGTCAGGTCCGTGGGCAGCCCCTCGGCCGGCAGCGCTTTTCCGCCTTCGTCGATGGCGCCATCCCCAGGATGTCCGTAGCGCGAAGCGATCGAACTGTCATAGGTCAGCGTGACCGGCTTCGATTCGACGGCTGCCAAACTAACCGCAGGCGCTGCCAGCTTGATGGCAAAAGTGCGCGGCTGATAGGGAGTGAATTCCGTAACCAGTTCGCCCTTGGCCACCGTGGCCGCTCCGACAACTTCCTCAGCGCCGTTGATCTCGCGCGCCGCGGTGATGCCAGCGGGGAAGTGGAGGCGAACATTCTTCTGCGCGTTGCCGTCCAACTCGACCAGGCGGACGACGATCTCGTCGCTGGCTTCGGCCTTCTTGAGGGCCAGGACGCGGACGCGGTTGTTATTCACCGTGAGCAGCGAGAACTCCTTGCCCAGGCTGCCAGCATGCTTGGTGCTTACGAAAGCGATCAATGGCTGATTGAGCCGCTGCGCCTGCCAGTCGGTCTGCTCCTTGCGCCAGTCGCCGCCGTGACCCGCGACGCCAAAGACGAACTCGTGGTGGCCCCAGTCCTGCGAAGCCTGATCCTCATAGCCGCCTC
>Ga0224528_1001679_pt1 | contig 14019 bp, 12 predicted proteins | sample CBST25metaG_2_FD_179888 | JGI IMG/M metagenome (GOLD analysis project Ga0224528, IMG submission 179888) | Peat soil microbial communities from Stordalen Mire, Sweden - C.B.S.T25 | ecosystem: Environmental > Terrestrial > Soil > Wetlands > Peat | place: Sweden: Norrbotten County, Stordalen Mire...
GGCAAAGTAGTGGCCAAATTCGTGGGTCAGCAGAATGCCCAGCAGGGCGAAGGAAAAGCTCCAGCCGATGATGTAGAGATCGGGCCGGTCAGCTAGCCAGTCCCAGGGCCACAGGTCGCTGTCGCGCACCACGGGCGGCATTCCGTCCAGAAAGTTCTGCATGAAGCGGGCGCCGTTGGCCATGGTGGTAGCCACGCTGGCAGCCAGCAACAGCAGCGGCAAGCCGTATTTCCGGAAGGCAGCACGCACCGGATTCCTTTACGTGAGCAAGTCGGACTGAACTCCCCTTGCGCCAGAGAGCGGGGAGCGAAAACCCGCCCCGCGCGAAGCGAGGCGGTAGGGAATGTTGGTTAGACCGGAAGCGCTTAACTGCGAGGCGTCGCGTCCAGATCCAGCGAATGCAGTTCCTTGCCTGGCTTGAAGCGCACTGCCTTGCCAGGTGTGATGCTGACCTCGGTGCCGGTGCGGGGATTGCGACCGATGCCGGTTTTGCGCGCACGAACACTGAAAACGCCAAAGCCGCGCAGTTCAATGCGTTCACCAGCGGTCAACGCCTGCTTGAGTCCTTCAAAAACCGTATCCACCGCCGCTTCGGCCTTGGTGCGGGGCAGACCCGTACGCTCAATCACATGATGGACGATGTCTTGCTTGATCAAAGGGGGCACCTCGAGGGCCTGGATGAGTTCCGTGTGCTTTGCCCTACGGAACTGATACTACAGGTTTTGCGCCAAGAACGAAACAGAAGAAATGGAATCCGCGGGAAAAATCCGCGTTTTTTCTTCACACGAAAGACTCCTTCCGCCTCCGAAGCAAGGCTTTTGCACACCTTAATGGCCGCGCGCGGCAAGTAAACGTTGCGAATCCACGCCAGCTTTCGTATCCTAAAGGTAGAATCCAAGTTGCTTTTCATGCTAGGCAAACGGTGCGATCGAGGTTGATCGGGCCTTCCATGCTTTTTGTCTTGCCACGGAGTCAGTCAACTGGTGATTGCAATTCTCGTTTTTTGGCATGGCGTGTGCAGTTGAACAGGTTTATTCTCCCAAAGAAGTATTGACGATCTGCGTTGGACAATTAACCGATGCGCATTGCGTATCTCTCGGGATCGCAAGGCACATGCAAGCCGGAGCAGGAACAAGCCGCTAGTCTTGAAGTTTAGCCAGCGGAGCCGCTACCGGCCAGGGATTTTTCCAACAACAAGGTGTTGTGCCAGAATCGGTTTTTCCGCTTTGAACGAGTCATCGCTGGAGCCTGATGCCGTCGGCATGGGTTTCCGCAAGCGGATTTCGCTGTGTGGCGATGAGGCTGTTGTCTGCCTTCATCACCGCACACGGCGCAACTTCAAAGCCAGACGCACGGGAGAGCCACGATGATCTCGACACGCAATCCTGAACCGATTCGCATTGGCCTGCTCGCTGATGAGCCGATCCGCATCGAGGGCTTGGCCAGCATCTTCGAGGAACACCTGGGCGATGGCCACCCATCTTTTTGTCCCATTGTTGGCAACATGAAAGAACTGCTGGCCGACAGCCAACTGGCCTACCTGGTGGTAGACCTGCACTGCACCACCGGCGGCATCGGAATTCTCAACACCATTCGCCGCTTGCGCCCCGACATTCGCCTCATTGTCATTGGGCCAGAGGGCAGCGACCAGCTTGTCCTCGATTCCATCATGGCCGGCGCCCGCGCCTATCTCGATTTGAAGGCCGGGCCACGCATCGTCTGCCAGGCCATCGAAGTGGTCACCAGCGGCTCAATCTGGGCCCCGCGGCGACTGCTCTCCAAACTCATTGACCGCCTCTTGAAGGTTCCAGACTCCAGCCTCACTGCTTCATCTCACCACTTGACCGACCGTGAGCGCCAGGTGCTGGATCTGATTCTCACGGCGCGCTCCAATCGCGAGATCGCCCGCCAATTGGGAATCGAAGAGCGCACCGTGAAGGCCCATGTTGGCCGCCTCATGCGCAAATCAGGCGTCGATAACCGTCTCGAACTCTCCATGCGCGCGCTCAACGGCTCGCTCTTTCCGCGTTCCAAGGCCCTTGACCGCCGTTCAGGAACGCTGGATCGCCGGCGTAATCCAGCCAGTGATTGGCAGGTGACTGATGAGTCAATAGAGTAGGTTACTTAGAGTCACACTCCTTCGGTAATCTTGTGTGATTTCGCCGTTTTCCACAGACTTGTTTACAGAAACAACGCAGATCTGGGGAAAGGAGTTCCCAGGCCGCATGTTTTCCATGAAGCCTGGGAACTCCTCTTTTTTAAAAGTGTCTCGTTTTGAGACAGTGCCTCTTTTTCTGCCTGTTCCAAGATTTCCCCTCCCCCATACCTTTGCCTTCCCCAAACAGCCTTTGTTTGTCAGGCCTCACCGGCTTTTCGACCCATAAGCAACACGGCGCCGTGCCCCTCCATTTCGCGTATTTTGCGGAATGGGCGGGAAAGCACAATGCGGTTGCGAGCGAAAAGCGAGTTGCTGGCCCCGCCGCAGGTGGCAAAATTGGCTGCTGCAATCTTGCCGTTCGCCCAGCGTAGGCGGAGCCTGGGCTTGGTTGCGCCGGGCTGATTAGGGTAGGCTTATCCTGTCGGCCTGCGAAAGTGCTTTTTCTCTTTTCTGGCTGGTTCCTTGGCGATTCACAAAAAACCGCGCCTGCAAGGGCCACGGAGTGGAAAGGATACCGGAATGAAGAAAACCATTGCTTTGACCTGTCTCTGTTTTATGTTCTCCAGCGTGGCTGCTTATGGCGGCTCCAAACGAGAAGATCTGCAGGAGCGGTTGAACGCCGCCAAACTGGTTCTGCATGAGATCATGTCCGCTGAGGACAACAGCATCCCCATGGGCATTTTGCAGCAGGCTACCTGCGTGGGCATCGTGCCGGGAATGAAAAAGGGCGCCTTTATCTGGGGTGCGCAGTACGGCCAGGGGGTGGTGACTTGCCGCACCGGGCGCGGTTGGAGCGCGCCGGTGTTTATTCGCATGGCGGGCGGCTCGTTTGGCTTGCAGATCGGCGGCCAGTCCACGGACCTGGTTCTGGTGGCGGTGAATGAGCGGGGTTTTCAAGACTTGCTCAAGAGCAAATTCAAAATTGGTGGCGACGCGGCGGCCTCGGCTGGTCCGGTGGGCCGCAACGGGCAAGCCGCAACGGATTGGAAGCTGAGCTCTGAGTTGCTGACTTATTCGCGCAGCAAGGGGCTTTTTGCCGGGATTGATCTGGATGGCACCAGCGTCAGCCAGAACTCCGAAGACACCGAGGTCTACTACGGCCAGGCGCACAATTTCGAGTCCATTCTCAGGGGCAATGTTGCGGTTCCTGGCGATGCGACTCCGTTTGTGCGCGAAGTGGCGCATTATTTTGTTCAGGCCAAGCACCAGTAGGAAGGTTGGCGGTTGCAGTCTGAGGGGCGGTCTGGCGAGAGCCGGCTGCCCCTCATTCGTTTTGTGCTCTACGAACCGCGTTGGGAAGCTACACTAAACCTTGGTTTTAACCATGCGAAAGAACCTGGAATACTGGCTGGTGGTAGCCGTGGCGCGCACCCTGGGGCGGTTGCCGCGCCGCGCCGCGCGCGCTGTGGCGGCTGGGCTGGGCTGGTGCATCTATCGCCTGATGACCCGCCTGCGCCACGTCGGCCAGCGTAACCTGCAACTGGCCTTGCCGGAGCTTTCGGCGGCCCAGCACGAGCGCATTTTGCGCGGCGTCTTCCGTCATCTTGGCTGGCAACTGGTCGAGTTTTGCCGCATGACCCGCTACACCGCCGCAAACACGCCAAAGTGGATTCGCACCGAGGGGCTGGACAACTTTTTGGCCGCCCAGGCCCGCGGCAAGGGTGTGCTGATCGTGACCGGCCACCTGGGCGCATGGGAACTCTCCAGCTTTTACCACTCGCTGATGGGGCACCCCATGGGCATGGTGATCCGGCGGCTCGACAACCGGCGGCTGGATGAGTTCGTCAACGGCATTCGCTGCCTTCACGGCAATCGCATCTTGCCCAAGGACGACTTTGCCCGCGGCCTGCTCAGGGCCATGCGCGCCGGGCAAACGGTGGGCATTCTGATGGACACCAACATGACCCCGCCGCAGGGCGCGTTTGTCGACTTTTTTGGTCTGCAGGCCTGCGCCGCCACCGGGCTGGCGCGGGTCGCGCTCAAAACCGGAGCAGCCGTGCTGCCGGGCTTCATGCTGTGGGAGCCGGACGAGCAAAAATATGTGCTGCACTTTGGCCCTGAACTGGCTTTTGCCCGTACGGACGACGCCGAAGCCGATATTCTGGCCGCCACGCAGCTTTGCACCCATGCCATCGAGAGCTGGATTCGCCGCTATCCCGATCAGTGGCTCTGGATTCATCGCCGCTGGAAGACCCGGCCAGCGGGCGAGCCGGGGTTGTACTGACAGTGAACAGAGAACAGTGGGCAGTGGAGAACACTAAAAATCGGTCATCTGGGCCGCTTGCAAAATTCAAAGATTGGAGCATGAAGTGTCAGGGCACGACTTTAGTTGTGCCGCAAATCGCTGATAAAAAATGATGGGCTTTACAGACTGCGGAAAAACTCTGAATCGCGCGTTTTTTTGAAAGGGCACGACTTTAGTCGTGCCGTAAACCGCCTAGAATCAACGCGGCCTTTAGGCCCTGAGGGATGTTTTTTCCTTATTGGCCTAAAATTTTGAGTTTTTCCGCAGCCTGTTTAGCCCCTGTGGTGAAAGCTCTTTTCATCCGTAATTCCGCAAAGGAAATTTTGCAAGATGCTCATTTCTCGAGTGAGTGACATGCCGACGAATTCAACCAAATCCGTGACCATCATCGGCGGCGGCGTGGCTGGCATGAGCGCGGCCTGCGCCCTGGCCGAGGCTGGCCTGCGCGTCCAACTCGTCGAGCGCCGCGGCTACCTGGGCGGGCGCGCTTCCTCCTACCTGCATCCCGGCGTGAACGAAATCATTGACAATTGCCAGCACGCCCTCTTTGGCTGTTGCACCAATCTGCTGGGATTTTATCGCCGCATCGGTAGCGAGAAAAAAATCCACTGGACCAGCGCGATGACGATGATCGAGCCGGGGGGCAGGCGGTCACCGCTGGGCCCTTGCTGGCTTCCAGCGCCGCTGCACGGGCTTCCCCGGCTGCTGATGGCACACGCCTTTACCCTGGCCGACAAAATTGCCCTGGGCTGCGCCTTTGCCGCGTTGATGCGCCCCGTTCCCAGCGACTCGACCGAGAGTCTGGGTGCGTGGCTGCGCCGCCACAAGCAGACCAAGGGCGCCCTCGACCGCTTCTGGCGGCTGGTGATCGCCAGCGCCCTCAATGCGGAGATTGACTCGATTGCGCTGTCTTATGCCGCCAAGGTAATTCGCGAACTCTTCATGAACTCCGCCGAGGCCGGCGCGATGGGCATGAGCACAGTGCCGCTCAGCGAGCTTTACGCGGGTGTGGCGGGCTTCGTCGAGTCGCGCGGCGGCAATCTGCTGCTCAACACTCCCGTCGATGGCGCGCGCTGGAACGAAGAGCGCCAGCAGTGGAGCATTCAGACGCGCACGGGCGAACTGGTTTCGGACTTCCTCATCGCCGCGCTACCCTTCGAAGCCATGGGCAAACTGCTGCCCCACTTGCCCGCCGTCGAGGGCGCCAATGCGCTGATGCGCCAGATTGACCAGCATCAGCACTGGCCCATTTGCAGTGTGCATCTCTGGTTTGACCGGCCCATTACCGAGCTGGAGCACGCCGTTCTGCTCGACCGCGAAATTCACTGGATGTATAACCAGTCGCGGCTGCAAACCGGTCGTGGGGGGCATTACATCGAGCTGGTGGTCAGCGCCACGCGGGCCTTTGCTGCCCTTCCGCGCGAGGCCGCCATTGCGCTGGCGTTGCGCGAACTGGCGGAGTTTTTCCCTCTGGCGAACAAGGCGAAGCTGGAAAAAGTCGCGCTGATCAAGGAAGTGCGCGCCACCTTTGGCGTTCCGCCGGGAATCGACGCGGCCCGGCCCGCCGCCCTTTCGCCCTGGCCCAATCTCTTTTTGGCGGGCGACTGGACGGCAACCGGCTGGCCCTCGACGATGGAGAGCGCCGCGCGCAGCGGCCACCTGGCCGCCGAGGCTCTCGCCCAGACTGTGGCCGTGCTGCAGCACTTTCTCGAACCAGATTTGAAGCCGCGCGGGCTGATGCGGTGGTTGCACAGCTAACAGCTTCGGCAACTGTCTGCTGTTAGCTGTTTCATCAATGCGCCAGAAAATAAACCCCGATGCAGACCAAAATGGCGGAGATCCAGCGCCGCCGGTCAACGTTCTCCTTGAGAAAAAATTTGCCGGCGATGGCGTTGGTCACCAGCGTCAGCGAGGCCGAGGCGGGGGCTACAAAGCTCACGTCCATGTGGTTCAGCGCAAAGAGCAGCGAAAAGAAGGAGAGTGCCAAAAAAAACACTCCGGCAAAAAACAGCGGGCAGGTCAGCACCGTGCGAATCGCCCCCTTGAGGCCCGAGACTGCGCGAATCTCGTCGAGGTCGCCGATCGATTTCATGGCCGCGGCGGTCAGCACTTCGCCAGCCGTCGAGGTCAGCACAATGGCCGTAATCATGGCAGCAGCGGTCCAGAAGGCCGCCGTGACAATCGGGAAGGGAATCGTCATCGCGCCGCCTCTTCGCTGGCCGGTTCAGTTGGTCGTTCGGTCAGCGAGGGGCCATGCGCCACAAAGCCCACGCCCACGGTGATCAGCGCAATGCCCACCCAGCGCTGGATGGAAATCGGGTCGTGCAGCCAAAAGCGCGCCAGCAGCGCCAGCACCACGTTGCCCAGCCCCGCCGCCGGCATCACAAAGGTCAAGTCGGCCCACGAGAGAGCGATCAAATAGCTGGCAAAGTAGCCGATCAGCAGCGCGATCCCCAGCGCGATCCAGGGCGTGAAGACCGCCGTGATCAGTGAGGCCGGGTGCGCCAGGGTAATCGCCGGCAAGTGGGCCATGCCCCGCGAAAGGCACGAGTCGCCCAGCGGCGTACACACCGACACCAAGCCCAGAATCATGTATTGGTGCGGTTGAAGTTTTGCGTAAGCCATGGGTCTTTCGGTCCTGATGATAATAAGTCGGCATCCTGCGTTCCCACCCATTTCGCATAGAAAACGAAATGGGTGGGGCACCCAGTTCCTTACACGATCCGTAAAAAGCTATAAACGTTAGCGACGAGCGGAACAGCTACTTAGCGCGCGCGTTTTTCACCATCTGGTTGCGCTCGGCGCGCAGTTTGAGAAAGGATTTGGCCTCGACGTAAAGCCGGGGCAGGTCGCGGTTGATAACGGCCTTCCACACCACCCGAAAAGCCTGCTTGGGCCGGAAGAAATACTCGTCGTAGAAACGGTGCACCATCTCCAGCACGTAGTCAACAGGCAGGCCGGGGTACTCGATGTGGGCCATCTGGTGGCCGCCTTCATCCATCATCGCCGCGGCGTTTGAAATGTACCCATTGGCCTTGGCGTAGTCAAAGAACTCCGTGCCCGGAAAGGCGTGGGCGATCGACACCTGGATGGTTTCCACGTCCAGCTTCTTGGCAAAGTTGATGGTGTTGCGGATCGATTCCTTGGTCTCGCCCGGCAGGCCCAGAATGAAGTCGCCGTGCACGGTCAGCCCCAGGTCGTGACAATCCTTGGCGAAGGTCAAGGCGCGCTCCACCGTGGCGCCCTTCTTGATGTTCTTGAGAATCTGTGGGTCGCCCGACTCGAAGCCGACAATCAGCAGCCGGCAGCCGGCTTCTTTCATCGCCTTCAGGGTTTCACGGTCGGTGGTGACGCGCGAGGTGCAGCTCCAGGTCAGCTTCAGCGGCTTCAGCTTTTCGCACAGCTCGATGGTCCGCGCCTTCTGGATATTGAAGGTGTCGTCGTCAAAGAAGAACTCCTTGACATTGGGAAAATTCTGCTTGGCCCAGGCCAGTTCGGCAGCTACGTCGTCGGTCGAGCGCTTGCGCCAGGCGTGGCCGCTCAGCGTCTGCGGCCACAGGCAGAAGGTACACTGCGCCGGACAGCCCCGCGTGGAGTAGAGCGCGATGTAAGGATGCAGCAGGAAAGGCACACTGTAGCGGGTCACGTCCAGGTCGCGCTTGTAGATCTTGGTGGCCCAGGGCATCGCGTCCAGGTCTTCCACTTGCGGGCGGTCCGGGTTATGAAAGATCTTGCCGTCCTGCTTGTAGCTGACGCCCAAAATCTCGTTCAGCGGCTTGCCCTGGGCAAACTCGACAACCGAATAATCGAACTCGCGGCGGCAAATAAAGTCAATGGCCGCGCATTCATTCAGCGCTTTCTCGGTGTCCGTTGTCACCGGCGGACCGACAAAAGCAATGCGAATCGAGGGATTCGCCGCCTTGATGGCCTCGGCCAGCCGCTGATCCCCGTTCCAGCCCATCGTCGAGGTGAACAGCACCAGGAACTCGTAGTCCTTGCATATCTTGATGGTTTCTTCGGGGGTCACGTGATGCGGCGAGGCGTCCAGCACACGCGATCCCTCCAGCAGTCCAGCCGGATACGTCAGCCATACCGGGTACCAGTAGGATTCGATCTCGCGTGTTGCCGGCCAGCGCGAGCTTGCGCCTCCGTCAAATTTTTCAAACGAGGGCGGATTCAGTAGGAGCGTTTTCAAAGGCATAGGCATCCCCACGATTTTATCATTCCGCCCGCCCCGCCGCCGTTTTTCCTGATCGCCTGCCTCAGGGCAAACGCATCATGCAAATGAAAAGGCAAGAAATCAGATTTTGAAAGGGCACGGATTTATCCGTGCCGTCCAATGCCTCCTCAATTGGCGGCCTTTAGGCCCTGAGGGATGTATTTTCTGTCCCAAACCTTTCCTCAGAGGCTGAAGCCCGGCATATTCCTCTCTTTTGCGGCACGGATAAATCCGTGCCCTTTCAAAACTGGAGAGGATGCGTTTGCCCTGACCGCCTGCCTCCAGGTCCACGCCTGTTCATCTTCGTTGCCTTGATTCAGGAGCAAAAAAACAGGAGTGGAAGGGTACGACGCCCATGCGAGCGGACAGCGAGCAGTTGGCCGCACCGCAGGTGCCAGTTGGCCGTACCGCAGGTGCCAGTTGGCCGCACCGCAGGTGCTAGGTGGTATAGACTGTCGCCAAGCCTATGCGCACACCTCGTTCGCTCGTTCTGCTCCTCCTCGCCGTTCCGGCGCTGCTCTGCGCCCAGACCGCCAAGCCCTCGGCCGCCAAAATGACTTCCAAAGCACCCGCTCCAACTTCTGCTCTCATTATTGATACCCATGCCGACACACCCGGCCGCATGGTCGACGATGACTTCGATCTCGCTGATCCCCTGGGCGACGGCCAGCTCAATTTGGAGTCGATCCGCAAGGGCAATCTGGGCGCGGAGTTCTTCTCCATCTGGGTCGATCCCGACCAGTTCAAGGGCCAATATGCCCACCGCGCCCTGGAAATGATTGATGCGGTCAAGCAGCAGGCCCTCCGCCATCCCGATCAGATCGAGTTTGTCGCCACCTCCGCCGGCATCCTCCAGGCCCATCGCGACCACAAATTTGCCGCGCTCATGGGCATCGAGGGTGGCCATGCCATCGAAGACTCGATCCCCCTGTTACGCCAGTTCTACGCGCTCGGCGTCCGCTACATGACCCTGACCTGGACCAACTCCAACGGCTGGGCCGACAGCTCCGGCGATGTCGATGACAAATCCATCCCCCACACCAAAGAGGGTCTCAGCGAGTTCGGCAAAGACGTCGTCTACGAGATGAACCGCCTCGGCATGATGGTTGACATCAGCCACGTCTCCGACCGCACCTTTTTCCGCACACTCGAACTCAGCCGCGCCCCGGTCATTGCTTCGCACTCATCGGCCCGCGCCCTCTGCGATGCACCCCGCAACATGACCGACGAGATGCTTCGCGCCATCGCCCGCAGCGGCGGGCCCGGCTCCAAGGGCGGAGTCGTTCAGGTCAACTTTTACTCCGGCTTTCTCTCCCAGGATTACCGCAACGCTCAACTGGCCCAGCAGCCGGAGGTCGACAAGGCCGTGCAGGCTCTCAAAGACAAGGCCAAGGCCGAGGGCAAGCCCGTTCCTTACGCCGCAATCGACAAGCTCGATCACCAATTCGCCGACCGCATTCCCCGCCCGCCCCTGTCCGTGCTCATCGATCACATTGACCACATCGCCAAGGTCGCCGGCATCGACCACGTCGGGCTGGGTTCGGACTTCGACGGCATCGAGGGCCAGCTTCCGCAGAGCATTGACTCGGCAGCCGACCTGCCCAGAATAGCCACCGCGCTGCGCCAACGCGGCTACAGCGAGGCCGATATACAGAAGATCGAGGGCGGCAATCTGCTGCGCGTCTTCCGCGAAGTCGAGCAGGTCTCCAAGCAACTCCAAGCCGAAGATCGTTCCGGCATCCGCGAGAAACAGCCCTTCGACGAGCGGCAGAAATAGACCCCTGCCCTTTGTTTTGGTAGCAGTCCGCATTCATTTCGATTTAGATTTGTTTGTCAGCTTCGCGATACAATGAATACACGTATTCACGAAGGAGGCAATGATGGCGACTTCGATCAGACTGACGCCCGAACTCACCCACCGGCTCGATCAACTGGCGCTGAAGACTGGGCGAACAAAGGCATTCTATCTGCGCGAGATTATTGAAGGCGGCATCAATGAGATCGAGGAGTATTATCTGGCCGCCGAGACGCGGTCGCGAGTACGTACGGGGCAGGAGCAGGTGCACTCCGCCGCCGCGGTAAGGAAAGACCTTGGCCTGGACGATTGAGTACGCCGAAACCGCAAAGAAACAACTGCGCAAATCGTACAGAACAAAATGGCGATTCGCGCAGAGCGAACGAGCGTGGAGGCGCTCGCCACGCCGCAAGAAGCTTAACGCCATTCATTGATCGAATTTTGAGGCTCCTGTGATGCCCCTTTATCCAAATGCCAAGGATCTGATTCGGAAGAACCTTGAGGCGCTTCAAGCTGGCCAGCGGGTTCCCCGCGTGGCAGTAGGTCGGCTGACAAAGGTGCAGATTGAAGCCGTAAATGCGCAGCAGGCTGCTGAAGACTTGCCTCTAAGCATAGATGAGGTGGTTTTCGTTGGCCGCCACATTTACAAAAGACGCATTTTGGAAGATGGCTATTTAATCAGTGATGTCATCGATCAATTAGAAAGCGCCATGAGTGAGCGGTCGGAAGTCATTGCAAATGAATACATGACGGCAATAAAAAACCCAACGGCACGAGCAGATAGGCTCGGCAACCTCGTGCATGACGAAGCGATCCTGGAATGTTCAAAGTATCGGCCCAACCCGGATATTTTCTCGGTCATGCCGAAAGGTGACAAAATTAAACCCAAAAAGCAAAAGACCGCTGGAAGCGGCCTTCTGCCTAACAAATGAGCGGTTCGCTCGGTTAACACGTTCACCCGACGCCCCAACCGCTTAAGTGAATTATTGGCGCAATATGCCGATTTGTCAAGGAAAATCGGCATTTGACGGACATTGACCACGACTGACGCCAAGTTGAGCCAGTCCTCAATGGACTATACCCCTCAAGCGCACCCGCGCTCAGATCTCCATGATCACCGGCATAATCATGGGCCTTCTGCCGGTAGTCTTCTGGATCAGGCGCTTCAGTTCCGCGCGCACCTTTTCCTTGACCATGCCGTAGTCGGCTCTCTGCTCACTGTTCAATCCATCGAGAGTTTTGAGCACCACTTCACGGGCTTGCTCGGTAATGTCTGCGCCGCCAAAGCCGCGCATCACCACCTCGGGAGCCTGCTGCACCTTGCCGGTGCGCTTGTTGATGGCCAAAACCGCCAGCACCACGCCGTCTTCCGACAGAATGCGCCGGTCGCGCAGCACCAGTTCCTCAACCACATCGGTCGTGGAGCCGGAGTCGATCAGCACGCGCCCAGTCGAGACCTTGTCCTTCTTGCTGACGCTGGTCTTGTCGAGTTCGAGCACGTCGCCGTCTTCCATGACGACCGAGTGCTCGACGGCCCCGGTTTCCATGGCGATTTGCGCATGACGGCGCAGGTTGCCATAGTTGCCGTGAACGGGAATGAAGAACTTGGGCCGCACCAGGTTGATCAGCAGGCGCATTTCTTCCTGCGAACCGTGGCCGCTGACGTGAATCAGGCCATTCGAGCCGTTGTCATAGATGACATTGGCATCGCGGCGATAGAGGTGGTCGATGACCCGGAAGATGCTCTTCTCGTTGCCGGGAATAACGCGCGAACTGAGTACCACGGTGTCGCCGGCGTCGATGTGCGCATGTTTGTGGTTATCGACCGCGGCGCGGCTCAGGGCGCTCATGGGCTCGCCCTGGGTGCCGCTGATCATGATCATCACCTGCTCGGGCGCATAGTCGCGCACCTGGCTGGGATTGATGATGAGCCCTTGAGGAACCTCGATGTAGCCCAGATCCTGGGCAATTTCAGTCGATTCCATCATCGAGCGGCCGACGATAGCTACCTTGCGGCCATGCTTCTGGGCCAGTTCGAGGGCGATCCTCATGCGATAGATCGATGAGGAGAAGCAACTGAAGAAGAGCTTCTTCTTGGTCCGCGAGAAGATTTCGTCCAGGCGGGGAATGACGGCCGACTCGGAGGGCGTGTAGCCGGGGCGCTCCACGTTGGTCGAATCCTGCAACAGGGCCAGCACGCCACGCTTGCCGTACTCAGCAAAGGTGTGCAGATCGAAGAGCTTGCCGTCGAGCGGAGCCAGGTCGATCTTGAAGTCGCCGGTGTGGATCACGACGCCGACCGGGGTCTCGATGGCCAGGGCCACCGCGTCCACCACGGAGTGAGTCACATGAATCGGCTCGATGGTGAAGGGGCCGATGGTGAACTTTTCCTTGGGGACGATCTCGACCAACTCGGTTTCGTCGAGCAGGCCGTTCTCTTCCAGGTTGCCCTCGACGTAGGCCAGGGTGAACTCGGTGGCGTAAACCGGAACCTTGATTTCGCTGAGAATCCAGGGCAGGCCGCCGATGTGGTCCATGTGCCCGTGGGTGAGGATGATGGCGCGGACATGCGCCTTGTTTTCAACCAGGTAGGAGATATCGGGGACAACGATATCCACACCCAGCAACTCCGACTCCGGGAACATCAGCCCGGCGTCGATCACGATAATGTCGTCTTCCCAACGCAGGGCCATGCAGTTCATGCCGAACTCGCCGAGCCCGCCCAGGGGAATGATTTTTAGCTTTTTGGTATGCATCTGTCAGATTTGATGCTAACACCAGCGGGATGGGCGCACAGGTCATTCTGCGCGGCAGCCTCAATTTCGTTTCGCCAAGCGGACTTCCATCAGCTTGTGGGGGATTGGCCCAGCGAATAAAGAACCACTGAAGCAAGGGCCAGCACAATGGCGGCCAGCCGATAGCCATTGACTGGCTCATGCAGCCAGAAAAGCCCAATAAAAACGGTTGTGGTCAGAATCGAGAGCACGGCGTATAGAACGTATTGCGAAACGCCAAAGCGGGTGTAAAGCAGGTTGAAGCCGAGGTTGGTGAGGAAAAGCCCTCCGCCCACCAGCAATGCGCATGCGTTCTATTGCTCAGACGCTGGTCTTGGCGGCAACTACAGTCAGGAATGTAAGGGTAGCTGGAAGACGGTCCAGCGAAAAAGCGGGAATCGACAAGACTGGCCCCTTATGGCGGTTGCTGCTGCCAGACAGTTCTTAACGGCAGCAAGCAGCCCACACAACGCAAGATGAAACCGCAAACACCTGAAGGGGTCGCACATGCGAGGAATAAAAACTCTACTGTTCACATCGGCATTGCTCACGGGGCTTGCTATGGCGCCAAAGGCGCAAGCGCAGGTTGTGTTCGATATCGGCATTCAACCTGAATGCTCTTACGGTTATTACGACTACGCGCCGTATGAATGCGCTCCGTATGGCTTCTACGGTCCAGGCTATTTCTATGACGGCATCTTCCTGGGCATGGGGCCTTGGGCTGGCTGGGGCTACGGGCACGGCTGGGGCGGACATCGCTTCCGTGACGGAGGCGGCGGAAGTTATCGAGGCGGTGGGGGATACATGGCCAACCGCAGCAGTTATGCC
>Ga0224528_1001680_pt1 | contig 14005 bp, 10 predicted proteins | sample CBST25metaG_2_FD_179888 | JGI IMG/M metagenome (GOLD analysis project Ga0224528, IMG submission 179888) | Peat soil microbial communities from Stordalen Mire, Sweden - C.B.S.T25 | ecosystem: Environmental > Terrestrial > Soil > Wetlands > Peat | place: Sweden: Norrbotten County, Stordalen Mire...
CACCCCCCCCTAACCCCCTGGGGGTATCGGCGTTGCTGCTCAGATTCGTCCAAGTAGGAGACTCTCCTGCTGCCGGGTTACCATCGCAATCAATGACCATGCGCGCCCGGCTTCCTCTTGTCTGCCTGCTCGTTTCCGCTTTTGCTGTCTCAGTCGCTGCAAAGCCGCGCCCAATTGCGGTGAAGGTGGTGGTGGTGGCCATGTTTGAAGTGGGCGCCGACACGGGCGACGCGCCCGGCGAGTTGCAGCATTGGGTCGAGCGCGACCATCTCGACCGCATCTATCCGTTGCCTGCCGGTTACCACGCGGTGCGCATGAATAGCGACGGCGAGATGGCCGTGCTCACCGGCCAGGGTACGGCGCACGCTGCCGCCACGCTGATGGCTTTGGGCCTGGACCCGCGCTTCGACCTGAGCCACGCCTACTGGATTGTCGCCGGAATCGCTGGGGCCAGCCCGGAGCGGGCTTCACTGGGCTCGGCTGTGTGGGCGCGCTGGGTGGTGGATGGCGACCTGGGCTACGAGATCGACGGCCGCGAGATTCCGCCCGGCTGGTCCACCGGCTATGTGCCTCTGCGCAAGACGCATCCCTTCGAGGAGCCCGTTGCGCCGCTCGAAGGTCAGGTCTTTGCGCTGAATCAGGATCTGGCCAAGTGGGCTTTCAGCTTGACGCGCGCGCTGCCGCTCGCCGACTCGGAGCGCTTGCAGAAAATCCGCCCCAGCTTCGACGGTGCCGCTGCCAACCGACCGCCGTTCGTCGCCATGGGCGATGAGCTTTCTTCCTCGACCTACTGGCACGGGAAACTCTTCGACGAGTGGGCCGCGCAGTGGGTGAGATACTTCACCGGCGGCAAGGGAGAGTTCGCCACCACCGCGATGGAAGATACCGGCACGCTGCAATCGTTGCAGTTCCTGGCACAGGCCGGGCGGGTGGATGCGCAACGGATCCTGGTGCTGCGGACGGTGAGCAACTACGACCGCCAACCACTCGGTATGAGCGCGGCTGAGAGCCTTGACAAGCAGCGCGCAGGCACCACCGGCGCTTTCCTGCAGTCAATTGAAAATGCCTACACGGTGGGCCACGTAGTGGTGAACGAACTGCTCACCCGCTGGCCGAACTACGCAAGGACGGTGCCGGGCGCGAACCAACCCGCACAGCCCAAGCCGTAGAGGGATTTCTTCAACCTGAGCTTCGATCCGATGGGGAGAGCGGTCAGGAGTCCTTTCGGTAAAGAAGGTCGCGGATGGCACTCCGCCGTGCCTCGTTCACTTCACTCGCGGCCTTGCGTTCCTCCGCGGTCATGGACGCTTCATCGGCGGAGTCGGTGGATTCTGGGGCACTGCACTCGGGACAGCGGTTCGCGAAGCCGGGTTTATCCGGTCTGAGTTCGAACTCCTGAGAACAAACGACACAAGTTTTCATAGGAAATGGCATTTGCTATTGATGCTAACGCACACGACGCTTCCTGGGTAGCCTCTTGCGGCCACTATCCCAAACCATGGAACCCAGACCGCGCGCCAGAGCACTCTTGGCGAAGGGTGGCCCGAGAGTCGAGAATGCATGAGTTCCTCAAATTCTCAACTCGGTTGCGTACTGGCCTCCTTTTGGATCTGCGGGCCGGGAGCGCAAGCATAAGGAAGACTGGATGCACTCTGTTTGGTTTGGCGAGTTTTCGGGCACTCTGGTACTGGTGCTCTTGGGTAACGGCGTGAATGCAGGCGTAACGCTGCGCAAGTCCTACGCGGCAAATGCCGGCTGGATGGTGATTTGCGTCGGCTGGGCGCTGGCCGTGCTCTCTGGCGTACTGGTGGCGCAGGCCTTCGGCAGTCCCGGCGCCAGCCTGAACCCGGCCATTACACTCGCTACGGCGGTGAACACCGGCAACTTCGCGCCGGTGCTGAGCCAGTGGTCGGCTCAACTGCTGGGCGCCATGTGCGGTGCTGTACTGGTGGTTCTGCACTACGGTCCGCATTGGGCTCTGACGCCCGACCCGGCTGCCAAGCTGGGCATCTTCTGCACCAACGCCGCGGTGCGCAGTCCGCTCTTCAACATCTTCAGTGAAGCCCTGGGAACTGTCGTGCTGGTGGTATTGGCTGCGACGATCGGGTCGCGCGGAGTTTCACCCACCGGCCCCGCGCCAGGTATGGGACCGTGGCTGGTGGCCAGCCTGGTGTGGGGCATCGGCTTGGGATTGGGGGGAACCACCGGCTATGCCATCAACCCCGCTCGCGATCTGGGGCCGCGGCTGGTCCACGCTCTGCTGCCGATTCCCGGCAAGGGCGGCTCGAACTGGAGCTACGCGCCCATCCCGATCATCGGCGATCTGATTGGCGCTGCGCTGGCCGGGCTGCTCTTGCACTACGCGCACATCTAGAAAGTTTGTTGAACTTTCCGGTTTCCAGCTTCCTGTGATCGCCCATAAGCCTTGTCATTCTGAGCGTAGCGAAGAATCTGCATTTTCCTCGCTTTCCGCACAGCAACCAATCTTCCAGTCATGCTGCAAACTTCAGACCGATTGTGCGCGGCCATTTTCAATTGTTCGACTACCAGCTCACCACCGTCACCGCGAAGGGCTCCAGCCTGAGCTTGCCATCGGCGGGCTTCACAGGGCGCGCCGGACCATCGCTAGTTGCACCATCCACGGTGAGCGCACTGGCTTTCTCCGCATCGGGAAGCGTTACCTCCACGGCGCGATTGCGCTTGTTCACCAGCAGTAACTTGCGGCTGGCGGGCGTGACGAAAGCCTGCGAGTCGAGATCGCCGGAGTTGATTGAAGTCTCGACCAGCGAATCGCCGGGATGGAAGGAATCCTTCAGCAGCTTCAGCACCCAGAAACGCGCGTTGGGCTGGTTGGTCTGCCAGTTCATCATGCTCACGCTGGGATACTGCGTGGGGTAGCCGACCAACTGCGACTCGCCGATGACGTCGATTTCGAGCCGCGCAAGCTCGATGAAGAGATGCGCGTAGAGCGCGCCGGCCAGGTTCCAGTAAGCCGGAGGAGGCGGAGTCTTGTCGGCGGCCGTGTTGTCCGTGGGCAGAATCACTCCCAACTCATCGAGATCCGTCTTGGTCTCCGGCGAGAGGCGCTTGCGGATTGCCTCGACATACCGCACCGTATTCAGAAAACCGTTGGCCTGATCGAAGAAGGTGTACTGCCAGTGATCGATGTTCTGCGCGCCATCGGGCGTGGCGTAAAAGTGATAGGAGATAAAGTCCAGTGGAATGCCAGGCCGGTGATTCTTGTGGTTCAGAAAGTACTCGAAGTATTGCGGCGAAGTGCTGGGAGCGGCCAGCGCCAGGCCGACGAACTTGGTCTCCGGCGACACCTGGTGAATAGCGCCGACGATGGCGTCGTAACGCGCGGTGTATTGTTCCGGCGAGGTCGAGTGCTCGGATTCCACCTCGTTCAGAATCTCCCACACGGGGAACTTGTAGTGATAGCCGGAGTTGTGGCGCACGCCATTCTCATCGGTGAAGCCGCCGTTCACATACCAGCTCACCAGGCGGGCGTAGTAGTCGCCCAACTGCTTGCCGCTGGGGTCGCGCAGCTCGGTGCCCTGCGTGTAGTTCCACTCCACCTGATTGGGGTCGGCGGGATAGGTCACCGGCTTCTCCGTCTTGAAGAGCCACGCCGGCATGGTGCTGAAGTTCATCACCGGCGAATGACCCTCGGTAGCGGCCAGAAAGTCCTTCGTCATGGGATCGATCACGCTGAAATCCCAGCTTGTCTTCTCGGGCGTGGGCGCTTCCAGTTCAGCTACCGCGAGCCGGGGATACGGCAGCCACGGCACATAGCGCACATAGTCTGCGCCCAGTTCCTTGACGGCTTTATAGGAAGCGGCGCTTAACGGATCGCCGGGCCGCAAGGGAGGATTGACGACGACCTGCAATGTCGGCGTGGAGCGGGAGACGACAGTTGTCTTCTCCCAACGGATGCTGACGGACGGCGCCGTCTGGCCGCAAAGCGAAGCGGAAAGGAGTGCAACGCTGAGCGCTGCTCCCAGGCTGCGCGGAAAGATCACTCGGCAAATGGAAGCAACTGGAAACAAACGAGTCATGGCGAGGCTTCTCCTGGCTAAGCGCAAGCGCAGTGGCGACCGCGCTTCGCTCGTAAGGTATATCACTCCATGAGTTCCGGCTTCAAATGTAGCGGTTGTATCCTTGCTGGGAGCAGCCTTGTTCGCGGTTGGCAGCTCTGTTTGAACAGGTGAACATCCGTATGGCGGAAACCATTCTTCAAATCGATCCGCGCGACAACGTCGCGGTGGCGCTGGTGCCGCTTGTGGCCGGCTCGGCGGTGCGTGCGGGCGCATTGTCGTTTTCTGTTGCGGAAGCCATTCCCGCCAAACACAAGTTGGCGCTGACCCGCCTCGATCCCGGCGACCGGATTGTGCTCTACGGCATGACAGTCGGCGAGGCGGTGGAAACCATCGAACGTGGAGGGCTGCTGACGACGCGCAATGTGCGGGATCGCGCCGAGGCTTACTCGGCGGTACGCCAGCCGGTCGCCCTTTCCTTGCCGGACGCTTCGCATTGGGTTAGGCGCACTTTCATGGGCTATCCTCGCGCCGATGGCCAGGTGGGCACGCGCAACTACTGGCTGGTGGTGCCGCTGGTCTTCTGCGAGAACCGCAACGTGGAGCGCATGAGGGAGGCGCTCGAAGAAGAGCTTGGCTACAGCGGTCCGTCCAGTTATCGCAAGCTGGTGCGCCGTTTGGTTGAAGAGCGGAACGGCGGCAACGGGCAGGCCGCGGAAGTTGCCGCTGCACGCGCCGAGCGTGTCTTTCCGCAACTCGACGGCATTCGCTTTCTTACCCACCAGGGCGGCTGTGGAGGAACCCGCCAGGATGCGCAGGCGCTCTGCGGATTGTTGGCCGGATACATTCACAATTCCAACGTGGCAGGCGCTACGGTGCTGAGCCTGGGCTGCCAGAACGCGCAAATCTCCATGCTGATGGAGGAACTCAGCGCGCGCGATCCCGAACGGACCAAGCCGGTGCTGGTCTTCGATCATCAAAAGTCAGGCAGCGAGTCGGCGCTGATGAATCGCGCGTTGGAAGCGACCTTCACCGCGCTCGTCGAGGCCAACAGCACGGAGCGCGCACCCGCGCCGCTTTCCGCTTTGACCGTGGGATTGAAGTGCGGCGGCTCGGATGGATTCAGCGGCATCTCCGCCAACCCCGCAGTCGGCTACCTTTCGGACTTGCTGGTGGGCGTGTGCGGAACGACGTTGCTCTCGGAGTTTCCCGAGTTGCATGGCGTGGAGCAGGAGATGGTCAACCGTTGCGTGAGCGATGAGTTGGCCCAGCGCTTCTGCGAATTGACGCAGGCGTATCAGGCGCGCGCCAGGGCTGTCGAGTCGGGCTTCGAGATGAATCCCTCGCCAGGCAACATCGAGGACGGACTGATTACCGGCGCCATTAAGTCGGCGGGCGCAGCGCGCAAGGGTGGCGTTTCGCCGATTCGCGGAGTTCTGGATTTTCCAGAATACGCGCGCACGCCGGGACTCAACCTTCTGTGCACGCCGGGCAACGACGTGGAGTGCGTGACGGCGCAAGTGGGCGCGGGCGCGAACCTGGTGCTGTTTACCTCCGGACTGGGAACGCCAACGGGCAATCCTATTGCGCCGGTCCTCAAGATAGCGACGAATACGGCGCTGGCCGAACGCATGAGCGACATCATCGACTTCGATGCCGGCGCGATCGTGCGCGGAGAGGCGACCATTGCCGGGTGCGCGGAAGAATTACTGGAGTTATCGATCGAAGTTGCCAGCGGGAAGCGATTGACCAAGGCGGAGTTGCTCGGCCAGAACGATTTCATTCCGTGGAAGCGCGGGGTGTCGCTGTAGCGAAGTGGAAGACGCCGCCGGATGAGGTTGAATCCCACACCTCCAAGAGCGAACTGTGGAGGGGCGCTCGTTTTTTCCAGCGCTGCGGAAACTCTCTTCTTTACTCCAGATAGGAAGAGACCACGGCCAGCGCGGAAATTGCCGCCGTCTCCGCGCGCAGAATGCGCGGACCCAGCGAAGCGGCGCGCCAGCCATTGGCGTCGAAGAGAGCCTCTTCGGTGGGAGCCCATCCGCCTTCCGGGCCGATGGCGATTTCCAGAGCGGGCATCTCGGTCTCCGCGGCGGCGATGGCTTCTTCGAGTGCGTTGCGCAGCGTGGTGGTGCGCTCCTGCTCGGCCAGCACAATGCGCGTGGACTCCGACGCCGCACGAACGCGCGAAGCCAGCGGCGCCGGATCGTAGATTTCCGGCACGTCCGAACGTCGGCACTGCTGCGCCGCTTCGAAGGCAATGCGCCGCCATCGATCGGTACGCTTCTGGGCAGCCTCAGCCAGGTGCTTCTCGGTTCGGCTCGCAATCATCGGAGCCACTGCGGCGACTCCCAACTCGGTGGCCTTTTCGATTGCCCACTCCATGTGGTCAAACTTGTACACCGCCATCACCAGCGTGACGGGCAGCGCGGGATCAGCCTCGAGTTCCGATCCCAGGTTGAAGCGAACCTCTTTGGGGGTCACGGCCGCGACTTCGGCGTGAAAAACATGTCCGCCCGCGACCACGTCGGCCTGCATGCCCGGCTGGGCGCGGAGTACGCGCGCCATGTGCTCGGCTTGCGCGCCCACGATGGTTGCGGTCACTTCGTCCCAGTGTTCGGCGATCCAGCGGCGGCGTGCCACGAATCTTCCCCCTTGCGTCTACTGCGTTTCTCAGTCTAATTCATTCCCAAAAACACTTCAGGGGAACGCTGAATGCGTCCCCCTGAAGTGTTGCCTTTTGGTTGGATGGTTTAGTTACTTCTTCTTCGCGGCCTTCTTGGCTGCCTTTTTCTCGGGAGCCTTTTTGGCTGCCTTTTTCGTTGCCATTTGCCTATTCTCCCTCTCGATGATTTTGCATCGACCCTGCAACACTTAGTGCAGTTGAGGAATGTATAGTTTCATGTTCGACCAGTGTCAAGAGAAAAACGTAGTGGTGGTGAAAAAAAGAGCAACATTCTTTCCACACGGATTCGATTGCCTTGCACGCAGGTCAGATGAGATGGGTGGACTTCAACAGCGCCAGCGCCAGTCCTGCAATCAGATCGTGCCAGCCGTGCGCAAACATTCCGGCGCGCAGGCTGCGGCGGAAGAGCGCGAGCACGCTGAAGAGTACGCCGAAGACCGCGAGCAGAACCATGTTGCGCACGCCCTGGTAGGCGTGAGCTGCGCCGAAGACGGCGGCAGAAAACAGTACGCCAGCAAGGACGCCGCCGCGCACCCAGCCAATGAACTGGCGCTGCAGATAACCGCGGAAGACAACCTCCTCGGCAAAGCCGACGAAGAGACAGAGCAGCGTCCACGCGGCAACCTCGCCGGCGTTCGCGGGCGCCAGTTGCGAAAGCGCATGCAACGCCTGCTGCTGCGAAGGATCGGATGCGAAGGGCTGTCCAGTCTGTCCGGCAACATGGACCGCCGCGGGATGGTGCGTCAGCGCGGCTTCGACTTCCGTCCACGCAATGCCCAGCGCACCCAGCACAATCAGTGAGGCGATCCAGAAAACCAGCGCGAAGCCAAGGTCCGCGGCGATGGCGCGCAGGTCGAATTTGAAATTGCCGAGCAGGGAGCGAAACGGAGTTTTCCTGAGGCGCAATCCAAACAGCACCCAGGCAAGCATCGCCGCTTCCATCGCCCCCGTAAAGCCGTAAGTCGCAAGCCGGTTAAGCGGTCCGTGCATCGCGGAAATCTGCCCCGCGCCATGAATGGAAATCGCAACAATGGCCACGACGAGCACGACGGTGTGCCAGGCGGGAGCGACGGTGAGCTCCGCGGGAGCGGGCGCTTGAAGTGAAACGGCGGGTACTAACTCGGTCGGGTCGTTCTCTGAAGTCGGCAAGGTAGCCCTCTGCGACAGAATAGCGAGTTGGGAGTACTTGGCGCGAATCCGGAACGGCTTCTTCTCTCAGCACTCGATGATATTCAAGGCAAGCCCAGCCAAGCTGGTTTCCTTGTAGCGCGATTGCATGTCGAGCCCAGTCAGATACATGGTGCGAATCACCTGGTCGAGCGAGACCTTGTGCGCTTCAGACTCGTTGAGCGCGATGCGCGAGGCCTGGATGGCCTTGGCCGCGCCCATGGCGTTGCGCTCGATGCAGGGAATTTGCACCAGACCGCCGATGGGGTCGCAGGTCATGCCCAGGTTATGCTCCATGGCAATCTCGGCGGCGTGTTCCACCTGTCCATTGGTTCCGCCCAGAGCGGCGGTCAGTCCACCGGCAGCCATCGAGCAAGCCACGCCCACTTCGCCCTGACAGCCGACCTCCGCGCCGCTGATAGAGGCGTTTTCCTTGTAGAGAATGCCGATCGCCGCCGAGGTAAGAAAGTAGCGCAAAAGGCCTTCGTGGTCCGCTTCGGGCGAGAAGCGCTCATAGTAGTGCGCCACGGCCGGAACTACGCCCGCCGCACCGTTGGTGGGCGCGGTCACCACGCGTCCGCCGGAGGCGTTTTCTTCGTTCACCGCCATCGCCCAAACCGTAACCCAATCCAGCGGCGCCAGCGGATCGCTCTGAAAACCGTTGGCTTCCTTCTCATGCAGACGTGCTGCCAGCCGGTGCGCGCGCCGCCGCACGTTCAGGCCGCCGGGCAGAATTCCCTCTGCCGCCACGCCGCGCACTACGCAATCCCGCATCGTCTGCCAAATGCGGTCGATGCCCAGGCGCACGGTTTCCACCGGAGATAGCTCCGCGGTGCGTACCGCAAGCGCGCACTCGTTTTCCAGCATCAACTGGCTGATCGAAAGCTCGTTGGCTTCGGCCGTGGCCAACAGTTGCGCAGCATTGTGAAAGGGAAAGGGAATCGCAGCCTGCTGGTCTTCTATTGACTGCGGCGCCGGTACGGAGCCCTCCTCGAGGTCTTCCGTGATGAATCCGCCGCCGATCGAAAAGAAGGTGCGCTCGTCCACCACCTCGCCAGCGGCGCCGAAAGCTTTGAGGCGCAAACCGTTTGGGTGTTGAGTGTGCGCACCGGGAGGAAACATCGTGTCACGTCGCCAAAGAAGGTCGCGGATTTCCTCGAAAACGATCGGGTGTGTTCCGGCCAATTGAATCTTTCGCTCGCTGCGAATCGCCGCAAGGGTGGAGTCGATGGCCGCGGGATCGATCGCCGCCGGTTCGTTGCCGGCCAGACCCAGCAGAACCGCGCGGTCGGTGGAGTGGCCCAGCCCGGTCAGCGCCAGGGAGCCGTACAACTCCGCCTGCACGCGCGCAACACGGGCGAGAAGACCGCGCTCACCCAGTTCCCGCGCAAAGCGGCAGGCCGCGCGCATGGGCCCCATGGTATGCGAACTCGATGGGCCGACGCCGATTTTATAAAGGTCGAAAAGACTCGTAGTCACGCAGACGATTGTACCGGGAGCGACGGGGCGGAAAACATTCTTCTGCGCAGGTCTCCGGATTTATTCATGCGGCCCGCCCGGCTGGTTTACGCGAACTGGACTCAGTCGAAGATCACGGTTTTGTTGCCGTAGCAGAGGATGCGCCGGTCCAGGTGCCAGCGGACGGCGCGCGACAGCACGATCCGCTCCAGATCCCGCCCCCGCTCCACCAGATCCTCCACCTGGTCGCGGTGCGAGATACGCGCCACATCCTGTTCGATAATCGGTCCGTCATCCAGGATTTCCGTGACGTAGTGGCTGGTGGCCCCGATCAGTTTCACTCCGCGCGCGTGCGCCGCGTGATAAGGCTTGGCCCCGGTAAAGGCGGGAAGAAACGAGTGATGTACGTTGATGATCGAATTCGGGAAGCGGCGCACGAAATCCGGCGAGAGAATCTGCATGTAGCGGGCCAGCACGACGAAGTCGACGCCGTAGCTCTCCAGCAATTCGACCTGCCGTGCCTCGGCCTCCGCGCGCGTCGATGAAGTGACCTGAACGTGCTCGAAAGGAACGCCGTAAAATGCGGCCAGATTCTCCACATCGCGATGATTCGAGACGATCACTGGAATCTCGCAAGGGAGCTCCCCGGTGCGCCAGCGATGCAGCAGGTCGGCCATGCAATGCAGGTACTGAGAACAGAACAGCGCCATGCGCGGCCGGCTGGTGCCCACGGTCAGCTGCCAGTTCATGCCGAGACTGGCGGCCAGTGGCGCAAAGGCCACCTTGAAAGCCTCCAGGTCGAAGCGCGCCGTGTGCGGCTCCGGCAAGTTTGCTGCGGACGCCGCGGCGCCATTCAGTGCCCACTCGACGCGCATGAAAAAGAGACTCAAGTTGTGGTCCTGATGTTGGTCGGCGTGCAGGATATTGGCGCCTTGCGCGTAGAGCAGCGATGAGACGCGGGAAACCAGGCCCCTCTGGTCCGGGCAGTCGATGAGGAGAACGGCGGAATCTTTCATGGTTTTCTCAGAGTACGACATTGGGGGGTGCACAGCGGGTTCCTGCGCGAGGCAGGCGCTGCGGGGAGAGAAAAAACGCCGGGGCAAAGGTCGCCCCGGCGTGCGCGTGCAACGCAGAAATCACTTTCTGTTTCCTCAGGCCGCGGTCTCGCCGCGAACCGCCAAGGGGCCGGCCAACTGCAGGCGCAAGCTGCCGGCCAGGTCGGCGACCACGCGGAGCTTGTCCGCGACCGCGGCAGGCACTTCGTTGGCCGAGAGAGCTAGTTGTGAGTTGAGCAGCAGGCCTGCGACGGTGGCTTTTAGCTCCGTTTCGATAGCCGCGGCAGCCGCGCGCCGGGCCAGCAGTTGCTCCCGCTCGCGGCGGTGCAGGGCGGCGCGGATCTCGCGGATAAGGCGGGCGGCTCCGGAGAGTGCGAAGTTGATCTGCAGAGGAATCGCCAGGCCAGCGTGTTCCCATATCGCCTCTGCGGCCGCGGGGTCGCACTCTGCCATGGTCTCGTCCACCACCACGGCTTCGAACTCCCTGCGGCGCAGCAATCCCAGCGCGGACTTGCGGCCCTCGGCCACCTCGACCTCCATGCCCAGTTGCGTGGCCACCACGGCGGCGCAGTTGCGGGCGCCTTCGATTCCACTCACGATCAGAATGTTCATCGTCTGTTCCTCGTCTGCCCGCACGGCCAGCGTGGGCCCGGGGGCGGTTCCAAGTCCCGACGGCTTCGGCTTTCGCCGGAGATTGCCGGTTCTTTTCCATCTGATTTTTCGTTGGTTGATCGGCGCGCCCGGCTGCGGCTTTCGCCGTGAACCGCCTACTCTTCCTTGAGCGGGTCGGCGATGCCGTATTCCTTCAGCTTGCGGTAGAGCGTCGTCTTGCCAATGCCCAGCAGCCGCGCCGCTTGCAGCTTGTCGCCGTGCAGGGTGCGAATGGCGCTCAGAATGGCCTCGCGCTCCAGGTCGGCCAGCGTCTTCACCGCGGGCGCCTCGCCCCCTGCTTCCGTTTCGGCGGCCTGTGCGGCCGAGCGACGGGCCTCCAGCCCCTGCTGCTGCAACTGCGTGGGCAGGTCGCCCAGATGCAGGATCGGCCCGGAAGAGAGAGCGCAGGCCCGCTCCACCGCGTTCTCCAACTCCCGCACGTTGCCCGGCCAGTCGTGGCGCATCATGGTGCGCAGGGCCTCGTCGCTCAGTGTGAACTTGACGCCGTGTTCGCGACTGAGGCGGTCCAGGAAGTGAGCCGCCAGCAGCGGGATGTCCTCGCGGCGGTCGCGTAGCGGGGGCAGGCGCAGATTGACCACGTTGAGCCTATAGAAAAGGTCCTTGCGGAAGGAGCCTTTCTCTACCATCTCCACCAGGTTGCGGTTGGTGGCGGCTACGATGCGCGCCCGGATGGGCACCCGGTGCGTGGCGCCGACCGGGCGTACTTCCTTCTCTTGCAGGGCGCGCAACAGCTTGGCCTGCAGGTCGAGCGAGAGCTCGCCAATCTCGTCCAGAAAGACCGTGCCCCCTTCGGCGGAGACCAGCAGACCGTCTTTCGCTCGGTTGGCGCCGGTAAAGGCGCCTTTCACGTAGCCGAAGAGTTCGCTTTCGATCAGCGTGGGAACCAGCGAGCCGCAATCGACCGGCAGAAACGGCTTTTGCGCGTTCGGCCCATAGGCGTGGATGGTCCGCGCCACCAGTTCCTTGCCCGTGCCGCTCTCGCCCAGCACCAGCACCGGGTGCGTGCTTTGCGCTACTTTCGAGAGGATGCGGTAGAGCTTCTCCATCTCCGCTGAGCGGCCGATCATGGCGCCCAGTCCCTGCGAGAGCCGGAGCCGCTCGCGCAACTGGCGCGTCGCGGCGTCGGTGGTCAGGCTGGCGGCGGCACGGTCCAGCACCGTCGAGAGCTCGTCCATGGCAAAGGGCTTGGTCAGGTAGTCTGTGGCTCCGCAGCGCATGGCCTCGACGGCGGCGTTGACCGAGCCCGAGGAGGTCATGACGATGACCGCGGTCTGGGGGTAGAGGAGCTTGACCTCGGAAACCAGTTCCAGGCCCTGGCCCGAGCCGGCCGGCAGATTGACCAGAAGGATGTCGGCGGCCCGGCCCCGCAGCAGGGTACGCGCCTGGCTCAGATCTCCGGTGCTTTCGACGGCGTAGCCCAGGCTGGCCGCGATCTCCGCGCAGGCGGAGCGAACCGTCGCATCCGCATCCACCACCAGCAGGTGCAGGCGCACCGACGGCTCCGCGAGTTGGGGGATAAACTCCATATTTCCAGATGGAAGAACTGTTTCGAGCATTGTATTCGCCTCACGCGCAAATCATGAAGTTGGATTCCTGGTTTCCGTCTTCGGGGACTTTACTTTGCCCCCTCTCCGTTTGTCTCAAGGTCTGCGGACAGGCAGCTTGATTTCGATTTTTGCCCCCCCCGCCACGCGGTTGCCGGCGTGAACCCGTCCGCCGCAGGCCTCGATGATGGAGCGGCAGATGGAGAGCCCCAGGCCGCGATGGGAACCCGACCAGTTCTGGTCGGCAACCCCGCGGGGCTGGCTCGTATAGCCGGCATCGAAGATCCTCTCGAGAGCATCGCGGGGAATACCCGGCCCGCTGTCCTCGACCGTAAGCACCTGCCAGGGGAGAGCGTCTGCCGCAGCCGGACGCTCCGCAAGTTCGATCACGATGCGCCCGTTTGCCTGCATCGCCTCGGCGGCGTTTTTGACCAGATTGACCAGAATCCGGGTCAGATCCTCGGCCGTCAGTTGCACTCCAAGCGCGCCGCCTTCGGCATCCACGGTCAGGGCGACTCCGGGCCCGGCCAGGGCGGAGAGCAGATTGCGGGAGGCGAGCAGCTCTGCCGCCAGGTTGTCGATTGGCGTGGCGGCCATTAGGTCCCAACGGCGGGCGCGCTCGTTCCTGATTCCGATCTCGCCCTCCGCGCGCACCATCCCCAGGGAAACCGTGCCAGCCAAGGTGTCAGCCTTCGCGGACGAGGCGCGCGGCGCTTCGCGGGAATCGAGCGTCAGCAGCTTCTCCACCAGGCGGCGACTGGCCGTGGCCACAAGCCGGAGTTCGTTGGCGTAATGGCCGAAGGGAGTGGCCAGTACCCCAGGCTCCTCGAGCAGATCGCAGTAGAGACCAAGAGCCGTCACCATGTTTCTGGCGTCGTGCGCCGCCTCGGCCAGGCTCTCGCCCCGGCTGTGCAGTGTGGCCAAAGTTTCTGCCACCGCTTCCACGCGCTTGCGCTCGGTTCCGCCTGCGTCCAGAGCGCCCGCTCCCACCACACTGAGTTCTGCCGTGCCCAATTTCGTCCCTTGTTCCATCTCCTGCATAACACTCCTCTCCTTCCCGTTTCTGCTCCCAGCCCCTGGGTTCTGCCTTCTTCTAGTACACGTAGCGTGCCAAACCAGAACGCATTGTATAAACTGCTGATAAGGAAAGGCTTGAGTGCGTTAATTTCGTACAGTCAAGCTGGAGTGTGCCACGCCACGGGTTCCAAAATGGAACTGGAACGGAAGATGAATTATATAAAAAGTGTTTATTCTCATATGTTGAGCCTCTTGCAAAATTCCAGCTTTAACCATATTTAAGTGTGGGAATTCAGAACATTAGAATAGGGTTACGAGACCAAACTTAATGTAAAGGAACCCCACATTATGCAGCTTACCCTCTCCGGC
>Ga0224528_1001681_pt1 | contig 14004 bp, 9 predicted proteins | sample CBST25metaG_2_FD_179888 | JGI IMG/M metagenome (GOLD analysis project Ga0224528, IMG submission 179888) | Peat soil microbial communities from Stordalen Mire, Sweden - C.B.S.T25 | ecosystem: Environmental > Terrestrial > Soil > Wetlands > Peat | place: Sweden: Norrbotten County, Stordalen Mire...
CTCATCCGCCTCGACCCGGTCAAACGAAAAGGAAGCATCAAAACGCGAAGAATCATCGCCGCTACCTCCGACCGCTATCGAGCCGATCTCTTGGGACTCAAATGATGTTCATGCGATTGCCCTGGGGTGAACCCCAAACCTCCTTTGCAACTCCTCGCGAGAATTTACGATTAAACTTAGAATGTAGCCTGGGGCGTTCTATGACTGAGAAGAAGATCGAAGAGATGTCGACCCGCCTCAACTGGCCTTACTTTCGGCTACCCCCGTTTTCCCCGGTGGCCGTCGAGATCATGCAGTTGGTCAACCAGGAAGATGTCTCCGTGGAGTACCTGAGCCGCCTGATCTCCTCCGACCAGGCACTTGCAGGCGCCGTGCTCACGCTGGCCAACTCCGCTCTCTACAACCACCGCGTTCCCGTGGTCGATGTTCTGCAGGCCATCAACCGCCTGGGCACCAGGAACATCCAGGGCTTGTGCCTGAACGTCGCCGTGGTCATGTTTCTTGGCAAATCAATTCGACTCCCCTTGATGCAGAACCTGTGGAACCACAACCTCGCCTGTGGATTCATTGCCGAGATCCTGGCCTCCAGAATCGGCATCGACCCGGGCAGCGCGTTCACCTGCGGGCTGATGCACGATATCGGCAGGCTGGCACTGGGAGTCCTGCGCCCCAAAGACTACATGCTTCTGCTCGAAAAACACAAAGATCTCCCCGCCACCATCCTCGAAGACGAAAGGGAGATGTTTGGATTCGATCACTGCGAGGCAGGCTACGAACTGGTCCACAGTTGGATGCTGCCCCCGGCATTCGACGTAGTGGTTGCCAACCATCATGCCGCGAAGCAGAGAGGCGCCCCCTGGGATCTGACGGCTTTGATCAGTCTCAGTTGCAGGATGGCAGACACGGCTGGCTTTACCGCGCTGCCCCGAGCTCAGGCAACGCCCTACGCCGACCTGCTCAGGGAACTGCCACGCCGGGCGGCAAAAGTGCTCTATCCCGACGTACAAGGCCTTGCACTGGAAATTCGTGGCAAGATCGATTTGATGCTGGAGTTCTGATCCGGGCGGGGTCAACTGTTCGCCGCGCCCCGTTGCCGATCGGCACAACCCTAAAACGCCATCCCCACCCCCACCAGGTTGGCAGCGGCGATGATGATCAACATACCCGCCCAAAGCAGCCGTACCGGCCTGCTGCCCACGCCCGCCCACTCGCCTAGCGCCAGTCCTACCAATCCGCCGCACAGAACGTAGCCGCTCATGTGCAGCATCCAATTCACATAGGCAAGGTGCGCCGGAATGCTGGCCGCGCCCCATGCGTAGAAAAAGAACTGAAAGTACCACATGATTCCGCCGGTTGCGGCCAGGCTTGCGTTCTTCACCAGCACCCCTCCAGGCTGGCTCAGATCCTCCCGCAACGAAATCTTCTTCACCAGGGCCAGACGTAGGAAGCAGTAACTCAGGTTGACCAGCGCGCCCCCGCCCATGATGAAGACATAACTCGGCATCGCCGCATACAGGGAATTCACGCCCAGGTGCAGCGCCGCGGCCTCCATCGGCTTGCCTGCGTCAATGGCAAACGACATTCCGGATGAAAACACCCCGCACAGCACCGCCAGCAGCAGCCCCAGCTTCAGATTGAACTCCCTGGCTTTTCCAGCGAGTTGCATCTCCTTCTGATGCCCGGCATAGGAAACCACCGCCACCCCGATCAGGGCAACCAGCACTCCTGCCATGTTCCATCCGCCGCTGGCCGTAGTAAACAGGTCCATTCCGTGTCCGTGCAGAAAGGGAGGCAGCAGCGTGCCGACCATGAGCGTAACGCCGATGGCCACGCCAATGCCCAGCGACATTCCCAGGTAGCGCATGGTCAAGCCATAGCCTACGTTTCCAACGCCCCACATGGCCCCGAAGAGAGCGACCTTCAACAGCACGCTTGAGTCGATGGAGGCATAGAATGCGTGAAAGTCCGGAAGCAGGAAGAAGCTCACGGAAATCGGCAACAGTATCCAGGAGAAGAAACCGGCGATAGCCCAAGTAGTCTCCCACGACCACTTCTTTACTTTTCCGATGGGCGCGTAGAACGAGGCTCCGGATGCCGCCCCAACCATGTGCCATCCGATTCCCGCGATAATCGACGTCACGCGTACTCCTTCTCTGCACCCACTCCCCTGGGCAGGCACACTCCACACACGCCGGGCTTTCCCATTAAAACCGCTCGGCCTTCCTGGCCTGCTCTTCCCGCAGGCCAGGAAGCCTTACTTATTGTGCGGCCTTTTCACTTGCCCTGCGAAGCCGCCTCGCTGCGACTCACCGTCACTGGCCCCAGCAGACCCGACGGGAGCAGCGGCGAATCCGCCTTGTACGGCTTCACCGTGGTGAAGGTATATTTCACGGCCGCATCCGGCTGTTGATCTCCAATCAACCGGTTCACCCACGCATTCGTTACCTTGATCGTCAGTTCATTCGCTCCCGGCTTCAACACGCTGGTCACGTCCACGCGGTAGGGCTTGTGCCACACCACGCCCAGCGACTTGCCATTTACCGCGACCTCCGCCAGGTTCTTCACCTCGCCCAGGTCGATCCATAGATGCGCGCCCGGCTTGAACCAGTCCGCCGGAGCAGTGACCGTCCTGGTATAAGTTCCGGTTCCCGAGAAATACTTCACGCCCTTGTCGGAGTTATCGCTCCAGGATGCAAGTTTATCCACCGTGATCGAAGCCGGCGCTCCCCGCTCGGGCTGGAAGCTGACCTTCCATTCACCATTCACGTTGGCAAGCTCAGTCTCCGTCACCTGCGGCAGTGTGTGCGAAGTTGCGCTGGTCGGCTTCCGGAAGACCACGAAGACCGTTCCCCACGGCTCCAGCTTCAAGGGCACAGTCGTGCGTCCGTCGGCAATCTTGAAAGATACAGGTTCAGTCTTCCCGGTCTCCGGATGCCATAACTCCGGCTCCTTGCCAGTTACTCGGAAGGTTGCTTCCACCTGCTCGTTGCGATCCTTGCGATTATCCACAAAATAGAGATCGCCCGACGTCAATTTGCGATGAGCAAAAAGGATCCGCGTGTCCGTCTCCGGCCGTGTGTAATCGAAGTCCGGAGTCACCTTGAGTGCGGCAAAAACATCCTCGAGCTTCTGTCCCGCATAGACCGAGCCCTTGCCCACCTTGTGCACGCCGGTCCCGTCGCCGAACAGTTCATCGTTCAGCTTCTTGAACTCCGCCTGATCGTCGGCAAGGCTGGGATCGTCCAGCGGCTTCGGCCCCGCAACCACCGCGCCGCCTTCAACCAGTTTGTGGATTGCGCGCAGTACGGGCAGAGACATGTGCTTACTGTAGGGGGCCAATCCCAGCACGCGATAACTCATTCCGCCCGGAGTGTGGATGCGTCCATCGGCCACGCTGAGCGCGTGGATCACCGCGTCGGCATTGATGTAATCGAAGCCATAGCCGGCCGGCACATCGGGCGACTTATCGCCGAAGATCGCCGTCAGGTTCGAGTCTTCCCCATAGAAATAAACCAGATCCGCGCCGAAATGCCCCTGCTGCAGCAGATAGCTGCAACGCGCAATGTAGTCGATCCAGGGACCGGCCTGCTCCGCCCACGTCTCGTTGCGATTGAACCACTGCCCGTAAGGTCCCAGTGTGAGCCCCGGAGCCTTGCCCACCAGCGGCTGATGCGCCGACTCGTGAATCACAAAGCGGTTGATGCCGTTCAGCAATTCCTGGTCCGCCGTTGGCTTCAACGTCGCCGGCGACCATGCCCACGCCGCGGATCCAGCGGTCATGGACTCGGCCGCCGCCAGGTTCTGCCCATAGATGTGCGCCACCGAAGCCGACTCGCGATCGTCCGCGTTAAAACCGTACGTCTCGTTGTTGACGCCCGGCTCCTGGGTCCACATCGCGCTCATAGGCACTTCGTTGAATTTCTTCACTTCCATGCCGTCCGCTACAAACGCGCGCCCCGCCTCGTGCGATTCACCATAGTGGCCCATGCCCCGCTCGTGCAGCGTGGCCTCCAATTGCCCGTAATGCTCGTTCGCGATCAGGTCGCCGATAGTCTTGCGGAAGTCCCACAGGAAACGGTCACTGGCCTCTGAGCTTTCCACCACCTGGCCCGTCAGCACAGGCATCCAGGGTGTCGGATCGTACCCGCGCAACTTTTTGAACTGCGCAATCATCTTGTCGGTCCAGTTCTGCGAACCTGCCTCCCAACTATCGTTGATCACGTAGCGGATGCCGCGCTTGCCCATCAAATCCGCGCCCACCGTCGCCTTGTAACTGTCCAGGTAGGTGTCGAAATACTTCTTCACATACCTTCTGTCCAGCTTATCGACTTCAAGCCCGGTAGCCTCGGCTGTGGCGGGATGGTTCGTGATGCCAAGCAGCGAGTACCCAAAGCGCACCACAACCCAGCTCCCCGCCGGCGGAGTCCAGCTCAGCGTTCCATCCGCACTCATCTTCGCGGTCAGATCGATCACATCCGCCTTTGCCACCGCCTCGCCTGCTGCAACCTTGGGCGTTGCCAGCCCGTAAAGCTCCGACTCCGGAACAAACGCGGCCTTTTCTTCAAACCTGTTCACGCGCGCGCCGGAGTGCAGTGCCAACTCGACAATCTCATAGTCCGCCGGAGGAGCACCTGCCTTGGCTCGAATCTGGTCAAAATTGTAGCCCGCCGCCCAACCGGGGATGGGTTCAGCCGGGTTCCGCTTGAAGATCACGCGAAAATACTTCGCCGTTACCGCGGGAAAGGCAATCGTGTGCTGCGGCGCATCGCCGCCTTCCAGTTTCGCCACCAAGCGGAAGTTCTCTCCGTCGTCGCTCGCCTCCAGCGCCTTCTCCGGACCGCCGATTCCAAAGGCCATCCCCAACATCCAATCCATGTCCTTGGTCACGAACGTGATTCCCCGCATCGTCTGCGGCGCGGGAAACTCGTATTGAATCCAGGCGCTCTGCCCCACCGCCGGAATCGGCAGCTTGGTCGTGCTCACTAGGTCGCCGTCCGTCAGCTTCTTCAAATCCGGCGCGCCCCCGCTCCACGTGATCTTCGCGTGCAGCTCCTCAACCGACCTGTCGATTGCCGCCCTGCGGTAGGCGACCACCGCCGCATCGGCATAAAACTGCGGCATCGGCCTGCCGCCCGGCCGGTCTTCGGTCCCCATATTCTGGAATGCACCCGTGTTCGCAGGCGGATGTGCGAGCTTCCCGGTAAAGGGCTTGCCGCCTTCCACCTCCGTCTCGCTCCACACGTATTTCTTCATTCCTTCGGCTGCCGGAACCCACGGCCCGCCCGACTCGCTCCACCCCGGCGAACCGGCAATCGCCTCTTCCATGCCCAACTGATCGGCCAGCACGGTTGCGTACTTGAAAGCGTCCTTCCACTCGGGAGTCATGTAAGCCAGGCGCTTGTCCACCACCTGCGGCGTATCCAAAGCGGCATCGAAGTTCTGGAAGCCGGCAATGCCGACCCGATGCATCCACTCCAAGTCCAGCTTGATGCCTTCCTTTGAGATGTTGCCGTTCATCCAGTGCCACCAAACACGCGGCCGCGCGCCCTCGGGCGGCTGCCGGAAAGCCTCTTCCAGGCTCTTCCCGCCCACCGGCTGAACCTGTTGCGCTGTCAGAGTCCAGGGCATCCCCGCCGCCAGCAGCAGCCCCAGAACTCCCCATCGAACCGCATTCCGCATCGTCATCGCTTCACTCCCAAACTCCACGCCGTATCCCGAAGATTTGCGTAGAGATTTCCTCAAATGAAAAAGTTTCCAGAAGGAAGAACCTTAAGCAACCCGACCCATCTTTGTCAAAAGGTTCTCTGCCGCCATGCCGTCGCTCGAATCAGCACCTGCCTGAACCCTCGCCCATTACACTTTCCCTATGGCCCTTCATATGTACGCCGCCACCACCAGCCAGGGCAAGCTCCGCGACTTTCGCACCGCCGCCGAAGCCCATTCCTTGGCCATCGAACCTCTTCCGGATCTGGACAAAATTCCCCCGCCGGAAGAGACCGGCGAAACTTTTGAGGCCAACGCTACGCTCAAGGCCATCTATTATTCGCGTTTTGCCCCCGGCGCTCTGGTCCTGGCAGATGATTCCGGCCTGGAGGTCGACGCCCTCGATGGCGCTCCCGGCGTCCGCTCCGCACGCTTTGCCGCCGACTCCGGCCTGATCGACTCGCCCGACGCCAACGACAACACCGACGTCTGGAACAACATTCTGCTGCTACAAAAACTGGCCCGCGTCCCCCCCGCCGAGCGCTCCGCCCGCTACCGCTGCGTTCTGGTCGCCGCTCGCGATGGCAAAGCCCTTCACTCCGCCGAAGGTGCGGTCGAAGGCGTCATTCTTGAGGCGCCGCGCGGCACCGGCGGCTTCGGCTACGACCCGCTCTTCTTCCTGCCCGCCCTGGACCTTTCCATGGCCGAGCTCGATCTCGAAACCAAGCTCTCCCTCAGCCATCGCGGCCGCGCCATTGCCGCACTGCTGCCCTTGCTGCGCGATTGAATCCGCACAACTCCCGTCCAAAGGGTCAAAAGCGCGGGCCGCCTTAAGGTAAAAGCGCTGAGCGCCTTGACGATACGGGAGTTGAAAACCAATAATGCAGTTGGAACAAAGCAGACTCTCCCCGTCCATTACCGCGCAACCGACTTGAACGGAACCTTTCCCCGGAACCCTCAGGAGCCGAGAACGCCATGGCAACCGCTCAACAATCTTCCACCCCCACGGTGCGTCCCGGCGTTCCGCCATTGCGCGCGGCTGAGGGCACAACCTTCCTCTGGCGCAAGCTCCATTCCCTGCTGGGCATCATCCCCATCGGCGCCTTCCTCATTGAGCACCTGCTCTCCAATTTCGAGGCCCTCAAAGGCCCGGCAGCCTACGGCGAGCAGGTTCGCTTCCTCAACAGCCTGCCGCTGGTCCGCGTGCTGGAGTGGGTCTTCATCTTCCTGCCTATCCTCTACCATGGCCTCTACGGCGTCTACATCTGGCTGCGCGGCAAGTCCAACATCGTCTACTACCCCTGGGCCGGCAACTGGCTCTACACCGCCCAGCGGTACACCGGCCTCATCGCCATCCTCTACATCGGGCAACACGTCGTACGCCAGCGCTTCATGGGCGTCAGCCTTCCCGAACACCCCATGGCGGCCTTCGCCAAGGTGCAGCAGGAGCTGGCCAATCCCTGGATGCTGGCCGTTTACATCATCGCGATGATCGCCATCTGCTGGCACTTCGCCTACGGCATATGGCTCTTCGCGGCCAAGTGGGGCATCACCCCCGGCGTCACCGCCCGTAAGCGCTTCGGGTACGTCTGCGTTGCCTTGGGCCTCGCACTCGCCGTCATGGGTCTGGCCAGCATCTGGGCATTTGTCGGTGGCCAATATCCCAACGCAGCCAGCTTTTAGCTGTTGGCTGTTAGCTGGCAGCGAGAAACGGGTCCCTGATCTCTGATCTCTGACCCCTGATTTCTGAAAAGGATCGATTCATGGCAACACCCAGAATCATCGTGGTTGGTGGCGGCTTGGCCGGACTCGCAGCGGTCATCAAGATCGCCGAGGCCGGCGGCTCGGTCGACCTCTTCTCCATCGTCCCGGTCAAGCGCTCTCATTCTGTCTGTGCCCAGGGCGGCATCAACGCCGCCAAAAACCTCAAGGGCGAAGGCGACACCACCGACAAGCACTTCGACGACACCATCTACGGCGGCGATTTCCTCGCCAACCAGACCCCCGTCAAGGCCATGTGCGAGGCCGCTCCGGCCATCATCGACCTGCTCGACCGCATGGGCGTGCCCTTCAACCGCACTCCCGAGGGTCTTCTCGACTTTCGCCGCTTCGGCGGCACGCTCTACAACCGCACCGCCTTCGCCGGAGCCACCACCGGCCAGCAGTTGCTCTACGCCCTCGACGAGCAGGTGCGCCGCCACGTGGCCGACGGCAAAGTCAAGAAGTACGAGGGCTGGGAGTTTCTCTCTGCCGTGATCGATTCCAAAGGTGTGGCCCGCGGCATCACCGCCATGGACCTGCGCTCCATGGAACTCCGTTCCTTCCCCGCCGACGCCGTCATTCTCGCCACGGGGGGAACCGGCGCACTCTTCGGCAAAAGCACCAACTCCGTCATCTGCACCGGCTCCGCTCAGTCCGCCGTCTTCCAGCAGGGCGCTTATTACGCCAACGGCGAGTTCATCCAGGTCCACCCCACCTGCATCCCCGGCGAAGACAAGCTCCGCCTCATGTCCGAGTCGGCCCGCGGAGAAGGCGGCCGCGTCTGGGTTCCGCGCACTCCCGGCGATGCCCGTCCCGTCGCGCAGATTCCCGCCTCCGAGCGCTTCTACTTCCTTGAGGAGTGGTACCCCAAGTACGGCAACCTCGTTCCCCGCGACGTCGCCACCCGCGCCATTCATAAGGTGGTGTACGAGCTGGGCCTGGGTCTTGAAGGCCAGCCCATGGTCTATCTCGACCTCACCCACATCGACCGCGCCACCCTCAACCGCAAGCTTGAAGGCATTCTCGAAATCTACGAAAAGTTCGTCGGCGTCGACCCGCGCGACAATCCCATGAAGATCTTCCCCGGCGTCCACTACACCATGGGCGGCCTCTGGGTCGACTTCAACCAGATGACCAATATCCCCGGCATCTTTGCCTGCGGCGAGTGCGAGTACCAGTACCACGGTGCCAATCGCCTCGGCGCCAATTCGCTGGTCAGTTGCATCTTCGGCGGCTTCCGCGCCGGACCCAATGCGCTTGAGTACGCGAAAAGCCACCCCGCTCCGGAGGGCGACGACGGCCACGCCGCCGAGCTGGCCCGCCAGGCCGAAATCAATGCCCGCCTCCTCAACAACAAGGGCACGGAGAATCCCTTCAAGCTCTGGCGCGAACTGGGCCAGACCATGACCGAGCACGCCACTGTCATCCGCTACAACAAGGGCCTCAAGCAGGCCGACGAAAAAGTCGTCGAGCTGCTCGATCGCTACAAGAACGTGAACCTCTCCGACCGCAGTCAGTGGGCTAACACCAGCTTCGCCTTTGCACGTCAGTTGAAGAACATGCTGGAGCTCTCACGCGTAGTGGCGCAAGGCGCTCTTCTGCGCGACGAGTCCCGCGGCGCGCACTACAAGCCCGACTTCCCCGACCGCAACGACGACAAGTTCCTGAAAACCACCAAGGCCAGTTTCACCGGCTCGCCCGAGGGTCCGCGCTTCGAATACGAAGAAGTCGATACGCAGTTCATCAAGCCCCGTCCGCGCCGCTACGACGCAACGAAATAGCATTTTTGCTGGGACGGCTGACTGCCGTGCGGAAAATCGGAGCGAGCAGGAAACACACCGAAGAGGATTCGGGACGAGCACGAAGTGTCAGGGCACGACTTTAGTCGTGCCGCAAACCGAGCAACAAGGTTGGGGGCTTTAGCCCCTGAGGGAAAGCCGGCAAGACGCGCAATCCTTCCCCACGAAAGGGATCATGGCAAACAGGACCGTACAATTCGAAATCAAGCGCCAGGCCAGCCCCGATGCTCCTGCCATCTGGGAGAACTTCGAGCTCGAGTGGCGTCCCGGCATGAACGTCATCTCCGCCATGATGGAGATCGCGGCCAACCCCGTCACCGCCGACGGCCGCCCGACCACCCCCATCACCTACGACTCCAATTGTCTCGAAGAGATCTGCGGCTCCTGCGCCATGCGCATCAACGGCAAGGCCCGCATGGCCTGCTCCGCGCTGGTTGACAATCTGGAACAGCCCATCCGCGTCGAGCCGCTCAGCAAGTTTCCCCTGGTGCGCGACCTCCAGGTCGACCGCTCGGTCCTTTTCCAGAACCTGATGGCCGTCAAAGCCTGGGTTCCCGTCGATGGCACCTACGATCTCGGCTCCGGCCCGCGCGTCTTTCCCCAGCAGCAGGAAGCGAGCTACCCTCTCTCCAACTGCATCTCCTGCACCTGCTGCATGGAGGTCTGCCCACAGTTCAACGAGGAAACCGGCTTCGTCGGCGCAGCCACCATCGCTCAAGTGAAGCTCTTCAACGACCACCCCACCGGCAAGGTTTTCAAGGAGGACCGTCTGCGTGCCCTCGCTGGCGACGGCGGCATTCAGGAGTGCGGCTTCGCCCAGAACTGCGTCGAGGTCTGCCCCAAAAAGATTCCCCTCACCAACGCCATCTCCGACATCAGCCGCGACGTCCTCCTCCAAAAAGCCAAGGACTTCCTGCGCGGATAAACACCACCGCGAAAGCCTGCCAGGCGGGTTCGATCAATGTCCGGCGATTTCCACCACCGCGCTGTCCGGCCCCGTCCACGCCGGCTCGCCCTCGCGGCTCAGCTTCTGGCCTGCATCGTCCCAATGCAGCTTGGTCACGCTGCCCGCGCCCTTCTCGTAAGCGTAGGTCTTTCCGTCGTCCGTGAAGAGCGTAAAGCTCCCGTCCGCCCCCGGATAGACCCGCACCTTGGCAATCGCCTGCTGCTGGTGCGTGCTCTCCACCGCCGCTCCCAATGGAACAATCGACCCGGCCCGCACAAACAGCGGTAGGGTGTCGATGGGCGCAGCCGCCGTCACCGTCTGGCCGCCCTTGATCCGCTCATTCGTCCAGAAGTTGTACCAGTCACTCCCAGCGGGCAAATACACCTGCCGGCTGGTCGCTCCCTGTTCCGTTACCGGCGCCACAAGAAACGCCGGCCCGAACATATATTCGTCGCCCAGGTCGGCCACCTTCGGGTCATTGGGGAAATCCAGCGGCAGCGCGCGCAGGAACGGCGCTCCCGTCAACCAGGTCTTGTAGCCGAGCGAGTAAATGTACGGCATCAGCTCGTAGCGCAGCCGCAGGTACTTCTCCAGAATCGGCTCCGCCTGCTTGCCGTAGCTCCACACCTCGTTGGCCGGGCGGCTGCCGTGGGCGCGAAAGACGGGCAAAAAGCTCGCGTACTGGAACCAGCGCGTGTAAAGCTCCGGGTAATCGTCGTAGCCGCCCACGTTCGCGCGCGCATCGCTCGGGTCCAGCAGCGGCGTGTGGGCCGGGTGGTGCTCCTTGGGCAGATACTCCCAGCCGCCTGTATCGTTCGACCAGTAGGTAATCCCCGAAGCCGCAAAGTCCAGCCCCGTGGGAACCTGCCGTCTGAATGTGTCCCAGGTGGGTTGAATATCCGAGGACCAGAAAATGGCCCCGTTGCGCTGCGCTCCCAGGTAGGCGTCGCGCGACAGAATCAGCGCGCGCTTCCCCGGCTCATCCTTGCGGTATCCGTCATAGAGCGCCTTGGTATGGAAGAACGGATAGACGTTGAAAAACTGTGTTCCCGGCCCCACATGAAAGTAAGCTCCGTTCGGAGGCAAATCGGGCTCGGTCTCATCGGCCCACAGCGAGTCGAATCCCTTGCTCAATATGTTTTCGTGGATGGTCTTCCAGTACCACGCGGCGGCCTCAGGATTGGTCGTATCGATGTCCGAACCCGCGCGATCGTAAGGCAGCCCGTCAATCGGCGTGCCGTCCGCCTTGTGGATGAACCAGCCCTTCTGCTTCAACTCCGCGTAGTAGCGGTCCTCGGGCACAAACCGCGGCCAAACGCTGATCATCGTCTCGAAGCCCATCTGGTGCAGCTTCTTGTTCATCGCCACCGGATCGGGCCAGTACTTGGGGTCCATGTCCATCTGGCCCATCTTTGTGTAATAGAACCAGTCCACCACCATCACGTCGGCAGGCAGATGGCGGTCGCGGTAGCCCTGCGCCACGTCCAGCACTTCCTTCTGGCTTGTGTAGCGCTGTTTACACTGGATATAGCCATAAGCCGCCTTGGGCAGCATCGGCGTGGGGCCGGTCAGCAGCCGGTAGCCGGCATAAACCTCGTCCGCCGTCTCCCCGGCAATCACAAAAAACGAAACCCGGTCGCCCACCTGCGAACTCCAGCGGGTGCGCTCGTTGAACCCAGCCTCGATGGTGGTCTTCGACGGGTTGTCCCACACCAGCCCATAGCCCTTGTTGGTCACCAGAAACGGCACGCACGTGCTGGGCGCGGCAGGCGAGAGGTAGTCGTTCCAGCAGCGGATCGGATGGCCGCGATGGTCAAGAAAGCCCTCGTGATTCTGCCCCAGTCCGTAATAGTGCTCGTCGTCCGGCGAAGCGAAGGTCGCGCCGACGGTATAAAACTCCGCGTCTCCCGGCCGCCGGTCGCGCGCCACGTCGGCCGTGCCGTCCTTGGCGTTGGGCACGGCCTGCGACCAGCCGGTCATCTCCACGAGCGTTTTGCCCTCCGGGGTGCGCAGCGTGATGTGCGCATCCGGAGCCGAGCCGTTGAAATATTTGCCGATGTCCACCTGGGTCTGTAGCGGCGGCTCTGTCGAAGGCAGATCCTTTTCGACCGTAGCCACGATGCGACTCGAACTATAGACCTGCGCCTTCCCGGTCTCCGTCGCGCTCCATCCGCTGGCCTCGGGCGCTGCCACAAATCCATACCCCGGCGCGGCCAGGGCCGGTTCATGTTTCAGGCTCAGCGTCACGCGCAGAATGTTCGGCGCATACGGTTCCAGAACGATGGTCTCGCCCTTGCGGTCGATTTCGAGCCGCTGGCCGGGATTCTGTGCCGTGGCGCAGGCTGCACTGAGAGCGATTCCGGCCAGAACGGCAAGAGCGGATGAAAACCTTTGCATTGAAAACTCCTGGGCGCCGCCAACCCTGGCGGAAAGCGCCGCGCAATCGAGTCTAAACCGATTCACTAGAGCATTCCAGCGAAACTCCCTTTACAGCAGGGCAATCGCATTTGGATTGTTTTGAAAGGGCACGGCATCACAGGCTGCGGAAAAACTCGTTATGCGGCAGAATAACTCCGTTTTGTATCAGGGCACGACTTCAGTCGTGCCGTAAGTGCATGAAAAATACCGTGGCCTTTAGGCCCTGGGGGGGTGTTTTTCGCGGACCTCGCTCCAAAGCCAGCCTTTTTCCGCAGCCTGTGAAGCCGTGCCCTTTCAATTCAACGACGATTGGACTCGTATCGAAAGCCTGTTCCACTTATCCCTCAGGCGAATATCCATGTGCGATTGCCCTGCCCTTTACAGGTACTTGGCTAAGCTTTGACCTTCCTGAGAAGCCACGCCATATTCTGTCCCAGGGTCTTCATGGTCTGAATGGCCTCCGCATCCTTCTCCACATCGCCCGGCTCAAGGCCGTAGCCGATGTTCCAATAGGATGAGCCCGGCACAATCATCTCGCTGATCAGGAAGAAGTGGTTCAGAGCGTCGAAGGCGTGCATGGCTCCAGCGCGGCGGACGGCGACAACGGCAGCGCCCACCTTGCGGCGGAAGATGCCTCCGTTGGCCTTTGAAACCAGGCAGGCGCGGTCGATCAGGGCCTTGATTTCGGGCGTGATGTCGGCAACATAGGTCGGCGAACCGAGCAGGATACCGTCGGCCTGTTCCATCTTCTCAATGTAGGTGTTCCCCATGTCGTCGCGCTGGGCGCATTTGTGGTCTTTCTTCCTGGAGCATTCGCGGCAGGCGAGGCAGCCGTGGATTTTGGCTCCGCTCATCTCGATGAGCTCGGTCTCAATCCCTTCCTTTTCAAGCTCTTTCAGGACATATCGAAGCAAAATGGCCGTGTTGCCGCCCTTGCGCGCGCTTCCGTTCAACGCAACAACTTTAGTCGGTGTTCCGCTCATCGAATTCCTGCCTCTTTGAAGCGCATGCCGGCCGCTGCGACCAGCCAACGCTTGCTTTTGCTATTAATTGTGCGCTTTCATGGGATCGATTGCGAGGAACTGGTCTTCAACCAGAGAAAGAGCGTTGGCGAAGTTTGAGGCGGGAGGATCCACCCCTTTTCGAGCCACTGAATAGGGTATCCACTCATTCCCGCGCCTTTTTTCTGGCGCGGGGCGGCCGAAGGCGGTTGGCCGCACCGCAGGCGCTTGCAGAGAATTACCGCGAATCCGCGCACAATGGAAAAGTACGCGGCCCAATCCAGCCCCCGAGGGAGAAGAAACCGGCATGACGGAAGAGATTCATACCGCAACCGCAAAATTGCACGCTCAGGAATGCGCCCGGTCCGTACTACCC
>Ga0224528_1001684_pt1 | contig 13997 bp, 9 predicted proteins | sample CBST25metaG_2_FD_179888 | JGI IMG/M metagenome (GOLD analysis project Ga0224528, IMG submission 179888) | Peat soil microbial communities from Stordalen Mire, Sweden - C.B.S.T25 | ecosystem: Environmental > Terrestrial > Soil > Wetlands > Peat | place: Sweden: Norrbotten County, Stordalen Mire...
ACCCTGAGCACGTCGTTCGAGAACCGGGCGGCCTCTTCGACGACCTGCTGGATGAGCGCTTTGCCGGGCTCGTCCTGCGGATGCGCCTTGCCGGCGTAAATAATCTGCAAGCCGCCGGCCGCGGTGGCAATCTCGACCAGCCGCTTGGGATCGGTAAACAGCAGGGTGGCGCGCTTGTAGGTGGCCACGCGCCGGGCAAAACCCAGCGTGAGCACCTTGGGATTGAGCACCAGTCCGGTGCGCGAGGCGACCTCGGCCAGCAGCGCCTCTTTGGCGCGGGCGTGGGCTGAGAGAATCTCCTTCTCCGGCAGGTCGATGGCGTTGCGCACATAGAGGTTGTCGCGCCGCCAGGCGGGAATTTGCTCATCCAGCATCTGCTGGATCGGCTCAGAAACCCAGGTGGGCGCATGAACTCCGTTGGTGATCGAGTCGATGGCAAACTCCGGAAACATTCCGCGAGAGACCTTTGCGTGCTGCATGGCCACGCCGTTGGCATAGCGCGAGAAGCGCAGCGCCAGCAACGTCATGTTCAGCATGCCGTCGCGATAACAGCCCAGCCTCTCAAGCCGCGCGGTCCGGTCGCCTCCCAGAATGCGAATCGTCTGCTCGGTGGAGAAGCGGTCATGGCCGGCCGGAACCGGAGTGTGGGTGGTAAAGACGCACTTTCTGCGCACCTGCTCGATGTCGGATTCAGTGGGCGCGCCCAGCGGCCCGCCGCCCAACTGGCTCTCAAGCAGCGCCAGCGTCAAGAGCGCCGCGTGGCCCTCGTTCATGTGATAGACATTGACCCGATGTCCCAACGCGTTAGCCATCCGCGCACCGCCCATGCCCAGCACAATCTCCTGCTGCAGGCGGTAGTTGGTGTCGCCGCCGTAGAGGTGATCGGTGAGTCCGCGATCCCATCCCGAGTTGCCGTCGAGGTCCGTGTCCAGCAGGTAAATCGGAACCACGTGCCCGTAACGGCCCACCAGGTCATAGCGCCATGCGCGGATGGTTACCGTGCGGTCTTCGACTGAAACCGTAACCTGCGCCGGTTCCTCGGTGCAGAAGTCCGACGGATCCCAAGGCTGAATATCCTCGCTCTGCATACCGGTCGAGTCCAGATGCTGCCGAAAGTATCCCTTGCGATGCACCAGCGTAAAGGCCACCAGAGGAACGCCCAGGTCGGCGGCGGAACGCAGCGTATCCCCGGCCAGAACACCCAGGCCGCCGGAGTAGGTGGGCATGCTGGGGTTGATCGCGATCTCCATCGAGAAGTACGCGACCACGCCGGAAATGGGGAAAGTTTCGTAAGAAAATGGTTTGGACGATGTAGGTTGCATAGACTATGTGTCTCCTCGGCGCTTCAAAATCTGCAAAGCGGCGATTCAGGAATTGGAAGCCAGAGAGGCCGGGCACTCAGTGTCCCTCCCGGTCTTGATCAAGGCAAACTCCCCTTGATTTTATCAAGGAACGCGTCCTGGAACGCTTCCGAAAGCCCTCGTTGGGCCGTCAACGGCCGCGCCGGACTGAGAAATCCCAGGGGGTGAGACTGTTGGATTTCATGCCGCGCACAAAAATCCAGGGGCAAGTCCTTTCTTATGAAAAGACTTACCCCTCAAGTTCCTTACCGGGGAATTCCGCGTTTCCCAGCCCTCGATTTTGAGAGCTGGGAAACGTCGTAATTCGTGAAAAAACTACGCCAGCCGGTGAGCGCCCCCCGAGGCGTGGCAAATGTGAATCTGCGGCTCGATGCCGGTTTTTGCGGCATAACGCTTGCCCAGTTCCGCGGCAAAGGCTTTGGCCTCGCTCTGTTTCACCAGGTTGATGGTGCAGCCGCCAAATCCGCCGCCGGTGAGGCGTGCGCCGATCAGTCCAGGCAACTCATTTGCCAGCTCGACCATGAGGTCGGCTTCGACGCAACTGCCCTCGAAGTCCTTGCTGTAGCTGGTGTGCGCCTCGGCCATGAGCCGGCCCACTTCGGCCAGATCACCCTTTTCCAGGGCCTTTTCAGCGGCTACGGTGCGCAGGTCTTCGCTGATGACGTGCTTGGCGCGCAGCAGCGACTTGGGCTCCATTTCGTGGCCCCATTTTTCCAGATCTTCGAGTGTCGCATCGCGCAGGAAGGGCACGTGGCCGCGGTGGCCGTTGATGATGGCGCAAGCCGCCTCCGACTCCGCGCGGCGCGTCTTGTAGTCGCCGCCCACAATCGAGTGCTTGACCATGGTGTTGGCGATGACCAGCGCCACATCGGGCGGAATGGGCGCCAGCTTGAAGCTCAGGTCGCGGCAATCCAGCAGCAGGGCGTGGTTCTCTTTGCCGTTGGCGGAGATGAACTGGTCCATGATGCCGCAATTGGCGCCCACAAACTCGTTCTCGACGCGTTGACAAAGGCGGGCCAGCACCGGCCCCGGATAGCTAACGCCGATGAGCGACGTGACGGCCAGCATGGTGGCCACCTCAAGAGCGGCAGAGCTGGAAAGCCCCGAACCCAGCGGAATGTCGCCCCACAGGCTCAGGCTGAAGCCGGGAATCTTGTGGCCCTCGCCGGTGAGGATGGCAACCACCCCGATCGGGTAGTCGCTCCAGTGCTTGCCGGCCTTGGCGGGCAGCGCGGCTGCATCGAAGGTTTTCTCTTCTCCGTAATTTTCGGAGTAGATGACGATTTTGCCGTCAGTGCGCGGCGAAATGCCGGCCAGGGTGGCAAAGTCAATGGCCACGGGCATGACAAAGCCCTCGGCATAATCGGTGTGCTCGCCGATGAGGTTGACGCGGCCGGGCGCAACAAAGATCGCCGGCTCCGCATGGAAGCGGGAAACGTGGAAAGAGCGCAATACTTCGGGATCATGCATTTCGGTCACATCCTAATTCAGTTGTCAGCCAACGGTTGTCAGTTAGCAGTTGTCAGTTAACAGTCGTCAGTGGTTAGTTGAAGACTGTCTAAAGAAGTTCGAGATCGAGAGTCATCGGCCAGCGGAACGACTCGCCGACGGCCAGTGAACGCGACCAGGAACCTTCAATGCCCAGCGAATCCACGGGAGCTGTAGTCGGTTCCATGGCCACGCAGTGCTGCTTGGTTCCTGGCCGATCGGGCCAGCCGCCGTTGCAAAGCCACAGTCCAAGGTAAGGCGTGGCGGCGGGATCGAAGCTCACCCGCAGGCGCACGCCGGCTTTGGGCCGCTCCAACGCAACCCAATTTTCCGTCGCCGCCAAGGGACCGGCAAAGAGCTTGTCGCCAGTGCCGGTTTCGGGAGGCGTGGCAATGCTGAGGTTGGTCTCTCCGCCGGTAACGAGTTTGGCCATGGGCCATGCGACGGAAACGCCGCCCTTGCCGAGGCGGCCACCGCCGGAGCCTTCAAGGCGCAGCGTCTTGATTGAGCCGGGCAGGGTGACGACGTCGCCGGTTTCGGATGCGTAGCAGGGATGCGCCGACCATGCCCAGGGAGTCACCGTGGCGCCAGTATTAGTGACCTGATAGCCGGCATGGAGGCGATAGCCCATTTCCGTTTGGGCAACGGTGATGGTGCGTTTGAGCGCCAGAGGCAACGAAAACCCCTCGGCGAGCATGGTGAGTGAGCCATTGGCGCTGCTGAGCACTTTCCACTCTACGCGCCAAATGTCTCCGTGATCGGGGACATGGACGGGACCGTTGACGGTCTTCACGGTGCAATTGGCGACCGAAGGCAGACACTCGTCCCAGCCGCTGGCGTCGCCCTCGTCAAAGCTCATGGTGCGTGTGCGGGGGGCGTAAGGAACCAGAGGAGCCTGCAACAATTCGTGTCCCTTGACGCGGATCGAAGCGACCTTTCCGCCGAACTGGGGCAGAATGGTGACGGCGCACGCACCGACCTCAATGAGAATTTTTTCCTTCTCGATGCGCGTTACTGCTTCTGCCGCCATGTTTTCTCTTCACCTATGACTTCTGACCAAGACGCGGTCAACCGTTCCCAAATCCTGCCGAGCCACACTTCATGTTCAGGCTTCATCAGCACCGAACGCAGGCAGGTGACCATTCCGGTTTCCGCCCTGTTTACGGTACATCCTGCCGGCTCAAACCACGAACTCGGCAATTGTACAAGAGCAAGGTGCAAATCCCTTGTGGCGCAGGCATCAAAGACGCTTCGAGCCAGCAGGGAAGCCTGCTCCGGCGTTTCCGCACGCTGATTCCAGGCCACAATATCCAGATCGGGAGTTCCAACGGCCATGGACTGAACGCGATCGTCCAGGCGCAGTCGCCGGTCCAGTTCCAACGCCGCTGCCCGGCCGTGAGCCAGCCCTCGGGCAAACTCGCCGCCCGGCGTCAAAGGCAAAAGCCGCTGCGTGGCCCACAAGGCCACTGCCGCCGCCCCGGCCCGCGAACACTCGAGGCTGATTTCGCCCAGGTGCAACTGCTTCGAGGTGAAGTAGGTATACGGCGAATCGTGCTTGTAGAAGCGCCCCACCGACGGGTCGCGAAAGAGCACCGAGCCGCAGCCATAGGGCTGAAGACCGTGCTTGTGCGGATCGATGGCGATGGAGTCGGCCTCGTCCATGGCCGCGTAGGCCCGGCGCGCCGTCGGCGCCAGTGCCTCTGGAATCAGCCGGAAATAGCCGCCGTAAGCCGCGTCCACATGTACTCTGAAGCCGTACCGCTGCTTGAGCGCCAGCACCTCGTCCAGCGGATCCACCGCGCCGATGGCCGTGCTGCCCAGCGTGACCACCACTGTGCCCACATCGCCCCGGCGCAGTTCAGTTTCCAGCGCGTCCATGCTCATGCGTCCAAGGTTGTCGGCAGCGATGCCCGTGTACTCGATCTTGAGCACGCCAGAGATGCGTTGGTGGGTGTAGTGCGCCTGCTCCGAGCCCACGATCCGCTTGTCGGGCGCCAACTGCCCGGCCACCCACAGCGCCTCGAGGTTGGCCAGTGTGCCGCTCGATGTCAGGTGGCCCAGGAACTCCGTCCAGCCGAAGATGCCGGCAATGCCGCGGACAGCCTCGATCTCCATCTCAGAACTGGCTCGCCCGCCGTCGCGGGCATGGTTGTTCGGATTGAGGTTCATGGCCAGCGCATAGGCGGCTCGCGCCACGGGATGCGGCGGCCGGAGCATCTGCCCCGCATAGAGAGGATGGAAATAGGGATAATTGTCGCCCAACCGGTGCGCCGTGGCTTCAAGAACTTGTGCGATTGCCGCTGTGTCAACGGCTGGCTCAAAGGCAGGTAGAGAGCTAAACTCTGCCTCAAGCAGTTCGGTGGCGCGGGCTAACAGGCCGGGTACAGGATCTTTGAGCATGGTAACCTCTCACAGTAACACAACGGGGTGCGCATCATTAAGACATTCCAATTCAACAAGTTCCGAAAGATGAGAATCGACAAAAATGGAACCGGGCGCAATGATTTCAGTATTTTTTCCAAAAAGCGGTGATACACTGCTGTCAGCGTTAGAGCCGAACCGGGCGTGAGCAGCGCTCGCCCAACCAAGCAAGATTCTGCCAGTGGTCGCTCCGATTCATCCAGCGCAATTCAATCCAGGAAACACGATCAAAATGGAACAAGGCACTGTGAAGTGGTTCAATGACGCGAAGGGTTTCGGCTTTATTTCGCGCCAGAACGGCGAAGACGTTTTTGTGCATTACTCTGCAATCAACTCAAGTGGTTTCAAGAGCTTGCAGGAAGGTCAAGCCGTGCAGTTCAACGTGGTGAAGGGGCCCAAGGGATGGCAGGCTGCGGACGTTCAGCCGCTCTAACCCAACAGGCCGGATTCCGGCAGAATCTAGCAAACACGCATGAGGGCTGGGAGCGATCCCAGCCCTCGTGTGCGTTTTGCGCTCACTAATACGGCGCAAGGCGCGGCCGATTCGACGATAGTGTGCGGATAGTTCCTCAGCGATACCATTCCAATTGGCTCCATATAGATCGTCTGATGGGCTCACGGACGCGGCCGAGAGGTTTATCTATCGAATATCGAAGCCATTCATCTTTGCCGAACGCCTGCGAACTTCGTATCCGGAAACATGAAACAGCCCGCTCCAGCTTTGAATACAGCCCACTTTTAGTAATATGAAGAAGCTGCAAAAAGGCTTGCTCTCCGGTCTTCAAATCGTGTAGCATCGGCTCGATTGATTTCCCCCCCCCAATGGCGCGCTCTCCTGAATCATCCGGGCTGTGCGTTCTTGTACACGAAAATGTCTCGGAATGGCATTGTTTTCCCACGAAGGCTTTGGATATGCCTGCTAACGGCATAAGATGATGTGAACGCCGCAGAGAATGAGCCGCTGTGACGCGGCAAGGAGCACGGATGAAGACTTCCCGCTATTGGTTTCTGTTTGCGGCTTGCAGCGTAGTGTGGCTGACCGTTTCTCTGCTGATAGCTCCGGCCATGAGCGGAGTGGATGTAATGATCTTCAGGGATGCCGGCTGGAATCTGGCTTCCACGGGATCTTTTGAGTCTGCGGGGCTGCTTTATATGCACGACCTGGCTCCCAAGTTTTTTTCGCACTACACGCCGCTCATGCCGCTCTTGTTTTCAGGCTATGCTTCCGTGTTCCCCCGCAATGCATACGCAGGAACGATCTTCAATTTGTTACTTGGCATTCTGGCCGCGGCGTCGGCGCTCTACTGGGTGCTCCACAGCGCGTACGATGGAAAGCTGAAGGCATTTGCCGCGCTTGCGATAGCTATCTTCCCTGTGGCATTTATCACTTATGACCGGCCGGAGGCGCTCGGCTTTGTTTTTGCCTGTGCCGCAATCACCTATGCGGCTCGACCAGGTTCGCGCGCGATGCCGGCGGGGCTCTTGATCGGCCTTGTTTTCCTGGCCCATCCTTTTGCCGCGCTGGTGACATCGGTATGGGTCTTCGCTTTCTTTCTATTGCGGAACTGGGAGAATCCAAAGCGCTGGACGCTAACTTTGGCACAAACAGGCATTGCCGGCGCATTTGCCGCGCTGGTTCTCATTCCCGTCGCGGCGGTCTACTACTTTCTGGACCCCAGTTCTCTTGGGCGCTTCGCTGTCCATGCCCTTGGATTCACCCGGCTGGAATTTTCAGGGCAGCAATCGTCAAGTTATTTGCAATTGCTCGAGAAATTGGGTGTCCTGCAAGCGCTCAGGACGCGAGGGTTCCCCATATTCTTTTGTCTCGACTCAATTTTCTCTTTCGTTGTCGTTCTGATGCTCGCGGCCTGGGTTCTGCTTAACAGGAGGCGGTTCGGCCACGCTGAGTGGATCCCGCTTGCAGCCGGATTTGCAAGCGTGCTTGCTGCGGTGTTTCTTTTTCCCCGCCAGAGCTATTACATGGACCTCCTTGCATTTCTGGTTCCGACAGGGCTGCTGATTGCGAGCAGATGGAGCGGCAAGCTGTCTTTTCCGGGGCTCGTTCTGCTGCTGGTTGCCATCTTCTCTATCTTCCTTCCAGGCTACACGTTCAGCTTGCTTTTGCGCTTCGAGCAACGCTCTTCCTATCGGGCCGCGCGCGAGCAGCCTGCGTACCTTTTAGCCCATTTGCCTTCTGCGGATGCGATTGTTGCGCTAGATGGCGACTACTACGATTTCTTCAAGCAGGACTTCCATCATTTGTTTAACACTCAACACCTCGGAGACGGGGCGGTGGACACTTCCGCGACGGCGGCAGTTGCCAATTGCTACTCTGCCTTCCCCGGAGGCCCAGGCATGGTTCGTCCTTTGCAGAAAGAACTGAATCCATCGGAGTTTCATTTGATCCAGCCCGCGCCCGAGCATATGTGGATTACTCTTTTCGGGCACAAAGCCACCAGCACCCAATGGGGATACGGTTGCGATCTTTACTTGAGGAATGAGCCTGCGTCGGATGGAAAGCCGTCTCATTTGTGAAACGCGTATCGTCGCAACCGGTAAGCCACAGACGAGGTGTTTGAATTCGTCCATAAGAGAGAAGAGAGTCCTCGATGATACGACGTGCCTCAACAGTGGTTCTATCCTGTTCTTTAGGGTATCTCTCGACAACCAAGTTCCCGCTGACAAGCGGGCATTTCCTCGGGGGCTAAAGCCCAATTGATTGGGATCCCTTTACGGCACGGTTAAAGCCGTGCCCTGACAAAATCTGGACTTGTCCAGAGGTTCCTTGGCGATTGAATGGAGGAAGGCCCTATGCAAACTATCTTGGTTACTGGAGGCGCAGGATTCTTTGGCGGGATTCTGAAGCGCAGATTGCTTGCCGCGGGATATGGCTGCGTCAGCTTCGACCTTGTGCACGATGAGGACCGGCACGACAACCTTGTCAGCATCAAGGGAGATTTGCGCAACAAGGCGCTTGTGGAGGAAGTTTTCAGCAAGTACCGATTCTCAGCGGTGCAGCATTGTGCCGCAATGTTGGCGCATGGTCTCACGGTGGACGAAGAAGAAGTATGGAATTGCAATGTGGAGGCGACGCGCAATGTGGCGGAGGCATGCAAGCGGCACAAAGTGCAAAACCTCGTGTACACGTCAACAAACTGTCTTTGGGCGAGCAACCTTGGCCATGCCATTGCCGAAGATGAACCTCCTGCTCCGGTTGAGGTGTATGGCAGGGCCAAACTCGAGTCGGAGAAAATACTGCAAGAGTATTCAGGCGAGTTGAACTCTGTAACGATTCGCTGCCCGACAATTATCGACAGCGGACGGCTCGGACTGCTCGCCATACTTTTTGAATTCATCGATGACAACAAGACGGTCTGGCTGGTCGGCAAAGGCTCGAATCGATATCAATTCATCTATGCAGAGGATTTAGCGCAAGCCTGCATACAGGCGATGGAGCTTGGAAGATCGGACATCTTCCATATCGGCTCTGACCACGTAGAGAGCCTGCGGGATGTGTTTGAAGCGGTGATTCGCGCGGCGGGATCCAAATCGAGGGTGCGCTCGCTGCCGAAAGGGCCGGCGATCTTTGCCATGAAGCTGGCGCACCATTTGCACATCTCTCCGCTTGGGCCGTATCACTACAAGATGATTGCGGAAGACTTTATCTTCGATACTGCCAAGATCAAACGGGAGCTTAATTGGCAGCCCACACTGAAAAACTCTGAGATGCTTGTACGGGCGTATCAGTACTACTCGGCACATCGGAAAGAAATCGAAAAGCGATCGGACGTTTCGGCTCACAGCAAGCCCGCGTCCATGGGTGTCATCAAATTGCTAAAATGGATTTCGTAGGCCAACGACGCATGTCAATGAGCAGCAAGTGATCGCTGTTTTGTGGACGGGGATGAAGGCGAGCGCATGAAGCAAGGGACAGCGATCATCATAGGTGCGGGGCCGGCTGGATTGACAGCGGCACTCGAGCTACAGCGGCACTCGAAGATCAAACCCATCTTGATCGAGGCAAGCCAGGAAGTCGGCGGCATTTCGCGCACGATCCGCTACAAGGGCAACCGCATGGATATTGGCGGCCACCGCTTCTTTTCGAAGTCGGACCGCGTCATGCGCTGGTGGCTCGATCTGATTCCCGTCGAGGCCGGATCAAGCGAGGATGGGCAACTCCGCTACCAGGGTCAGCAGCGCGATATGCCGGCGGCCACTTCAACTCCGGATCCTCAAAAGGAAGATTTGGTCATGTTGATTCGCCAGCGCAAGAGCCGAATCTATTTTTTGCGCCGCTTCTTCGACTATCCCATCAGCCTGACTGCGGCAACATTCAGGAATATGGGCCTGGTTCGCACCGTTCGATGCGGCATCAGCTATATGCGCTCGGCGCTGCTTCCTCAGCGCGAGGAGCGCACGCTGGAGGATTTCATCATCAATCGCTTTGGCAAGCAGCTTTACCTCACTTTTTTTAAGTCGTATACGGAGAAGGTTTGGGGTGTGCCCTGCCACGAGATCAGCGCCGAGTGGGGCGCCCAACGCATTAAAGGGCTCTCGCTCAAGGGCGTGGTCATGCACTTTCTCAAAAAGACCTTCGGCCCCAAGAACCCCGGTGACATCGCTCAGAGGCAGACAGAGACTTCACTGATTGAAAAGTTTCTTTATCCCAAGCTCGGCCCCGGCCAACTTTGGGAACATGCGGCCGGCCTGGTGCGCGAAGGCGGCGGCGAAATCCACTTAGGTGTGCATATCGACCGCATTCATGTGGATGGCGGCAAGGTGGTTTCAATCGAGGGCATCAACGAGGCTGGAGAGCGCGTAACCTATGCGGGCGATTACTTCTTCTCAACCATGCCTGTCCGCGATCTGATTCGCGCTATCTCCGGCGAGGTTCCTACGGAGGTTGCCGAAGTCAGCGAGGGCCTTATGTATCGCGACTTCATCACTGTAGGCCTGCTTGCCAATAAGCTCACTGTAACTGAAAAGGACGGCACGCCGCTCAAGGATAACTGGATTTATATTCAGGAGCCGGATGTGATTGTCGGCCGCCTCCAGATATTCAACAACTGGAGTCCCTGGCTGGTTGCCAGCAAGGACAAGGTTTGGATTGGCCTGGAATACTTTTGCAACGAGACCGATCCCTTATGGAAACTTTCCGATGAGGAGATGGCGAAATTTGCCATCGGCGAAGTGGCCAAGATCGGCATCCTGAAGGCAGAGGATGTGGAAGACTCACATGTAGTTCACGTTCCAAAGACATACCCCGCGTATTTCGGCAGCTACGACCGCTTCGACATCATCCGCAAATACCTGGATGGCTTTGAGAATCTTTTTCTGGTGGGCCGCAACGGTATGCATAAGTACAACAACCAGGACCACTCCATGCTCACGGCCATGACGGCGGTGGAAAACATCGTGAACGGCGTTGTCACCAAGGACAACATCTGGGCCATCAACACCGAGATGGAATATCACGAGGAAAAGGCAGCGGAGTAAGCCGGGACAGGAGTTTAGTTCAGCAACCAATACGCGGCATTGAGCACGGATGCAAAACTGACCCAGGCCCAGTAGGGCGCCATGAGCCACGCCGCAACCGGCGCCACGCGGCCAAACAGCAGCGTGGCGGCCCCGATGGCGGCCCACAGCAAAGCAAAGTCCTACCCAAAACAGCAATGAAATCCAGCGCATTTCCGCCATCTTTCCTCTCAATAACATGGATTCCGCGCACGCAATAAAGGTTCTTTGAATCGTCGATGTCCCAAGTTGCCGGCCATGCCCCGTCGAGGGAAGCAGGTCGTCTTTCAGGGCATATATTCATCGCATTTTGGTGGGCGGGGGGCTCGCCGCCCGGAGCGCATTCGAGGGCGAAGATTGAGTGCCGCTCGACGTGAACCCCTTTATCCTTCTATCCTTATGATGTTGGCCGCTGATTTTTCAAGTCGCGGCCCCATTGGACCCCAACCAATTATGAGCACTCAGACCATTGCCGTACACCTGCCCGACGGATCCGTTCGCGAGGTTCCCTCCGGCACGACGCCCCTTGATATTGCCAACTCGATTTCTCCGCGCCTGGCCGCGGCCTCGGTTGTGGCGCGCCTGACCCCGCTCACTGGGACAAAGGACCAGGCCGCTCACAGCGATGAGCCCTCGGAAGACGCAATGTATGCCGCCGGGGATGCGGCCGCGCCCCGCCTTGTGGACCTGACCGCGCCGCTCACCGCGGATACCCGCCTGGAGCTTGTGACCGAGAAGGATCCCGAGGCGCTGAAGGTGGTGCGCCACTCCGCCGCGCATGTGCTGGCCACGGCGGTGCTCGAACTCTTTCCTGAGGCCAAGTTGGGCCACGGCCCGGCCACCGACTCCGGCTTTTTCTACGATTTTTATCGTGAGAAGCCTTTCACGCCTGAGGATCTGGTGCTGATCGAAGCAAAAATGGCCGAGGTGATTGCGCGTGACGATCAATTTGTTCGCGAGCACGAACCGCGCGAGCAGGCTTTGGAAGAATTCAGCCGCGACGGCGACTTCATGAAGACGCACTTCGTGACCAAGTTCACTGTGCCCGGCGACGAAGTGAGCTTTTATCGCAACGGCAAGTTCATGGACTTTTGCCGCGGGCCGCACGTGCCCTCGACAGCGCGGGTAAAGGCGGTGAAGATCACCAACCTGGCCGGCGCGTACTGGCTGGGCGACGAAAAGAATCCGCAGTTGCAGCGCATCTATGGCACCGCCTTCTTCAGCAAAAAGGATCTGGATGCGCACTTTGCCCGCCTGGAAGAATTGGCCAAGCGCGACCATCGCCTGCTGGGCAAACAACTGGACCTGTTCAGCATTCAGGAACTGGCCGGCCCGGGACTTATCTTCTGGCATCCCAAGGGCGCCATGATCCGTAAGATCATGGAGGACTGGATGCGCGAAGAGTGCCTGCGCCGCGGCTACTCGCTGGTCTACACGCCGCACGTGGCCAAGGTGAATCTGTGGCAGACTTCGGGTCACGAGGGATTCTATGCGGCGAATATGTTCACGCCCATGGAGCTGGACGATGCGAACTATCGCCTGAAGCCGATGAACTGCCCGTTCCATATCCTCATTTACAAGAACTCGCCGAAGAGTTACCGCGACTTACCGGTGCGGCTGGCCGAGTTGGGCAATGTGTACCGCTATGAGCGCTCGGGCACCATGCATGGGCTGCTGCGCGTCCGCGGCTTTACGCAGGACGATGCGCATATCTTCTGCATGCCCAGCCAGATTGAAGACGAAGTGGTGGCCTGCATCGACTTTGCCGAGGCCGTGCTGACCACCTTTGGTTTCAAGGAGTTCAAGGTGGAGTTATCCACCTGGGATCCCAACGATCGCGCTCACTACGCCGGTTCGGAAGAGAACTGGGCACTTGCAGTGGGCGGACTTCAAAGGGCCCTCGATCGAAAAGGGATTGCCTACAAGACCATCCCCGGCGAAGCTGCTTTCTACGGCCCCAAGATCGATGTGAAACTGGTGGATGTGCTGGGCCGGTTGTGGCAGCTCTCGACGGTGCAGTTCGACTTCAATCTGCCGGCGCGCTTTGAGATGGAGTACGTGGGCGAGGACGGCGAGAAGCATCAGCCGGTGATGGTGCACCGCGCGCTGTTCGGCTCGGTGGAGCGCTTCTTCGGCGTGCTGATTGAGCACTATGCCGGAGCTTTTCCGCTGTGGCTTGCGCCGGTGCAGGTGGGCCTGGTGCCCATCAGCGAGCGGCATCGTGACTACGCAAAGAAGGTCGAGGCCGAGTTGAAGGCTGCGGGCTTGCGCGTAGAAGTGGATGACCGCAACGAGAAGATGAACGGCAAGATCCGCGATTTTGCCAACCAGAAGACGCCTTACATTCTCGTCTTTGGCGACAAGGAAGAGGCCGCCGGAAACGTCAGCGTCCGCACTCGCGGCAAAGGCGACCAAGGCACCGTGCCGCTGGCCGAGTTCATCGCCAAGGCCAAGGCGCTGGTGGAAGGGCAGTCTACGGAACTCTGAAGAAAGCGCCATAGAAAGAAACGGCCCGTCAGCAGAGGATGCAAACGCACACTCTGCTGACGGGCCGTTTCTTTGAGAACGCAGGCGGCGCGAGACATTGCCCGCTCCTTATCTGAAGCGAATCTTGTCAACCCGTTGCGCCTCCATTTGTCCGCCCTGGCGCAGAATGTCGCGGACATACTCGGCGTTGCGCAGCCCATACAGCTTCACGGGCGGCTTGGCGATCTCCAGATTTGAGACGCCAAAGATGCGCAGAAGCAGCGGTTTCACGATCACCGCGTCGCCCAACTGGTGCAGCTCGTAGGGCCGGTTTACCGAATGCAGCGAGCCCTCCTCGACGATCAGCCGCTGGCTTGAAGCGCAATATTTGGTTGTCATCAGCTTCAACAGGTAAGCCAGAAAGAGCAGCGTAAACAGCCCGGCGAAGCCGCGTTTGACCCAAGCCAGTATGCGGTCCAAGTCGCTTGCAGGCGCGTTTCGCGGTGTTTCCACCTCTGCCGACACGGTCTCATCCGTTGTTTCGTCGGACGAGACCGTGTCGGCAGACTGCTCCAGGGCCCGGCGCCCGCTCCTGGGCTTGTGTCCCGCCCTCCGCGCAGGCTCAGCCAGCCGGCTTTCGACCGTGCTATGGATGCCTGCGCGCTCCAAAGCCGCTTGCGCCAGTGGATTCCGCGCGACGAATTGCCGCACCGCCGAACAGCCGATCAGCACGATCACCATCAGAAT
>Ga0224528_1001685_pt1 | contig 13980 bp, 6 predicted proteins | sample CBST25metaG_2_FD_179888 | JGI IMG/M metagenome (GOLD analysis project Ga0224528, IMG submission 179888) | Peat soil microbial communities from Stordalen Mire, Sweden - C.B.S.T25 | ecosystem: Environmental > Terrestrial > Soil > Wetlands > Peat | place: Sweden: Norrbotten County, Stordalen Mire...
GAAGGCAATAGCAAGCAGAACGGTCCACGCAGCATTCAAGCCAATCTGCGAGTAGCGTTCTAAGAAACCAGAATCTCCCGGACCTCCTCGCAGAGGTCCGGGAGATAAAATCAGCCTATGTTTTTTACCCTTTCATGCCGCTTTCTGCTGCTCCCCGGTGTCATCGTCTTTGCCGGTGCGCTGCTGTCGTCGAGCAGTGCGCAGCAGGCCGGCTCCACGGTGCAGCAACACTTCCTTGCGGCGCAGCAGGATCAGCAGCAAGGCCTGCTTGATGACGCCGTGCGTGAATATAAGGCAGTTTTGCAGCTTCAACCGGAATTGCCCGAGGTATACATCAACCTTGGGTTGGTTTACTACGCTCAGGCAAAATTCGATAAGTCAGCCGAAGCTCTGACAACAGCCAACAAGTTGAGGCCCGGTATGCGCGGCGTGAGCCTCTGGCTTGGAATCGACGATGTGAAGTTGCATCGGCCGGCGCAAGCCGCCGCGCTTCTACGCGAAGCAATTCGGCAAGACCCCGCGGATAAGCTGGCGCAAAGCTGGCTGGGAACAGCGCTTTGGGATGCAGGGCAAACGGATGCGGCCCTCCTTCAACTGCGCAAAGCTGCCGCGCAGTTTCCCGACGATCCCGATCTGCTCTTCGCGCTCGGCGAGGCCTATGGCAAGGCCGCCGTCCAGCAGATTGAGCAGTTACTCGATGAATCCTCCGGGACAGCGCTTTCCGACCTGATCTACGGAACGACTTATGCCGGGGAACGCGAGTGGACCAAGGCTGAGGGCCATCTTCATCGCGCCATCGAGCGCGACCCACGCCTGCTCGACGCGCATTTGGAACTGGCCGAAGTTTTTCTCCAGCAAGCCCATCTGCCTGCCGCTCAGGAGCAGTTGGAAGAAGCCATGACTCTAGCGCCGCAATCCGCTTCCGCGCTGGCCCGCGACGGAGAGTTGCTGCTCCTCATGCAGCAACCGGGGGAAGGCCTTTCGCGTATCCAGAAAGCCATCGAAATCGACCGGAGCGAGACGCTGGACGCATTGGGGCTTCCAGTAGAAGACCGCATTGGCCGCAGCGTGAAAAGCGACGAGGCCGGTGCCGAACTCCCACCGCTGTGTCGCGAAGCGGCGCGGAAGCTGGAGGCAGACCCAACTTACAGTCCGGCCAAAGATGTCGCTCTTGCGGCTTTATTTGCGCTAGTCGGCGACGAGGACAATGCGTCGCAAGCGTATCAAAAAATTAAATTCGTCCGGTCAAGCCTGAGTTCGTCCGCGACCGGCTTTGCCAGGGCAATGACGGCCATGCACCAGCACCGCTATGACGATGCTGAAACGTTGCTCCTGGGCTGGCTGGGAACTCATCCGCGCGACCGTATGGCGCGCTACGATCTGGCCATGATGCGCCAGCAGATTTCCATGGCGCAAATTGCTCGCATGATCGAGGTCGTGCCGGATTCCTATCATGTCCATCAGATGCTCGGCCAGCTATACACCGGTCTCACCATGGCGAATGAAGCCTCTGACGGCTTGCAGGAGGACGACAAAGCGATTGCCGAATATCTCGCCGTTGCGGCCGCGCGCCCCGATCTTCCCGGCGTTCATTTCTGGCTCGGGCACCTCTACTGGAAGCACGGCGATGCGGATCATGCGCTCCCGGAGCTGACGCGGGAATTGGAACTCGATCCCGGCCATCCCGAGGCCAACGGGGAACTGGGCGCAATCCTGGTGGCTCAAGGGCGCGACGCCGAGGCGATTCCGCATCTCCAATCGGCTATTCGCAGTATGCCCGATCTATGGCCGGCATATCTGCAACTGGGTCGCGCGTATGTGATCGAAAAGAACTACGCGCGCGCCGAGGAGATGTTGAAGCGCGCGGTAGCGCATGACCGCGACGGCTCTGCGCACTTTCAGCTTGGGTTGGTCCTTCGCGCTGAGGGCAAGACCGCGCAAGCGGCTCAGGTCTTTGCCCAGGTGAAGGCCATCAAAAACGAAAAAATGGCCACGCCTTCCGCCGGTGACGCCGCAGACCAGGGAGCAAAACGATGAAACGCTGTTGCCTGACTGCTCTTCCGCTTGCTTTCGTTGCCTTGGCACTCTCGTTGAGCGCGCAGCCCAACGCGTTGGACGAAGGCGTTAGGCTCTTTCGCGAAGGGCAATTCGATCAGGCGCTGGTCAAGCTGCAAGAAGCGCATCGCCTTGCGCCCCGCAACGCCACCGTCGAAAACCTCCTAGGGATTACCGAGACCCGGCTCGGCCACATCGACATTGCCGACAGCCACTATCGCAACGCAATCCGCCTAGGCCCCTCGCAAGCGGCGCCGCACAGAAATCTCGGCTTCAATCTGCTTAACTCAAAGGATTTTGTCAGCGCTGAGCCTGAGCTGCGCGCGGCATCGCGCCTGGACCCCAACGATCATTTTGCCCATTACTATCTCATGTTGCTTGCGCTCGCCACAGGCCGCGATAGCGAAGCGCTGGCGGAGGCATCCAGCGCCGGCGAGTTAGTCGGCAACGATCCGGAGGCTGGCGCCGGATTGATCGAAGCGGAAATCCGCATGGGCCACGTGGATGATGCAAACAGCGCTATCGAGCGCCTGGAAAAAGCCAACCAGCTTCCGTCCTCGCGCGAGTATTCGATCGCCGTGCTTCTTAGTCAGCACGCGTTCTATCGCCAGGAGGTCCACTGCTTCCGGCGAATTGCTACGCTCGATCCGTCCTGGGAAAATCGCTATAACTTGGCGTTGGCGCTGCTCTATGACAACCAGCCCGCAGAGGCATCCACGCTTCTGGCGGGGTTGCACGCCGAGCGGCCTGCGCATGCCGACACACTCATGTTCCTCGGCTCGGCATTCGAGATGCAGCAAAAAATCCCCGAGGCCTTGGAAGCTTATCGCGCCGCTCTGGTTGCCGACCCCTCCAACCCCGACCGAACGCTTGATTACACGCGTCTGTTGATGGACATGGATCGTAACGACGAGGCGATCCAGATTGTGCGGACCGGCATGGGGGAGACCTCCGCGACTGCGCCCCTCCAATTGCGTCTGGGCGCGGTTGAGATGAACAAGAACAACTACGATGCGGCGCGCGATGCCTTCCGCGCGGCGCTCGAAGCAGATCCGCAACTCGATGCCGCTTATGTCGGCATTGCGCAGACCTATGCCCGCGAAGCCAATGACATCGAGGCCATTCGCGTCCTTGAAGATGCACGGCAGAAACTCCCCGGCCATTACTTGCTGGAGTATTACTTTGGCCTGTTGGCCAGTCGCTTGGGACGCGAGCAGGAGGCGATCCTTGCGCTTGAAAAGGCAGCGCGGTTGGAACCCAACTCCCCGGATCCATCTTATGAACTGGGCAAGCTCTACGCGGCGAAACAGAATTGGCCGCAGGCTCGGCCGGCGCTTGAGCATGTCATCGAATTGAATCCTAACTCCTCGTCCGCTCACTACCAATTGAGCAGGGTTTATGCGCATCTGGGCCTGAGCTCCAAAGCCGAACAGGAAGCCAAGCAAACACATACACTGTTGGATGCGCAACGCGACAAGGCGCTCCGCGAGCAACGCGAGCGGGCGGCCAGTTTCCAGCCGCAGGCTCCCACAACATCATCACACCTGCCGTGAACTTGAGCCGGTCCTTTTTTGCAAAGATGACGACTTGGTATGAAGAGTCCCAAACAACGCGAGGAACAAAAGAATATGGTCAGCTTTGGACAACTGGATCGCCGCGAGTTTCTTGCCCTTTCGGCCCTCACGACTGCAGCAACCCTTCTGCCTCAGTCATTGCACGCCGCTATACCAAATGACTCCGGCCTTGTTTCTCTCCAGGTGACAGGGGATGCACAAAGTGGATATGGAGTTACAATCGTCTATCGCGGTCAAGCTATCGCGCGGCATCATGCAGGCGGCGAATTCTCAGCTATCTTCCAAAACAGCGAGCGCAGTCTCGAAGACCGGACCGATGACTGGAAAGCCACATCGTGGAGCGGAGATCAAACGCGAATCAAGCTCACCGGAAAAATGCAACTCGCGAACCTTCGTACAACCGTCTTTGTCAATGTCTTGTACCAAGTTATGCCATCGCAAGTGGTAAAGAAGACGATTCAGTTGTGTCAGGCTGATATGTTCACGCTATTTTACCAACTCACTAATCGCTTGGAGCCTGAGGTGGATCCTACAAAACTCTGGAGTTTCGATCACGCGGATTGCAAGGGCGGAGCGCTGCATGAGTATTTCCCCGCTGCCGGTTTCCGCACACTCGGTGGAGTTACCGTGGGGCTGCTTACCGATTCGGGATTTCGCAATCAATGGAGCCGGATCATACGGCGAGACGGAACGCCCGTGAAGCCCGCGCCAGTCAGCATTCCAGATCTCAACCTCTACTTACTTCCCAAAGTCGCCGATCACGCCCAGCAAGGCTCGTTTATCCAACAAACATTCGGCGAAGCGACGGTCCAGTTGTCCGGCGAGGGTTCCCGCACTCCAATCAATCTCCCCGTGGCTTCCCTGTGGAAGAGAAACGGAGAAATCCAGGTTAAGCAAAATAACGGCATCGTCACGCTGTCTCCAGCGGCCAAAAATGATTTCGCACTTTTGCCATTTCCCGCAACCGGAGGCGAAATTTATTCCGTGCATCTGAAGTATCGCTCCGCGGCTCCGATTCAGGTTCACGCGTGGGACGTGGACAATCAGTTTCAGAAACTCAACGATCTCACGCTCTTTGATGACACGGCGCCGGCGTCTCCATCGAGTTTCAGCGAGTTTCATCAGTCCTTTGTGGTTCCCGCGCTGCAAGGCACAGGCGCTGCTCTTGCCTTCTCGCTTGCTGATTTTGAAAGCGGGTGCGCGAACGATGGTCGCAGCGATAAACCGCTTTCAATCGAAGTGCGAAATATTGAGCTTTCTCGTGTTGCGACTCGGAGCGAACCCTACCATCGCCTGGAGATGGGGAGCACGCAAACAAGAACCGTCTTCATCTTTGCGAGCGATGCGATTCCCGACACACTTCGCGGTTATCGGCTCGCAAGTCAGCTTCGCCTGGCTGAGGCGCTCGGCTTCAAAGGCGGCGAGACGGAGAAGGTACTCTATGCAGATGTCATGATGCTGAGTTGGAATGCTGAACAGGATAGCACTCGTCCCATACTAGCTCCGAGCATTTGGTATTCGGCCGCCGGGGAGATGTATCTGCGCGATAGCTTCTACGCCCTCAACGGCATTCACAACCGCGAACTGAACGAGAAGGTCTTTGACCTTTGGGGCGAGAATCAGGGCGCCGACGGAGCGATCAACACGCTTGTAGAACCAGGCATTGCAAACGTCGAGCGCAAATCCAATGACTCAACCCCTCTGTGGCTAATGTGGGCGCTGCTCAATCACCGCCGATTTGGTACCGCGCTGCCGATGGATAAAGTGCGACGGGCCGCTGAATACTGTCTGGCCGCTTACGACCCCAGGCACGAAGCCATTTGCACTGCTCAGTTTGTCATTGGTCAACTCGACGTGATTAGCTATCCGAAGGGTACTAACATTCTTTGTGAGAACCAGGGAATGCTTGCCGTACTGCTCAGAGTGATCCGCGAACTTCAGATCCCGGAAGTGAGCGCATCCATCTCGGAGAGTTACATTGCTAAAGCGGAAGAAGAATATCGCAGTTACTATGATGCAAGCCGCGGCTTTCTCATTCCGGCTCGCAATATACATGACGCAATAGGATTTTCCGATATCTTTCCCGAGTTTCTTTCACTTTGGCTCTTTAAACGGGCAATCCTGACGGATGATATGGTCGTCAACCACCTCAGCCACATTCCGGTGATGTTACCGCGAGGCGACTGCCCCTATCCGGCGGAAGGAGGCTCGGTCAGACCAATCTTTATCGGCTTGTCCGGAACAAAGACACAGTGGAGTTACTTCACGGAAAAGTGGCACCCGATGGTAAGTGACTCCTACGCGGCCAGCTATGCCTGCAAGGCGGCCGACGGCGTTTACTATAACGGCGGCAGTTGGATGCGGCTCGAAGTCTGCGGTTATGTCACGGGCAAGTTACACGGATGGCAAAAGGCGGAACATGCGATTGCGAACCGGCTCTGGGCTGAAATCCACACTGACGAGGAATTCCCGACAAGTCAGGAGTATTTGCCGACCGATTCGAAGAATCCATTCTTTGGATATCATCGTGTATTCGCATGGAACTCATTCGTGCTTCAAGCTCTCGAGTTGGCGAAGCTACGGATGCCGGGGATGGACCCCGATGCTTAAGATGGGGTTCACGTAAACATGCAAAAATCGAGCTGGCTATAGCTCCCGATGGAATGTTCATCCGAATTGGCCTGCTGTCGCTCAAAAAACAATTTATTGACAACCTATAACACTCTCCTTTATCGTTTCGCCTCAAGCGGAATATCAGATAGTCAGCGGAGATGAGCCTTCCCTTTAATCCCTCTGAATCTGGTTTCTGCGAGCGGGGCTTCCCAAAATCTCCAAGTCTCTGACCGATTGTTCTTTGCCAATTCCGTGCCCCATCCATTCGCCTTTTTCCTGGCGAATGGGTGGGATACCGCAAATGCCAAAAGACGAATTTATACGGTCAGAGGACTTAGGGAATATCCCGCAAGGTATCAATCCGGCGATGAAGCGGCCTCTCGAAAAATGAACCGGATGGCATAGGTTGCCGCTGACCTATGCGCGGAGAGCCGCGCATCAAGTATCGCGTAATAAAACTTGCTTGACTCCAAACATCGCAATCTCCCCTTGAATGCGGAAAGAAGGAGCTGATGCCTAACCTCTTGAATCATGAACACGCGGTGAGCTTTGCCGAGGCGTTGGCGGAAGAGCTGGTAGAAGTTGATGCGCTGCGCCAAAAACGGAAGGTTGAAGGCCACCTGGATTCGCGGTCTGCCTCGACGTGGGAGAGCGTAGAACAGATAGCCAAGGAATCACGATCATTTCGGCGCAAGGACAAGGAAGGCAAGGATGCGGCGGATCAAGCGACCTTGGTGGTGGGCCAGGCCCGTCAAATGGAGCTGGCAGGTCTGGCGTTTTCCGGCGGCGGCATCCGTAGCGCAACGTTCAATCTGGGCGTACTCCAGGGGCTGGCGAAATTCAATAAGGTACGCACCTTCGACTATCTCTCGACAGTTTCGGGAGGTGGTTACATCGGCAACTGGCTGGAAGCGTGGATCAAGCGCCCTGGGCCGGAGGAAGAAAAGCTGCCGGAGGGTCAGGCGCCCCGCGATGGAATTGATGTCGTCGAAGAGGAGCTGCGGCCCACGCGGACCGAGCGGCTGGAGAGCCTAAGAAAGCGCGAGTCGCAGGATGCCAAGTCGCATACCGAGCCGCCGCCGATTCACTTTCTGCGCGAGTACAGTAACTACTTAACGCCGCGGCTGGGTGCGCTGGGCGCTGACACATGGACCCTTATCACCATCTATCTTCGCAATCTGTTACTTATTCAGACAATTCTGATTTTGTTTCTCTTTGCGCTGCTCCTGATTCCTTACATTGCGGTTTGGCTGACCCATTTCTTGCCTGTCGAGTTGATGGGCGCGGCGCCCTTCGTGGTCTTCGTCCTCCTGACCTGGGCGCTGGCTGTGGGCGCGCGAAACCTGCGCGGCCTGACTGACCCAAAGCAGAAAGTGAAGCGAACCAGGGCGTGGCTTCCTCCGCAGGAGGAGCGCTGGGTGCTTCTGTCGATTGTTGCTCCTTTCTCCGTAGCTCTGTGGGTTTTGACGGCCTGGCTGTGGCCGAACGCAGTCAAATGGGACGCCTTGCCCGCGCATTGGTGGCCTCTCGGAGGGATGGTGCTGTTCGGCTTGCCGCTGGTTATCGGCTCGCTGCTTGCGCCGCGCCAACAGGCTGTCAATGACGAAAGCCATCAGTTTCGGCATCAATTTGTGGAGTGGCTGCGGAGATACAGGCTGGGGTGGTTGCACAACCCGAAGATGGGGTGGGTTCTGGCGTCCCTCGCCACCGGAGCGGTCAGCGGGCTGCTGATGAAGGTCGTGGTTCACCATGCATTCGTGCCCATGAGCGCATGGTGCGGGGCGGACTGGCACGAACTGAGCCTGGGAGTTCCGTTGATGCTGCTGGTTTTTCTGGCGGCGACTGCCCTCCATGTTGGTTTGATGGGACGGACGTTTTACGATCCCTACCGCGAATGGTGGTCGCGGGTGGTGGCATGGATTCTCATTCTGGCCATCATCTGGACGGCAGGATTTGGATTGGCTATCTATGCGCCGGTGGGACTGCTGTGGATGCGTGGCTGGCTGAAGGCCGGAGGACTGGCGTGGATTGCGAGCACGGCGGCTGGAGTATTGGGAGGAAAGAGCGATAAAACAGGTGACGTTGAAACCGGTGGTGTCAAAGTAAAGTTGCTTTCCCTCACGCCCTATATCTTCATCGTTGGGCTGGTCTCCTTGTTATCGCTCTCATTGGAACTCATACTGGCCAGTTGCTACATGGCAAATACAAAAATGGCGGAAGCGTGGAATCTCTTTCTCGCGGAGAGTCCCACGGTTGAGAAGGTTGCCAACTGGGTGCTGAAGGTAAGCGGGAATGTCGCGGCCGGTGCAGTGACACTCAGCGGGACAACATCGTTATCATCCCCATCGGCTCCTCATGGAGTACCGTCGTACTTGTTAGCCCACTTCAAGATTCTGAGCATTGTGACCAGTGCGTGGCTGATTCCAGTCTGTGCCGTGGTTCTCCTGGTTTGTTTGTGGCTGTCGTATAGAGTTGACTTGAACGAGTTCTCGATGAACCTGATGTACAGGAACCGGCTGGTGCGCTGCTATCTGGGAGCGACGCATCACGGACGCCAGCCGAATTCGTTTTCCGGGCTGGATTCCGGAGACGATTTGTTCCTCTCCGCTCTGCGCAGTTCCGAGGGATATTCGGGACCGCTGCCCATTCTCAATGGAACTCTGAATCTGGTAAGTACCAGAGATTTAGCTTGGCAGGAACGAAAAGCGGAATCCTTTCCAATGACGCCTCTTCGCTGCGGCTTTGACACCTGGATCGAGCAACGGAACCTGGAAAAGAATTACGCCATCGACAAAGCGCTGAAGAAAGTTGACGACATAACAAAGTTTGCCTTTCGTCCCACCGAAAATTATGGTTATGCGAATAACGGGTTGTACGTGGGAACGGCGATGAGTATCTCTGGAGCTGCGGCCAGCCCTAATATGGGATATCATTCGGTGCCGTCGCTGGCGCTACTGATGACATTCTTCAATGTGCGCCTGGGCTTCTGGGCGGGCAATCCGAGGAACAGAAAGACCTGGACCGACCCAGGCCCAAAAGTTGGACTGGATCAGTTACTCCGCGAATTGACCGGCATGACGAATGACAACGCCAAGTATGTCTATCTCTCCGACGGGGGCCACTTCGAGAATCTTGGAGTCTACGAGCTGGTGAAGCGGCGCTGCAAATTCATCGTGGCGTGCGACGCGGGCGCTGACCCTGACTACGCGTTCGACGATCTGGGAAATGCAATCCGTAAGTGTCGCGAAGACATTGGAGTCGAGATCGAAGTGGACACAACGCCGCTGATTCCCAAAAGAAGCGGCGTAAACGGCGACAAGAAACTGACCGCGCAGCATTGCGTGCTGGGCACCATACACTACGACATGGCCGACCCAGTCGACCCGGCAGACCCAACAGGAGGCAAGGGAGTATTCGTGTACATCAAAGCGTCGCTGACAGGAAACGAACCGGCGGACGTGCTGAACTATCAAACGTGCCACGCGACATTTCCGCACCAATCTACCGTGGATCAGTGGTTTTCGGAATCGCAATTCGAGAGTTACCGCCGGTTGGGTCAGCACATTGTCGAGACGCTGTTCGCGGGGCGCGAAGCCGAGATTCGCAAGCGCCACGTGATTTCAGCGCAATCTATGGAAAAACTTCGCGGACTATCAACTACCCAACTGTTTGAATACCTGCAGATGAAATGGTCGAGCGTTTCGCGAAGGCCTAAGCGAAAGCCTGCCGTTCGCAAAGCCTGAGCGCAACCAATCGTATAGGATCGAGTTATCCGGCAGCCGTCTCTTTCCAATGCCGGACAACATAACATGGCCCAATCTTCCCGCATGTTGAATCTGCTCTTCGGCCGGCCGCTGGCTAACAGCGAAGAGCGCGCCGAACACATCGGCCCGGTCGCCGGCATTCCCGTCTTTGGGCTGGACGCCCTCAGCTCGGCCGCATACGGCCCCGAGGCCGCGCTCACGCTGCTTATTCCGCTCGGTCTCCTCGGCGTTCATTACATTGTGCCGGTGAGCGCGGCCATCGTGGCATTGCTCGCCATTGTCTACTTCAGCTATCGCCAAACCATCGACGCCTACCCTCAGGGCGGCGGCTCTTACACCGTGGCCAGCCGGAACCTGAGCGAGGGCGCGGGGCTGCTGGCTGCTGCCGCGCTCATGATCGACTACACGCTCACTGCCGCCGTGGGCATCTCTGCCGGCGTGGGCGCGCTCATCTCCGCCGCTCCCGGCCTGCAGCCCCACACCCTGCAATTATGCCTGTTGGTGCTGGCCATTTTGACTGTGATCAATATGCGCGGCGTCCACGACACCGGCGTGGTCTTCATGATTCCCACTTACCTCTTCGCGGGAACTCTCTTGATAGTCATCGGCGTCGGCTTGTGGCAAGTGCTGCACAGCGCCGGGCCGCCCCATGCTGTCACGGCGCTGCCCCCGCTGCCCGCGGCCACCACAGCTGTCAGCCTGTGGCTTCTGTTGAAAGTCTTTTCTTCCGGCTGCACCGCCATGACCGGCGTCGAGGCAGTGAGCAATGGCGTGATGGCCTTCCGCGACGACACGCGCAAAAACGCCAAGATCACGCTCACCATCATCGTTGCCCTGCTGGCAGTGCTGCTGGCCGGTATTGCTCTGCTCTGCCGCTCCTACGGCATCGCCGCCACCAACCCCGAAGGTCCCGGCTACGAGAGCGTGCTCTCCATGCTGACTCGAGCCGTCATGGGACATGGAGCCTTCTACTACATCACCATCGCCTCGGTGCTGCTGGTGCTCGCGCTCTCTGCCAACACAGCATTTGCCGATTTCCCGCGTCTCACCCGCGTCATCGCCCTCGACGATTACTTGCCTCACATCTTTCTGCTGCGCGGCCGCCGGCTGCTCTACTCCTGGGGGATTTATGTGCTGGTCGCGCTCACGGCGATCCTGCTGATTGTCTTCGGCGGCGTCACCGACCGCCTCATTCCGCTTTACGCCGTCGGCGCATTCATGGCCTTCACCCTCTCGCAGGCCGGCATGGTGATGCACTGGAAGCGTCAGGGTGGTGCACGCGTTCACATGGCCGTCAACGGACTGGGCGCCGTTGCTACGGGCATCACCGCCGTGGTGGTGCTTGTCGCCAAATTCGCTCAGGGCGCATGGATCACCGCGCTTCTGATTGTCGTCATGATCCTGTTGATGCGCGCCGTTCATCGCCATTACGTCGGCGTGGACCGCGACACCGCGCTCGACCGCCCCATCGCGCCTGCCCAGATCACCCAGCCCATCGTGGTGCTGCCCATCGACCAGTGGAGCCGCATGACCGAGAAGGCGCTTTCCTTTGCGCTCGGCATGTCCAGCGATATTCGCTGTGTCCACGTGCAGGCCGGCGACGATCCGGACCCGATCTCCCTGGCATGGGAGACCGATGTAGCCGCGCCCCTGCGTGCCGCCGGCAAGTGCGTCCCTACTCTCAAGATTCTGCAATCGCCCTTCCGCTACGTCCTCGGACCCGTGGTCGATTACATTTTTTCCGTGGAACGCGAGTCTACCTTTACCAAGGTTTGTGTGCTGGTGCCGGAACTGGTGGTGCACCATTGGTGGGAAAATCTGCTCCATAACCGCCGCGCCGATATGCTGAAGGTCATCCTGCTTCTCCGCGGCAACAGGCGCATTATCGTCATCAACATTCCCTGGTATCTCGACCGAGATTGAGCGCTCCTCCACTCGCTATTGATCCGGCAACTAAATACTGTGCGGGTGCCCCATCCATTCCCGCGTTTTTTGCGGGAATGGGTGGGAGACAATGCCACTCCTTTCTTGCCGGATCAATAGGCATGAAAAATCCGAGTTCTCGCAATTCCACCATGGTCGTCTGTCGGCTTCTCAGACCTGCGGAAGGAATGAAACTCGACTAGGCCGATGCCACCCGCCAACTTGCGAACTCGCCAACTCCGCGCAGCGGAGCCGAACTCGCCGCACTCGATCCAAAAGGATCTCCCCGCGCGATTCCTTTAGGCTGTTCGATTTGCAACATCGTCGCTATCCTGTTTCTTTCTGGTACTACAGTTGCAGATCGAAGACTTCGGAGGGAGCAGAGGGCTTCAGCCCTCTGAATCGGGATCTATTTGAAGGGCCTTCAGGCCCGGACCTTCACGGACTTCCCGAGATTTGAGAGATATGCAACTGTCGTATTAGTTCCGCCAAAGCCAGGCAGCGGAAAGCGCCAACCCCCGAACTGCCAGCGCGGGCAATTCACGCTTTTGCTCCCCGCGTGACGCAAGACAGATCCCTCCTGACCGCCCTTCAAAGAGCACGAGTTCCCCGTAGCTTGCGCAACAGGCCATTTATGGGGAATTGAGGGGCATCCGGACGCTCCAGCGCCCCGCAGCCGCCCCCTGCATAAAAAGACAGTTGACAACAAAATCCTGATAGGAGTACCAATATCTCTGTGCGCAATCGGTTGCGCAAAAGCGCTCAATGTAACCCTCGCTCTCAGCAGAGCGAAATTGCTCCGTGAACCACCGTAACTCACCTTTAGGAGATCAGTATGCAAGTTGTTGATTTAAAAACTCATTTGAACCAAATGCGGACGAGGACGAAGACCCTTTCCGCGCGAATCGCCTGGTGGACGCCGGCATTTCTACTGCTCGTCCTCCTGGCAGTGCCGGCTCATGCCCAGTTCGGCTCCAGCCTCTCAGGCACGGTTCTAGACGCTTCCAAGGCGGTCATTCCCCACGCGACCGTTACGCTCATCAATTCGGCCACGCAGCAGACGCTGACCTCCACAACCAGTGACACCGGCGCGTATCACTTCAGCGAATTAGCGCCGGGAAGCTATTCCCTCACAGTTGCGGCTGTCGGATTCAAGACCACCAAACTGACCGATCTGGCCATCTCCGCTGAAACCCCGCGCAATGTGGATGTAACCCTGCAAGCTGGCGGGGCATCGGAGTCGATTCAGGTCAACGGCGATTACGTCCCGTTGCTGCAAACCGCTGACGCAAGCATCAGCACCACCCTCGGCAGCGAGGAGATTCAGCGTCTGCCCACCTTTGGCGCTGACGCTTATGAATTATTACGCACTGCGCCCGGAATCACGGGCGATGGCGCGCGCAACGGAACGGGCGGGGCTCTCTATCTGCCCAATGGCGCCGGTCCTGGTGGCTCCAACTCGGGCGTCTTCCAAACTGAAAACGAAGTTCAGATCTCCGCTGCCGGACAGCGGCAGGCCGACAACAACTTCACCGTGGACGGCGTGAGCGTCAACTCGCTCACCCACGGCGGCGCCGCGGTGGTTTCGCCCAGTATGGAAGCAATCGGCCAAATGACCGTGGTTTCCACGTCGCTCGATGCCTCTGATGGCCGCAACTCCGGCGCGCAGATCAAGATTGTCACCAAGAGTGGCACCAATACCCTCCATGGCTCTCTCTTTGGCCTCTATGACGAAACAGGCTTGAATTCCGCCAACCAATGGGGCGGTCCCAACAACGCGCTGCCCGAGACTGTCATCAACGATCAGCGCAGCTATGCCGCTTCTTTAGGCGGTCCCATTGTGCGCAACAAGCTCTTCTATTTCGCCTCCTTTGCCGGTTTCACCACAGCCAGCAATAACCAGGTCAGCGCCTACGTGGAGACGCCCGATTACCGCGCGGCGGTGATAGCGAACCGCGCAGGCGGAGTAAGCGCTGCGATTTTTGGCGACCCCGGAGTGGTGCCGAGAATCAGGACTATTCTCACTCCCAGTTGCGCCGGCCTCACCCTCG
>Ga0224528_1001688_pt1 | contig 13968 bp, 21 predicted proteins | sample CBST25metaG_2_FD_179888 | JGI IMG/M metagenome (GOLD analysis project Ga0224528, IMG submission 179888) | Peat soil microbial communities from Stordalen Mire, Sweden - C.B.S.T25 | ecosystem: Environmental > Terrestrial > Soil > Wetlands > Peat | place: Sweden: Norrbotten County, Stordalen Mire...
ATTACTACCAAACCACCGTGGCTTAATTGCTTCCATACAATGTAATAAATCATTTCACGTCGCGAAATGCAATAGAAACTGCCCGGATGGGGATGTAAGCCCAAACCGCCAAATATGCTGTGCACTATATATTCGGCGGTTTGGGCGTAGAACCCCTATCTGGGAGCGGTTGCTTGCCTCGCTTCAGCTCTTGAGTTCTTCGGTCCATCACCGTCGCCAGTAAATCGGCAGTGTGCTTGGCATCCTGGAATAACTGCGCCCATTCATCTTCTGCAAAGTGACGTCTCTGCCCCTTACCCAGCATGACTTCAAATCTCCCAGACTTCAAAAAATTGCCATCCATGATGGTGTTGCTCGCGCTGAGGTGCCGGACCGCAAGAGTTTTTCGCAACAGGCGTGGACGAACGGCTTGAGTTCCTCATCCACCTCCGGGTACACGTCGACGGCCGTTGCCTCGTTCAAAACGAAGTCGATGCCCATGCCGCGCAGTTCAAAGAGGAACAAGAAAATGAATACCTCATCGCCGGCGATATTTTCAAGTTCACCTTGTTCATGGACTGCAGTCCTGAGCGTTGGATTGCAGTCTCAGTTGCAGATAATCCCGTCCTTGGCCCGTCGATAGTCGCAGTTAATTCGGTTCTGAAATCGCTTCCATGCAGGCCGGATCTTTCGATCGCAGTTTGATATAGATAGGGAAGGGAACTCAGCTTTAGATCGCGCCCGCCATTCCTAACCGCTTAGGTTTATGGTACTCTACACCCATGCCTACCGTATTGAGGTTGGGGGGTCTGCGCGTGGTGATCTACCCCAATGATCATCGGCCGGCACATGTGCACGTCATCGGGCAAGGGCATGAAGCCGTCTTCAAATTGGATTGCCCCGCTGGTTCGCCAGTGTTGCGGGAGAACGCCGGTTTCCCGGAGCACAAGATCCAGAGCATACGAGCGGAACTGCGGGAGCACTTGGCCACCCTGTGCATGGCATGGGAGGAGATACATGGACGACCATAACGAGTTCCTCGAAGCCAACCGCCGCGCGGACGAGCGCCGGTTGACAACCCCGCACGCTATAAGCGCCCGCTACGATCGCCGCATTGGGCGCATTGTGGTCCGCCTGAGCACTAATCTGGAGATTTCCTTTTCGCCGCGCGATGCCGAAGGGCTGGAAACGGCCACCCGGGAGCAGCTGCAGAGCATAGAAATCTCTCCGACCGGGTTCGGCATTCACTTCCCGGCGCTCGACGCCGACCTGTACATTCCTGCGTTGCTCGAAGGGTTCTTTGGCTCGAAACGATGGATGGCGGCGCGTTTGGGCGAGCAGGGCGGCAAAGCCCGGAGCGCGGCCAAGGCGCGGGCGTCCAAAGAGAACGGGCGTTTGGGCGGCAGGCCGAAGAAAGCGGCAGCCGCGGCCTAGTCCGGACCGCGAAGCCGGCGGGGTTTGCACGGCAGCCGGCGCTTCCGCTTTATTGCGCGATCGCTCAATATTGGCTCGTTTTGGCAGACCCGAAAACCTTCAACTATCAGGCCTTCTCTCCGAGCCCGGGCCAAAATTCCGGAAAATGACCCTTGCAGGGCGGATCAGGGGCTGCTGCCCCGCGCCCGGCGAGAAAGACTCGCAAAACCAACATTGCTGCTGCCGGGGGCAATCCTGTGCTCTTCGGGCACCGCCGCACGGACCGCACGCTGCGCGCCGGCCGAATCAGAGCTCATCCACCCTGCCGGCAATTGTGCAAGAACTTCGTCTTATATTCGCCTATACTGTACCCATGTTTCCAAGCCCAGAAGCCGGTTTCAGCCTCTTCGTCGTCACCTGCAAAGGCTGCCGGCAGAATATCCCCGCGCCGGTCCAGACCCTGCCGGACTCATGGATCATTGACGGCTGCCCACTCTGCGGCGAGAAGCGCCGGTATCTGCCGGCCGACATCTTCCCGGGACGGCTATCCCCGGACCTGCTCACAAGATCCGGCCGGCCGCCGAGCGAACGGCGGTGAGAAATGGGGGAAATGAAGCGGGCCATCGCGCGCGAGGAACAGGAGCGGGTGAAGTTGATGGATGAGCAGAAGCGCATGACCGACCGGTTCGCCTCGACCCTCGTGATCGCAGCCTCGATCATCGCGGCTGTGCGCCTCGCGCGGGAACAGGACATCGGCAGGCCGTCGCCACGTTTGACGTCGGTCGTCACGGACAGCATCGGACTGGCGAGAATGATCCTCGAAAAGGTCCTGCACCACTAGGCTGCCGGATGATGGCTTCTTGCGCCTCGCGACATCAATGTTGGATTTGAGCCGAAAAGGCAGCCCGTGAGGAGGGCACATGATAATCAAACGCCCGAACGAACTAGTCGAAATCTTGGCCCAGACTGCCCGGACGGAGTCCGTCCCGGAAATGGAAATACTCCGCCGCATGTTCACTGTGCTCAGGATTATGCAAGAAGAAAAACGGAAGGGCAACGAGCTTGGCATTGTGAATGGCGAGAAGGTCATTTCCCGATTTGTCGGGGTTTGAGCCAGCTAGGGATCGTCTTGCGCGCGGACGGAGTCGTGAACATGGTATCCATGGTAGGAGAATAAGGAGCGAAAGTATAGCTCCCATCGAACGAGTGACAAGAAGGGATGTACATTGAAACGCGAAACGAAAACTACAACCCGCCCCAACCGCTGGATCTTAGCCTCGAAAGCAGACTGCGGCCTGGAGCCCGCTGGCGCGGAGGAACAGTTGAAAACTGCGAAGAAGCAAGAGCCAAAGAAGGCAAAGACGCTCAAGCGGTTCACCTTCGATGCGGGAAACTCAAATACGGGGGTCGCCGGACTGGTCGTTTCCGTGAAGGCCTATTCGAAGAAACAGGCGGTCAGGCTCGCGAATGCTTACCTGACAAGCTTCAAAGAGCCGATCGATCTGCCGGTGCCGGCAGGATATAAAGATACCGGCGTGAGCTACGCCATGTTTTGCATCGGAGCGAATCTGACCGTCGGCGACATCGACCCCGAGGACATAGCGGAGATCGATTGAACGGCGGTTCGCCAGATCTCCATCAGTTCGGCATTTTGAAGAAACCGGCGATAGCATCGAACACCCGCCGGAGCCCCTTCGACTCCAGCTCGTCCACCTCCGCCATTCTTTGCTCGAAGGCCTTGTCTTCACGGCGCCGTTGAGCCGCGGCTTGCCTCCGCGCGAGTTGGGGTATGACAACGGAACGCGAACAAATGAAGACCCTGCATATCGTCCTGGGAGAGAAGTTCATGACATGGCTGCGAAACGCATTCAGGCGGAGCTGAGAGCTCGAAGGCTGGCGTGTGTTTTCGAGCAGTGATTTCAATGCTTGCGCTCCTTCTAATGACCCAAACTCGAACCGGGTACGAGGCGCTTGCGACAGACCACGGACACGGATAGGCGGTATCAGCTGGGGCGCCGAATTGGTTCATACACTTGTCGAAACAAGTGAGTTTGGCTAAGGTTTCCCTGCTGGTTGCAACCAGATTTCACACCAAGCAATAATTTCCTCCGCCTCAACCTGCATTGTGTGTGCAACTGAGTGGATGGAAGTTTCTGCATCTCTTGAAAGATTCTGCTGCGTATCGCCAGCGGCAATCGACTTGCGGACTGACCAGACATCCAACCTCGGCCACATCTTTTTGAGTTCCTGTGAATCTCTGTCTTCTGTCCTCTCTTCCTTAATATCACCGAAGCTTATATTCCTCCAGGGCCAGGTGCCGACCAACTGGACCGTACGGAACAGCCAATTCGATGTCGATATTAGAGGATGGTCTTTAGCTGAGAAACCTCTTCAACGAACCCTTCTCCATGACTCAGCGCACTCCGTTGGCGCGGCCGTGTCGTCAGAATCCCACGCATCTGCCTCACCATTTTGCAGCGGAGCGACTTCCAAAGCCGGAAGGCGGCAGGCCTCGACGGCCGGATCCTTTACCGGCTACTCGCGCCCATGGCAACCAGCACACATCACCAAGAGCACGCCGAACAACACAGGCCGCGAGCGATACCTGGGGCGAAAGTTGATCCTGCTGACGGTGACCGCGCGCAGGTCCGCACCCAGATCAGCGTTCTCATCCAGCGCTATGCGAGCGCTGCGACACCACTCATCCAGTCCTGAATTTTCGACTGACAGCCCGTTCGGCCACTCGCAAGCACGAATCAACGGCGGTCAACCATCGTTCATTTGTCATCTTCCAGCGGTCTGCTTTACGCACTCGCTGGACCAACATACCGCAACTCGATAACGGAGAAGTCTCATGTCCTACAGTCAAACGAGACAACTTCCATGAGGTAACGCCCAAATGAAAGACGCTCAAATGCCATCAGTAACTAATGGCCGACTGCAGCTCGCCCCGGTCAAGGCGCGCTCCGCAAAGGCATCTTCACGCCGTCGCCCGGGCGTTGAAGGTCTGACAGGACGCGAGTATCAGATGCTTCTGATTCTCAACAGTTACGGTTGGTGCACGCCTGATATGGTGTGGCGAGTGGCTCGTTTCCACGGCATCCCCGCAAAGTGTAACTGGGTTTACGTCCTGCTTGCCGGCCTTAAGAAGTCTGGCTATGTCACGACCATGCGAACACTGAACGGCAAGAAAGGGATCGTTTACGCGGTCGCCGACCGTGGGCTTGCACATATTCGGGCGTGTAAAGACAACCTGGTCTGCGACACGAACGTGCTCAAAGATCCGGCAAGCATGAACCATTTCCTCGCCTTGAATCGCATCATGTTGCAACTTCGGTCCGAATTCAAGGCCCACTTCTGGCTCACGGATTTCCAGGTTCGCGCAGACAATATGCAACTTGGTAACGACGGATTGGCCAAGGATTACGATTCGGCTGCAGAACTTGTGATGCCTAACGCGTCAATCCGGATCGGCATCGAGTACGAACTGACACAGAAGAAAGGCGCCCTATACGCAAAACTTTGCTCCATCTTCGCGGCCGAGAAGTACCTCCACCTCATCATCTACTTTCTTGAGAGCCCCAACCTGCTCAACTCCATTGCACCCCACTTCCGTCCAGTGGGAGGTCTCGTCTGCTTCACCAATTACCGCGATTTCCTTCTCGATGGCACGGCAACGTCAGCTTTCTACTGGTATGACGAAGAGCTTCGCACGGCCAGCCTGCGCGAAATAATGGCACATGTTGCTCAAAGGAAGAAGCCAGAGTATTTACCAGTCAATCAACTGCGAATCCGCTTCCAGGCATGAGGCGGATTCACAAAATGATCACAAAATGATCACAAAATAGACACAAAATTGGCGCTTGGCGCGAGGGGCTCAAAATCAAACAGTCTACCGGCACAAATCCTCAATAATAATAGCCGTTTACGCACAGAAACCAGCAAGCAGAAACCAGCGTTCGCAGGTCCTTCTAGCTCCTGACAAACCCCCCTTTTACTTACGTTTTCTACCCTCGTTACTCTTGTGCCATTATTTCGTTTATGCTGATCCTCCGACACCCCTTATGTTTTGCCTTACATGATTGCCTAGTTGGACTTGCTCTCCATGCGATTTACCGACCTGACTGACAGTCGTTTGTTTGGGATTCCAAGTTCCTGACCCTCTTTATCTTGCAGTTCGCTTGGCGATTCCCTTATTCCACTGCGATCTTTCTTTGCTTCCCTTGGCTTCATTGCCTTGACTGCCAATCGCTTTTTTGGTTTTCCTGTTGAGATGTCGACTTCCCATGACAGCATTGCTGAACCAACTTCCCTTTCTTGCTGAAGCGACTTTGTTCTCTTCCCTTGGCTTCATTGCCTTGACTGCCAATCGCTTTTTTGGTTTTCCTGTTGAGATGTCGCCTTCCCATGACAGCATTGCTGAACCAACTTCCCTTTTTTGCTGAAGCGACTTTGTTCTCTTCCCTTGGCTTCATTGCCTTGACTGCCAATCGCTTCTTTGGTTTTCCCGTTGAGATTCCTGCCTTCCGCTGACAGCATCGCTGGACCAATTCCCCTTTTCGTTGAACCGACTTCCGGCTTCCCTTTGACGCACTTGCCCTGACTGCCCCTTACTTCCCTTTGGCATCCGGGCTTTTGATATTCGCATTGTCGGACCAACTTTGCGTTTTCGCGGAACCAACTGTCTCGCCTTTCTGTGCACGTTCTCGACACGTCTGTTGCCCGCTACCTTGCGTGCTGACTTTCATTTTCATTTCGCGTAGATGCGCATCGGTTGTTGCCATATAGTTGCGGTCGTACGACTGGTTTCGCTGTGCGTATCAACGGTCGTGCGAATCGCTTTATCGAGGCCGCCAAAGCTCCGGCGACCCGCAAAGCCTATGCCGCAGATCTGCGCGATTACTCCGAATTCTGCACCACGAACGGATTGTCGCCTTTCGGACCCGGTGGCGAGGTATTGTCCCTCTACATCGCCCAACTCGCTGGCTGTGGGAAGAAACCTTCAACCATCGCTCGCCGGGTGGCCGCTCTTGCAACTGAACATCACGCCCGCGGGTTCCGCGAGACGCCGGCAGCAAGCTTCCTGGTCAGTGAGGTGCTTCGGGGAGTAAAACGCACTCTTGGCGTCGCCCCAGAGGACCGTAAGAATCCGTTGCTGCTGGACGACCTTCAGCGGATCGTCGCTGCCTGCCCGGAGAAGCTCATTGGTATCCGTGACCGTGCACTGTGCCTTCTGGGATTTGCCCTCGGCTCCAGACGAGCATCCCTTGCAAGCATTGCGGTGAGCGATTTGGCACTGATGAGCGGTGAGGGAATGGTGGTCACCATTCGCCGCGACAAGGAGGACCAGGAGCAACTGGGCCGGAAGGTGCCGGTGGCCTTCGGCGCGCAGCCTGAGACTTGCCCAATCCGTTGGACTGCATCATGGCTCGATGCCGCCAACATAGTTGACATGGATGGGCCGTTATTTCGTGCCGTTGACCGCCACGGCAACGTCTCCACCCGGCCACTCGACCCTGGCTCTATTGCGCGAATTCTGAAGAAGGCGGCCCGCCGGAGCGGGATGAGCGAGGAGAAAGTGGCGAAGCTCGGAGGGCATTCCCTGAGGGCAGGGGCTGCGACGGTCGCGGCAATCAATGGCGCCAATGAGAAAGAAATTGCAGCGATTACTGGCCACCACTCCCGCGAGGTGCAGAGGTATATCCGCGACGCAAACCTGTTCCGGGCGAGCGCGGCAGGGAAGCTGGGTCTTTGAGCCGAGCGTGACGAAAGTACCACGGCTGTGGCTCGATACCGATGAGTTATCGGGCCCCAGACCAAGATACCGTCCCGAATTTGGATAGGAAGCGAATGTGACCGTGCTACCCGCTGCGATCACCCAAGCCGGAGACCATCGCAATTTCGTGTCCGAATGCCGCTTTCGCGAGGAGTGCGAACAAATCTTGCACGACCATCGGAGCTCCGCCAACAACTTCAATGGCGTCCCTTCCCAGCCAGCAAACCCTCGGCCTTTCGTTTCGAATTCAGCGATCGGCTTGAGACGCGCAGAGCCCCAGGGTTCCGATAGCCACGGCAGCATCGACAGCCGAATGGCGAAACTCCTTGCCCATCCGGCCCTGATCGCTTAACGCACTATGTCTGCGCGGCGCCTCGGCACATAACTGAACGAGCCACAGGAACTCCGGTTTCGCTCTAAGGGCCCGTACTCGTCCTGCCATCCAGCTGCTTGTCCCGCCGACCCGGTGGCAAAGAGCTGCACGCCTGCTGAACCTTACGACAACGGAAGAAAGATTACGCCGGAGATGCCCAATGCTTGCCGGCCGAAAGAAGATCATGAATGTCAGATCTAGTGGGCCCGGAAGCCCCGGAGAAGATGGATTCGACCGCGCAGGTACCAACCTACGATCCGCCCGATTGGATTTCGACCGATGAGCTTGAGGGTGAGCTCTTCGGAGCTGCGGTAACCGATACAGTCGGCGGCCGACGCGAAGACGACTTCGGTTTGTTGGACGATTACCTCGGTGAAACTGAACGGATGGAAAGCGAGTGCGAATATCGTTGGGCCCTCCTGCGCCTTCCTTCCACCCGGCGGCCGCAAGTAGCGCAGTTGCCGGGCGGACCGCATGTCAGCCCATAAAAGCAGGCCACCCAAAGCTCCGTATTGCGTTCTCTTGACCGGTGCCGCAGGTGGCGTCGAACCTACCAGCCGCCAAACGCCGGACATCCGGAACTCGTTGGTCTCATGGGGCGCAACAGTCCGTTGACGCTAGGCGCCTTGAACCTGTCTGCGAAACAGGTCCTGTTGCCACATCTCACTCGCACTTGAACCGAGAATTCTTTTACTCACATTGAAATCCTGCAGGAGCATCTCATGCAAGGACTCGCATTTTCGCTGATCCCACACTCGACGGGCCTTGAGGAAATCATTGCCAAGACGAAAGCCTTCGCCGAGGCCGCCAAGGCTCCCTCGACGCGACGCGCTTATGCGGCAGACAACAATGACTTCGAAATATGGTTTCGTCAGCATAATGTGCAGTGTCTGAGCGGCCCGCCGGCGCCGGAGGTCATCGCAATGTACCTGGCCGACAGGGCATCTTCGCTTACGCCTCAAACCCTGACCAGGAGACTCACTTCTATCAATCAGGCTTTGCGGGCCGCCGGATTCGAGGGTCCATCGCCGGCATCCACGCAGCAACCTCTGGTGGGCTCCGTCCTTCGCGGTATCCGCCGCACCAAGGGCGTGGCACCTGGCCCCAATCAGAAGGAGCCGCTATTGACCGAGCAGATCAGGCAACTCATCGCCACCTGCGGCGATGATCTCAAGGGCATTCGCGATAGGGCGCTGATCCTGGTTGGCTATGCCAGCGGTGGGATGGATCACGCGGTGGTAGAGGTCGATACCTATTTTGAGCAGGAGGATGAAGAGGCTCCGACTGTGTACAGGCGGTCGCTTCTCCGGCTCCTCAGCTCTCTGCGGCCGCAGTTGGCCGACCTGCTTGGCTGGGTTTCGGTCCAAAAGCGGTGATTCCGGCCCGGCTCACGCCCGCTCAGGCCGGGGCTTTATCGGGCTTGTACGCAAGGAGCAACGCCTCAAAAGCGGCGTTGTTCTACCGCATCTACCGCCAGCGGCAATTGGATTTCCATCTCTGACCCCGATTCTCACTTCAACCCAACCATCGAATCGGCTGTGGTACGCCTTCATCGCAGGGGCGCCCGGCGACCGAGTTCATGCGGGCGTGCGCACCCTATTGCGACAGAACCTCGTGCGATCGAGTCGAGGATCTGGTCTGCGGTCCTGTGCCAGACGAGCGGTTTTAGCGGCGCGACTCAGGATGAGTTCGATCGTCCGACATCAGTTCTGGCGATTGCGCCAACCATTATGGCACCTACTTAGTCAATGCCCAAGTGGATACAACGAGAAACGACAGTGTTTTATTCCATAATCATTGTCGTACTATCTGGAGGCAACCAAGTTTCCCCAGTACGAAGCAGAAGTCGAAATGTGCGTAGTTTGTTTCATTGAGGTTTCCCCCCATTTCTCATCGGCTCTAACCAAATCCTTGGAGATTTAGGGACAGCGATGAAACAAATTGAGCGTCTCACAGTGGTAGAGTTCATCCGGAAGCTGCGCGGGGGGTCGAGTCCAATTGTGGTGCGCGCGAGCGACGGATACTATTACGTTGTCAAGTTCGGAAACAATCCGCAGGGTCCGAATGTGTTGTTCAACGAGGCACTCGGCAGCGAAGTGTACCGTGGGTGCGGGCTGCCGACGGCCGACTGGTGTCCGGTATGGGTTCCGGGGAGCTTCATCCAACGGAACTACCGCTGCAGGATGTCGATGGCCTACGGATGGCGCAAGCCGACGGCGGGATGGTGTTTTGGCTCGAAAGTCCTGACTGTGGACCCGGGCTGTCTCTACGACTTCTTGCCGCCGCGCGATTACGCTCACATTGCCAACCGCTGGGATTTCTGGACAGCGTGGGTCCTTGATGTCTTGTGTGGGCACACGGACCATCGCCAGGCACTTTTTATGAAGCTGCGCAGCGGCCTGTTTCAAGCGTTCTTCATCGATCATGGCCATTTGTTTGGAGGGCCGGACGGACTTCTGAGGGATTCCCACTCTCTTGAACCTTTCCAATATCTCCGTCCCCGATATCTGGACCCGGAAATCTATGCGCAACCGGCCCAGAGAGACGTGGATAACATAGTTAAGACGATCCAACATCTTGACGTGGCAAAACTCGCACATGTTGTCAGGAGCCTGCCCAAGGAATGGAAAAAGGAGCTGGCCCTGTACCGTCTCGACCTTTTTCGAGAACAGGTTTCAAACCCGACTCGAATTAGAAGCATTGCGCAGTACGTCCTTGGTTCGGCCGATCACGCTGGGAGGATTTATGGCAAGCGCCGCAAACCAATCCGGAATGAAACCAGGTACGCAGATATGTACTCTTAAGTACCGCCAACCTAGCGAGTCGATTCTGTCCGAGGAAGGCGAAGTTGTCCTGCTGGTGGTGAAGAGCGGCCATAAAGCCACCTTGTATGCGCACCGTGACCTCAAATTGCTCATCGCCGGTCGCGACCAGCAATACGTCGAAGAATTCATCCAGTATGTGATCCCTCGCGCTCAGGAATTGCCCGATGAGTTGTTCGAGTACTTGTCAGGATTCGCGGCGGGGCCGATCTTCGCGCACGAAGTCACTTCGTTTGATGAGGCCTGGATTGCTGCCCGCTATCCCGAGTTTTCGCCCGAGCCTAAACGGCCTTAACCTGGCTCTGTTGCAGATGGTCGCGTAGGCGGTCTTCAGCGTTTTGATACCCCGCACTGGACCGATCAGTTGCTTCAGCTTGCCATGATCGGCTTCGACGACATTGTTCGGATACTCGACCTGTCGATGCACCGTGTTCTCAGAACATTTGCCTTCGGCCGTCAGCTCAGAAATCGCGATACCGTAAGTCGACGCTCTGTCCGTGTTGATGACCTTCGGCTTCTCCCAATCCTTCAACCTTTTTGGCGCGTTGCTGAGGAAGCGCTTCGCTGCTTTGCCGTTCCGTGTCGGCGAGAGATAGAAATCGATCGTGTTTCCAAACTTGTCGAGCGCCCGGTACAGATAGGTCCATTCGCCGCGAATCTTCACGTAGGTCTCATCGACCCGCCAGCTCGTCGATCGCGGTCGGCGCGACTGCTAGCGCAGCCGCTTTTCCATCTCCGACGCCTGCCTCTGAACCTAACGGTAGATCGTGGAATGATCAACGGGCACGCCGCGCTCGCCCATCATCTGCTCGAGATCGCGATGGCTGATGCCATAGTGGCAGTACCAACGCACCGCCCAAAGGATGATCTCGCCTTCAAAATGACGCCGCTTGAAATCTGACATGACCGGCTCCGCTCGTGTTCTGCCCATTTCCGCGCAGCCACCAAATCTCTGCAACAGAGCCATGGCGGATCTGTCCAGTTTTTGCCTCCACGACCCGGTTCTCGCGCTCCCGTGATTTCCGACCCACCTTACCGCTGGACTATGGGTGTCTTTTGAGTGATGCTTTGCGTGCAGCTTCTGTTTCTTCCCATTTGCTTGGCTTGGTAAAGAGCTTGATCGGCAACATCGATCAGCGCGATCGGGTCCAAGCCCATGGCGGGCTCGCAGATTCCGATACCGATTGACAGCGTCAGCAGCTTACCAAATGGAGATGCGTCATTTCGCGCGGCTAGAAGACGGACGGCATCATGCATGCGTTCTGCGACTTTGCTCGCCCCGGCGGCGTCAGCGCCCGGCAAAAGCAAGACGAATTCGTCTCCCCCATAACGCGCCAGGAGATCATCGGGACGCGCGGCCTGTTGCTCCAGTACGCGAGCGACCGAGATAAGGCACTCGTCACCGTATGTGTGGCCATGGAGATCGTTGATGCCCTTAAAAAAGTCCAGATCGATGAGCAACAAGGCGAGTGGCTCTCGCGAGCGCAGGTCGTGCCTCCAGGCATTTTCAAACGCCCCGTCAAAATGGCGCCGATTGGGGAGGCCGGTAAGCGGCTCTAGCATCGACAGTTGTTCAAGATCAATGTTGGCATTCCGAAGTTCCAACTCTCGCTTGAGAAGGTGTTCCTGCACTGTCACATAATTCAATTGCACTACTCCGGCGTGCAGGCTTTGAATAAGAAGCAGCACAAAGACTGCCGAGAGTCCGAGAACAGGATGCTGCGCACTGATCGCTGCCGCCAATGCGAAAATACCTCCCATGACGATCCCCGGACAAAGGCCTTCGATCAGCAAACGACCACGGCCCAGCTCTTTGTGTGGCTCCGCCGACATCTCAGTTATCGGCAGGTGCAGCACCTGCCAGCCTCCATAGACGAATGGAACGCTCCACAGCAGATCGAAGATGGTTCCGGCATGGAGGTTACAGTGGCTGGAGGCGTAGTTCATCCCCAAATGGATCGGAAGGAATAGCCACACGCCTTTGCACAGCAGGTGGATGCGTTTCCGTTCTTCCAGAGTGGACCATGAAGCAAGCCTTAGAACCGCCGAAGCAGCAAGCAACGCGCATTCTGAGAGATAGATGGTTGCCATTGCGGTTGCCGCCGCCCCGGCTGTCAAGGACGTCCGGAAAAGGAGAAGGTAAATGAGAAGCGCTGCCAGCGCCGTCTGTGCGCTGTCCAGGTAGAAAACGCTGCGAATGGATTCCGTCCTGCGTGTGTTCGATAGGGCGAGCAGCATGGGAAATGCCGCGATGAGGTTGAAGAAGTCGGACGCATCCGGCGTAAAGTTGAGGGCGGATACCGATCTACCGATCTGCGCCTCGACCGATTGCCCGACTGCCCAGAGCACCATCGACGCGCTCAACAGTCGCCACGGAAGCCGCTCCCGGAGCGGGACGGTTTGCGCGCGCCAAAGACCGCAAAGCGCGGCCAACAGCGGTGCCGCCGCGGTGGCGAACCGCGATGCAGAAATGAGGTGCACTTTCAGCACAAGAAGCAATACCGCGTGCGACACAACCATCGCGAAAAGAGCATAACCAAGGATCGATTGTGTGCATTCACTCACCGCCCGACGTGTCCCGGTTATTGAGCTAATCATCAGGCTATCGCTCCACTTTCCCGCGAATTTCGCTGCCCGCGGCGCCACACGAGATAGGAGACTAAAAGCGGCGGTGCGCATGACCGCGAAATTGAATTGTCTATTGAGAATTCACTTCGATTGTCTCATCTTGGGCCAACGAATGTGAGCGTCTTTGCAGGGACCGCGCGAGGTCCTAGCTACTGTCTTCTCAGCGAGTTTACGCGGCGACAGTCAGAAGGCGGGCGGAGTCTGGACGGCCCGCGTCGAGCATGCAATTGAGGACGACCACACGGACGGCCGCTTCGACTTTTTCTGGCCAGAGAGGCTTCGCGCTCGCAGGCAGCAAGCACAAGGCGATGAGTTTTGGACGCATGGGCGAGGCGGAGCAAAAACTGAAGGATGAGATCGACGCGCTGTTGAATCGGGCCGCGGCCGAAGATGCAGCCCAGGACGAAGAATTAGGCAAGGGCCGCAGCGGAGACGATCTGCCGGCGGAGTTGGCGCGGTGGAAGAGCCGGTTGGCCAAGCTGCAAGAGGCCAAGAGGGCATTGGAAGAGGAAGAGTCCTGTTTGCGCGGACCGGATGAGGCGGAAGCTGGCGAGCGAGGCAGGACGAGACGTGTACCGCATGCGCAAGGCCATCGTGGAGCCAGTGTTCGGGCAGATCAAGGAGTGGCGCGGGTTCCGGTGATTTTCGTTGCGTGGGCTGGACATCGTTCGCGGCGAGTGGAAGCTGGCCTGCCTGACCCATAATCTGCCGAAGCTGTTCCGGTCAGGGTATGTGCTTGAAGCGTGCTGAGGAAGACGAAAAGCAGCAGCGATGGTAAAAAACGGCTTTTGGGTGTGGGAGACGCTCATTGGCTCACCGATTGGCGTTCCCTCTGTGAGAGTCGATCAAGAGTCCATGCCCACTGAGACAAACCAGAAAACCACGCTCCGCTATCTCCGACAAACTCCTAGCCTGTCGCTAACAATCCATATCCGAGTAAATGAACCCCATTTCGACCAGTTTGAGCCTGCGCTCCG
>Ga0224528_1001691_pt1 | contig 13946 bp, 8 predicted proteins | sample CBST25metaG_2_FD_179888 | JGI IMG/M metagenome (GOLD analysis project Ga0224528, IMG submission 179888) | Peat soil microbial communities from Stordalen Mire, Sweden - C.B.S.T25 | ecosystem: Environmental > Terrestrial > Soil > Wetlands > Peat | place: Sweden: Norrbotten County, Stordalen Mire...
GCTCTACACCAATTGGAAAAATACTCTAGCGAACAGTGAAGCAGGGAAACTGCATGATTTTCTATTCCCTGTTCCCTGTTCCCTAGTCCCTATTCCCTGCCCTACTCCAGCTCCGCTGAAAGAATCTTCATCGGCGTAATGCCCTTTTCGCGCAGGGTGCGCAGGCTCAGCGCGTCGTGGCGCTTGGCGAGCCGGTGGCCGTTCTGGTCGACGACCAGACGGCAGTGGAACCATGCGGGCGGCTTTAGCCCGAGGGCCTTATAGAGCAGCAGTTGCCGCGCAGTCGATTTCAGCAGGTCCGCGCCGCGCACCACCTCGGTGATGCCCATCGCCGCGTCGTCCACCACGCAGGCCAACTGATAGCTCGGCACATTGTCGCGTCGCCAGACCACGAAGTCGCCAAAGTCCTCACCGGCCACGAAGCGCTGCGGGCCGAGGTTCCCATCGACAAACTCAATGGCCGTGCCCTCCGGCACGCGGAAGCGCCAGTTCACGCCGTCGGGCACCTCGTCGTCGAGCGTCGTGGGCCCTGGCAACTGCGGCAGATAGACAGACAGGTGACGGCAGGTTCCCGGATAGATCGGCTCGTCGTCGAGTGGGTCCGGCCTGTGCTCCTCGTGCGGCGCGCTCAATGCGGTGGCCAGATCCTTGCGTGAGCAGTGGCAGGGAAACAAAAATCCCCCGCGCGCCAGCTTGCGCCACGCCGCTAGATACACGTTGCGCCGCTTGCTTTGTACATAAGGCCCACACGGTCCGCTGCGGTCCGGGCCCTCGCTCCAGCGCATCCCGAGCCAGTGCAGATCCTCGAGCGCAGCCTTGGCGTAGATGCTTTTGCAGCGCTCCGGGTCGAGGTCTTCCATGCGGAAAATCAGCGTGCCACCGGCCTCCTGTGTCCGCCGCCACGCGGTCCAGAAGGTGCGCGCGTGGCCCACATGCAGGTAGCCGGTCGGCGAGGGTGCAAGCCGTCCGCGATAGCTCGAAGTCGGAATGGGAACGATGCTGGCCATCCAACCTCTAGTGTAGAGAGCCGAGCGCGACGTGCGGCACCGCATCGGTGACGAGATTGGTTCGCAAAATTCTGCCGCCGTGCGCGTGGATGGCGAACGCGGCGCACTAAAACAGATCGGGAATGGTGTGGAAGGAGATGCGGGTGGGCGCGGCTTTGAAGGCGTCCAGCATGGTGGCCGGAGCCAGCGTGTTCATGCCGTACTTGTGGTTGAGCGCGTCCATGGTCTCCTGCAATCGTGTGCGATTCTGCTCGTTCTCGGAGTTCTCGAAAAGGTTGAGCGTGTGCAGTGCGTCGGGCACCAGGCCCCCCAGTTGCACGCCGATGAAGTACGGCTGCGCATAGGCCGCGCCGGTCGGACGCGATTCCCAGAGCTGGACAAGAGCGGCGATCAGCGTGGCGCTGTCGCGACATTCGGCCAGCTTCAGCTCGCCGCGCCAGCCACGGGTGGGCACGCCGAAGCGGCTTACCGGAGCCTCGGCGCGTGGCATCGCAAAGCCGATCGACAATCCGATGCTGGCCGCCCACAACTGTTTCGAGCGCAAGCGCAGCGCCGCCTTGTGCAGCAGCTTGAGCGCCACCGCCCAGGCTTTTTCCTGTGTACGCATCTCGGGGGCCAGCACGTGCTGGTGGCTCAGCGACTTTGTCTCTTCGCTTTCGAGCGCGTCAAAGTCCTCGCCCTGCAACCAGTGCCACAGCCGCTCGCCGACCACCGATCCCCACACCGCGCCGGCCTGCGCGCCGTCGAGCGAAAGCAGTTCGTCCATGGAGCGGATGCCCTGCGCGTTCAGCTTCTTTTCCGTGCGCTCGCCAATGCCGGGCAGATCGCGCAAGGCAAGGCTGCGCAGCGCCGTCGGCAGCAGGTCGAGCGTCAGCGCCACCAGCCCGTCGGGCTTTTCCATGTCGCTGGCTACCTTGGCCAGATAGCGGTTGGTGGCCAGCCCCACCGAGCTGCGCATCATGGGGCCAACCTTTTCGAGAATTTTTTTCTTCACCTGCCGCGCCAGATCGAGCGCGTTGTGCAGTTGGCGTTCGCGGCCCATCAACCGGCAGCCCATCTCGTCGATGGAGCAGACGTCTGTTACCGGCACGCAGCTCTCCACGGTTTCGACGATGCGGCGGTGATATTCGACGTAGACCTCGTGGCGCGCCTCGACGAAGACGATCTCCGGGCATATTCTTCTGGCCTCGGCAACGAGGGTGCCGGTCTTGACTCCGCAGGCCTTGGCCTCGTAACTGGCGGCGATGCAGCAGGTTGTGTCAGCCATCATGGGCACGACGCCCACCGGTCGGCCGCGCAGCTCGGGGCGCTGGTCCTGCTCGACCGAGGCGAAGTAGGAGTTCAGATCGACGAAAAGCCAGTTGACCAGAGGCTCCTGCAGACGAGCGAAAACCGGTTCCGCGCTGTGGGTCGTAGACATTGGCCTATTTTCGCCTTTTATTCTCTTACGTGCAAGGGAATTTTCTGCCCCACTCGACAACAATATAAATTTTGCCGGGTTCGTACCGATAGAAACATTTGGGGTCCTTCATACGTCTAACAACCACCCCGCGTACCTCGCGTGCTAGGAAGTGCACATGCAACGGCTTTCCTTATGGTTGATGATCGGTGTCAGTATCCTGTCGGTTCTGGTGACAGTGGGACTCACCGTGTTTTTCGTTTGCTGCCTGAAGTGCTCTGATTGTTCGCACAAGGACAAGGATGAGCTCTTCCGTCGGCACGAATCCTAAAGATTGCCCCATTTTTCTCTCTCTGCGGAATTATTTTTTCCACACTCGCGCTCTCTTCTTGCATAAACAGGTTTCGCGTCCTAAAGCGGTTCCGGTATAGTGTTGGCTACATTCGGCGTGTTCGAATTGGTTGCGGCAAAAAAAGAGACGCTGGGTCGCAGTCCGACCTTTTGCAAACAGTATGCATAAAAAGAAATCTGCCGAGGTTTGCGCGAAGGCCTGTTCAACGGGAGAGAAAGTCCGCATGAACTCAAGCTCAAAAGCAAATCTGCATCCGCGCGGCGTGGCCTCCAGTGAGACCGCGCGTGAAATCAATCGCGACGTCCTGCTGCATTCCGTTCACCGTCATCAGCCGATCAGCCGCGCGGATCTGGCGCGATTGAGCGGCCTGCAGCCCAGCACGGTTTCGGTCATCGTCGGCCAGCTCATTGAGGAAGGCTGGGTGGTTTCCGGCGAACAGGGGCACCTGCCGCGCGGCCGCCGGCCCACCTACGTGATGCTCAATGATCGCCACGTCACCCTGGCCATCGATCTGCGTCCCGACAAGGCGAATTTGGCCATGGTCGACATCAACGGTCAGATCGTCACCCGCGAAACCGTGCCATTGTCGGCGCGCGAACACGCCGACGAAGATTTGCGCAACGTGCTGCAGAAGATTGCTCAGGCGGCGCGCACGCTGCGGGCCATGAGCGTCGACTACTGCTTTGACGGCGTCGGGGTCAGCGTCTCGGGCCGCGTGGCGCCGGAGACGCATCGTCTGATGTTTTCTCCCAACGCGCCCTGGATTCAGGCTGACCTCTATACGGAGCTGGAAAAGGCGCTGGGTGTTCCGGTCGAGATGGAAAACGCGGCCAACGCCTGCCTGTATGGCGAACGCTGGTTCGGCAAACTCGGCCAGACCGCCAACGTGCTCACCGTCTCGATTGCCGACGGCATCGGCACCGCGCTGCTGGTGGACGGACGCCTGTTGCGCGGCCGCGACGGCATGGCGGGCGAGTTCGGCCACATGACCCTCGAAGAGTCCGGGCCGCCTTGCGGTTGCGGCAATCACGGCTGCTGGGAGGTCTTTGCCTCCAACCACGCCGCCCTGCGCTATTACCGGGAGTTTGTGCCCGAAAGCCAGATTGACACCTTTCAGGATCTGCTCGATCTGGCCAAGAGCGGCGATCTTTATGCGCTGCGCGCCATCGACCGGATGATGCACTACCTGGGTCGCGGTCTGACGATTCTCTGCGCCGGGCTGGCGCCTGAGAAGATTCTGATCGTGGGCGATTGCACGGCGCTGTGGCCGCGCATTCAGCCGCTGCTCGAAAGCCAGCTCATCGCCAAGGCCATTCGCCCCAACACGCCGCAACTGATGGCGGCCACCGACGGCGGCACGGCCCGTCTGCGCGGCGCCGCGGCTCTGGTCTTCCATAAGCTGCTCTTCCGGCATACCGAACTGGGCCAGCCCCTCACCCTCGTCGACGAGCGCGCGGAAGCCGTCTCTTCGGCCTGGAACTGAGCCTCCCGGAGCATCTGCCCCGCGCTATCACGCGCGGAAAAATGCTCCGTCTCGCGCTTGTAGGATGTAAGAAGAACGCGCGGAGGATTTCTTCATGAGGGTCGGCATCGTCGGCACCGGCGCCATCGCCAGCAAGCACGCCGAGGCGTACAAAAACATCGGCTATTCCATTACGGCCTGCACCAACCGCACGCCGGAAAAGGGCGAAAGATTCGCCGCTGTGGTGGGCGCGGAGTTTGTCGCCACGGTCGAGGAACTGGCTCGCCGCGCGGACGTCGACTTCCTCGACGTTTGCACCTTCCCGGCCTATCGCCTCGAAGCCGTCACGCTCGGTGCGCGCTACGGCAAGCATGTACTGGTGCAAAAGCCGATGGCCATCGATCTTGAGACGGCCGCGGCCATGATCCGCGCCGCGCGCGAGGCCGGCATCCAGCTCGGCGTCGTCAGCCAGCATCGTTGCGACGATGCAATACTCTTTCTGAAAAAGGCGCTTGTCGCGGGCCGACTCGGCAAAATCATCCAGGCCGACGCCTACGTCAAGTGGTATCGTCCGGAGGCCTACTACGCGCGGCCCGGCAAGGCGCAATGGGCCGTTGAAGGCGGTGGCGCGCTCATCAATCAGGCCATCCATCAGGTCGATCTGCTGCTGCATCTGATCGGAGAAGTGGATGAGGTCTTCGGCTACTGGCAGAAGGGCGCTCTGCACCGGATCGAGTCGGAGGACAACGTGAGCGCCCTCGTGCGCTACCGCTCGGGCGCCACCGGCGTGATTCAGGCCTCGACCGCACTCTGGCCCGGCGCGCCCGAGCGCATCGAAATTCACGGAACCCAAGGCTCGGCCATTGTCACCGGCGATCAGCTTACCGCCTGGAATGTGCAGGGTGATCACGGCGACCCCGCGCCCGTCCACGCGCCTTCCGCCTCCGGCGCCTCCGATCCGCTGGCCATCTCGACCGTGCCTTTCGAGCGCCAGTTGCGCGAGTTCGGCGAGGCCTGCCAGGCCGGTCGCGCGCCTGCCTGTTCGGGGCTGGATGGCTATCGCGCGCTTGAGCTGGTGCTGGGCGTTTATCGCTCCTGTGCCGAAGGTCGCCCGGTTCGGCTCGACACCGCCGATGCCTTAGTTCGCTCTTAGTTTCCGTCTGCGGCATGGCCCGACGATTGCAAACCACCGTGGGTAGCCATGCCCTCCTCCAATACCACTTTTCTCTGGTCTCCGCAGCCACCGCCGATCTCGACTGGCGCGGTGAAAGCCTCTTTCGATCAGGCCTTGAACCTGCACCGTGCCGGCAAGCTCGGCGATGCCGAACGTATCTACCGGAGCATTCTCGCCGTCGATCCGCGCCATGCCGACAGCCTGCACCTGCTGGGCGTCATCGCCGCGCAGACCAGTCACCTGGAGGTCGCCGTGGAGATGATCGGGCGGGCCATTTCCATTCGTGACAATGTCGCGGCTTATTATTCCAACTACGCCAGCGTGCTGCATCTCCTGGACCGGCCCGACGCCGCGATTGCCGCCTACCGGCAGTCGCTCGTGCTTGCGCCGAGCGCTCCCGACGCGCTCAGCGGACTTGGCCTCACGCTGCAGTTACAGGGCAGCTACGGCGAGGCGCTGGAGTGCTACGCCCACGCGCTGACCAGCTCGCCGAAACACTCCGACGTGCGGTTGAATCTGGCGACGCTGCAACTGCTTCAGGGAGACTTCGAGAACGGCCTGCGCAATTACGAGTGGCGCTGGGGCTCCACCACAATCCGGGCAGCACGGCGCGACTTCGCGCAGCCGGTCTGGCGCGGCGAGCAACTTCGGGGTGCGCGCATTCTGCTTCACGCCGAGCAGGGCTTCGGTGACAGCCTTCAGTTCCTGCGCTATCTGCCGCAGGTGCGCGCGGCCGGTGGCCGCGTCGTGCTTGAGTTGCAGGAGCCGCTCTGCCGGTTGGCCGCGCAATTGCCCGGCATCGAGGAACTGGTTCCCGCTGGCCACCGCCTGCCCGACTTTGACCGGCACTGCCCGTTGATGAGCCTGCCGCTGGCCTGCCAGACCAAGCTCGCGACCATTCCCGCCGAAACTTCCTACCTCACCGTGCCGGAAGAAGAGTTGCGCAAGGCGGCATCCTTTCACTGGCCGAAAAATGGACTGCGCATCGGTCTGGTCTGGGCCGGCAGTCCGACGCATCGCCGTGACCGACACCGCTCCATGCCTTTGCCGCTGATCGATACGATCCTGCGTATGAACGGCGTGCACTACTTCTCGCTGCAGGTGGGTGAGGCGTCCCGCCAGATCGAGGCCAGCCCTCGCGTTGCGCCGCTGCCGCTCGACGGGGACTTTGCCACGACGGCTGCTTACATCGCGCAACTCGATCTGGTCATCACCGTCGACACGGCCGTGGCGCATCTGGCTGGCGCGCTCGGCAAACCGGTCTGGGTGATGCTGCCCTATGTGCCCGACTGGCGCTGGCTGCTCGACCGCGAAGATTCGCCCTGGTACCCGACCGTGCGCTTGTTCCGCCAGCCCTCGGCCGACGACTGGATCTCCGTGCTGACTCAGGTTCGCGCGCGGTTGGAAAAGCTGGTGCGCGTCGGAAATACGGTTGGGTAACGGGAACCGTGGGTCGCGAGAGCGTTCCGTGCGGTTCCGGGCGCGGATGAGGGCGGGCGGTGGCCAAATTACCAGACGCGGACGGCGTCGATGTGGGGCGAGCCGGCGATGCCGTTGACCACGTCGGTGCTTAAAACGGCCTCGAAATCGTGATCGCGGAAGCCGGGACCGATGCGATGGCGGAGTCCTTCGAGCTGTTGCTCATCGGCTACGAATTGTCCGGCGGCGGCTGTCGCGCTCATGCCGATACCGGCCACGACGACTTCGACTTTGCCCGTCGATGCGTTGTGGAAGCGGGCAATGATGGCGAAATCGCGCTTGATGTCGGCCAGGCGCATTTTGATGTTGACGGCCCACTCCTTCGGGTTGGGATTTTTCTGGTCGAAGATCCAGTAACTTTCCTCGGGGGTTCCCGCGAACCGGTAAGGAAGAGACGCGAGGGTGCGCAAGGTCCATGGGTTGTCGATGCCGCCGACGAGAATGACGGGGCCGCCGCGCAGATCTTCGAGCGTCATCGCCGCGGCCAGACGCATGGTCGAATCGCGACGTTGCGAATCCAGGTAGGCCGAGATGGAATGAACGGCGATGGCATCGGAAAAGACCAGGTTTTGCGCGAGTGTTTCATAGGCCTGAAAGGTTCCTGATTCCAGATCGGAAGCTGCCGGATGCGACTCCGCTTTTCCTGTCGAGACGCCGGCAGGCTCAAGGATGCCGGCGGCGGAGGCCGTGGAATTCCCCGAATTGTTGCCCAGCGGCAGGCAGAAGATCACCGTGCGGTGATCCTCCAATACAGGCCTCCAGAATTCGCTGAGCGCCGAGGGATAAAGCCACCGTCCTGCCGCGATGCAGGCGCAGAGCAGCAATAGGCATGAGACCGCCAGAAGGCCCATGAGGGCCAGGCGCGAATGCCAAAAAGAAAGGCGCGTCGGCACGGCGCCTATACTGGCCGGTGGTTTTTCCTGTGCGGCTGTGCCCGGGCCTTCGCTGCCTGGTGTGGCGTGGTGGCGAGGAAACAGGAATCGAGGCATGTAATGGCCCGAAGGCAACTCGATCCGAACCTCGGCGTCGCGACCTTCTTCCTGGTAGTACTGGGCCAGACGTCGGCGGACCTCGGCGATGGTGACACGCACGACGGGATTTTCCGCCGTATCGTAATCGGCCGGGCAGCCAAAGACGCACACACCGATCGTTCGCTCCTTCAAGAATTCTCCGCGGCCCTGAAGAGTCTCTTCGACGATGTAGCGCAGAAGAGCAGGGTAGCGCCGACTGTTCTTGAAGCGCTCTGCCTCCGAGACGCGGTTCAGTTGCTGACGTATCTTACCGATCTCCTCGGCATTTTTTGGTGCCGCGAATTCATATTCCATTTCCGCAGGAAGCATCCGGAAGTGCCTCTCCAAAACTGCAGCACAGCATAGAGGAACGAAGCGCAAATGACAATTGGTAAGATTAACTGTTTTTAACAAGGATGCAAAGGAATTAGTTTCTAAGGAATATAAGAATTATCCGGATAAGATACCGGAAAATCACTAGACAAGAGAAAAGATTGACTCCTAAGCTGCGTCCCGAATTGCAGGTGGGTGCCTGGGTGCTCCGCAAAAGGAAACGCGGAACCACTTCCGGCATCCCCAAGGAGGCAATGCGTGAAGATGCAAACCACACAAAAGATAAAAGGCCAATTCAGTGCCGGGGCGTGGGTATTGTGCTTGAGTTTTGCGCTGGCGTTGTTTCTCGGCGGACCGCAGAGACTGAAGGCGCAGCTCACCACGGCAGATGTCGTCGGTACGATTCTGGATAGCTCCGGTGCGGTTGTACCCGGCGCCAATCTGGTTCTGACGAATGCGGGAACAGGAGATCATCGCGCCGCAGTTTCCGGCGGCAGCGGTGATTATCAGTTCTCCATTTTGCCACCGGGCCACTACTCGCTGACCGTCAAAGCTCCCGGCTTCAAGACGGCCACGACCACCATCGCAATCGAGGCGGGCGACCGCGCGCGGGCCGATATTCACCTGGAAGCCGGCGGTGGCGCGGAGACGGTCATCGTCGAGGCGCAGTCGCCGTTGTTGCAGGCCGATAGCGCGACGGTCAGTTCGACGGTGACCGAGCAGTCCGTGCAGGATCTTCCTCTGAACGGGCGCAACTTTGTGCAGTTGGTGCAGTTGGTCCCCGGCGCGAACGAAGGGCCGGGCAACGGACTGACCAGCGGCGGCCGTCCCGACGATCGCCGTTCGACGAATGGCTTTTCGGTCAACGGGCAGGACGACACGTTGAACAACTACGTGGTCGATGGCATTGATGACAACGAGCGCATCATCGGCACCATCGGCGTGAAGCCTTCGATTGACGGCATTCAAGAGATCACGGTACAAACCAACAGTTACGCACCGGAGGCGGGGCGTACGGCTGGTGGCGTTGTCAACCTGGTCACCAAATCTGGCTCCAACAAATTCCACGGCACGCTGTATGAGTACGTGCGCAACGATACCTTCGATTCCAAAGACTGGTTCGCCACGACGGGGAAAATTCCGGAATTACGTCAGAACCAGTACGGCGGCAGCATCGGTGGTCCTGTCCTACACAACCGGACCTTTTTCTTTGGCGACTACGAAGGCTTCCGTCAGGTGAAGGGCACCACGTATACCAATACGGTTCCTTCGCTCGCGGAGTACAACGCCATTAACAGTGCCAGCAGCACGAGCACGATTCGGCAGGTCTTCCCGAGTCTGTTTCCCAGTGGAACCACCTGCGCCGGTACCACGAGTCAGTGCAGCGTCAATGGCATTCCGGTCAGTCAGACGGTCGATCCGATTGCGCTTGCGTACCTGAAGCTGTATCCCGCGCCGAACGTGGGCACCAATACGTATTCGATCAGCCCGAACAAAACGCAGTTCAACCACACTTTCGATATTCGTGTCGATCACACCTTCAACGCGAACAATCATTTCTTTGGCCGGTACAACTACAACCGGGCCACGACAGACATGCCGGCCTATCTGCCGGCGGGCTCCAATCCCAATGCTCCGTCCGCGATTAAAGCGATCACGCCGGGTGGAAATTACTGGGCCTATACGGGCGCGGCGAAGGACGATGCGCAGCAATATGCCTTCGGATTTACGCATCTGTTCTCGCAAAATCTGGTTGTTGATCTGCGTACGGCGTTTACGCGCGTCAACAATTTTTCCACGCCTCAAAATTACAACACCAATGCGGATGTCACCATTGGCTTCCCAGCGAATACCTACAGCCTGACCGCGGGCCTTACGCCTGTGGACGTCAATGACTTTTCCTCGCTTGGTGACGGTGCCTACGTTCCCTTGCAGGACATCGACAACACCTTCCAATACTCTGGCATTGTCAACTACACCATTGGAAACCACAGCCTGAAGCTCGGCGCAAGCCTGATCCGCCGCCAGGCGCGGAACCTGCAGAGTGCATTCCCGTTTGGTCGCTACTCGGGCTTTGGCCTGCCGACGGATTCAACTCCTGATCAGATTCTTTCCACCATGCTGGCGGGAGCCTTCACGGGATCCAGCTTCAACATCGATCTCAACACGCCGGACTATCGCACCTGGGAGACAGGATTCTTTGCGCAGGACAGTTGGAAGGTGGGCACGAAATTGACCGTGGTCTATGGCTTCCGTTACGACATCTACACGCCGTTTACCGAAGCGCATAACCACATCTCGAACTTTGATTATTATTCGGCGCTTGCCGCCACGTCCGCGACGGCGGCGCAGGCGGCGTTGCAGGTTGCCAGCGTCAACGGCGTCTCGGCGACTGCGGGAATCAAAACCGATCATGCCGACTTTGCTCCTCGCATCGGTTTCTCGTTTGCGCCTCTTCCAAACCTAGTGGTTCGCGGAGGCTACGGCATCAGCTACTTCCCGGGCAACTACACCTCGAATGCCGATTTGAAGAATGCGCCATTCACCTCCGTGTATTCGCCAAGTTGCGAATCGATCGCGGCGTACAACATTCAGGTCAATGCGGGGTCTGCGCCGTCCTCTGTGAAGTCGGCCTGCAGCGGGTCGGGGTATCAGTCGATTTTTGATAGCGGCCTGCCGACACCGTCACCGCAAACCATTACCAGCGCGGCACTTTCGTTTGTGGCAGAAGATCCGAGCATCCGGTCGTCCATGATTCAACAGTTCAACCTGCAAGTGGAGCGGCAGTTCGGGCCAAATGTTCTGACCATTGGCTATGTCGGTAATATCGGGCAGCACCTGCCCGAGCCTCTCAGCGACATCAACGATCCCACGCCCGCTCAGGTGAAAGTGGGTGGTTACAACACGCCGCGTCCGCTCAACACATTTCTATCGAATGTGGGTGGCGTCAACTGGCTCCTGACGGGAGGCGTTTCCAACTATAATGGCCTGCAGATGTCCTTCCAGCGTCGCTTCGTCAAAGGTCTGGCCTTTGACGGGAACTACACCTATAGCCATGCTCTGAGCGACGTCGTCGGATTCTCCGAGGAAGGTCATCAGGGATGGGGCGATGCCGATCCGACCAACATCCGCAAATACGAATACGGCAATGCGGAAAACGACATCCGTCACCGTTTCGCACTTTCCATCAACTACGAGCTGCCACTCAAAAACTTCACCAGCAGAGTGGAAAGAATCGCTCTGGGTGGATGGCAGATCAACTCGATTGTTGCCTGGCAAAGCGGCAAGCCTTTTTCCGTTGTCAACGGCACAGGAGAAACGGTTACGGGCAGCTCGGCTTCTTATAGTAACTGGGCTACTCCGCAATACAACGGCGGCCCCGATCGTCCCAATCAGATCGGTGATCCATTCAAGCCCGGTAACTTCGCGGCCAATCCAGGTTGCGTGGGACCGACGAAAATCAAGGCAATTGGCCAGCCCGGATCGGGCAGCGACTGGTTCAATCCATGCGCTTTTGTGCCGCAGGCCATGGGCACGGTCGGCAACACCGCTCGCAACTCGATCTATGGTCCGCACTTCCGCCATATCGACTTCTCGCTCTTCAAGGATTTCGAGCTCGTCGAAGGCGTGAAGTTGCAGTTTCGGGCCGAGGCTTTCAACCTTACCAACACACCCAGTTTCTACCTGAACAACAACATCCACTCGACGGAAGGCGTGATGAGTAATTCCACCGGCAACAAGTTCGCGCAGGTCGTAGCGACCGATCCGAACTATGTGCCGCGGCAGTTGCAACTCGCACTCAAGCTGGAGTTCTAAGAGTCTTTCACCTACATACTTCGTTGGTCCGGCTCGCAAGGGACGGACCAACGAAGTCCTGCTTGGATGGAACACGTCAGGGGAGCCATGTCTATTCTCGTTTCTCGCCGAACGTTAGCCCGCTTTGTGTGTGGGGGCACTGTCACGATGGCTCTTCCGAAAATGAACCGTGCCGCGTATGCCTCGGCTCTGTTCCATGGAAACGGCAAGCTTGAATTTCCAGAAGGGTTTCTCTGGGGCACGGCCACATCCTCCTATCAGGTGGAAGGAGCCGTGTACGCAGACGGGCGCGGCCTTTCGATCTGGGATACCTTTGCGCATACGCCGGGGCGCATTGACGGAAACAAGAACGGCGACGTGGCCGACGATTTTTATCATCTTTACCGCGATGACATCCAGCTTCTGAAATCGCTTGGCGTAAAGGCCTTTCGTTTCTCCGTTGCCTGGCCGCGCATCTTTCCGGCGGGAACGGGCGCGCCCGAGCCGCGCGGACTGGATTTTTATCAGCGTATGGTCGACGCATTGCTCGAAGCCGGCATCGAACCCTACTGCACGCTCTATCACTGGGATCTGCCGCAGCCGCTGCAGAATCGCGGCGGGTGGGAGAACCGCGATACGGCAAAGGCCTTTGCCGAGTACTCCGGCTACATGGCCGGCAAACTCTCCGACCGGGTGCGCTCGTTCATGACCATGAACGAGGTCCGCACCTTCATTGAGAACGGCAACGTGATGGGAACGCACGCTCCGGGGTTCAAGCTCAACGCCGGGCGCATTGCCCAGATGAGCCACTACGCGCTGCTGGGACACGGCCTGGCGGTGCAGGCCATTCGCGCTCAGGCAAAGCCAAGAACGCGCGTTGGCTTGGCGGATAATGTGCTGGCAACGGTGCCGGCCATTGATGCGGCGTCCTATCGCGCGGCGGCCCGCAAGGCCATGCGCGAAGAAAACGCCATGTATCTGACGGCGGTTCTCGAGGGCCGTTACACCGAGGGATACTTGAAGCGGCTGGGTGCCCATGTGCCTAAATTTACCGCCGAAGAGATGCGCACGATCGGCTCGCCGATCGATTTCCTCGGGCTGAATCTCTATCAGCCGTTTTATGTCCGTCCCGACGAAAGCGAGGCCGGATACGCCATGATTCCCGTGCCGGCCTCCCACCCGCACATGCTCAGTCCGTGGATTACCGTAGGCCCGGAGGTGTTGTACTGGGCGCCGAAGTTGGTCAGTGATCTGTGGATGGTGCAGAACCTCTACATTACGGAGAATGGCACGTCGTCCTCCGACGTGCTCGCGGCCGACGGCAGAATCTACGACGTCGATCGCATCATGTTCCTGCGCAATGGACTGACGCAATTGCGGCGCGCCATCGCCGAAGGCGTCCCCGTGAAAGGGTATTTCTTGTGGAGCTTTCTCGATAACTTCGAGTGGGCCGATGGATACGAAAAACGATTCGGGATCGTCTATGTCGATTTTGCCACACGGAAACGCATGCCCAAGCTTAGCGCGGAGTACTACGCCCAGGTGATCAAGGAAAATGCCGTGTGCTGAGGTGAATTGTGGATTTGGAGGGAAATCTTCGGCCTTGCAGCGCGTGCGACCAGGAGGATCGTCGCGGCGGACCGTTGGAGGATTCCGGCAAGTGTGAGATGCTGGTTACAGGGTCGATAGAACAGCAGAAACGGATATGGAATTCCTCTCCAATTTCTTGTGGGCGATTTTGTCGGTTACCGCGCTTGGCCTTTGGCTGAGAGGGGAACGGCGCGACCATAGAAAATGGATCATGCCGCTGCTTGCTCTCGGCATGATCGCTGTGATCCTGTTTCCGGTCATCTCCGTGACCGACGACCTGCAAATCGCGCAAAATCCGGCCGAGGTGGAGTGCACGCTGAGGTCGCACCATAAGGTAAGCGATGC
>Ga0224528_1001696_pt1 | contig 13911 bp, 13 predicted proteins | sample CBST25metaG_2_FD_179888 | JGI IMG/M metagenome (GOLD analysis project Ga0224528, IMG submission 179888) | Peat soil microbial communities from Stordalen Mire, Sweden - C.B.S.T25 | ecosystem: Environmental > Terrestrial > Soil > Wetlands > Peat | place: Sweden: Norrbotten County, Stordalen Mire...
TTTTGCTGGCATACATGCATATCTTGCAAGCGCCATAAAAGGTATGGCGATGGGCATGCGGCAGCATCGAGAGCGGCAAGAGGATTTGTGGGTGGCACATACGAAATTGGCCACTGCTCCAGGACATCCGTTTTATGAACGACTGAACGCGGTGCTTGATGCGGAGGGCTTCGACCGGTTTGTCGAAGCGCTTTGTGCAAAGTTCTATGCGCCACGGTTCGGCCGTCCATCGTTGCCGCCTGGCATCTACTTTCGCTCTTTGTTGATCGGATATTTCGAAGGCATCGGAGCCGAGAGCGGCATTGCCTGGCGCATAGCGGATTCGTTGGCGCTGCGCCGTTTCGTGGGCATCGCACTGGACGAGGTCACGCCGGATCACTCGACGGTTTTGCGCACCCGGCGGCTGATTGATCTCGATACGCATGCTGCGGTTTTCGCGTGGGTATTGGATGTGCTGCGCGGGCTGATTGTGGGCAAACGCGTCGCCATTGATGCAACAACGCTGGAAGCCAACGCGGCGATGCGCTCGATTGTGCGACGCGATACTGGCGCGAGTTATAACGAGTTTCTAACTGGACAAGACCTCTGGGATCGAGACGCCGACGCGCGAAGATCTGGCACGGTTGGACCGCAAGCGCAAGAAGCGTACGTCGAACAAGGAGTGGAAGAGCCCTGTTGATGAAGATGCGCGCGTAGCGAAGAGGCCGCACACACCTCGTGCACAAGGCCGAACATGCCGTCGATCTTGACTCGGGCGCGGTGGTGGCGGTAACACTGCAGGCAGCCGACAAGGGCGATACCGCAACGATGGATAAGACGCTAATCGAGGCGGGCATGGCGGTGGCCGAGTTGTAGGTGTATGAGAGCGAGTCGCGTTCTGAAGATATGAAGGTCAACATCAACGGTATCGAAGAACTGGTTGCGGACAAGGGATATATGAGCGGTGCGGCTCTCAAGCGGGTAAAGAGTTACGGCGTGCGCAGTTACATTCCGGAGAAGAAACAGAAGGGCAAACGCCACTGGCAGGGCAAGGCTGAAGAACAACAAGCGACGTACGATAATCGACGGCGGGTGCGAGGCGATTACGGCAAAAAACTACTGAAGCGCCGAGCCGAATTGGTGGAGCGCAGCTTTGCCCATTGCTACGAGACGGGCGGAATGCGACGCTGCCACTTGCGCGGACGAGAGAATATTCTCAAGCGGCAGTTAGCTCATGTGAGTGCCTTCAACCTGAGCCTGGTGATGCGCCAACTGCTGGACGAGGGGACACCACGAGAGCTGAAAGATAGGGCAGTAGTGCTTGTTTTGCGCCTGTTCTTGTGGCGCGTCTGCCTGAATCGGTCCAACTGCACTGTTGAACCGCAATTGCCCTCGGGACTCGGCTCTGACAACACGGATCCGCTCAACAAACCACGATGCCGCAGTTTTCAGAATTCTGATACTTGCACCACGGGATGATATGCAAAGAAGGACGAACCGTGTCTTGAAGAACTTGCTACGGGAAATCTGCATGGCGAGGTCTGTGAGGGGGGAGAACGCTTAATGTTATGGCGGACTTAAACGCGCACGAAGCCGGAAACGGCGGACAGAGCCAAAGAAAGCCTAAAGCAAGAAGCGCTCTCCTCTACTGGGCAATCACGCAGGGAATCGCCGTTATCTAAAGCAGGTGGTGTTTGCGTCCAGTCCTGTGTCGTATACGTAGCTTGTGCGAAATGGGAATCAGTTCCAGATAAGGAATTCTGCGATTTTTTACTCATCTATTTCTAATGTATTTGAACAAACGACAAGAGAGATTCAGTCCATCTGATCAGCAGTATCCTGATGCAGGCATCTCCCACATCAGGAATACTGATCAATAAGGAGAAGTGATGACACGGGTCGGAGTCGTGGTTTTTGCGTTGTTATTTGCCACCATTTGTGCCGAAGGCCAGCAATCACCTGCCAAGCATAGAGTCGCTGTTCTCAGCTTTACTCACATGCGGGTGCTGACATCCGTAGAAGATATTTTTGGATCAAACGAGGACGTTGGAAAAGTCTTTTCCGATATGCTTGCTGATCGCCTCACAACTGACGGCGCCTTTCGAATTATTGATCGAAGCGCCACTAACAGAGCACTGACCTCTCCTGTTGCGATCAACAATCGAAATACCCGTAATCTTGGTGGCCTTCTTGATTTAGGCAATCATGATGAAGGGCCTGAGCCGAGTATCAGCAAAATAGGCGCCTTGCTTGGGGTAAACGAGCTCATTCAGGTGTTTGAGGCGGACTCTATCATCATTGGAGAAATTACGACATTCGGGCGAGACAAGGATAAGAAAACAGGTATACTCGCAGCACTAAAGAGCCGTGTGTGGGGAGATTCCTCTAAAAGAAAAGCGGTTGTTGGCGTAACGGCGCGGATGATTGATCTCAACGCAGGTGATATCCTTGCCGCGGTAAGTGTCAAGGCAGAATCACAGCACTCCAGCTCTAATTTATTAGTGGCAAGAGGGTTTAGGGAGAACGTTGCCAGTATGGAAAGCAGCGATTTTCCTAAAACAACTCTGGGAGAGGCGGTTTTGCAAGCAGTCAACTCATTGGCGCTAGCCTTCGAGCATAATGCGTCTATGACTCCTGTGGTTAACCCCATCCAGATCTCTGGTATTGTTGCCGACGTCGCCGATACCGATGTGACCATCAATGTCGGAGCTGTGAATGGCGTGCATGTCGGAGATACTCTGCTTATCACTCGAACTACTCGCAAGATCAAGGACCCAAAGACGGGCGATACACTTCGCCCCGTGGAAGTTAATATCGGCCAAATCGTGGTTACGAGCGTGAATTCGTTCTTCGCCATTGGTCGCTTCAGTGGGGAAGGAAAGGTTGCTGTAAATGACGTTGTCAAAAATATGCCTCAGTAAGAGTGCCCGCCAGTTCTCCTAAAATTGCAATCAAGAGGAAAGGTCTGGCCATCTGCGGCCAGGCCCTCTGATGTTGATGGATGAGCGTATCTGCGCTTTGTTCAAAACTGACCAGATTCTCCGGCGTATTTCATTAAATAGTGATAATTAGTATGCAATTATGCTCGTTGTCATTCCGCCTGAGAGCGACGAAACACTAAGCTCATTGTTTGGGACAGCGACGTTACAGTCTTGGGCATTGCCCGCGCAACAGACCGGAGGAGTGCAAGCCCCCTTATGAAAGCGACACGCGCTCAAGCTATGCCCCAGTTCGCAGAAGCTCAAAGGGCAATCGACTCGCTCAAGCGCCTGCCAATTAGCCCAACGCAATAAATGCTTGGGAGTAGCTCATGCGCCTTCCGGCCCGAGGCATGCAGACCGAAGCCGAGAAGCAACTGATACACGACTATTTCGGCTTGGCCATGTTAATTCATCTTGCTGAAGCTCAATATTCGGTCTAGGTTCGCGCGCAGTGGATTCAGATTCTCAAACACCGAACCGAAAGTGGAGCAGTTCCAAATGAACTTACAACGGCTTACAGAAACTGCGAGATCGCTTGTCGCCGGAGCCAAAGGTTTGCTGGCAATGGATGAAAGCACGGGTACGTGCAATAAACGATTCGCCATCTTGGGGATTCCACAAACCGAAGCATTCCGGCGCGCCTATCGGGAATTGATCGTCACCACGCCGGGACTCGGTGAATGCATTAGTGGCGCCATCCTCTTCGACGAAACAATCCATCAACAGAAAGAAGATGGCACGCCCTTTCTCAAGATCCTTGTAGAGGCTGGAATTATTCCCGGCATTAAGGTCGACACTGGCGCCAAGGAACTGGCAGGACATCCGGGCGAGAAGGTTACAGAAGGTCTGGATGGATTGCGCGACCGCCTCGTTGAATACTCTCGCTTAGGCGCACGCTTCGCCAAATGGCGTGCGGTAATTGCCATTGGCGAGGGCATTCCGAGCCAAGGCTGCATCGAGGCCAACGCGCATGCGTTGGCTCGCTATGCTGGGTTGTGTCAGGAAGCGGGACTCGTCCCGGTCGTTGAGCCTGAAGTGATCATGGAGGGCAACCATATGTTGGAGCAGTGCTTCAACGTAACAGAGAGAGTTCTGCGAACGGTTTTTGACCAGCTATATGCTCAACGCGTGGTGTTAGAGGGAATGATCCTCAAGCCTAACATGGTACTTCCAGGATTGACCTGCTCCACGCAGGAAGGAGTAGAGGAGATCGCCGACACTACGGTGAGATGTCTTCTGCGGACTGTTCCCGCCGCCGTTCCGGGGATCGCATTCCTATCGGGTGGCCAATCATCTGAACTGGCTTCAGCCCGCTTGAATGCCATGAATGTGCGATTCAAATCTCGTCTTCCATGGGCATTGGCATTCTCGTTTGCCCGTGCAATCCAACAGCCGGCCATGGCAATTTGGAAGGGCGATAATACCCATGTGCTTGCGGCTCAGCAGGCCCTGTATCACCGGGCACAATGCAACTGCGCTGCCCGCCGCGGCGAATACAACGCGGCGATGGAGAAGAGATGACCGGAAGCAAGTACAACCTTGAAGGAAATAGTGGTGATAGGGGTGAGTCTAGTCCTGGCCCATATTGGAAGCGCATGCACCGTGACTGGCGATTCTGGGTAGGTGCCGTCTTCATGTTTGCGGCGCTTGCGATTTACGTGCTGAGTGGAGATTTGGCGTGGGTTCCGCGCGGGCATCCGCGACAGCCGTTGCCTGCAGCTCCCAGAAATTGAGTGTTCCCTTGCTTCCACTTTCCGTCGTTAGCAAAACGCTTACGCAAACCTCAAAGTGGTTACTCGTGTCATCGATACAATGTCACCTCCGGTCCTGGGAGCAGGTGATATGGTGTGAATCAAATACCACCGTAAGGCGGCGTATGGCTGATTTCAGCAGTGATGATTCGAGTAGCAGGAAATCTGAATTGAGACCGCAAGAGTTCTGAGGTGGATGAAGCGTGAAGAAGCTAATTGTTTTTGATTTGGATGGAACACTTGCCGCAAGCAAGTCATCTCTTGATGCCGAAATGCTGTCACTCCTGCATGAGCTGTTGGGAGTCGTCAAGGTAGCCGTGATTTCTGGAGGAGCTTGGCTACAGTTTGAAAGACAGATGCTCTCCAAACTTCCTCAGGACAGTCGCTTGGCAAACCTATCGATTCTTCCCACTTGTGGAACGGAATTCTTTCAATACGCGGGGGAATGGAAGAAGCTTTATTCAGAAGATTTCACCACGGAAGAAAAGGAGACGATCATCAGTTCCGTAAAGAGTGCAATCGGAACTGCGGGGTTCCGTGTCGACAGAACTTGGGGAGAGACAATTGAAGATAGGGGAAGCCAGGTGACATATTCCGCGCTAGGTCAGCAGGCTCCTTTGGAAGAGAAGGAGAGATGGGATTCAGATTTCGCCAAGCGGAAGAAGATCAAAGCAGTACTCGATACTCTCATCCCCAATTTTTCTGTCCGAATCGGCGGCACCACGTCCATCGATATCACCAAGCCGGGCATTGACAAGGCCTATGGTATTGGAAAGCTGCGCGACATCCTTGGCATTTCAGTGCAAGAAATGATCTATGTTGGAGATGCCCTGTTTGTGGGAGGAAACGACTACCCCGCCAAACAGGCCGGTGTGATCTCCATTCCAGTTCGAGGTCCGAGTGAGACCAGGCGGGTAATCGAAGCCGTCATTGCTTGTTTGGGCGACGATCAACAAGCGCGTTCCTTTGATGCTCCAAGTGCAATTCTTTGAGGGGTACGGATGAGTGAATTAAAACTACGCCGCCTCGGCGTGTTGATGGAGCCGGAACCGGGAAATCCTCAGGAGGTCGAGGGCGTGCTGAATCCAGCCGCTGTTCGCGGTCCTGATGGGGAACTCTATCTTTTCCCGCGGCTCGTTGCTAGCGGGAATTATTCGCGCATCGGGATTGCGCGGGTAAGGTTCAATCAGGCCGGCGATCCGGTAGGTGTCGAACGACTAGGCATCGCACTTGAGCCAGAGGTCGACTATGAGTTGCGGCCGGATGGCAGCGGAGGCTGTGAAGACCCTCGTGTTACGTTTATCGAACCACTTCAACGATACCTGATGACATACACGGCGTGGTCGTCCCACGGTCCCCGGATTGCCTTGGCTGCGTCGGAAGATCTTTTCCATTGGAAGCGTTTGGGACTTGCTACTTTTGCATCGGGCAAAGGCGTCGAATTCAGTAATGTGGACGACAAGGATGCCTGCCTTTTCCCGGCCGTCATTCCCGATCCATCGGGCCAACTAGAACTCGCCATGCTTCACCGTCCTCTCTTTCCAGGCACGCGCCCCGAAGAAACTGCCTGCGATCCTGTAACTCGTGAGGTAGACATAGACAGGGAAAGCATCTGGATTTCATACTGCCCAATGACACTCGACCGCAAACCGTTTCGCGCTGGTAAGTTTACCTTTCATCACCGGCTGGCGGCTCCGGCTTCCACATGGGAGCGCCTCAAAATCGGTGGCGGCACTCCGCCCATCCTCACCAAACGTGGCTGGCTGATCGTTTACCACGGAGTCAGTGAAGTAGAGGAACCTAATATAGATGGTCATCAGTTGTGTTACTCGGCAGGAGTGATGGTCTTCTCAAAGGAACATCCACTGGTGATCAGCTACCGCTCGGCAGCCCCAGTGCTATCGCCGGAACTGCCGCAAGAGCGTCACGGGACCATCGCCAATGTTGTGTTTCCTACCGGCATCGACAGGCGTGACGACCTTGGTTTACCCGACTCTTTCGATGTCTATTATGGAATGGCCGATTGCCGGATCGGCGTGGCACGGCTCGACCTGCCGCTAGAAGAAGTCGCAGACCAGCTCGAAGCAAAGGTATAAAGCGCCTGACTCGGAGAAATCACAAGCCAGAATAAGGCCTATTTGGGGGGCGATTCTGGCCTGGTGAAACGTGTTATGAAATGCTGAGACGGGCAAAGACAGGGATCTTCACTCCATTCAAGATTGCTGCAAGTACGAGCGCCGCTGCGAATTCACAGGCGACAATGGTGAAGGGTAACGGAGCCATGGCGATTCCCCGAACGGCCAACGTGGAGATGATAGTGATGTCGGCAACAGAAGACAATATGACCCACAGTGTCGGTCGCAGTCCCCATAGGTGGCGACGCTCCCGTATGGCGTACATCATCGCCTGACTGCCATAGATGAGCGCGACGACTGCAAGAGTTTGCACTTCACTTATGCTGAGCCGAAGTTTGAATTGTCCGATGGCGATAATCGTCGTACAAAACGCCAGAAAGAACAGGGCAAGAATTGCGCTTGCAATCGTAATCCTGCCGATTTTCCATGAGTTAGGCCTCGTCGACGGCCGTACCCTGTCGGTGGTCAACGACATAGCAAGGAAGTCGCCGGTGATCATCACGATGACCATGAGCATCGGCGTCAACACGGCATGTCCCGTCATCACAAGGCCGATGGCTAACAGGAGTACCTGCGTAATCTTCGCGATGGTGGACCGCAGCGCATAACTCAGGATGCGCTGAAATGTGATTCGGCCTTCCTTCACCGCGGCGACAATGCCACCAAGACCAGCTTCGGTCAAGACCACGCCTGCCGCAGACTTGGCGACATCGGTCGCCGTCGACACGGCAATGCCAATCTGCGCCTGACGGAGCGCGGGTGCATCATTGGCGCCATCGCCGCACATTCCGACCGCGTGTCCGTTTTTCTGGAAGGCCTTGACGAGATCGTATTTCCCTTCCGGAAGGATGCTCGCAAAAACAGCGAAGTCCTTTGGGGTGACTCGGTCTGGCAGTGGTCCCGTGGGGCAGACTGCTCCGTCCAATCCAACGGCATGGGCAACGATCGCCGCCGTAGCAGGCGCATCTCCGGTGGCCATCACGGTGCTTACGCCCAGCGTTCTCAGTTCTGAAATGAGAGAAGCCGAGTCACTGCGGGGCGGGTCACTGAGAGCGATAAGACCAGCAAGTTGCATGGAAGCCGGTGGTCCCGCGGCTACGGCCAAAACTCTGTAGCCTTGCTTCTCAAGTTCATCGGCGATCGTAGTGGCGGAAGGCGACGGAGCTACGAGGCCGACGACTACCGCGAAAGCTCCCTTAACGATGCGCTGGACTGCGCCGCTGGTATCAGTTGCAGTGGCTTCCGATATCTTGTTTGCGGGGTCGAACGGTACAAACGTTACCAGCTTCGGCAAATTGGATGCGGGTTTGTGCGTAGCTGCGGAGCGAATCGCTGCGTCGACAGAGTCCTGGCCACCGTCGGAGCTTGCCAGGGCCGCCATTCCTAGGATATGTGCTTCGTCAAAGCCCGGCATCGGCCGGACGTTTGCTACCGAAAGCTCATTGTTTGTGAGCGTCCCTGTCTTGTCTGAACACAACACATCAATGGTTGCAGCTTCATCGACTGCGGAGAGCCGCGTAGGAAGAACGCCAAGTTTGGCGAGAGCACGCGCACCAAGCGCCGCGGCAAGAGTGAAGGTTGCCGGCAGCGCCACAGGGATTGCCGCGAGAATCGCTGTAAGCAACAAGGGGATAATCTCACTCCACGGCATCGCATGGGTGTAGGCATATGTACAGAGCGTCAGGATGACAATCGCGTTGAAAATCGCAAGGTTACGCACAATGCGCAATACAGCCTTCTGCTGCGAACTTACAACATGCGCCGTTCGGACCAGTTCGGCCGTGCGGCCGAATTTTGTGTGAACGCCAGTAGCGGTTACCTCTGCAGTGGCTTCGCCGCGCCGCACCAAGGCTCCGGCATAAGTATCCGTCCCGGCGCCAGCCTCTATGGGCAAGGATTCTCCGGTGAGCATCGATTGATCAAGCAGGACGGATCCTTCGATAACATGCACATCCGCCGCAACCACACCACCGAGTGATAACTTCACCAGATCGCCACGCACCAACTCTTTGGCTAATATGGTTTTCCAGGCTCCATCGCGCTGGACGGAGGCGTTCAAAGCTAGGCGCGATTTAAGCGCATTGAGTGTGGCTTGGGCGCGGCCTTCCTGAAAATAGGCAAGCGCTGCGTTGAAGATCAGAAGACCTGCAATGACCGCGGCTTCCAAATACTTATCGAGCACAAGTTCAAGCACGATGGCGGCTTCAAGCAGCCACGGAACAGGCGCCCAGAACTTGGCCAGTGCATTGCGAAGCGGATGAACAGAAGTATCTGGCATAGCATTCGGACCGTCCTGTTCAAGACGACTACGCGCCTCAATGCTCGTGAGTCCAGCAGAGTGGGCAGTCTCAGCCAACTTCTCTGGCTTATCCGGCAAGGCGGGAGCTACAGCTCTATTTGCACTCATTCGTCATCATCCTACAAACGGCTACGGTTGCACGTTCGGTGAAAATCATGTGGCGCCAAGTCTCGAAGCAGAATGCAGATGTTCGAAGCGCTCTCTCAAGCTGTTCGTCGGTGAGCTCCTCGAATGTCTGCAGGACTTTGCCGTCACATGGATTAATACTTTTGTAGGGCATGGCTTCGATTTCTTCTAGGCCCCGTCGTGCGGTCCAGATCATGCGATTCTGAAACAAAGATGTCATTGTCTTTCCGCACTCGTCTTCAAGTCGGCGACGATAATTATTTTGTGCTGCACGACATCGGTGTTGCTTTTCTGCGCCGTGTATTCCACTCTTGAATTTCGGCTGCTTGCTGGCTTGAGGTCTGAGCAGAAAAGCTCACCTTCCCGGCCTGGTGGTCGAAAGCCCCGCTTTCATAAATTGCTTCGTTTAGGCACTGCGCGTGTTCTGCTCTACGGGTGCTTTTACGCTCAAAAGGCAGAGGTCGACGTCAACGAGCTAGCGCTTCCAGCAAGTATGTGATTTGAATTGCTCAGACGAAGCTCATCCAACGACCCTACATTAATTAAAACAGGCTTGTTAGGTAATGGCACTGCGATGTAAGGAGGACGTATGACTGGATTTAAGCTTCTTGTGTTAACTGCTGTTGGCGGATGCCTTATGATTGCAACCGCTCCGAAAGCAGTGGCTCAGATTGCGGTGGAGGTCGGAGTTGCGCCTGAATGCCCCTACGGCTACTATGACAGCGCCCCGTATGGGTGTGCACCCTACGGATATTATGGCTCGGAATGGTTTAACGGTGGTGTCTTCATTGGCGCTGGTCCATGGTTCCATGGCTCTGATAACTTTCGCGGGCATGTGAATAACCGGTTCCATCCCGAGCATGGCTACAGCGGTCCAACGCCGCAGCGTGGCGAGAGAGCAGAACCCTCACGGCGCCTCGATAAGGTATCCCACTTCAAAGGAAATGAAGTGCGCGATGGACGCGGCCACATCGGCAATAGACGCTAGCAACCATTTGATACAGGTTCCTCACGGTCGGGAATCTATATGTTCACGTGACGAGCCGAATGGAAATGGCTCCGCTCGCAAACAAGTCTTGCCCCTGACCTGTTTGCGCTTGGACGAGGGGAATCTCGCTCGACTTCGGTGCTAGGCCTGAGGAGAGGTCAGGCCTGTCCTGGAGTATGGAGTAGGTGCATCTTTCATTTGGCTCGGACCTTTCAAGATTCACAACTGTTTCTGGCAGGCATAATAGATCCAGGAAAGTTGTCATAAGATTTCATCAGGGAGCATTTGCCTTATGCCTTCTTTATTGGATCCTATCCGTATTGGCGAAATTGAGTTGCCAAACAGAGTCGTCATGGCGCCACTTACCCGCCTGCGCGGCACGCCTGACCACGTTCCCACGCCACTCATGATTGAGTACTACACGCAGCGTGCGAGCGCGGGGCTGATTATTTCCGAGGGTGTCCCTGTTGTACCGCAGGGCGTTGGCTATGCGAATGTCCCCGGCATCTGGTTGCCTCAACAGGTTGAGGCCTGGAAACCAGTGACGGAATCCGTTCATAAGGCGGGCGGCCGCATCTTCATGCAGATATGGCACGTGGGCCGCATCTCGGACCCGCGCTTCCTGGGAGGCGAACTCCCGGTCGCCCCCAGTGCAATTCGACCTGCCGGCCATATAAGCCTGGTTCGGCCCTTCACCGAATATGTAACGCCACGCGCACTCGAAAAATCTGAGATTCCCGGCATTGTCGAGGCCTATCGAAAGGGTGCAGAGAACGCGAAGCTGGCTGGTTTTGACGGCGTAGAAATACACGGAGCCAATGGCTATTTGCTCGACCAGTTTCTCCAGGATGGCTCCAATCATCGCACAGACGAATACGGTGGCCCGATAGAAAACCGTGCCCGGCTGATGCTTGAGGTTGCGGATGCAGTCGTTTCCGTTTGGGGCGCTAAGCGGGTGGGAATGCACTTGGCGCCACGCGGCGATTCACAAGATATGCACGATTCAAATCCGGCTGCTACCTTCAGCTATGTCGCGCGCGAACTCGGCAAGCGTGGACTCGGCTTCTTGTGCGCACGCGAATACTGCGGGCCTGATCGTCTTGGTCCGCAGCTCAAGAAGGAATTTGGCGGGGTCTACATCGTGAATGAGAAGTACACTCATAAGCAGGCAGAGCAGGTCATCCAGTCGGGCGAAGCCGACGCCGTGGCCTTTGGTCAACTGTTCATTGCCAACCCCGATCTGCCAGCTCGCTTCGCGGGAAATACGCCGCTCAATACACCCGACACTGCCACATTCTTTGTGCCGGGTCCGCACGGCTACACGGACTATCCTGAACTGAAGGCGTAGCGGAGTTCGTTCACCTACTATAGCGGCGTAGCAGTCGAGGGCCTCAGAGTGAACCTCTGTTCCTGCGGCCATAATGAGCAAAATAGGAGAACTTGACCTTGCCCTCAAAATGCGTCCCTCTTGTACGCCGGGGTTGAGGGGAATATCCCGTCGCCAAGGCTGTGGGAGTATGGAAATCGCTGCGGCGATTTCCATACTCCCGTAACTTGCCTGTCAGACCGCTTCGTGCTGAAGCCGCCACTTCTGTTCAAACTCTTCCAGGCTTTGGTAGCCACTCGTTGAGTGCATTCGTTTGGTTGCACAAATGACTAATCTCTCTTCCGATGTGTTGGAAAATACGCCCATCGCGGGCCGCAGTTTTTTGGCGACTGAGTCGCCAAATCAGGCACCAACGATCTGCACGGAAACGCATTTTACTTTAATTTGCTGTTGTCAAAGCCCGTGAGCTTGACGAACGACAGATCGAGGTTGTGCTGGCCAGGGCCACGCATCAAGCCTGAGCGCGTGTTGCCGAAGCCAGTGCCGCCATCGGAGCTGATTGTGGGCCCGTTGGTGAAGCACGTGGTGTTGAAGTCTTCGCCGATGCGGTTCTGAACCGAGCCGCCTTGCTTCAAAGATCCGCATCCGGCGATGGAGTTGTCGTAATAGGCGAGATCCATCGTGGTGCCGCCGATGTTGGTGCTGGTGGCATTGGTGAACGAGAGCGGTGTGCCGCTTTGCACCATGGCCACTCCATCGATTTCCCAGCCGCGCTCGGCCACATTGATCCAGCGCGAGGTGCGCAGTGTGGGAAGCTGGTAAAGTGCGCTGATGGTCAATCGCTGCGGACGGCTGTAATTGGCAGGTCCGTAGTCGGCATAGAGGTTGTTTTGATCGCCGTAAGCGCCGCCCGCCCAAGCTGCTGCTAATCAGTCTCGTGGCGCCGGTAGTCATGGTCTTCGACCAGGTGTAGGCGGCAGGAACTGCAGGCCGTGCGAGAGGTTCTGTTTGACCGTGAACTCGAGCGCATTATAGTTGGCGCGGCCCGAGGACTCCTGCTGAATAAAGTTTGCCGGATCGAAACCCTCATAGGGAACGCGCAGAGAGATGTTGTCGAGCGTATTTGTGGTTTCGCCGCGAATAGCGCTGGAGGCCGAGGCCGACCGGCCTGGTTGACCGAGTGCGAGAAGACCAGGTGATTGGTGCCAGTGCCGACGTAACCCAGTTCCATCATCAGTTTCGGCGTGATCTGCGTTTGCAGGTTCAGCGTGTACTCTTGCGTGATGCCGGGACGGAAGTTCTGCGCCGTGGCGATGAAACTCAGATCGCTGGAGGGCGAGTAGGACTGGAAGTCGCTGAAGGAGGGAATCGGTTCGCTGAACGGATGCGCAAAGCTGGCCGCTCCGTTGTTGGGAGGCATGTAAGTTCCCAGCATCACCCAAGGCTGCGAGGTGACCGACTCGAACTGGCTTTCGCCAGTCGGCGACGAGTAGTAGATGCCATAGCCGGCGCGTAGCACGGTTGCCGGCGTCAGGTTCAGCGCAAGACCGATGCGCGGGGCCAGCGTGTGTACGTCGTTGGCGGGGCTGAAGGAAGTGCGATCAGTTTTCACCACGCCAGTCGAAACCGTGTAGTGGTAGTTGGCCGGCACCGTGAAACCCGCATAGGAACCGGAGGCGTCCGGGTTGGGATTGACGAGGCTCAGGTCAAGATTGGTGGCGCGGCCATTGCCTGAGGTAAACGGCGGAATCCACTCATAGCGCAGCCCGAGATTGATTGTCAGACGGGGGGAGATCTTCCAATCGTCCTGAAGGTAGGTCGAGGCCTCCCAATCGTGCGTAGGGTTGGTGAGTACGCCGAGCAGTTCGAGGCTGTAATAGACGTTGCTGAAGATGCCGGTGCCGTTGTCGGTGACGTTCATGCCCAGCAGAAAATCCGGCCAGGTGAGAAAGTTCACGCCACCGTAGTAGGTTTGGCCGCGATTGATCTTGCGCGACGGTGTGAGGTTGCCGCCCATCAGATCGACGTTGGCGCCAGCGTTGCGGCCGCACGGCGCATCGTACATGCCGGTTTGCACGCGGAACTCTTCGATAGTGTCGGGGTTGGGAATCACAATGTCCAGGCAGGTGCCGGAGAAGTCGTTGATGTTGACGCCGTTCATCTGGTAGTTGTTGTCGCTGGCGCGCGCGCCCTGCACGTTAGTACTACAGTTGTAATTAAGTGATAAAGTAAAGGTGCTCATGGTGGAATTTCCGCGAATGCGATGGAAGCGTCGATAAAAGGCTGGCAAGACGAGTTGGTGCGGGCGCACGAGCGCATCGCAGA
>Ga0224528_1001698_pt1 | contig 13888 bp, 7 predicted proteins | sample CBST25metaG_2_FD_179888 | JGI IMG/M metagenome (GOLD analysis project Ga0224528, IMG submission 179888) | Peat soil microbial communities from Stordalen Mire, Sweden - C.B.S.T25 | ecosystem: Environmental > Terrestrial > Soil > Wetlands > Peat | place: Sweden: Norrbotten County, Stordalen Mire...
CTGATGATGCAACTAGGCGCCGAGGCCATCTTCGTCGGCAGCGGCATCTTCATGAAAGAGCGCGCCACGCCTCTTGACGTTGAAAACTGGACAGAGACGGAAGCCGAGGTTGGCCTCTGTGGTAAAGAGGACGTAGGCACCCCCCGCAATCCCGAGGAGCGCGCCGAAGCCGTCAGCCGCGCCAAGGCCATCGTTATCGCCACCACCCACTACAACGATCCCAAGATCCTGGCCGAAGCCGCCGAGCAAGTCACCGGGACCATGAAGGGGCTGGCCGCCGCGGCGATCGAAGAAAAGGATCTCCTCCAAACCCGCGGCTGGTAGCCACCAAGCACCTGCGGTGCGGCCAACTGCTCGCTATCCGCTCGCTCGGGCTTCTGTTCTTCCCAACCTTGCGCTTCGTTCGAACGCAAGGTTGGAACTAATTCAGGGCCTGTTCACATCGTTGAATTTCAAGTTATTCGCGGAACAGAAAAACAGGCCTCCATCCAGGGGAACACTGCCAGCACATTCCTTTTTTGCCGTTTTGCTCGCAGTATTTCTCATCCTGGCGACGGCATTGAGCTACTTATCCGTATTGGCGCTCGGGCCAGTGCTGGAGCACATGCTCTTCAAGATTTTGCTGAGCACGCGCATGCGCAAAAGAAGCAGTGTGAATTTTATTTCTGCATCACCTCGTTCCGGTTTATCCAAGCGGCATATACGAAATTCTTGTGGAAAATGTATGGAAAGCGCATATGCTGCCGCGTGATATCTGTGACGCAGGCTCTGTCATTGCCAGCCACCTCCCAGAGCGTTGTAGATTTGAACCAGCGCGAGCACTTCACTGAAGTGCGCTTGGGACAGGTTCAATTCGGCGTTGTAGTAGTTAGTCTCGTTGGTTAGAACCTCCAAATAGGAAGTGGCGCCCGCATCATAGCGGACATGCGAAAGTCTGGCTGCATCCCGAGCCGCGGCGGTAAGAAGTTGTTGCTGCTCGCGTGCTTCCTTCGATTTCCGATATGCGATAAGAGAATCGGAAACATCACGAAACGCGCCTTGCGTTGTCTGCCGGTAGATCAGAAGAGCCTGGCGTTGCTGCGATTCTGTCAAGTGCACATTGCTGCGAATTCGGCCGCCCTCGAAGATTGGCTGTGCCGCAGAAGCGCCTGTATCCCACAAGCCTGCCGGGCTACTGAACAGGCTGGTGAGCGCAGTGCTTTGATAACCGGCAATCCCCGTAAGCGAAATGTCGGGGAAATATGCGGCTTTCGCCACTCCGATCCTCGCGTTGGCGGCAATCAACTGTTCTTCCGCCTGACGAATATCCGGGCGCCGTTCGATGAGCTGCGACGGAAGTCCAGCGGGAACAGAGGGAAGAAGCGGCTGCTCGGTAAGCTTTTTTCCACGAACGATGGGGCCAGGATTCTGGCCCAGCAAGATGGAGATATAGTTTTCCTGCTGCTCAATTTGCTTTTCGTAAGTGGGAATTTGCGTTGAGGCGGCATAAACCAACTGTTCGGCTTGCCGCACGTCCATCAATGGGACGGAGCCTCCATCGGAAAGCAACTTGGTCAACCGCAAGGATTCCTGTCTGGATTTCAGCGTGTCCTGCGTAATCTCCAGTTCTAGGTCGAGTGTCCGAAGTTGGAAGTAAGCGCTCGCCACGTTGGATACGAGTGTGCTGATTACAGCCCTCCGCCCCCACTCGGTAGCCGCAAGGTCCGCGCGTGCAGCTTCTGTCGCCTTTCTGTATTTACCCCAGAAGTCCAGTTCCCAGGATGCGTTCAAAGCGAGCTGGCCTGACTCGGCGCGATATACCGGAGACATGGAGGTCTCTTCCTGACGCACTGAAGTCCAAGCACCGGAGGCTGACAGCGATGGCAATTGGTCAGCGTGCGTGATGCCGAGCTGTGCCCTCGCAGCAACCACACGCTCGGCGGCAATGCGGGCGTCGTAGTTGTTCGCGATTGCCGTGCGAATCAGCGCCTGGAGTTGCTCGTCCTGGAATACCGTCCACCATTTTTCGTCGCCCAGGCTTACTGGCGGCGGTACGGTCTTATCGGCTTTGGGAGCTTCCAGTTCGGGGGCTTGCCCTCGGAAGCCTCCAGGGGCATCAACGACGGGGCGCGCGTATTTCGGTCCAAACTTGCACCCGGAAAGAACCAGCATCAGCAGGAGACCTAGTGAAACCTTTGAGATCTGCATCACAGATTCTCCCCTTTCTGCTCCGCCTCTGCAGGGAGCGCTTTCTGTTTATGGCCGAAGCGTAGCGAAAGCCGCTCGAAGAGAGTGAAAGTCACAGGAATCAGGAAGATTGCGATGCAGGTTGCAGCCACCATTCCTCCGATAACCGTTGTTCCCAACATGCGTCGCCCTTGAGCACCCGCGCCTTTGGCAATCCACAGCGGTACGCAAGCCAGGATGAATGCGAAGGAAGTCATGATGATGGGGCGCAAGCGCAACCTTGCGCCAGCCAATGCTGCGTCTACTACATTTTTCCCGCGGTCATGCTCCAGCTTGGCGAACTCCACAATCAGAATCGCGTTTTTAGCGGCCAGTCCAATCAGCATCACCATTCCGATCTGGGCGTAAACGTTGTTCTCCATGTGGCGTGACCAAAGAGCGAGATAGCCGCCGAACATCGCAATCGGTGTGCTTAGAAGTACGCTGAAAGGCAGGCTCCAGCTCTCATAGAGCGCGGTGAGAATGAGAAAAACAAACAGCAGCGAGAGACCGAAAATCTGACCGGCAGAGACGCCTTTCGCCGCTTTTTGCTCCTGATAGCTCATGCCCATGTAATCGAACCCCATCTCTGAAGGCATGGTTTGGGAGAACACATTCTCCAGCGCCTTCATTGCCTGCCCGGAACTATAGCCAGGAGCAGCCGTTGCGGTAATTTGGGCTGCGGGATATTCGTTGAAGTGCATGGTGAACTCCGGGCCCGTGATCGGTTTTATGCTCGATACGGCATCCAGGGGAACCATGTTTCCGCTTGGATTGGTTACGTAAAATTGGCTGATATTTTTAGGGTCTGTCCTGGAACTGCCCTCTGCCTCGACATAGACCTGCCACTGCCGGCCAAAGCGGTTGAAGTAGTTCACCATGTAACCGCCCATGAAAGTCTGCATGGTTGTATACACGTCACTGAGGTTCACGTGCTGACGAATGACCTTTTCTTTATCGACGTCGACATAAAGCTGCGGTACATGCGGAACAAATGTTGTGAATACAGATGCGATCTCCGGACGCTTGCGGGCCGCAGAAAGGAACGCATCCGTATTACCCGCAAGGAACTCGCCGCCTTTTCCGGACCGGTCTTCCAGAACGAAGCTCACGCCGCCCGAACTACCAACTCCCGGAATGGCGGGTGGGGAAATTGCAAAAGCAATGCCATCCTGAACCTTGGAGAAACTCTGGTTCAGTTGATTCTGAATGGCTGCTGCCTGCAAACTCGCGGCATGACGGGTGTCCCAGTGGCGAAGCTTTCCGAAGAGAATACTGGTGTAGGTGTTTTGGGTATTGCTGATCAGGTCAACGCCGGTGATGGTGGACACAGCTTCGACGCCCGGCGTGTGACGAAGAATGTCCTCCGCTTTACTGGCGGCTTCGGAAGTGCGCTGCAAAGAGGCAGCCTGCGGCAATTGCAGACGAACCATGACATATCCCTGATCCTCCTCCGGCACAAATGAGGTTGGCATCCTGCCAACGATGAGCCATGCAGCCGCTGCAACGAGGCCGAGGAAGATCATGCTGAACGCGCTTTTCCGGATCATCACGGCCGAGTATTTGACATAGCCATTTTGCGCATGTGCGAACGTCTTGTTGAACCAGTCAAAGAAGCGGGCGAAAGGACCGTGCACCTTGCCGGGCCTGAGAAGAATGGCGCATAGCGCAGGACTCAACGTGAGAGCGTTGAATGCGGAGAAGATCACTGAAACTGCGATTGTCACAGCGAACTGCTGGTACAACCTTCCTGTGATACCGGGAATAAAGGCTGTCGGGATAAATACGGCGGCCAGAACCAGGGCGATGGCAATGACCGGGCCGGATACCTCTTCCATGGCCTTGACGGACGCATCGTGCGGCGATAGCCCCTCCTCAATATGGCGTTCCACCGCTTCAACGACGACGATAGCGTCGTCGACCACCAGGCCGATGGCAAGAATCAGGCCGAACAAAGAGAGTGTGTTGATTGAAAAACCCAGCATCGGGAAAACAATGAATGTGCCAATCAGCGAAACCGGCACTGCCGCCAAAGGAATCAGTGCCGGCCGCCATCCCTGTAGAAAGATGTAGACCACGATGATGACGAGAGCCAGGGACTCAAACAACGTGAGCACGATCTCATGCATGCTCGAGGTGACCGCCTCGGTGGTATCCAATGTCACGTGGTACTCAAGATCCTTGGGGAATCGTTTGGCAAGCTGGTCGAGCTTTGCATGCACTCCCGCGGCCGCCTGGACGGCGTTTGATCCTGGCAACTGGTAGATGGCGAGCGCCCCAGAGGGGGAGCCATTGTATTTTGCGTCGATATTGTAGGTCTGGGCGCCCAACTCGATGCGCGCGACGTCCTTGAGATGAAGGATGGACCCGTCCGGATTGGCGCGAATTACGATATTACCGAATTCGTCCGCTGATGTGAGTCGGCCTTGGGAGAGAACTGTATAAGTGAATTCCTGACCTTTCGGCACCGGATCTCCGCCGATTTGCCCGGACGGATTGACCGTGTTCTGGGCGCCGATGGCCTGGACGATCTCGGGAACCGTTACCGCTAGCTTGGCCAGCTTGTCCGGTTGCACCCAGACCCGCATGGCGTAATCGCCGCCAAACACCTGCACGCGGCCCACGCCGGGAACACGCGCCAGTTCGTCTTTCAAGTTGATGTTGGCATAGTTGTCCTGCCAGTCCCGGTCATATGTACCCTGTGGCGAAACAAGGTTAATCACCATCAACGGCGTAGACAGGGACTTCAGCACTTGCACTCCCTGCTGAGTGACTTCGGCCGGTAGTTGCGCAGCAGCCTGGTTAACGCGGAGCTGAGTGAGAATCTGGTCTATATTTGGATCCGTCTTTACGTCGAAATCCGTATACAGGGTTGTCCAGCCGTTGTTCGCATTGGTGGAATACATGTAACTCATGTTGTCCACGCCGCTCATCTGGCTCTCGATCGGCGTCGCCACCGACTGCTCTACCGTCTTGGCGTCGGCTCCTGGATAGATGCCGAGTGTGAGAATCTCCGGTGGCACAATCTCCGGGTACTGCGAAATAGGCAGACTGACCATTGCGACGACACCGACAATGACCATCAAGATGGAAATTACGATCGCGATCGTGGGATGGTTGATAAAGAATTTCGAGATCATTCGTTACCCTCCACCTGTGTTTTCGCCATCGTTGGGTTGACGGTCATTCCATCCTGCACCTTGGTATTGCCTTCTGAAATCACCTGTTCTCCAGCATTCACGCCAGACTCGATGATCCAAAGTGAACCAACGCGCTCACCCACTTTCACCGTGCGGACGGAAACCTTGTTATTTCCTCCCACCACGGCGACTTGATAAGTTCCCTGCAACTCGGTAACGCAACGTTGCGGAACGAGGATGGCGGAGCGGTTGACGGCCGTGGCCGCGTTGACACGGCCGAATTGGCCGGGGCGGAGAATATTTCCGGGGTTCGGAAATGCGGCAACCAACCGGATGGTGCCTGTCTGTGGATCCACTTGCCGGTCCGTAAAAATCACTTTGCCCTTATGCGGATATTTCGTGCCGTCGGAAAGTTCCAATTGGAGTTCAAGTGCCTTGGTGCTGGTTTGTGCGCCTTTGCCTGAACCCTTTTGCGGTCCGCGGCTGAAGCGCATGTACTCCTGTTCACTGATGGAAAAATAGACCTTAATCGGGTCAACTTTGGAGACGGCTGTCAGCGGTGTGCCTGGTGCTACGAGATTTCCCACCTGCGTGGTGGCAATGCCAGCGATGCCATCGGTAAGTGAGCGGACATGAGTGAAGTTCAGGCTGATCTGCGCCTGTTCTACCGCAGCCTCTGCTGCCTGCACGGTAGCCTTGGAGACCCGTTCATCCGCAACTTCGGAATCAAGCTGACTCTGTGCAATGGCGCGCTGCTGCGCCAAGGGTGTGTCGCGCTTCACATTGATCTCTGTAAGCGCGAGATGCGCCTGCGCTTGCGCCAATTGCGCTTTGGCTTGATCAAGGTTGGCCTGGAAAGTCTGCGGATCGATCTGAAAGAGAACCTGATCTTTGCGGACGTAAGAGCCTTCACGGTAAAGCTGCTTGACAAGATAGCCAGTCACCTGAGGCTGAATCTGAGCATTGACATAACCATCCAGCGTAGCTATCCAGTCTCCATACACTTGCACGTCCTGTTGCAACGCCTTCACCACCTGTACCGATAAGGCGGGTGGCGCCGCTACCGGCGGCTTCCGATTGCAGCCGGAGAGCGTTACAACGGAAAGAGCCACAACGGCGAAGCAGAATGCCGCCACAATCGGGCATGAAGGCCAGCTCTGGTGGACCATCCTGGCGGAATGGAAACTCAAGAAGGAGGTTGGAGCCTGATCTTCTAAGGTAGTCGAATCATTGAACAAATTCATCAAGAGAACCTTCCTGTTGCTTTTGCGAACAGTCTGAACCGGGGGATAAACTATCCCATCGCCCCCCGGCCTCTGCGGAGAAACGATGGATTCCTGGCATGGGATCACGCTTCTCACGGCACCGATTTCCCTATCGAGGCGGGACGCTGTGGTGGGGATGACGAAGGGGGAGCATCCGGCGGCGCTTTTCCGCCTCTCTGTCTGGACAGGCTCTGCGCGCCTGATTCGGCCGCGGTCGTACTGCGCAGGTGCAGACGCCGACAGAGATCTTTTCCGTAGACGTTCTCAGCGATAAATGTGGCTCCCAGCCGATTCAGCCAAAGCAATGTTTCCTCGCCGAGCGGGTCCACGTAGAAAACGTCCTCAATATTGAAAACACTGGTTGTTCGCGGACCGAGATCGCGGGTAACCCGAATCAGCTCCTTCACCCAATCTCCTGCCAGCCGCCCTTCCAAAATAAAGAGCGAGTCGTTTTCCCGGGTTGGCAATGTGATTCGCAGCACACCTACCTATTAGCACGTGTATAGCCATTGGCGTGAAAACTGCTTTTCATTGAATTGCAAAGAGATAGGACTTTGGTTTGATCAGGAGAGAATTAAAGTGCCCGCCGCTATGGCGGCAGTTGCCACTATAGCGGCAGCGGGGCTGACTGCTGTTAAGGCTGAATCTAGAGAATTTCTGCTTCTGGGAGAACACTCGCACCGACCACGGTGGTTTGGCGTTCCTTGAGCGATAAGGGCCCCCCCCAACGCCGCGAATACCTTCAAGTCAAGAGTATTCCGGCTTCGAGATCTCAAGGCGCTGCATTTTTCTTTGAAGAGTCGTACGTTTCAACCCCAGCCGAGCTGCAGCACCTCCCTGCCCGGAAATTCGCCCCTGAGCGCTACGCAGCGCCTGCACAATTGCCTCGCGCTCCATCGCGTGTAATGTGATATCCGGTGAAATCTCGGGAAGAACACTTCGGTTTAATTCAGAGATGGGTGCGGCCAGTGTTTCATCCCGTGTGAGGATTACCGAGCGCTCCACAAAGTTTTGCAGTTCGCGCACGTTGCCGGGCCAAGGCCAATTCATCATTGCTTCCATTGCTTCACGTGGAATGACACGAATGGATTTCCGCATTTTGCGTGAAAGCAATGAGATGAAGTAATGAACCAGCAAGGGAATATCTTCCCTCCTGTCCCGCAGAGGCGGAATGTGAATGGGGAATACGTTTAGCCGGTAATAGAGATCCTCGCGAAACTTGCCTTCGCGCACCATTGTGAGCAGGTCGCGGTTGGTCGCTGCTATCAATCGCACGTCCACCTTCACGGTCCTATTACTGCCTAACCTTTCAAACTCTCTTTCTTGCAGCACACGCAGGAGCTTTGGCTGAAGATCGGGATCAATGTCTCCAATCTCGTCAAGAAACAGACTGCCCTCATGAGCAAGCTCAATCCGCCCACGCTTTTGCGCCAGAGCGCCGGTGAAGGCGCCCTTCTCATATCCGAACAGCTCACTCTCCATCAGTCCCGATGGAATTGCCGCACAGTTCAATCTCACGAAAGTCCGGTCTCGCCGGGTGCTGAGATTATGGATAGCGCGCGCAATCAGTTCCTTCCCTGTGCCGGTCTCCCCGACCAACAATACCGTGGAATCCGTGGGCGCGACAATGGACACTTGTTCGAGCGCCTTGCGCAGGGCAGAACTGTTACCAACGATATCTTCAAAGTTGTATTCCGACTGGATTTCAGACTCCAAATAGAGCCGTTCGTCTTCAAGCCGATTGCGAGAGACATTCAAGCGCCCATAAGCAAGAGCATTTTCGATGGCCAGCGATATCTGGTTGCTCACCTGCGTGAGAAGATCGAGGTCGGGTTGGCTGAACGCATCCTCTTTTCTGCTGCCCAGCGATATGATCCCCAAGGGATTTGTTGAGCCCGTAAGCGGGACACTCGCGATGCTGACAATCGATTCGGCGCAGAGAGGCTGTGCCGCGAAATCCGGCAATGCTTCGATTCCTCTACGGTTCAGCAGAGTAGGCACCCGGATACGTGTGCTTTCGAGATCGCTTTCCGTGAGCTTACGAGCGGGAATGTTCTCTACAAAGCCGCGGCTCCCTGGAAAATCGAATGTGATGCATTGGAGTTCGTTGGTAGCTTCTTCAAAGAGCCAGAACCCCGTGAAGGCGTTCTTGAAGAACTCGCGAATCGATATCGACGCCGCCCGAAAGAGCTCATTTACGTCGAGGTGGGTGATGATGTGATTATTGATCTCCAATAGGAGATTCAGCCTGTCCCGCTCGCGTTCTAGTTCCCGTCGATATACTTCCGTTGCCTCAAGAGCGAGGGCACTTTCCAGCGCAACCGAAACGTGTGCCGCAACCGAGTTCATCAGTTCAATATCTGCGGCGCTATATTGTTCGCGGCCGTCCGCGGCGAAAATCAGGACTCCGAGCTTTCTCCTGGAACTGGCAATTGGAAAAATATAGGAACTTTGCATCCTCTCGAAACGGACCCGTTGAGCAAACTGAGGGATCTTTAGCAATTCTTTCCGGGAATCCGGCACAAAAATGGGCTCTTCCTTCTCCAATGCCAACTCTACGGCTGTATTTCTAAACGGCAACTCCGTCCCAATCTCGATACCCGGGTCGTGAGCGCCCGCTTCCAACGCGTAAAGCTGGGCAGTCTCATGGTGCTGATTCAGGAGCAACAGGGAAATCGAATCGAATGGCACAACCTTTGACAACAGAGCCGATATGCTATGAAGAACAGCATGGACATCTGGCTGTGAGGCAATGGCCGTCGAGACACCGAGCAACGCCCGGTATCTGCTTCCATCCAATGGATCCGAGTCTGCTCTACCGTCCATGCTTCACCTGTATTGGGGCGTAATCGATCACTTTTGGTACTATGAACAATTTTAAGTATAGAACTGGTCAATAACCAGGACGAGATTCCTGTCAGTCGTCCTCAGCCTTCGCCGAAGGCACTTCGCAGACAAGCAGGTCAATCTTTTTTGCTAATATTCAACATCAGTTGAATATTAGGCCAAAATTGAGTAGTATGCCAGACAGAAATGAATTTAACGAAAAAATCACGAAAGCCACTTGTCCGCCGCCAACCCGGCCGGCCCGGCAAAGCCGAACCAGATGCGGCTCTGCTTTTGCTCCGGGAGGCCCAATCCGCATTTGCCAACCACGGATTCAAGGCGGCAACCCTTAGGAAAATCGCCACGGATGCAGGGGTGGACCCCGCTTTGGCGATCCATCGCTTCGGCTCCAAAGAGGCTCTTTGGAGAGCCGTCATTGAGCGGCAAGCTCTTTACCTGATGCCCTTTGTTGCCGAACTAAACAAACTAAGGATTCAAACCGAAGTTCCCGTCCGGACGCGCATTGAGGCCGCTTTTCGCCAGTTGGTAGCCGCAACGTTCGGGGATCCAGAATGCGGAATGCTGATCTCGCGTATCAGTTCAGAGCGCGGAGACAAGCTAGACATGCTCGTCGAGAAACTGCTTCGTCCTTCCTACAATGCCCTTTACCCACTCCTCGTAGAGGCTGCGCAAGCAAAAGTGATCAAGCCTCAACGGCTGGAGATGCTCTATTTCATGATTCTTAATGCCGTCACCATGTCAGTTTCGTATCGGCATGTCTTCGGATATTTCGCCGACGGCCTAGAGGATATGGAGCGGCTGAAGGAGGACATGACGCGATTCCTGGTTGTGAATTTGCTGGATAACCCGCCATCCGGCGCTCCTAAAGGAGGTGCTCGCTTCAAAAAGGCGAATCCGAATGTTGGCAGTTGAATGGCTTCGCGGAGGGCACCTCTGTGCATTTTAGGCAACAAAATGAACGCGGGTGCAGGATTGAACCGCTGCTGCGCGGTCTCAGCCTAAGTTGTTTCCAAGCAGCGTGAAAAAACGAGGAGCATCGGAGAGGATATGAAAGCGGACATAAGCACCATCTTGTTGGCTACCGACTTCATGCAGAGTTCCAGGTTGGCATTGGACTACGCCGTGTTGTTGGCGCACAGACTAGACGCGCAACTGGTTATCGTGAATGCGTTCGAGCTAGGCGTCGAGGCGAGTACCGTGGAATATGTCAACCATATTCCCAGCCGCACACGCCGGGACGCTGAAGCAAGACTCCAGGCGTTCGTCGGGGGAAGTAACTGTGCCGGCGTCCCAGCGAGCTGCGCCCTTATGGAAGGGCCGGTTCCAAATGCAATTCTGGATGCTATTGGCAAATACAAAGCCGATCTGCTTGTCTTGGGCACCCAAGGTGTGCATCGAGGACTAGGGCACTTGTTGATTGGCTCGAACACAGAAGCTCTGATGCTGCGTGCTCCGTGCCCGACGCTCACTATCGGTCCGCATGTGCTTGCTGGAGTTGATGCCAATTCTCATTTCAAGAAAGTGGTATACGTCTCGAACCTCAGGCCTGCTTCGGCGGCGGCAGCGCCATTTGCACTCAGACTTAGTCAAGCTCTGGCTACGGATATCGAAATTTATCAAGTTGTGAAAGAACTTGCCCAAGGAGAAAAGGAAGTACAGTTGAAAAGAATGGTTGAAGAGTATTGCTCGAAACTGAAGCTGCTTGTTCCAAGTGCTAAAGAAGAGTGGTATAGCCCTGAGTTTCAGATGAGCCGAATTATTTCGCCGCAGGTGGTTCTGGAGAAATCGCTGGACCCAGCCGTGGTCATGGTTCTCGGCGTGCAGGACGCACCTGCATTGGAGCGCCACTTCTACACCAGCTATCCCTACCGGTTGCTGGCGAACGCGGTATGCCCTATCATCACGGTTCGTAGCTAACGAGATGGAATGCGAAAAGCGAAAGGCGCGGAACAAAAAGTCACAATCCGAAGCGGTAGTGTGCGACGGCAACGGCAAAAGGAAGAACCATGTTCAATGTATTGGCAGTTGGCCGCATCGCAGGTGCTAGGCCCCACCGCGGGTGGTGGTTAGGCGGTGGCGCGCTGCTGCTCGTGGCCGAGGCGGACGCTGATGACCTTGGAGACGCCGGGCTCTTGCATGGTGACGCCGTAGATGATGTCGGCTGACTGCATCATGCGCTTGGAGTGGGTGACGATGAGGAACTGCGTCTCCTTGCTGAGCGAGTAGAGCAGGTCGGCGAGGCGGCCGACGTTGGTCTCGTCGAGCGGCGCGTCCACTTCGTCGAGAATGCAGAAGGGGCTGGGCTGGAACTGGAAGATGCCCATCAGCAGAGCCAGCGCGGTGAGAGCTTTCTCTCCGCCCGATAGAAGAAGAACGTTTTGCAGCTTCTTGCCGGGAGGCGAGGCGACGATCTCCAAACCGCTTTCCGCCTGATTTTCGGCGTCGGTGAGGCGCAGGAAGGCCTGGCCGCCGTGGAAGAGGCGGGAGAAGACCACGGCGAAGTTTTCGTTGATGCGGGCAAAGGCTTCGTCGAATTTGGTGCGCGAGATCTGGTCGATTTCCTTGATGGTGTCTTGAGTGTTTTCGATCGACTCCATCAGATCCTTGCGCTGAGTTTCGAGGAAGCCGTGGCGTTCGGCGGTCTCCTTGTATTCGTCAAGAGCCATCATATTGACGGGGCCCATCTGCTCGATGCGCTGGCGAAGGACGCGGCAGGTTTCTTCCTCGGCGGCTAGCTCGTCGCCGGCAAGATGGACAATTTCAGTATCGGCGCGCAAGAGAGCGGCTTCGATGTTGACTTCGGCCAGGCAACTGGCTTCGAGATGCTCGATGTCGGCGCGCAACTTGGCCACGGCGCTGGAGCGAGTGGCGCGATTCTCGCGCATCTGGTCGAGGGCGGCGCGGCCGGTTTTGAGCTGCGCCTCGATCTCGGCCAACTGCTGGCGCAAGGCCTGGGCCTGGGCGACGACGGTTTGGGCGAGAGCCAGAGCCTCGGCGCGGACGGTGGCGAGTTCCTCACCGCGCTGCACCAGTTCGGCGGACTCGCGGATGCGCTGCTCGCGCTCGGCGGCGGCGGCGGTGCGCTGCTGATCGATGGATTGCACTCGGCGTTCGAGGTCGGCGTGAACGCGGTCGATGCGCTGAAAGGCGGCTTCGGCTCCGCGGCGGCGCTCTTCGAGACCGGCCAGCTCGGCGGTGACCTGCGAGGCCTCCTGCTGGAGGCCTTCGCGCTTTTGGCGGGCGAGGGCCAGTTGCGCCTGGAGTTCGTCGAGCGAGGCCTCGGCGGTGCGGTGCTCCTCTTCGAGCCGCAGCATTTCGACGCGCATCTCTTCGATAGCGGCGCGCTTGGCCTCGCGAGTGTCTTTGTTGCGGGCGGCCTGGGCGGTCCACTCTTGCAGGCGGCGCTCCACGCGCTGTGATTCGCTCTCCATCTGCTTGAGAGCAGCGCCCTGGTTGGCGGTGTCGCGCTCGGCCTGGCGGCGCTCTTCACTGCGCGCCTCGATTTGAGCGGTCAGATCTTCGATGTTGAGGGTGAGCTCGGCGGCGGCAGACTCGGCCTGAGTTAGATTAGCCTCGATTTTCGCCACGCGGATTTCGGCCTCGCGCAGTTCCCTCTTCAGGGCTAACGGGCCTTCGCTGGCCGGCTTGCCGCCGGTGACCGTGGCGTTGTGGAAGCACTCGCCCTCGGAGGTAAGGAAGTAGGCGTGAGTGTAGCGCGCGGCCAAGCGTAGGGCCTCGCCGGGGTCTTCGACCAGATATCCGTGCTGAAGCTTGGGCAGAATGGTTTCGAGGGCGCGGCCAAAGCCGTTGAGCACCTTGATGGAATCCTTGAGCGGAGTGAGTCCGGGAGCGCTGATAGTCTCCGTGCTCTCCTCCACAGGTTCGCCATCCGCGGGGTGAATGAGGAAGGTGGCGCGGCCATCGACGCCCGATTTGAGCAGCTTGACGCCCTCTTCGGCGGCGACCCAGCTCTGCACGACGACATAATTCAACTCTTCACGCAGGAACTCATCGACAACAGCTTCATGCGCGCCGCTGACTTCGAGGAAGTCGGCGAGGGTGCCTACCGGGGCCATGCCTTCAGCCAGCGCGCCAGGTTTGAGCAGGCGGCGGACAGTGTCGGTGGAGTAGCTGTGATTGCGAATGAGCGCTTCGAGCGAGTTGCGCCGGCCAGTGACCGAGGCCAGTTCGCCGCGAAGCTGATTGGCGCGGGTGCGCTGGGCATTCTCTTCGGCGCGGCGAGCTTGCAGCGACTCGCGCAAGGAGGCGATTTCACCTTCGAGGCGCTTCAGGGCGTCGGCGGCGGACTCGAAGCGCAAACGCGCCTCGCTGCTCTGCGCGCTAAGGTTCTCGATCTCGTTGCGGGCCTGGCCAAGCTCGGCTTCGAGCCGCTGGGACTCGCGCTCCAGCGCGGCCAAACTCTCTTCTCCC
>Ga0224528_1001702_pt1 | contig 13866 bp, 10 predicted proteins | sample CBST25metaG_2_FD_179888 | JGI IMG/M metagenome (GOLD analysis project Ga0224528, IMG submission 179888) | Peat soil microbial communities from Stordalen Mire, Sweden - C.B.S.T25 | ecosystem: Environmental > Terrestrial > Soil > Wetlands > Peat | place: Sweden: Norrbotten County, Stordalen Mire...
CGGCGTTGCGCGTGGTCAGTGGATGCGCGATGTGATTCTGGCCCAGTTGCAAAGCACTCCCAGGAACAACGCTTCTTTGGCGGAAGTTCTTGGCATCCGTTTGCTTCTGGTCAATGTGCTTCGCCCATTGGCCGCAGGACAAAAACTGACACCGGAAGCGTTCGACAAATTGCTCGACGAAATCGGCACGGCCAAGTACGAGCTGGCCGGAAAAATCACGTCCGAGCGCAGGAGGTAGCGGTATGCAGAACACCACATGGGGACGCAAGGAATCGATCGTCTGGCCTTATCAGATTCCGATTTACGCTTACAGCACGGCGTTCTTTTCCGCCGTGCTGACCTTCTTCTTTATTTGCGGCTGGATTCGCTTTGCCACAACGCCTTTGCAGCGGTACTACCTGCCGCTCTATGAGCGTACTTCGGTGATTGGTGCGTTCAGCAAAACCCACCGGAGCAACTATCGCGTGCTCTTTATTGCGGGCCACGGACTCTCGCCGCGGCCTGCTCAGAACACCGATGTGATGCTGGGCAGGACTCCAGAACCGGATGGCAAAACCATTCCGCTCCAACTCTCGGCAGATGCTCCGCTGCATGGATACACACTCCTTTTCCGTGGTCCGCTGCACAGCTTTTCCGATGTTCGTCTGAGCGACTACATGAAGGATGTTGTCTATGGCGGAACCAGTCTGCCCACCTTCTTTCGGCCTCCTCTCATCTGCGGCGCGGTGCTCTTTTTAATTCTGCTGCCGTTTGCGGTCTTGAAAGATGTGCAGCGACAGAAACAACTCCGCTATGGGCGGCGGCTCAAAGGCCCGGAGATGCTCACGCCGCGCCAGTTCAACCGTGTCGTCAAGGGGGACGGCATCGGCTTCAAGATCGATGGGATGCGCAAAATGCTGCGCATCCCGGCGCGCGCCGAGGCCCAGCACATGCAGATCATCGGCGACACGGGCGCAGGTAAGTCCGCGCTCATGTTTCAGCTACTCCGGCAGGTGTGCAGCCGGGGTGATTCAGCCATTGTCTATGACCCGGCGCGGGAGTATGTGAAGCGGTTTTATGACCCGGACCGCGGCGACATTATCCTCAATCCGCTCGACCGGCGCTGCCCATACTGGGGACCGGCTGAGGAGTTGCGCAGCCGGTCGGAAGCGAAGGCGCTGGCTGTCTCTTTGTTCCAGCCGCCGCAGGACAAGAAGGGCGAGTTCTTCATCGAATCGCCGCAGAAAATCTTTGCCTTTCTGATGGCCTATGGGCCAACGCCGGATCAACTTGTCCAGTGGATGTCGAACCCGGAAGAGATCGACCGTAGAGTCCAGGGCACCGAACACGCGCACCTGATCGACCCACACGCACACCAGCAGCGCGCCGGTGTTCTGGCCTCGCTGGGCCTGGTCGCCGACAGCCTCCGCTTGTTGCCGAAAAGGAGCGAAGCAAATGGAGTGTGGACAGCAACCGAGTGGACCGAGAAGCGTCAAGGTTGGATCTTCCTGACCTCGCTTCCGGCAGAGCGGGAAGCGCTTCGGCCATTGCAGAGTTTGTGGATTGATTGGCTTGTTCTGCGCCTGCTCAATGAGCCGACCGCTGCGCAAAAACGTGTCTGGTTCGTAATCGACGAACTGGCGAGCTTGCAAAAACTTCCGCAACTACATACCGCCATCACAGAAGCCCGCAAGAGCAATAACCCTGTAGTGCTCGGCTTCCAGGGCAAGGCCCAGCTTGAGTACCTGTACGGGCATCTTGCCGAGGTCATGCTGTCGCAGCCGGCGACCAGTGCTTGGCTCACCACTAAGGAACCGAACGCCGGCGAATGGGTCTCAAAGTTCATTGGCAAGGTTGAGATCGAACGATTGCGCGAAACCCACTTTGATGGCACCCGCGCAGGTCGCAACTTCGCGCTTGACCGGCAGGTCGAACAGTTGGTTCTGGAATCGGAAATTGCCGGTCTCGCCGACTTGCACGCTTACATGAAATACCAGAATTACGTGACGCGGTTTTCCTTCCCGTACTTCAATATGCCGGAGGTTGCCGAGGGTTTTGAGCGTCGCGACCGGCCCGACGACAAGCTGCCCTATGACCCGGCGCGCGTGCATGGTAGTGAGCCAAATACGGAGTTGAAACAGGTCCCGGAGGATTCTCCCGCATCACAGCCCAACACGCTGCCTGTGGTGCAGCAGATCGAACCCGAGCCAACCGTTTCTCCCGACGCTGACGATCAACAAAATCTCATTCTGAGAGGTTGAGGTAAAACTATGCTGACCATCTCCAAACCACTTTCCGCGAGTCAAGCCCAGACCTATCACGAAAAGGAATTCACCGCAGCCGAACAGAACTATTGGAAGCAAGCCGACACCATTCAAGGAGAGTGGCACGGCAAGCTGGCCGGTAGATTTGACCTTGCCGGTGCTGTGGGGGCCGAGGAGTTCGCTCGGCTCTCCGAAGGCCAGCACCCGGTGACCGGCGAACAGTTGGTTCGCCATCGCAAGGTCCATGAATACAAAACGGAGGACGGTAAGACTGTCGCGCCCGTCGAACACCGCGCCGGGTGGGATGCGACCTTCAGTGCGCCCAAGTCGGTATCGCTGACCGCTCTTGTAGGTGGCGATGACCGGGTGCGAGAAGCGCACCGCGAGGCCGTCAATGTCGCCTTAAATGAGTTGGAGCGTTACACGCAAGCCCGCATCGGCGGCAATCGTCCCGCCGAGACGACCGGGCAGTTTGTCGTTGCAAAGTTCGAGCACGACACCGCCCGCCCGGTCGATGGCTACGCCGCACCCCAACTCCACACCCACTCCGTCATCTTCAACATGACCGAGCGCGAGAACGGCCAGATGCGGGCACTTCAGGAGCGCAGCTTCTTCGCTTCGCAAAGCTACGCGACCGCTGTGTATCAATCTGAGTTGATGTACCGGCTCCGCAGTCTTGGCTACGAAATCGAACCGGGCAAGAGTGGAGCGCCAGAGATCAAGGGATACTCGCAGCAATATCTTGATGCCTCCAGTCCGCGGCGTCAGCAGATCGAAGAAGCCCTTGCGCGCGGCGGGTTCAGTGGCCCGGAAGCCGCGCAGATTGCGGCTCACAACACCCGCGACAAGAAAGTGATTCTATCGCCAAACGAGGTGTTGGCTGCCCACCGGCAGATTGCCGCTGAGTTCGGCAACCAGGCTGACCATGTGGTTGCCGAGGCACGAAAGCGGAACATCGGCCAGGTACAGAAACCAGTGGCCGAGGAGCGTCAGAAGCAGGCGCACTCGGCGCTGACGTTTGCGCGCGACCGCAGTTTCGAGCGCGAAGCTGTTCAGGATGAGCGGGCCTTGCTTGTCGATGCGATGCGGCGCGGCATGGGAGAAACGACCTACCCGGCGGTACGCGCCAGCTTCGAGGCGCGCATTGCTTCCGGCGAGTTCCAACTCGTTCCTGGCGAAAAGCATGATACAGCGCGTAAATTCACGACCGCTGAGATGGTCCAGGCCGAAGAAGAGATCGTGCGAACGGTGTTGGATGGACGGGGCAGAGCTCCGCAACTCATGCCGGTCGAGCAGGCCGTTCCGCTCACGGAAGCCCGTCCGCACCTTAATCCATCGCAGCGCGACGCCATCGAACATGTGCTTACTTCGCGCGACCGTATACAGGGTTTGCAAGGCAGCGCCGGAAGTGGAAAAACAAGCACGCTCGAAAGTATACGGCAGGGTGCGGAGAGGGGCGGGTACGTAGTCGAGGGTTTCGCGCCAACCTCCCGCGCAGCGCGCCAGCTCCGCGATGCGGGCATCTCCGCGGACACGCTGCAAGGCTTCCTTGCTCGCAGCCGCAATGCCGGCGACCCGGCTGCGAGGCATCTTTATATGGTCGATGAATCCTCGCTGGCATCGACGAATCAGATGCGCGAGTTTCTCGCCAAGATCGGTTCTCAGGACAAAGTGTTGCTCATCGGGGATACTCGCCAGCATCAGGGAGTCGATGCCGGAAAGCCCTTCGAGCAGTTGCAACAGGCCGGGATGCAGACCGCGCGGCTCGACCAGATCGTGCGCCAGAAAGATCCCGGACTGCTGCGCGCCGTCGAGCATCTGTCGCGCGGCGAGGTAGCCGAGGGCATCTCGCTCTTGGAGCAGCAGGGGCGGATCACAGAGATTTCCGACCCGCAGAAACGCATCGCCTCAATTGCCAGGAACTACGCAGAAAACCCCGACAACACCATCATCGTCTCTCCCGACAACGCTTCGCGCCGGGCGATCAATCAGACAGTCCGCCAGGAATTGCAGGCGCTTGGCAAGGTGGACAAGCAAGATCACTCGATGCGCGTGCTTACGCCGCGCTCGGATATGACCGGCGCGGATCGGGCCTGGGCCGCGCGCTATCAGGCTGGCGATGTGCTGCATTACATCCGGGGGAGCAAGGAGCATGAAATCGAGCGTGGCAGCTACGCCCAGGTTATTGCAACGAATCCGCAGGAAAATCTCGTCACCGTGCGCAAACAAAACGGAGAGCAGGTGACCTATGCCCCGTCTCGGCTGCGCGGTATCAGCGCCTACCGCGAGATCGAGCGGGATTTTGCCGTGGGTGACCGGTTGCAATTTACCGCGCCGAATAAGGAGTTGGGCGTTGCCAACCGCGACCTCGGAACCATCCAGCGGATCGGTGAGGCCGGGAAAATCACTGTCCGCATGGACGGCGATAAAGAGAAGGCGGTCACGTTTGACCCGGCGGAGATGCGGCACTTCGATCACGGTTACGCCGTGACCTCGCACAGTTCCCAGGGACTCACCGCCAAACGCGTCCTGGTCAACATGGATACCGATGTTCACCCAGGACTCATCAACAGCCGCTTAGCTTATGTCTCTGTCTCCCGCGCCTCGCATGACGCGCAGATTTTCACGAACGATGCAACTACGCTTACCGCAAGCCTCAGCCATGACGTGGGCAAAGCGTCGGCGATCAACTTCGCTACGTCCCACAATTTGATTGAGAATCTTGGGTTGGAACGTAATTCCGTTTCGACAAGACATCCCGGGAGTAGTTTGGGGTTGGCGCTTTAGAACACTTGGTCGGTGTGGTTCACATACGGCTACTTAGGGTAAACGCAAAGTACAGGATACGGCAAATGCGATAACCTTGATCCATGCGAAAATTTCGACCTCCACTCTCCGATTCCGAAGTTGCTCAACTCAACGAATTGGCCGGACTAGATTTTTCGACTCTTAATGAGACGGATGTTCGGGAAACATATATCCGCCCGATTCTGCGCCTGCTGGGGTATCAAAAAGACCGAGATTATTCCGCCAGTACGGAGGAGAGCTTCAAGTTAAGTGAGCCCTTCCTCCGAATCGGTCGGGACAGAATCAAAGTCGATTACCTCAATACCGTTCGGAAGCAGAATTTCTGGTTGATTGAGGCGAAGGGCGGGAGCACTGGACAAAACGGCATGATCGCTGATGAGGATGTCTGTCAAGCGTATTTCTATGCTCTCCATCAATCCGTGAACTGTCGCTATTTTGTTGTCTGTAACGGGTGGCTGTTCAACCTCTATGATCGGGACACGCTTGACACGGAGCTCAGTCCCCTCTTGACCATAAAGAGCTCAGAGTTGCTGACCCGCTTCTTGGAGATTGATGCGATTATCGGTGCTACCCAGGTGCAATCGCATGTCAAATTACGGCTGGTTGAAGAGATCGAACGTGTGCTTGCAGCGGAAGTGACCCTTGAACGACTGGAAGAGTTCGTAGAAGCAGTTAAAGGGGCCTCAAGGCGAGCATGGCCCAAGGCCCTTGAGAACTTCAGAGTGAACTATCGACGAGAGGGATCTGATCGAGAACGGTCCTTTGCTCAAATACTTCAACAGGAACGGGCTGATAGGATTGTTGATACGTTTTTTCAGACAGTAACGACAAATGGCGACATTGGGAAGGTCTCTGAAGCATTAGTTGAGAAGGTGATTACGACCTGCGGCGCCGATCACTATTTACTTTTCGATCGACTTCTGCTGAATTCGCTACGGCCCGTCACTCATAATTTCTACATAAACTCGATTCATTTTCTGCTGCGCTTGGTGGATAGAGGCATCGAAACCGTTGATTATTCTGAGAACGGAGAAAAGGTACCGGTACGTGAATTGCTGCATCGATATCTGTGGTGGGCGCTTACACGATTTGAAGATAGACCCGACATAAGAATTCTGACGCTGTTTGAAAGCGTATATTCGCGCACGCTTAAACGACTTTTTATCATGTTGCCCGTGCAGCGCGGTTCCATCGAGCAGGCGGTTGCCTTCGAGCGATTTGTGCTTCCAGAAGAGAAGGTCTCGGCGGGAGCACTATGTCCCGCCCAGATACTCATCGAGCTTGTCCAAGGGGCAACGATGCGAGCCTGCGGCGAAATGCTCGCGCAGTTTTACGACGAGAAGAATAGGCACTTTAAGGTTGCCCTGGCTGAACAGGAACTTCAGAATGTGATGGCGGCCTCTGCCCAGTTTCTCCAATCAACCGAGACCGATTACCTGCGCATCCGAAGTGAGCTTGGAACAAGTTGGAGCGAAACGCAGTTCTTGGATTCACTCTTTGCAGGATGGGACCGGGTGATAGCGGCGACCATGGAAATGCTGACGCCGAGAGAAGCAACTGTGAAACATCTTCCCATGAAACTCAAGAAACAGATTTCTTATGTCCTTTCAATTGGCGTCGCTGGAGGTTTCGGTGAGGGTTTCTCAAAGAAGTACGCGGTAAAAACGCAACAGCTTCCGGAACGGGAGAAACTGATTTCGGAATTCTTCAGTGCAGGGTACAAGACAAATTCAGAGGCATTCGAGGAGTTCTAACGTTTTAAACAAGGCCATGTGAAGCACTTCACAATCGCCAGAGTCATCCAAGGAGTTACCTTGACCGATGAATCGAAGAGGCCAGACATCGCAGTACCGGAAGAGGCTTCTGGAAGGGGGCCATTCTTGCGCGGCGAACTGCGCAAGGAACAATTCAGTTTTCCAGACATCCTCGCCCAGTTCGAGCGGATCACACCGCACACCCGCAACACTCGCATCTACCTGTTACTGACTGCTGAACAGGCTAAGAAGTTATATGTGCTGCCCGGTCCATTCATATTTGAGGGGTCTTTTTGTACGAGAGATGGCGTCATCGAAACCAGGCTAGCTAAAGATATTTGGCTGAAACCAATTACCCAGATTACGCATGAGGAAGCGTTTTACTGGACGCAAACTTCAGGTGCTGTCGGAAGTCTTGAAGTCAAGGCGAAATTCATACCCGGCCCAGAGCTTGATTCGCGTCGGGACAGCAATTCCGCCTGGTTCGTAGCGAGACCATGCTTCGTTCTGGGTATTCTCGCAAACCAGACTAAAGAAGAGGCTGAAGAATCCACGAAATTCGGATTTTCTTGGCAGGACATCAACTTCTCTTTGACAGATGGAGCTAAAGCCTCGATCCATCGTTACCCATATTTGCCTTTCTATGGCGTATCACGAAATGTCAAGTCCCGAGGCTATTCCATCACCGTCGAAGGGATCAAAGACCCCCTCGCAGCCAAGAGAGATGTGGACGTTCTCATTCTCTTGGCCTCGTTTGCCTCGCGGCAGCGAAGCGTCAGCCCACACTGGAGCTACGACACCAAAGAAGAATTCCATCAATTCTGGCAATTTAACTATGGCAAGTTTCCTAAGAGATACGAGCGCGAAGAACCGGTTCTACCGCGAGACCGGGAGGAGTGCGGCACCTTCTTGCAGACGGCATTCTCCAGATACTTCGCGGCTTCGCAGCATCAACCTTTGCTTGAGGCTGCTATTTACGCCCTATTGAACGAAGCAACGACGCTCGAAGTAGAGATCGCTCGCCTTTTTTCTGCGATTCAGGGCGCGTTATATTTTGCGACGCAGTTCCCGCTTGATCCCAGAAAACGCCCGCGTATTGGCAATCTTTACCACGAGTTTCTAACTGAGTATCCAAATGTCTTTACTGGGCTCTGGCCTCTGATCGATCGACAGGCTGGTTCCCCGCTAAGCGACCTCCGCAATGCCGTTGTTCATGGCGAAGCATTCACGGAGCAAGAGTGGCTGGCTTTGAGCTATGCCGGAGAGCATCTTCGTTGGCACCTCGAACGAATCATTCTTGTTGCTCTTGGATGGGACATCGAGAAATCGGCCGTGTCAACAAGGGCACTAGGATTGTTCACTGCCTATCAGAATTGGAAACAAGAACGCGACAAGCTCGCGAGCCGCCTTTCACCGCCGTAGTTCCAACGAATCGTCCCGATCGGTCGAAACAGCCCTGCCGCGACCAGTTCTGTTCTTGCCTGCGCCAATACGTTAGTGAGTTTCAATGACCGGTTTTGCAGGAGGAACAGCCCCCGCCAGCCTGATCGCCGTCAGAGCAACGGCCTCGCCGAGAAACTGACCGTGTTTTCCGTCAGGATAGTACCGATACCCATGTGCATAGCCTTTGGGTTCGTGGTTCGCCGGGTCAGTACCGAGGTTGATGGTGTAAATCTGGCCGGGCGAATCTTCCGTCAGGAACATATGAACGTGCGCTAGGCATACGCCGCCTGCGACTTCGGCGGCCAGGAAATGTGCCTTCCATCCATTGGGCCGCACTCCCGGCTGAATCATCTCTTGCAAGAGTGGATGCTGGCGCATATTCATGATTTCGTTTACCCGACGAATCGGTTCCTTAGTGTCTTCATAAATGAAAGACCGAATGCGCGAAAAAATCGGTTCATGGCCTGAATAGGCCGGGAACTGCGTCAAGAAATAGTGAAACCCGATCTTGGCGATGCCGCGATAATAGCGCTCTCCGACCTGGAATTTCACCGTTGGCTTTTCGATAACATGGCTCATCAACTTCGGTTCGGAGAATGTCATCCCCGGAGAATACTCCTGCAGCAGCTTCTCAATCCATACCTGCTCGTGCGGATGGCACGACAAACGCGTCTCGAATGGCTTCGCAACTGCCCGTCTCTCGAATTCGGTGCGGAGCTCATCTGCGGTCATCGATTCCTTGAGTGGGATGTGGTGGACCTTACCCGTCTCTGCCTCGACAAAAATCAACTCGCACATTTGCGTCACGACACCATTGCGGATTTCCAGGTTCACTTCGACGCCGACCTCCCGATCGAATGTCGAGAACTCCAGCCTCTTTCCACCGGCACTGCCCCGCGCAAACGGATTCACCTTCGCATGATGATCCCGCCCCGTTACCCCGTAGAATTCGCGCATAAACCCTTCCGGGCCGCATCGAGCTACCTGTTCGTCCAGCAGACCCAGGCGCTGGCCGTTGCACGGCGCGCAAACTGGAGTGAGAAGGCGAGGGGCATCCTTGAACTCGCCGAAGGCAGCCGGGATCACGTGTTCGTGTGTATCGCCTTCCGAGTCGCAATAGAGACACTTTGCCATACCTCTATTATCTCGTAGCCGGTAATTGGCCCGAAACCGTGACGTTTTCGTCGTGCGGGTATACGGGAGAAGAATTCCTCCCTCGTTCCAGCCGCCGCTAATACCGGCGCCTTCCACGACCCAGCTCGGCGGGTCCGTTCCGGGATTGCTATGAAACTCTTCCGTGCCACGATAAACAGGTATTCAGTGTAAAGATTCGGCGATTCTCGGACCCGTAGAAGGTCTACCTGCAAAACCGTGGCTGAAATCCGCTGCCTCTAGGATCTGGGGACAAGGAGGCAGAGCCGTCCATGGGTGGAAGCTGGATAAAGTGGCTGACCTTAGCGGGAGTCAGGATCGAGATCATGTCCCGCTTTCTTCCTGCGACTGCGCTTGATGGTCAAGTCGGCGCAGAGAGCCCTCAGTCATTTTCAGAAGATGCCGGGGCGTCATCAGTTCTAAAAAAAGCCTCGCGAATGAGCCAATCATGAGTTGCATGCTTCCGTGCTTGGACACACAGGGCATTTTAGCGAGCACGCCGCGACTGTGGGGCGATCCCGGTATGACTTGAGATCGACTGACCACGCTTTTCGTCTCCTTTTGTGATAGCCATCTCAGTTCCATTCCATGCATCGCGGCTAAGCTGAAGAATTGCTCAAAATCAAGTTGCGCAAACGCGCGTAGCCTGCCTAAGGCAAAATCGAATATCAACGCCTTTGGCATGGGCCACATGAACAGCGGAGCCGGCCACTGGGCTCTAAGATTGGCCTCCACGAGATCGAAGAATGGCCATATTTTTCCAATCGCTTCGATCTCACTCTCACGCTCCCCGGCCACAGGTAATTTGCAAGTGGCTCCCTTGTAGCGCCAGTGATAAAAGTTGTGTGCTATGCCGTTCCGTCCTTGTATTGAATAGAAGCTGTCTGACACGACCATCACACGGAGGCAGCCATCAACTACGAATGCAGATGCTCCTGACTGCTTAGCGACAGAACAGGATCGTTTCAGCCGATCGAAGTAATCAACCACTTCCACCGACTCTGGGCTTAGCTCGACAATCTCCTTTGTCTGCGGATCAATCCCTTTGTCAGTAGTGCGAAAGTTCTCTATTGCCTCCTCTCGTCCCTTTTGTCGGAGCATTCTCCGAACTTGTGACACGCTCTTCTGCCCAAAACTCTCTTCTATCTTGTCCAAATTGAGGTTTTCCGGTGAAACAGCACTTTGTCCGATAAGCCCAAGTAAGGCGTCATTAACTTTGCCTTCTTTCAACTCAATGATTTCCCAGCGGCGCGGATTTGAATCAACACATAGCCGAACGAGGTCACCGATCTGAACTGCCGTGGTGATGTCAGATACGATATGGATACACTTTCGGTTTTCCCGGTTTAATTGACCCGCAGTCACCAGAGTCTTCTCAAGCACTACCGGATCTATCGGAGATATAGAATCAGAGACCTGTGTCCTCCGAAGGAGCCAAGGTTCTTGGCTCACCATCTGCCAAAGAATGCTATCAATTAGTCGCCGTAGAATAAGTTGCCTTCTAGACAGGCAGTCCAAGACATCCGCAATGGCTTTGATTTCGAAATTGTTCCGATCCCGCCGCGCCTGCTTTAGCTTTGCACGATAGTCCTTTGCACGCTTTTCATACTCGATAACCAACTTTCCCACCTTGCGCTGAGCAAGGTCGAAGCCATAGTGGCAACCGCGGAAAAAGCGCCGCACCGCAGACGGGTTATTGCGAAGCACGTATGGAAGCTCACTGTCGGCCCGCAGCAAGCCGCGCTCCTGCAATGCGTCGATCCCTGCATGAAATGCATAGTGATGAAGGTCAAGCAGTATCGGCTCGAACGAAGGCAGCGATGTATGGTCGAAATTCATAGGCCAGCCGTTCAATAGAAATCTGGAATAACGTGTGAGAAGAAACATTGACGTGCTTCTGCATCCAAATTGATTGGATCACCCCACAATCCACGCCGTTGAAGCGCCCCGCGACTCCAGAACCCTTCTACCTTGGTTTCCGTAGAAAATGCGTTAAGCAGCACATCACTACTCAGAATCATACGCCGCGCTTGCCAAAAGCTCGGCCTGTAGAGCGCGAAACCCAAATCCCTCATCGGCGTGGATGCCACGTACCTTCTTTACGCTCGGCATGATGTCTTTGATGTGCTCCACGCTACTCCGAATGTCATAGAGCTGCCGAAGCAGCTTCGCATTCCTTTGCGAAGCTGCGGTCACGGTTTGTCCCCTGTCGATGAATGTTTGCGTGATATCTCGCCACGGCCTCTTCGCTGTCTTAGACCGTTTCCTTGCACGCGCACTCCGCTTCCGAGCGATGGCCGGCTTCACAATCGCTTCTGTGGCGCGCACGAACGAATGCAGCCGTTCGATCCACTCCTCTCCCTCTTGTGCTCCGCGAATCCAGACGTTGAACCCCTTTCTCAGGCGCCGATACAGCCGCCCCGGTACATGACTGTAGATCAGTTCCAAATTCTCCAGAATCTTCGCAGCACGCGACAAATCCTCTATTTCAATTTTTCTCGATTGTCGATAGTACGGACGGAAGCAAGGCGTCAAACCGGGCCGAACGGGACCGATGTGTATCCCTCCGCCGTGGTACTTTTCTCCGCCCACCATCACCATAGCGTCGTTGTAACCGCAACCAAGCAACACCAGAATGTGGTGAAACAGTCTCACGCGATTGTCGAGTGACTGTGGAATGGGTACATCTCCCGTATCAACCGCCAGCGGGTCCAAATGGCAGTAATAAAAAGTGTGCTTTCCCGGAACGAATTGGCATGGATCGTTCCAAGCCACTCCACCCAATGAGGCTCTAGCTCGAACGTATTTTGCTCGTGACTGATTACGAGGCCGGGCAATACTGTCTGTTCTTGCTTGACCTTCAGCCGCGGTCCGTTCAGAGCCAGGCAGCAAAAGTGATTTCCATTGGGAATAATCATCGTTCGATCCTCACCTGTACTTTCGAGGAAGCACTTCTGCTCTCCGTCCGGTTTGAGCAACATGTATTAAGCATTGCAGATTGGATTCGATAGTGGGAGGATGGCTCCTCCCTGGTTGCAGCCGCCGAAAGTGCCGGCGTCTTCCACCACCCACCTCTGCGGGCCTGTTCCTGCCCGCAACGCCGGCCCCCACATGCGTACAAGCGTACAACAATTCGGAAGAGTACCGAATTTCTTCTTCGTTTAAGTGCCCCCGCTGCATGCGGCTTTATGGCAGAAGCGGTCGGAACCCGTCAAGGCTCTCCGCATTCGCTGCGATGAACGGGCACAGAACGCCCGGCCTTGACTGAACCCGCCTCGCCTCTGCCCGCCGCGCAAAACATGAAGCGGGGGCACTCAAACAAAGAAATTTGGTTTGAGGCAGACGCCCTCCTTCAGAATCTCGCCCCACGCGGGCGGCACAGGAGAGCGAACAATATGCCTTACACCAGCAGCAATACCACCACCACCGCGCCGCACAGCAAAAATGCGGCGCTCCGCAGCGAGTCCCCTTACCAGCAGCGCACCACGCAGAAAGACAACCCCACACAGCAACTCATCAAACAGGCAGTAGACTTTTTGCTCCAGCAGCTTGAAGCGGGCAAGAGCGAGACACTGACCGCGTATCTCGCCGCAATGGCCCGGTTCCATTCTTATTCCTTCTTATGTTAAGCACAACATAAGAAGGACTATGTTCACAGCGGAACTATGTTGAGTGAGGCGACCGGGGGCAAGCAGGGCGCGGAATTGCGCGCCCTGCTGTTGACATAGTCAGAGGCTTGCGAGGAAGGCGAGCAGAGCGTCGTCGGCGTGGAACCTGCGAAACTTGCCGCCCATGGGCTGAAGCTTGGCGAGCGCTTTTTCTTTGATCGACAAGTCGGCGTGCAGATATTTGTTGGTGGTTTCGATGCTCTCGTGTCCTAGCCACAGGGCGATGACGGCGATGTCTACGCCGGACTGAAGCAAAGCCATGGCGGTGCTGTGTCGCAGGACGTGAGGCGAAACGTGCTTTTTCACCAGAGTTGGACAGCGGCTTCGCGCACGTTCGACGATTTTGTGAAGCAGCAGGTGAACGGCAAAGCGGCTCAGTGGTTCTCCGCGAATGCCGGGGAAAGCTACTGCTTGTTCTTGGTGGCCAAGTTCGCGGAACCACTCTTTCAGAATCCGCGCAGTGCGCGGCCACAGTGGCACCACCCGTTCCTTGCGGCCCTTGCCGTGCAACTGCACATAGCTTTTGCCTGCGAAAGTGATCTGTCCTTGGCGCAATGTGCTGAGTTCAGAAACGCGTGCGCCGGAGTTGTACATGGTGAGCAGCAAAGCGTAGTCGCGCCGGCCACGCCACTGTGTGCGGTCGATGGAGTCCAGGATGGCGTCCATCTCTTCGCGCGTCAGGTACTCGCGCAGCCGGGTGTTGGTGCGCTTGAGAGGTATGGCCTGGATCTGCGTGGCGATTCCTGTGCTGGCGGGATCGTGCAGCGCCACCATGCGATAGAAGGAGCGTATGGCGGT
>Ga0224528_1001704_pt1 | contig 13860 bp, 12 predicted proteins | sample CBST25metaG_2_FD_179888 | JGI IMG/M metagenome (GOLD analysis project Ga0224528, IMG submission 179888) | Peat soil microbial communities from Stordalen Mire, Sweden - C.B.S.T25 | ecosystem: Environmental > Terrestrial > Soil > Wetlands > Peat | place: Sweden: Norrbotten County, Stordalen Mire...
CCCCCTACCCCGGGGGGGTATCCAGCAAAAAATTTCCTGCAAATCCGCAAAGAAAATTTTGCCAGGCATTTGAAGGTAATTTTGCAAGCGGCTCATCTATTTGGAAATCTGGATTTGCAAGGTTCGGCGATAGACGACGAGGGTGCCGTACTCTTTGAGCACCGTGAAGTTCGGGTCTTGACTGAGCGCTTCGATCTTCGGCGCTCCACTTTCGTTTTGGCGATAGGCGATCAGGATTCCGCCTGCGGGAATCTTGTCAATCGCTCGATAAACCTCCGGGCCGCCAATGGGCAACTCGTGAATTTTGTAGTTCGTAAAGTAGGCAAAGGCGGGGTAGTTGAAGTTCATGTACAGGGGCGTATCGGAAGGAAAACGGGAGACCATGAAGGCTGATGCTTCCATTTCATCGGGGCGATCAGGGGCTACAAAGTCGCCATCGAATCTAGATGCGGAAGGGAGCAGAGCAACGACCATCCCGGCGGCGAGCAGCAGAACTCCGGCGGGCCGCAAAAGCCTCCCCGGCAAGCGGCAAAAAAGCGCTAGCCCGGAACCAGCCAGCAGCAGCAGAGGAGGAGCGAGAGGCATCACGTAGCGCGGCTCCTTATGCGGCATTCGGCTGAAAAAGACCAAGTCAGCCAGCAACCAGAGCCACAAAAAGCCTTGCAGCGCTTCGGGGGTTACAGCAAAGGTAAAATTCGCGGCATGAAACGGCTTTGCGCGGAGAGACCGGAAGAGAGCAACCAGCCCCGCGGCAGCGGCCAGAAGCAGGCCAGCCACGCCGATCCAGGTGAAGAGGATGGGCGCATTGACAAGGTAAAACGTAAAGGGAGACTCTGGCCCTTCCACATTCTTCCAGCCTTGGCGGAGCGTTGCAAAGAAGCCGCCACTGGTGATGCGCGACCACAGCAAGTAGGGTGCGAGGCCCGCGATGAATCCCGCGGCAGTGGCCGCCAGGCCCCTGCCGCGTTGCTTTGTCAGCAGCGGGAGCAGGCAGAGGAGTCCGACGCTGGGGATGGACCCAAAGCGCATCAGAAAGGCCAGGGAGAGGGCAAGGCCTGCGAGAAAAAACCGCGAGGACTTTTTCTTTTCAAGAGCAATGAGCATCAGCCAGAGCCCCAGCAGAACAAGAGTGAGAGCTGGGGAATCGGACATCAGGCTGTTGCCGGTATTATCGCTGTCAAAACCCGCCGGAAAGGCCCCCACAAAGAACGGCCCAAAGGCCAGCAGCAGCGAGGCCAGCGCAGCGGGCAACGCGCCCACGATCTTGCGCCCGGAGAAAAACAAAAATACCGGGCCCAGCGCATTCAGGGCAGCGGTGACGATGCAGGCCGCAAAAATGTGATCGCGAATCAGAAAGACGCCGGCAAAGAGGAGCGAAAGAAGCGGAGGACGAGAACCGAGTTCAGAGTAGTTCATCTTTCCGCAGCAGATCACCCTGGCATTCTGAAGGTAGACCATTTCGTCCCAGTAGTGAGCGTATGAGAGCCCCCAGACCCGAATGAGAAACGCCCCGGCGAAGAGCAGCAGAAGCGAGACGATCAGAAAGGACGGCCTGCTTTTGAGTGTAAACAGCAAGCGACCCGCAAAGGCAAAAGGCTTCGACACGGTGAGAGACTCCCGCTGAGGCTTGAGAACTTGATCCGCATGAGGCATTGGCGGACAGTTGCAATCATAGCTGCCTCAGCCCATTGGCCGTTGGCGGATGGGGGGCGCCCGGGCGACCTGGTGGTTAGACCGCATGAATTGGTAATTCATCTTGGACAAGCGTGGACCGGGAGGTCGGCGCTACCTTCACGGAGGTGGGCGACCCATTGATTTGATTACGAAATCATGCGGTCACGGTACTAAGTTTCGTCAGCATCTTCTTCAGTCCGCTCCTCGTCCTCTTCTTCGGGATCGTAATCGTCGCATGTGTCGCGGCGATTGCATCGGGCACAATCTCCGGGTTCGCAGATTTCCTTTTCCGGGGCCGGTTCGTCACCTTCGCCTGTGACGGTCATGGAGTGCATCGTTTCGGAAGGTTCCCTGAAGGAAGCGTGATCGATGTTCTGCGAGGCGATCTGAAGAGCGTAGAGGAGCAGACCGGTGCGGCGCGCATCGAGACGGGAACTGAGGGACGCCGATACGATCTGAGAGATGGCGGCCTACGGCCGGGCCGCGCCAGAAAAAAGGCGCGGGCGGTTTTTTTGTTCTTGCTCTTCGCTGCTTTTCCGATCAAAAAGCGGAAAGGAGGTTGTTCCCAGCAAAGGTAAAAACGGCGACTCCACACTTGACACGTTGTATATATTGACAGCGTAATGGATATATATAGAGGGAGAAGCCATGGCGATACCTTTGACCTCAATACGGCTGGATACCAAGCTAGCGGACAAGGCTGTTCGCATTCTCGGCGTCAAGCCGCGCACCGAAGCCGTGCATGTGGCGCTGAAGGAAATCGTTGTCCTTCAGGAGTTCAAGGATCTGATGAAGAAGTACGGCGGCAAGTGCTCCTTTGCCGGGTCAGATGAGTGAGTGCGTCGTCTTTGATACCTCCGTGCTTGTCGACCATCTGAGGACAGGCTGCCACGCCTTGCGCCTAGCGAACCTGAATGCGCTGGTGCGTAACTCATCGGTGGTTCTGGCCGAACTATGGCGGGGAGCCACTTCACCCGCCGACCAGCACGTTCTGCGCACACTCGAAAGGAACTATCCCGCTCTCACGCCGACGAAAAACAACTGGCTGGAGTCGGGCCTGCTACTGGCGAAGATGCGCGCGGAGAAAGGATTCACCCCGGCAAAATTGCGCGATCTTCACTTGGATCTGCTGATTGCGCTGACCGCGCGGAGCTACGGCGCCAAGCTGATCGCCAGCAATCGCGGGGATTTTGAATTGATCCGCAGTTATCGGGATTTTGAGTTGGAAATCTGGCCGGCGTAGGGCGCTGGTCTGATATTGATGCGAACTCATCGCAAAGAGTTAGCTGGATGATACGTTCCTCGGGGACTAGAAAGAAAAATCAGATGCCTTCGCCCATCGAAACATATTGCGCCAGCCGTGCCAGCTCTGCGCGATAGGCTTCGCGCTCGGCGGCTTCGGCAATGAACTGTTCCTCGGGCTGAACCTCGCCGCCCAGCCGTCTTTCCAGTTCTTCCACGCGGGCCGAAAGGGCAATAATCACGTCGGAGAGGGGATCTTTGACCTCGTGCGGGTCGGTAATCAGCACACGCTGGCCGTTGCGATAGACAATATGCGCGGGAACGCCGACTACGGTCGAGTTGGGGGGCACGTCTGAGAGCACGATTGAGCCAGCCCCGACGCGGGAGTTTTCGCCGATGGTGATGTTGCCCAGCAGGTTGGCGTTGTTGCCGATGAAGACGCCGTCGCGAACCGTGGGATGGCGCTTGCCGTGACCCTTGCCAGTGCCGCCCAGGGTGACGCCCTGGTACATGGTCACGTCGTCGCCGACGATAGCGGTTTCGCCAATCACCACGCCGGTGGCGTGATCGATGAAGAGACGCCGACCCAGCACCGCGCCGGGATGTATATCAACGCCTGTAAAGAAACGCGTAGCCTGCGAAAGCAACCGGGCAGGCAGGCGCAGCCCAACTCCCCATAAAACATGGGAGAGACGTTGAATCCACACAGCCCACAGGCCGGGATAGCAGAGTAAGACTTCCAGCCGCGAACGCGCGGCCGGGTCGCGCTCCAGAATGGAGTCGATGTCTTCGCGGATGCGGGCAAGCTGCGACATGACAAGCGCTCTATCCTATGGCCGTGTTGAGAAGTTCAATCTCATAAGTGCTGGTCTTGAAAGGACGCGGCATAAGCCGCGCCCTTTCAGAATCATAGCCCAGTTACCCGGCGATCGCTTCAGTGGGCAAAGCCAGCGCCTTCTGGCGCAGCGACTCGAAGAGCGGCGAAGACAGATAGCGCTCGCCGAAGTCGGGCAAGATGGCGACAATCGTCTTGCCGGCATTCTCTGGCCGCGCCGCCACCTTGAGCGCCGCCGCCACTGCCGCGCCAGAGCTGATGCCCACAAAAAGGCCTTCTTTCAGGGGCAGTTCGCGCGCCGTGTTGATGGCCTCGTCGTTGGTGATCTGGATGATCTCATCGACCAGACTGGTGTCGAGCACACTGGGCACAAAGCCGGGCCCTATACCCTGAATCTTGTGCGGCCCCGGCTTGCCGCCCGAGAGCACGGGGCTGTCGGTAGGCTCCACGGCGATGGCTTTGAAACTTGGCTTCAAAGGCTTGATGTACTGGGCCACGCCGGTGATAGTGCCGCCCGTGCCCGTGCCGCTGATGAAAATGTCCACCTTGCCGTCGGTATCGTTCCAGATCTCCGGGCCTGTGGTGGCCTTGTGAATCGCCGGGTTGGCGGGATTGGTGAATTGCTGCAAGACATAACCGTTGGGCGTTTTGGCCAGAATCTCCTCGGCCTTGGCCACGGCGCCCTTCATGCCGGCGGGGCCAGGGGTGAGCACAATCTCCGCGCCAAAGGCCAAAAGCAGCACACGGCGCTCCAGGCTCATGGTCTCCGGCAGGGTGAGGATCAGCTTGTAACCCTTCACCGCGGCCACAAAGGCCAGGGCGATGCCGGTATTGCCGCTGGTGGGTTCAATCAATACGGTTTCGCCGGGCTTGATCTTACCGGCCTTCTCGGCGGCCTCAATCAGCGCCAGCCCAAGGCGGTCCTTGACACTGGCAACCGGGTTCTGGCTCTCCAACTTGACCAGCACGGTCGCGGGCAGTCCAGCCGACAACTTGTTTAACCGCACCAACGGGGTCCGGCCAATGAGTTCAGTCACATTCGCGGCAATATGCGCCATCATGATCTCCTCTTTCCGGGGGATGAGCCCGGACGTTTTTCAAGTTTTTGTGGGATATAGGGGTCGAGCTGCTAGGCGGCAAAGACCGCGCGCGATCAGGGCGCACGTCTACGTCGCGGGTGACACCAGAGCGGTGTTAGCGACATCGACGCATGGATAAAGCGTATCTCTGAATGCTGATTCGCGCAAGGGGGAACTGCGGATTCGTGCTTTTCCGCCACCTGCGACTCGCTATTCGCTTGCGCCAGCTTCGTGCTATCCCACTCATTCCGCAAACAACGCGGAATGAATGGGGCACAGAGCTTGATTGCTTTCGAGCTATGTCAATAAGAAAAGCTGGGATTTTGATTCATCCGCCAGGCCCACATCAGCATCGAGTTTGCGGTGAGGTCGACAGCCGGCTCGGTGGTGGTGTAGGACTGCACATTGTCGCGGTAATAGGTAAGGTTCGCCTTGTCGTAAGGGTTATTGGCATTGACGTCCACGCCGTTGAAGATGGCAAAAGTATCCACAAATTTGGTGAAGCTGCCGGCCGGGCAGGCAACCATGCCATCGACAATGCCCGAGCTGTCAGATTCTGCCGGCCCTTCGACCGCCGCGCCCCACAGAATAGGTGTGCCGCCGGAGGTGCCCGTCAGGCTGCCGGCCAGGTTGGCGACCTGGTGCTGCATGCAGTTGGGAAAGGTGGTTCCGTCGCCCACGATAAACGAGGAGCCCCAGGAGTTTGCGCCCAGAATATTGCCCAGCCAGCGCTGCGCATAAACCTTGTAGATGGGGGTATGGGTAACCCAATAGGCTTCGCTGGCCATCACCGACAGGCCCGCGCCATGCGAGGTAATGTCGCCGTTTTCCCACTCCTCGCCGAAGTCCCAGGCGTCGGTCTCGGCCTGCGCAATGGCCACTCTGACCTGGTGGAGGAACTGCCCGCGCAGGGTGCCCTCGGTGATCGCCAGTCCGGGCGGATCGCCAGCCTTGGCGATGGCGCGATAAAGCTCAAAGTGCGCCAAGGCGCTCACGTCCAACAGGTTCAGGGTGTCGCCCCAGCCGTGGTTATACACATTGTGGACATAGCCTTTGGCAAACTTTGCCGCGTCTTTCAAATACTTCAGCGGGTCAGTCACTGGCAGGCCGGCAGGCAGGTTGCCGCCTTCGAGCGCAAAATACAGTTCGGTTGCGCCCAGTTCCATGTCGTCTTCCCAAACGGTTTCGCCGCCGGGCGGCGTCGAGGTCAGCAGACACTTGGCGCAGCCATTCTGCGCCCAGTTGGCGGGGTCGGGAAGGGTGGTGTTGGCCAGGGCATAAATTTGCTCGGCGTTTTGCAGGCAGGTTGTGGCCTGGGTGGGATTCGATGTCTTGTTGATTTGATAGCAGAGCGCGAAATCGGCCGCCAGACGGCCAGCGATGTTGGGGCTGATCTGGGAGCCGGCCGGCAGCGCGACAAAAACCGGGCGGTGGCAGATGTAGAAACTGGTGTACGGATCGCAAGCCTCGGGGTCGCCCTGCTGGAGGAAGTCATCCGCGGCCTGGGGCAGGGTCCAGATGTCATATTCGGTGAAGAGACAGTAGCTGGAGGCGTATGTGCCGCCGCAGTTGGCCTGGTTTGAGGTGGGGGTGCCGTAGCCGTAGTAATCCCACTCCTGGCTGTTATCCACCTGGTAAGCCAGGGTTTTGGTGGTGCTGTTCCACATGCGCTGCAAAAAATCGACGCCAAAGGCGGCCTCGGCGGTGAAGTCGGTCGAGGTGGGCGCGCCGGTTCCGCTGTTGCCCGCCCAGGAGACGGAAACCGGCGGAGCGGGGGGATTTGTCGCGGCTTTCGCGCCCATCTCGCCGGGAAAATCGCGCACACCGATCTCCATCAGCTCGGTCACGTAGCTGATGTCGGCAACATATTTCATGTAGTCGCCTGCATCCCACCAGCCGCCAGAGGCGTCGATGGTGGGCAGGCCAGCGGAGACCAGCGGGCCATTGGGCGGAGCGATGTCGATGTTTCCATCGTCATCGAGTTGGGGCGTGTCATATTGAGTGGCGGTTGTGTCGTTGACGTGTCCCGGGGCCGAGCGCATCGCATTCTGAATATAGTTGGGGCCGTCGCGCGAGGTCTCGTAGAAAAACAGGGTGTTGAGCAGTAGACCGGGATAGAGCGCACTGGGCTCGTCGACCGCGAATTTGAGGGAAGTGGCGGCTGCCGGGCCGGTGACGGCGATGGTGTAGGTGTCGCCCCCCGGAACTTTGAAGTCGAGGGTGTAGACCTTGTAGGTGTAGGTTGCTGTGTAGGCCCAGGTGCCGTTGAGCGCGCCAATGGCGCCGGAAAATTTGGTTTTACCCTTGGAATTGACCACCTTGAAGGTAGCGCCGGTTTCCGCGACCGTTGACATGAGATAGGCGCGGGCGGTTTGCCCGGTCTCGTAGCCGGCTTGATTGACGCGCACATAGGCGGCGGTGGCGGTAGCCTCTGGCGTGACGGCATTCTGAGCCTCCGGCGCATCTTGGGCGTGGCTGACGGATGTGGGGGCGGCGAGGGCGGCCAGCGAGAGGGCAAGGATGAAAGAGAGTTCAGGACGGCGGAGACGGGTGGAAAATCGCATGGAACCCCCTGCATGGAGCAAAATCGCGAGCCAACTTAAAACGTTTCAATTAGATAGGCTGGGCATCTTACTTGGGAATGCCACCAGACTTGGAGCTGCAAACGCCCAAGAGGACAATTCCGATCAATTGAAACGCTTCATATTGCCGAACCCGGATAATAGCCTCTGCCCCAATGCGCTGTCAACTGAATCCGTAACCGGAGCGAAGCGGCCTTCGCCTACCCCTCCAACTGCATCATCAGATCTTCCCATTCGGCGGTGTGGGCGGCCAACTGAGCGCGCAACTCCTCGGACAAATTGCTGAGCCGCGCGGTCTCCGCAGCAGAGACGTAAACGCTCATCTCCTGCTCGGTGAGCGCGATGGCGGCTTCGATGCGCGGAACTTCCTCTTCCAAAAACGCGCAGCGCTCTTCCATCTGCTTCTGCTTGATGGGGTTGAGGCGGCGGGGGCGGTTATTGGTGGTATCGGCGTCGGACGCGGATTGGCCCTCAGGGGCTAAAGCCCCATCATTGGGGCTACTTTTCGGCACGGCTAAAGCCGTGCCCTGATACAAGGCTCCTTGTGTGCCGCGAAGCGCGTTTCCTTCGCTGCGCCCGGCATGAGATGTCTGTTGAGAAACAGCGGCTTGCGCATCTTTCCAGCGCAGATAGTCTTCGTAGTTGCCTTCATGGCTGGTGACGCTACCGCCCTCGACCTCGAGAACCCGGGTGGCCAGACGGTCGATGAAGTAGCGATCGTGAGAGACAAAAACCACGGTTCCGCTGAAGGCCGCCAGCGCGTCGAGCAGCACGTCTTTGGCGCGCATGTCCAGGTGGTTGGTGGGCTCGTCAAGAAGAAGAAAGTTGGAGGGCGAAACCAGAATCCGCGCCAGCGCGTAGCGGTTGCGTTCGCCGCCGGAGAGGACGCCGAGGGGCTTGAATACGTCGTCGCCGGTGAAGAGAAAACAGCCCAGCAGCGAGCGCAGTTCCGATTCGGGCACCTTGAGCGCAGCGCGGCTCATGTCGTCCAACATGCGGGCGTCGCCATCGAGCACCTTGTACTGATCCTGCGCGAAGTATTCGCTGATCACGTTGTGGCCCAGCTTGATTTCGCCCGAGGTGGGCGCTTCCTCGCCGATGAGCAGCTTGATTAGCGTGGATTTGCCCGCGCCGTTGACGCCGACCAGGGCCACGCGGTCGCCGCGCTCGACGCCAAAGCGCACGTTGTGGAGCACATGCTTGGGACCATAGCTCTTGCTGAGCCCCTCGGCCTCTACCACCATGCGCCCCGAGGGCGGCGGCTGGGGAAACTTGAAGTGGATAATCGGCTCTTCTTCGGGAATCTCGATGCGCTCGATCTTTTCCAGCTCTTTGATGCGGCTCTGCACTTGTTTGGCCTTGGTGGCCTGGGCGCGAAAGCGGTTGATGAAGCTCTCCAGATGCTCGATCTGGATGCGCTGGTTGCGGTAGGCCGACTCGAGCTGCGTTCGTCGCTCGTCCTTTTGGCTCAGGTATTTGGTGAAGTTTCCCTGATAGATATTCAGCCGCTTGTTCCAGATTTCGACGGTGCGGTCAATGGTCACGTCGAGAAAGTAGCGGTCGTGGGAGATGAGGATGTAGCCGAAGGGGTAGCTCTTCAGATAGTCTTCGAGCCAGTTGCGGGTTTCCAGGTCCAGATGGTTGGTGGGCTCGTCGAGCAGCAGCAGATTGGGCTTGGCCAGCAGCAGCTTGGCCAGGGCGAGGCGCATCTGCCAGCCGCCGCTGAACTCATCGGTCAGCCGCGACCAATCTTCCTTGCCGAAGCCGAGGCCGGTGAGCACACTGCCCACCTGAGCGTCGAGCGCGTAGCCGTCCAGGGAGTGAAAGCGCTCTTGCAGCAGCGAAAAGCGTTCGGCTGCAGCCTCGTACTCGCTGCCTTCGTGGTCCAACACGGCCAGTTGCCCGGCCAGGCGCTCGATTTCGTGCTCCATCTCGCGCAACTCGTCAAAGACGGAGAGGCACTCCTCGAAGACGGTGCGGCCGGTCAGTTGCAGCCCCTCCTGGGGCAGATAGCCAATGCTCATGCCGCGGGTCTGCTGCACGCTGCCGTAGTCCAGCGATTCCATGCCCGCCAGCACCTTCATCAGCGTCGATTTTCCAGTGCCGTTGGCGCCCACCAAGGCGGTTTTTTCCTTGCTGCGGATCAGCCAATTAGCTTCGAGAAAGAGGATTCGCGGTCCGAACCGCTTGCCGGCATTTTGTAGGGAAAGCATCTGGTTCTAGTGTATCGTTTGCGGCATCTTCAATCGTTAGCGACAAGAATTGGGTCAGACCTGCTTGATTTGCAGCGTAACCGCATCGGCAATATCAACCAACATGCCGTCAGCGTCGAGTTTTTCGTATTGGCTGCGATCAGGCAACTTTCGATAAACACCTTTCAGGTACAGAAGTTTATGGTTCTCTTCGTCGTTGGCGATTGAGAAGCTGGTCACTCTTCCAGTAATGCTTCCCTGATTGTCCTTCAAAACGATTTCGACAAAAACGTCCTTCGGATACCCTTCGTCGTCGAGGTCAGGAAACAGTGCGTTGTAAATGATGGGGCGTCCGGTGATAAGAAATCGCTCGATGTTTTTTGACCAGAAGCGTCTCGGCCGCGAATTTTCGAAGCCAAGTTTTCTGGCGACCAACTCGTCGGCGCGCCACGCATCAAGCAACCCTCGCCCCAGCCCCATGAACCAGCCGACAAAGAGTGAAAGGAGCAGGTAAATCGCCAGATATACGGCGGGAACTTCGCCTAACTTCACCAGCAGCCCAGATGGCGTGAGCGGAGACCAGTCCGCGATGAAATACCAAGCAGAACCCTTGCACCAAAGACCGGCAAGCGTCCAAAAACAACTGTAAAAAATCGCGAGAGTGAAATGCGCCGCCACACTGAAGATCAGGAACTCGGCGATTTCTTCCGTCGCTCCCATTCTCCGCTGCGTGCGCGGAATTACGCGATCACTTCCACGGCGGGCAAGATATCCCGGCAGCACTGCAAGGAAGATCAGCACGACCTTGAAAAGATCGATGTCCATTGCGGCGACTTTCTATGCCGAGTGGCTGGCAGATGCGGCTTCTGGGGTTGTCTTGTTTTGCGTGGAAACAGAGTCTTCCTTGCTCTCTTTGATAAAAGGATTCTCCGCCCGGGCCGGACCCAGAAAATTATTGGCCGTGCTAAAGATTTCATTGAATTTATTGGGTTTCATCGGCGTCCATTGATTTTCAGCCATTGCGCGCCTCCTGCAATCAGTTTAGCCAAAGTTTACGGTTTTTTCTGCTGCGAAGCAATGGGAGCAGCAAAGCTAACCGGTGTTTGGGGCGTAGCCGCCTGGGCTTGAACAAACGGGTTCGGCTTTGCGGAATCCGGCGATCCCTTCAAATAAACAGCGTCCTTTTGCATCCAGATCGCGCTGTCGTTTGCACCGGCGGGATTGACAATTTTAGAAACCTGATCGGCCATCTTCCCCTCCAAGCAAAAAGTATACGCGATTGGTCAATTTTATCCATCAGCATTCATTTCCTGTTCATCTGCTTCCTATATCCATAATTGTGTCCGGTTTGTGCCATCTCCGCACATCTGAACGCTAAAATTCTGATTTCTGGAGTACTTGCATGGCCGATCTGGCAACAGTCGTCGAAGCCCCCGTCTCTTCCGCGGAGCTTCTGAATAAGAAGATGAAGAAGTCGCACGCGATCATCAGCGGCGGCGTGGTGATTGCGGCGCTGGTGATCGGCCTGGGCTTTATCGCCTTCAACATCATTCAGGACTTCAGCGGCGTCACCGTCAGCAGCATCTGGCCTTATCTGCTGCTGGTTTTTGCCCTTCTGATCGCCCTGGGCTTCGAGTTTGTCAACGGCTTTCACGACACGGCCAACGCCGTGGCCACGGTCATCTACACCCACTCGCTGGAGCCCAACATCGCCGTGGTCTGGTCGGGGCTGTGGAACTTGGCCGGAGTGCTGCTCTCGACCGGAACGGTGGCCTTCACGATCATCACGCTGCTGCCGGTGGAGTTGATTTTGCAGGTGAGTTCGGGCGCAGGCTTCGCCATGGTCTTTGCCCTGCTGCTGGCCGCCATTCTGTGGAATCTGAGCACTTGGTGGTTTGGGCTGCCGGCGTCAAGCTCGCACACCATGGTGGGCTCGATCATCGGCGTGGGCTTGGCCAACCAGTTGATGAGCGTGCGCAACGGCACCTCGGGCGTGGATTGGGAGCAGGCCATCAAAGTGTTCAAGGTGCTGCTGATTTCTCCGCTGGTGGGTTTTGGCTGCGCGGCGGTGCTGATGTTGCTGGCCAAAGCCTTCGTCAAATACCCGGCGCTGTATGAAGCGCCCAAGGACAACACGCCTCCACCGTGGCCGATTCGCGCGCTGCTGGTGCTGACCTGCACGGGCGTCAGCTTCTTCCACGGTTCGAACGACGGGCAGAAGGGGATGGGCCTGATCATGCTGATTTTGATCGGCACCGTGCCCACGGCTTATGCTTTGAACCACGCCGTTACCGGCCACGACATTCAAGACTTCATCGCCGCCAGCGAACGGGCGGGCAGCATTCTGGACCGGCACGTGGACAAAAGCGCGATTCTGGGCCCAGACGCCCGCGCCGAAGTGACCGACTACATCCGTACCAAGCAGTTGCAACCAGCCACGGTGATGGCGTTGCGCGAGCTGGTGGAGGACTTGAGTCATGAAGTAGCGTTGTACAAGGAATTCAAGGCCGTTCCAGCCAACCAGCAGACCAACGTCCGCAACGATATGTACGTGGCCAGTGAAGCCTTGCGGCTGATGGACAAGGCCAACAACCCGGCCTTCACTGCGGACGAAAAAACCGCGCTGAAGAACTACAAGAGCAAGGTGGACAAGGCCACCAAGTTCATTCCCGACTGGGTAAAGGTGGCTGTGGCGCTGGCGCTGGGCCTGGGAACCATGGTGGGCTGGAAGCGCATTGTGGTAACGGTGGGCGAAAAGATCGGCAAGGAGCACCTGACTTATGCGCAGGGCGCCAGCGCCGAACTGGTGGCGATGGCTACGATTTTTGCGGCGGATAACTTTGGGCTGCCGGTTTCAACCACGCACGTGCTCAGCTCGGGCGTGGCCGGAACCATGGCCGCCAACCGCAGCGGCTTGCAGTGGTCCACGATTCGCAACATTGCCGCCGCATGGGTCTTTACGCTGCCCGCGGCGGCTCTGCTTTCGGGTTCGCTTTTCTGGGTTTTCCGCCAGTTCACCAACTAAAGTTGTCTGGTTTGTGGCCTTTCAGGGCGTTCGGCCTCGGCCGGACGCCCATTTTACGCTCATCAGGTGACCATAAAGGCTCAATGAATACGCAGAGAGGCCCGCTTTCCGGTACCATACTTGAGGTACCTATTGCAGAATGAGCCTCAAAGCCAAGCTGGAAGCAGTCATTTACGCCGCGGAAGAGCCCGTCACACTGGCTCAACTTTCCGCACTTTTTGTCGCTGACGCCCTCGAGTGGAAGGCGGAGCAGGAAGCCGTGTCTGCCGAGAAGGCAGCCGAGGCAGCCCAACCATTGCTCAACGGAAGCGACGAGTTCGCCTACCTGGAGCAGAACCCCGCGGAGACCGTTCCAGATGAGACGGCTGAGAAGCCGGCCACGGAAGCCAGCGCGGAAGCAGTCGAGGAGGCACCGCCAGAAACACAGCCCGAGCCGGATACGGAAGCGGCTCAGCAGAACCCCGTGGACTCGGTCGCGACCGAGGCAGAACCCGCGCCAAACGAAGAGCCTGCCGTTGACGTCGAAGCCGAGCAAAAGCGTCTGGCTCGGCAGCGCGACCGCGAGGCGCGGTTGATTATCCGCCAGTTGCTGGACGAATTGATCGCCGAGTATGCCACCGACAGCCGCGGCGTTGAGATTCGCGAAATCGCCGGGGGCTATCGCATGGCCACCAAGCCGGAGTGTCACGACGCGGTGCGGCTGTTTGTGAAGAGCCTGAAACCGGCGTTGCGGCTTTCGCTGCCCGCGCTTGAGACGCTGGCCGTGATTGCCTACAAGCAGCCGGTGACCGCGCCCGAAGTGAACGAGATTCGCGGCGTCGATTCATCGGGCGTCTTCGGTTCGCTGCTGGCGCGCAAACTGATTGCCACGGCTGGCCGCAAGCAGGTCATTGGCCGTCCCATTCTCTACAAAACCACCCGCGAGTTCCTGCTGCGCTTCGGGCTGAAAGATGTTGCAGAGCTGCCATCGATGGAGGAATTCGAAAAAATGGCAGAACTGGAACTTGACGAGCCAGAGAGCACGGGCGCGGAAGACGCATCCGAGCCGAAGCCTGCCGCTGGCTCTGAATTTGACGAGTCGGCCAGCGAGGATCAGGCCGAGGCTGCCGGTCAAAACGATGAACCGTCGGCGGAAACTGTCGCCAGCCCAGAGCCCACCGCCGAGCCATCGGCAATTGCCGCGGAATCCACCCCCGCAGAGGCCGCGCCTGCTGCGCCTTCCCCCCTAGAG